>Ga0302325_10034678_pt1 | contig 10324 bp, 9 predicted proteins | sample Palsa_T0_2_FD_201948 | JGI IMG/M metagenome (GOLD analysis project Ga0302325, IMG submission 201948) | Peat permafrost microbial communities from Stordalen Mire near Abisko, Sweden - Palsa_T0_2 | ecosystem: Environmental > Terrestrial > Soil > Palsa > Peat permafrost | place: Sweden: Abisko...
AAGTCCTTCACCGAGCCCACGTCATTGCAGGGTCTTTGAGCCTCCGTGGCTTCGACGGACACGAACTCTTTCAGATCCTGATCATCAGAACCAAAATTGGAGAAAGTTAGAGCAAGGCTCAAGGTGCAGCAACCGTCGCGTCGTCGGGAAGAACCTTTGACCACTCCGAGAAGGCAGATGACAGTCTGGGGCGATCCGCTGCTGAATAAGGTAAGTAGTAGCCACCAAGACATACCCTAAAAGGTGAGCGCTGATCAGGTTGAGACCCCTGATAACTATTCATTGCATCGCTGTGAGGATTTCTTTCTTTATTTCGTACATTTCGTGCGATTACTTACCAGGGAAACATTATACTTGGAATTGCTGCGCAACGACGGTCGGCTTATTGTATTGATCCGGTCATCCCATCTCATTGACAGCAGTCTAGTCAGCAACGTGCGCACTATTCACGGAACGTCATTTTAACCACGGCCTCATCTTAAAACATCTTCTTCCACCACGCGCGAGCATCGGTTGTACATCAATTGAGCTCTCAAGATGTCCTACACTCAATACCAGCAATATGGCGGGAATCCATACAATAATGGTCCTGACGCAGAAGCCGGACAAGGCGGCCAAGTAAGCTCCCCCAGCTCAACGGGATGCGCATCGCTCTGAACGAAACAATGACTGACTTGACCTCTTCTTGGAATATAGGGTTATCTAGGACAACCTGGATTGAACCAGGAGATGTCAAACTACTCCCAGACGTCGAACTACTCCAATGCCGGGGCTCCGGGCGCATCTCACACCTCGAGCGTCCTGACGCAACAAGATTTCCTCGCCCGCGTCGACTTTGCCAAGTCCGAGATCAGACAGCTGAGCTCGAACATCCAGGAGATCGCCTCGCTGCATCAACGCGCCCTGTCCTCACCCGACAGCAATTCCTCAGCCACGCTCGAGAACCTGGTCACGCAGACGCAGCTGAAGAACACGCAGATCCGGGACCAGATCAAGTACCTAGAGGCCGATGCCGTGAAGACGCAGGATGGCACCAAGAGTGTCAAGGCGCGGCAAGCAAAGACATTGAAGACGGAGTTTGAGAAGAGCCTGAAGGATTACCAGCAAGAAGAGGTCGCGTACAGACAGAGATATCGTGATCAGATTGCCAGGCAATATCGAATCGTCAACCCCGAGGCATCGGAGCAGGAGGTACAGGAGGCGTCGAACATGGATTGGGGCTCCGAGGGTGTTTTCCAGACTGCTGTAAGCAACCTTGGTCCTAGTATGCTAGGGATCTACTGACAAATGTATAGCTCAAGAGTAACCGATCAGGACAAGCTTCCTCAGTTCTCGGTGCCGTTCGTGCCCGTCACAACGAGCTCCAGCGCATCGAAGGCACTCTCACAGACCTGGCCGCTATGTTCGCAGACATGGCCCAGATCGTCGAAGCTCAAGACCCAGTTATCGAGCACACGGAACAGAACGCCATCAAGACCGCCGAAGACGTAGACAAAGGAAACACCGAGATTGACAAGGCGAACGAGCATGCCAGACGCCGAAACAGACTAAAGTGGTGGTGCCTGTTGGTCGTGGTACTCATTATTTTGGCTATTGCCCTTGGTGTTGGATTGGGTGTTGGATTGGCTACCAAAACGGCGAAGACGGCCACTGGAACTTGATCGAGATCCTCTGTTGCTTGTTCGTGAAATGTACAGTTGATGGGTTTTCTTTGGAGTTTCGCGAAGTACCATAGTAATTACCAGCCATGGCCTTCACAGCATGGTTGTTCTTAATAAAATCAAACATCATACGTCGATTTGGTCCTAACCCCTCACTCACAGCCTGATTCGAAACGAAAATCGAGGGAGTGAGGTTTTGATGTGTTCTTTTACAGGTGCTAGAAGAGTTTGCTCTTTGCTATCGAGGATTACATGAGGAGCGAGAGTCGTCATCATATGCCTTCATTTGTTCGGGTGACGGCTCGAGCAAGGAACAAAATATTGAGATACCTTCATTAAATTCAAATAATGCTCTTCCCTTGCACTGCACGGCTAACTTCAACAAATCCCATTTGGCCGGCTTCCGTCAGCCTCATTTCTATCTAGTCAAACTTCTGCGACAAAAGAATCGTATGCTATATTGTAATAATCACATCTTAGTGGTCTTTTATTTATTAATTTAGTGTACTTTGCGTTTGCATAAACTTATTATATTATAATACTTTCCCTTTTCTAGCGCGAGTCTAGTATAAGTATATATAAAATAAGAGTGATTTAAAATCTAGACTATTAAATTTTTTTGTACTTATATAAGTAACTTATTAAAGGAATCGATTTTGGCTACGATTTATTATTAAAAGGAGTATATTTAAGTGAGCTATTAAAGGGGCCGGTTTTAGGTACGAATTACTGCTAAGGACAGTATACTAAAGTGGGCTACTAAAGGGGTCGATTTTAGCTGTGTTTTGCTGCTAAAAGCAGTGCGCAAAAAGAGGATTTCAAGTAAGCTACTAAAAGGGTCGATTTTAGGTACGATTTATTACTAAAGATAGTGCGTTAAAGTAGGCTGCTAAAAGGATCGATTTTGGCTATGTTTTATTGCTAAAAGTAATGCGCAAAAAGAGGATCTCAAGTAAGTTATTAAAGGAGTCGATTTTGAGTGCGATTTATTGCTAAAAGTAATACGCTAAAGTAAGTTACTAAAAAGGTCGATTTAGCTATGTTTTATTACTAAAAATAATACGCGAAAAAGGTATTTTAAGTAAGTTATTAAAAGGACCGATTTTGGCTATGATTTACTATTAAAGGAACTATATTAAAGTAACTTACTAAAAGAGTCGATTTTGATTATATTTTATTACTAAAAGTAAAGCGCGAAGAGAGGATCTTAAGTGAGCTATTAAAGAACTTGATTTTAGCTATATTTTATTACTAAAGACACACTGCAAAATAAAAATCAAGTACTATTCTTTTTTATATTTTTTATATTTATTCCTGATCTTGTATTACTTTAAGCTTTACAAAGTCCATGTCTTTATAAGCGCATTACGAATCTCTTTCCTTTTCTCCTTTTTCAATCTCATAACCTTACAGCTAATAGAAAATACAATCTCTAGCCTCTTCTACACGGTTCGCAATCACCCCAAATGTGAACAACGTATCAAGAAGTTATGCCTGATATCGAGATGTCGGAAAGCTAATTATAGGTGTGGTTACTAGGTTTAAGGAATCTGTTGATAGGTTGGCGGGGTGGGAGAGCAGAGCCATAACTCCAGTGGCAAGTTGAACATTTCTTCCTTGCTGATGGAATTTACCCTCCAAATTTGGTTAACTGCGTGACACTGGTAGAACGCCAGATTGACTCAGAGACGTGACAGCCCAACCGCTTGCAAAGTTCTTTGGCATTGACTTAGCGGCTGTCATTCGAAATTCCTGCATTGTTTAATGCTCCATATACGTATTGTAATCATCAATCACAGCCTCCATTATTCCTCATCCGAGTCCATGCCACGTCTGAGAATCCCTGTCTCTGCCATCGGCCAGCTAGGTGTATAGTCCCAGGAGTGTGGGCTGTGAGGTCTGATAAGGTCATCTCTTCGCTGCTCAAGATCGACATGTCCTCCGTCCTTAGCCTTCATTATCCACTCTCTCCAACTGGTCATCGCAGTCTTGCGTTGCGGAGGGCGCACAAGTTCATGAAGAGCGCTATCCTTGGCGGATGGCTTGAGTCTGATGGTCCACCAAAGCCAGAAGCTCATGATAACAACTGTGGTGGGAATTGTCAAATTCCAATAGAAGATGAACGATGGAACAATATCGACTTTGAAACTGGAGTCCACGGGGCGGAAGAACGGAGTGCTAAATATATTCTTCTTTTAATAAGTAAGAGCGTTAAGTTGGAGAGCGGGGAAAGGGGAGTGTTGGCATACAGCAATTCCCGTGCCCGGAAGAAAAAGAAGTGTGAGAATGGAGATGGTTTTGACCGATTCGCTGCTCCCTTGAGCTGTCTTGCCTACTTTTTGCTGTCCGAGATGAAAAGTCTGCGGAGAATCAGTACTTTGATATAGGTTGGATGATATGGTAAGAGATTCGAAATACAAACCAAGCTGATTTGATTGTTCATTCTCTTGAGTAATGCTTGAACTCTTTCCCTGATACCTTCAAATCTTTGAAATTGATAGTCCAAAGCTGCGGCACTCTCCTCAAAATGTTCAAGCGTATGAGAATTAATAGCGTATAATTTCGCTACAGTAGCCACTCCATCAAAGTAGGTAGAAATCGCAAAACAAAGAGGTTTCAATGTTTAAGTTTTATTAAATAATAATTAGATTTTGTTACTTCCATAGCTTCTCACGATTCTCCTTCAGTTAAAAAAGTTCAGACTGGGGAATATCGTGCTCATCCTCACAAGCTTTCCAACTCTCTCGAATCCACCACTCAAGCCTCTCTTTAGGGTCTACGCTTGTCCCAGATTTCTCAACATCCTCTTCTGATCCCTTAACGCTGCCATTCTTTATACATTCTCTCCGAATCTGTCTAGCAATACCACCCATCTTCAGCATCCATCCAACTTTCCACATGGGTTCCCAAGAAAGGTGACACCAAAAGACTACAAGAACGCAGCCAAGTCCTTGCAGAAAAGTCTCGTCACCTTTGGGGATGCCGTTGTGCTTAGACCAGTCTCTGAACGTTATGCCTGCATTACATAGCGCCAGCACTGCACTCGTCACTATCGTAAAATAATTTCTTCTCCTTGAAAACAACGACAGACAAAGAGTGTCTGTGTGATATGGATTTGCGAGATATTGGCCAAATTCCTTCTTTGCATATCTTGCGAGCTCTTCGGTACGCCCAGGATATTTCATCTTGAAAGGGAATCTTGCTGTCTGCGCAAAAGTTTTAAATGCTGGTTCTAGACCAACGGCCCATTCTTCTTTTTCTTGCCCGTTGGAAACTCGAATACTGTTGGACCTATAGCCGCATACAATCCAAGTGACGCAAGGTACCATCGTGGATATGAATAGGATTATCGACTGAAAAGATATTGTAATCTCGATTGGTTGTGCAAGGCCGCCGGGCCCCGAAAAGAAGTAGGCCAGAAGAAAGATGCTCACGAAGATGTGTACTAGCAGCAGGAGTATGTAAAGGGCAATGAAGGAAAGGGGTGGCCATTGACGAAGATTTAGGTCTGGCGGAGAAGATTTAGACATGGTAGGGTAGTGCCTGAAGATTGCGCGAAGTAATGTAGTCTGAATATAAGATAAAATGGGGGCACAGACCAGATTAAATACAAGACGGAAGAAAGAATTTCAAGCTAGCGCCGGAGACAGGGTTACAGTCCAGAAGTGAATATCTTACCAAAAGTCACACATTCTGGATCACTAAAAAATTCCGCCAGTAGACTAGACCCACATAGTATGCCACGATTCAAATTGATAACCAAAAGTTTGATGGAATTATATTAAATATATAGTTATACTTTAACCAAGTTCCTGCAAAGATCGGAGTATTACAAACGAGATGAACTGTAGTCCCTCGCGGTAAAGAGCGAAATACAATTGCCTATGCAAATTCTGTACGTACACATTAAGCAGCGTACTCTTTGGCACAACACGTATTTGTAGAGGGAAGCTGGCCTATATTGAAAGCGTGATGAGTGCGACGGTGAAGGTCTCGTGATGCGTTATAGCATATAAGAGTGATTTTCGGTATTGGGAGGTGATGTTCTGAGACCGGGTCATGATGTTTCAACAAAAAGGCTGACCAACTCCATGCATCCGTTTTGCCTTCCGAGTTTTTCTGCAGAACAGACAGCCAGGTGTCTGCCTTTCATCGGTAATGTGTTAGTAGAAGATGAGATATTTCATGCTTGCCATTGGAATGTCCGCAAGCTTCTGATGAAGCTCATCTCTGCCCGACGGAACCAACGCCTTCTTGGTCCCAAAACGCTGCTGGAATTTAGTATTGCCCACTGAATGTCCTCATAGCGTCATTAAGATTGTTGTCCCGAAGATGAATGGGAGGGATCTTTTTGAGAAATCTGCAATATGTGAGATGGATGCCCAATAGTTCTCGAACAGGTTGGCTAACATAATTCGAATCTGGCAATTTTCTGGAACTTCAACTTTCAAGTTGGAGAAGCATGTATCTGGTAGCTCGCAGGAATAATTGGTTTCAGCTGACCCTTGAAACTGCGTTAGCATTGACCTTTTTGGTGGTGTTTAGGAGATGCCACCTTTATATACGTCCAAGAGCTGGACCTGCGATTTCAAGGAAGCTGGCCCCTTTATCAAATTACGTTGATCAGGCATTCCAGAGTCGTAGAAATCTTCAAGAAAGGGATCTCCAAGCCGAAAATCATTGTCAGAGATAGAATTCGGAACACTGCTGGAGCTTAATTCTGTCATCTCAATTCTGGGCGACTTTGTTTCAGCCTTCATATCTGGGGATGAAGTTGGGTTGGCGTTTGTGTCGAGCGACATATTATAAACACTGCAAGCACTAGTGGTTGTCAGAATTCGCGGCGCAAAGCTGCGTTTCAATGTACTGTACCTTATGGAATATTCGTAAAGTGAGGGGCCACTACTTTTCATATTGTTCCTTGGATCAGGGCACATTTAAAAAAGCAAAATGGCAGTTAGGCTCTAAATGTCCCTCGAGCCATGGTACATTGAAAACCAGTATTGCGTCACGAATTCTGACACCCACTGGTGCAAGGACTCAAGTCATCAGACTTTAGAAAAGAATTGAAGAGTAGGGGCTAACAATAGCATCAGAGTGAGAGTGAAGATGCCAGGCATTGATAATCGTTTGCTGCCTAGAATAATGCCATGTAATGTGAGAAGTGGAAGGGCGAGGCTCGTAGCCTTGCTTTGTAAGTCTCGTCTCATCTGATCGTAGAGAGGCAGGCTTTTCCTTCAAGGACCAATGAAGTTTCAGCATAGCTTTGAAAGATCGGCTTGAATGCAGGGTTTAAGATAGGCAAGCGTGGTGTGGTTGCGTCCCTAAGCAAGCCACTGCCGCATTCTTTTGGCATGGAGAGGAAAGTCTGCTCCTAATCATCAGAACAAGTTGAAATGCTTCAAATCAACCAGGCTTCAAACGCAAGAAAATCATTAACACGAAGCTGTCCAATTGTGACACTGTGGTGACATTCATCATGTGACGTGTCAAGTCTTGGCATTCGCCTTTTCTTACTTTTCCAACTGTGCCACACTTTACCATATTTATCAGCTTGAGCAGCAAGACTTCGCGGGCTCCCAGAAATCAAAATGCTGAACATTTGCGTACGAGATGAACAATAGGAAGAGACGAGTACGTTGATAAGGAGGTGGTCCTCAACACTAGGCATCGGAGATAGCGAAGTCACACGCTCCGATCGGGCACTATGGCAACACAAGCGCTCCGCTACCGCTTGAAGTGTCTAGCATCAATCTCCATCGTGGGCATCTTCCTTATTAGCATATGGATCCTAGGTTTCAGCTCCACGGGAACGACCATTCCTATCTCGACGATGCCGAGACCACGAGTCCCGATCCGCCAAGGAACGATCGTCGGTGCCGAGGTGAATAGAGGCTATCCGCAGGTCCTGGAAACGTTCCTTGGTATCCCCTATGGGCTGTCTACAGGTGGTGAAAGAAGTTTCAGACCCCCCTTTCCGGTAGCACCTGGCGTCGAGGAGTTTGATGCGAGCCATTATGGACAGAGATGTCCCTCTGGCGCACGTGATTCCACGCCGGAGGGAGAAGACTGTTTGAATCTCAACATCTACCGACCAAAACTCAGAGATGAGGGCAAGAAGCTTCCGGTTTTGGTGTATATTCATGGTGGAGCATTCAATTTTGGTGCTGGTAATGCTCGACAAATCTCGCATTTGACAGCATGGTCAGCAGAGCCAATGATAGGGATTAGCTTCAACTACCGCGTGGCAGCTTTCGGCTTCCTACCCTCAAAGTTTATGGGAGAAGAAGGATTGTTGAATATTGGCTTGAAAGATCAAGCTCTCCTATTTCAATGGGTTCAGGATAATATTGCTGCATTTGGAGGAGATCCAGATAATGTGACGATTATGGGGAGCAGTGCGGGTGCTCACTCGGTATATTCTCCCTGTGTCCAAACTTCTCTCGTACATTCTAATACTTGCTAGGTGGGCCATCATCTTCTTCATAACACCAACGAAGCACCGCCATTCAAGAGAGTAATTCTCGAATCTGGAGCAGCCACTGCTCGCGCGGTCTATACACCATCTCACTCTCTCCACGAGGAACAATTCCAAGAATTCCTCAAACGCCTTCACATTCCTCCTTCCCCCAAATCCAAAATCCTGCCGGCTCTCCGTGCAAAGACCTTTCAGGAAATCAAAAAAGCATCCGGAGCGATATTCGAGAAATATAACCCTTCAGTTCGCTGGCCGTTCCAACCTGTGATCGATGGCCCAGGAGGCATGATTCCCATCGCTCCAATAGCTGCGTGGAAAGCTGGTACCTTTCATCGAGTTCCTATACTAACAGGATTCAACACAAACGAAGGCAGTATGTTCGTACCCGAACATGCCAGCGCTTCGAAAGAATTCACCAACTTCTTTCACACCCTCCTCCCATCACTCTCAAAGTACGATCTCGACGTATTGAACGAAGTCTACCCCGATCCACTTCTTGGGAAGGATGAGAAATACAAGGAGACGCGAAAAGGACTCGGGTCCCAGTTTAAACGGCTTGAGCAAGCATACGGGCATTTCGCCTATGTTGCTCCGGTCCTGCAGACTGCTTCATTCGCGTATTCGCCCCCAGATTCTTCATCCAGTACCAAAGAGGCACCACCAGTCTACCTCTACGAATTCGCCCTTCCCACCAAAGCCAAACTCCTCGCCTACCACGGTAGCCACTCTACCTTCATTACCCATAACCCCGAAATCAAACGTCTTCCACCTACAATCAAGGAGATGTCGGATACTATGCATGCATACTGGACGAGCTTCATTCTCACTGGGGATCCGAATGCTGTAAAAGGGAAGCTTGGCGACAGAGTTGTGTGGCCGAGGTTTAGTGCGGAGGGAAAAGGGGAGATGGTTGTGTTTGGAGAGGGGAATAGTGAGTTGATTGGTGGGAAGGAGAAAGGTGACGCAGTTAAGATAGGCAATGACACCGGTGTCAGGGAGGTGTGTAAATTTTGGATGGATAGGACGGAGTTATTTGAGATATAGAGCATTATAGACAGTGATTTTACAATTAGACTTTGCCGTTGATCAATGTTCTTCAGCTTCGGGTTCATTTCAAGTCCAACGAGCTGATTTGCAGCAACTCATATACCTCTCCCACTCAACTCCTAGGAGGACATTCTTGTTGTCAAACAAACAATCACTGTCACATCCAAGCCTCTCACAAACCTCAGCAGAATAAAGAAATTCACCAAAAAGCAGCGAAATGCGTCTTCGTCAGCCAAGAACTGACATCATCTGGTCAAAATCACATATCGTCCGGCAGATAAATACAAAGAAATTGACAGCAAACTTTTAACATTGCTTCTGCTCTACTAGATACCCTGTAATTTCTCAAAGTCGATGCTTCGAATCGGTAAAAGAACCGTAGGATAATGTAGAGAAGGACACGCTTAGCAGCAAACACCATATACCAGCGATCACATAGGAGGTTCCTCCATTACCCTATCCTCCTCCTCAGACCTATAATTCTTGTTCGTTCCGCAAGTTCGTGCGTTATATAATGCTCCGCAGACTATTCTTGATCGCTTAGCGTAAAGAATTATTCCGGCATATACACAAATATTTCAATTTGGAGTAATATGCCACGTTCCCGGAACATGTACGCTTCGTGAATGGTAGGTTGTTCCTTTGTAGGCTGGATTCACGTTCCCAACTAAACAAAAAGAGAAGGAACAAATGTTCTCCTGAAGTAAATCGTCAGTGAATCATATACAAAATGAAGGAGGCTATTCGTGTTTACGCCGTGACAACTCTACTTCGAACCCCTTCGCCCTCCCCCACCTAACAAAAACAGCAAGAACGAATCCATCCGAAATAAACTATTCGTGAATCACATCCAAAAGCAGAAAGACCTCACTCTTATTATATCCCAGAAACTATTTCCTTTCACCCCCCTACCCAAAAAAAGAGCAAGAACGAATCCATCCGAGATAAACCCTCCGTGAATCACACCCCAACCCCCAAAGGAGCCACTGTCTTTACTTACTTCAAATCCTCATCACGTGAATCTTCGCCACGTGAACACTCCCCATCGTCCTATTTATTTAACGCCCACCCCACCTTAATTCAAACCTATCAAAGAAACAAAATGGAGAACTACCGCGAAACCTGGTTCTGCGGTCTC
>Ga0302325_10034682_pt1 | contig 10323 bp, 10 predicted proteins | sample Palsa_T0_2_FD_201948 | JGI IMG/M metagenome (GOLD analysis project Ga0302325, IMG submission 201948) | Peat permafrost microbial communities from Stordalen Mire near Abisko, Sweden - Palsa_T0_2 | ecosystem: Environmental > Terrestrial > Soil > Palsa > Peat permafrost | place: Sweden: Abisko...
GGTCTGGCTTCAATTGAAAACATTCGCTCCAATCACCCATTACAAACGGTAGCGGCGCCCGGAGTTGCCAGGGCGCCGCTACCTTTCCGCCGGATCGTCAGGCCCGGTTCACTCTTCGCGCAGCAGACGCAGAGGATCAACCGAAAGCGCGCGTTGCGCGGGAATCCATGTGGCCAGCAGACCCAGCAACGACATGGCCAGCACAACGCCCGCCCATACCAGCGGATCGCGGGGAGTCGCCTGATACACCAGGAAAGACAGCACCCGGCTGGCCAGAATTCCCAAGAGCAATCCTGCCGCTGAACCATAGGCGAGCAGTTTGCACGCTCGTCCCAAAGCTGCCTGCAATACTTCTCTCCGTTGCGCGCCGAGCGCCATACGAATTCCCAGCTCCCGCAAGCGCTTGCTGACCGAGTACGCTGCCATGCCAAAGATACCGGTTACCGTGAGCAGCGCGCCCATCATGCCCAGCACGCCCAGCGAGAGCGTCGCCATACGGGTGGCAAAGAGAGGATGGTCCATTTCCCTGGTCCAGGTTTGGATGTAGACCGGCAGCCCCGCGTCCAGGCCGCGCAGCGTGTTCCGGATGGCCGGCCCGAGTTGCTGCGCATCGCGGCTCGAACGCACTACCATCCAGGTCTCGCTCGACGGCGACTGCAGGAAGGGGAGAAACATGGCCGGCTTTGCTTCCTCAGTAAGGCTGCTGTATTTTCCCTGTTCCACAATGCCCACGACCTGGACGCGCGTTCCATCGGGCAGCTTGTAATATTCGCCCACTACGCCGCTGTGCGAACCGAAGATGGTGCGCGCGAATTCCTCGTTGACCACCGCTACCCGCGGCGCATCCTGATCGTCATGCCAGGTGAAACTTCTTCCGGAGAGTAGGGAAGTGCGGGCCGCGTGGAAATATTCCGGAGATATCTGGTACACGAAGGCCTGCGCGGCAGCATTCGCCTGGCTCAGGTCCGCGGTTTTATCCGTAAACACCAGGCTCGTGGCCGAGCTCGCGTCTAACGGTGCTGGGTTCACCAGGCCCACCGACTCCACCCCTGGAATGGCCTCCACGGCAGCGAGCATGCGCTTTTGCATTGCGGGCACCTGGGCGTCGTGGTAACCGGCCATGCTTAGATCTATATCTGCCAAGGTTGCGTTTTGCGGTTCGAAACCGAAATTGCTGTGCAGCGAGCGCACCAGCCCACGCACCGCAACCAGCGAGGATGTGACCAGCAGCGCACAGATGGCTATTTGCGCCACCAGCAGCAGGTCGCGGAGGGTAAGCCGCTGCCCCGCCTTGCCGCTTGCGCCTGCTTTGATTACCTCATATGGATTGGTACGCAGGATCTGCCGCACCGGGACCGCGCCAAAGACGATTCCGCTGACGAAAGCCAGGAGCAACGCGAATGCATAGACAATTGCGTCCGGCTTTATGTCCAGATGGATGGGATACCTGGTGAATGGCTGCCACAGGCTCAGAGTGTGCACCAGCAGCACGCTGGATGCGAGGCCGCCCACGCCTCCGAGGAGGGAAATCAGCGTTGCCTCGGTAAATAGCTGCCGCAGTATGCGGCCGCGGCTCGACCCCAGCGCAAGGCGCAAGGAGATTTCCCGGGAACGGTCAGCGGCGCGCGCGGCAAACAAACTGCCCAGGTTGGTGCATGCCGCCAGCAGAATCAACCCAGCCAGCAGCATCAGCCCGGTGAGGAACGCTTTCACTGGAGCCCCGAGGCGATCCCCGTAAAGACTGGGAGGCGCCAGGCTAAAGGTGAGGCCGGTGTCTTCTTTGGGATAGCGGGTTTGAAGATCGGCGCCAATCGCGTTGAGATCGGCAGTTGCTTGTTCCCGGGTCACTCCGGCCTTCAGATGCCCCATCACCGCAAAAACCGAACGCTTGCCGCGATCGTTCAGGTTATTGGCCCCCTCTACTTGTTCCTGATTCACGAGCGGCACAAAGAAGTCGGGAAAGAAAAACGTAAGAGTTCCGTGGAACTGCGGCGGCGCCACGCCCACAATGGTAAAAGGATGCTTGTTTACCTGAACCACACGGCCCAGCACGCCAGGATCGTCGTGAAAATGGCTGTGCCAATAGGCGTAGGAAAGCACCACGTAGGGAGCGCTGTTGGCGCCATGCTCATCGGAGGGGTGGATCAAACGGCCAAGGTACGGCTGCAGGCGCAATCCGTCGAAGTAGTTTCCGGTGACCAACTCAACCCATGCGCTCGACGGATCTCCGCCGGTATCGATGCCTGCTACCGCCGCGCCATAGGCTACCAGCTCATCGAAGCTGCGGTTGCGATCGCGCAGATCGAGATAGTCGGGATAGGAATGATTGCCCGCCTCTTTACCGCGCATGAGTTGGTAGAGGCTCTCCGCCTGCGGCACATTGAGCGGGTGCAGGATCAACGCATTCATGACGCTGAAGACGATGGCGTTTGCGGCAATTCCCAGGGCCAGGGTTACGACCGCGACGATGGTGAACGCGGGAGATTTGCGCAAGACACGGATGCTGAAGCGCAGGTCCTGCAAGAAGATCCACTGCATGGCTCGCTCAGCTTGGTAGTCCTCCTTGATACCCTCGACCCCGCCGAACTTCAGAATGGCCTGGCGCCGTGCTTCCTGCGGCGGCAAGCCAGCGCGGACGTTTTCGGCGGTTTCCAGCGCGATGTGTTCTTCGATCTCTTCCTTTAATCGTTGGTTATCGACCCGCCCGGTCAGCGAGTTGAGCAGACGAGTGACCCAGCGCCTCAAAGAAGTCATGACAGATCCTCCGCTTTGGCTTCGAAGAAGCGGCCTATGATGGCTGCAGTTTGTTGCCAGTCATGAGTTTCGACCTGCAACTGCTTGCGGCCTTCGCGTGTGAGCTGGTAGAAGCGGGCACGGCGATTATTCTCCGAGGCTCCCCACTCGGAGGCGACGGAGCCTTCCTGCTCCAGCTTCAAGAGCACCGGATAGAGGGTGCCCTGATTTACGGCAAGCAGATCTCCGCTGATCTGCTCGATGCGGCGGGCAATTCCATAGCCGTGGAGGGGGCCGAGGACATCGAGAGTCTTGAGGACCATTAAGGCCAGCGTGCCTTGCAGGACGTCTTTTTTCTGTTTCATTTAGGTTTCCAACACAAGTGTGGCATGGTTCCTTTGGGAAAGCAACAGGAAACTTCGGAAGGTAATAAGGAGGGTGCCCCATTCAAGCCTTCTTTTGGCTTGAGTGGGGTAGTTAAAAAGCGTAGGCTCACCTCGTGCCTTGGAGTCTGCAACGATTTCAGGAATCCGGACAAAGCCATTTCATTACGTTCAGTTGCTATCATCGCCGCCCGTTGTTCACGACGAACACAAGCAAGCAAACGTTTGAAACTGCGCTGGAGCGCGTCCGAGGCAGTTTCGGCCTTCTCATCTATGGTTATGTCGTGATGCCGGAGCACGTCCACCTGGTGACTGGTGAACCACAGCCTAGAACCCTCGCCGATGCGCTCAAGTCGCTGAAACAAGGCGTTTCGCGGCGATTGATCGGCCACGCAGAACACTTCTGGCAAAAGCGGTATTACGACTTCAATATCCGCAACCCGCAGCAGTTCGCGGAAAAGCTTCGCTATGTTCATCGCAATCCGGTAAAGCGGGGCTTGTGCGAGCGCCCTGAAGACTGGGAATGGAGCAGTTTTCGACATTACGCGATTGGGATCGAAGGACGGGTGGGTATTGAATCCCAGTGGGCCGCTATGAAACGCGAACGAGCAGCGGGGAGACTCTCTCAGCCTGTGGAACTACCCCACTCAAGCCAAAGAAGAAAAGAAGGCTTGAATGGGGCACCCTCAATTCATCCAGGTGAGTTCTGATGTGGATTATAGTGTGGACTCGTGAAGCACTGCGAGAACGCCTCAAGAAGTTAGAAATACGTTCCAGTGAGCAGCGCGATCGCGCAGGCTATGCGAGGCAACCGCAGTCACGCGATGAATCTGCCGCCTGGGAGGCGGAGGCGGCGTGGCCGGCGGAATAGCCTGACAAAACAGACCGTTGAGTCCGGCTGAGGAGACTCCATCATGGGCGAGGAGTTGTGGCAGAAAAGCGCAGTCGACCTCGCTGCGGGGATCCATGGTGGGTGCCGGCGCCCTTCGACGGGGAGGCCTTGCAAAAGCCAATTCGCGTTGCGGTCACACGCAATGGTCACGGATACGAGATACATCCTGGCATCGTCGAGTTGGTTGACCGGGCAGCCGGTTTCCTGAGCGACGCTGGATACGAGGTGGTCGCGGCCGAGCCACCGTCGATCATGGAGCCGGCGCGTGGTTGGTTCACCGTGCTGCTCACAGAAATTAAGGCAACACTCGGTACCATCGTCGACCGGGTTGGGAGCGACGATATACGCAGCATCTTTGGGTGGTATTACGAGATGGGCAAGATTCTGGAGCTCGACGAGTATCGCGCCGGTCTCGCCGACCGAACGCGCCTGATGCGTGCGTGGAATGTGTTCCTCGATGCTTATCCATTGGTGCTGACCCCTTTATTGATGAGGCCGCTGTATCCGTGGAACTACGATGCCCAGGCTTGAGTGGGGTTGTTGGAACTGGCGCTTCAGGGCGAAGATTAAATAGAATTAAGGTGTGCCCTCAGTTAGTTGCTGAGCGTAAGCTGACCCTGTGCCCTGGGGTTTACAACGATTTCACGAATCCGGACAAAGCCACTTCGTTACGTTCTGTTGCTATCACCGTCGTCCATCGTTCACGACCAACACTAGCAGACAGACGTTTGAGAGCGCGCTGGAGCGCGTTCGAGCAGGCTTCGGGCTCTGCGTCTATGGATATGTTGTGATGCCGGAACACATACATCTGCTGATTGGAGAACCACAGCGTAAGACCCTGGCCGACGCAATCAAGTCGTTAGAACAAGGTGTGTCGCGGCGATTGATCGGCAATGCGAAGCATTTTTGGGAAAAGCGGTATTACGACTTCAACATCCGAAATGAGGAGCAGTTCGTGCAAAAGCTTCGCTATATTCATCGCAATCCGGTGAAGGGCGGGTTGTGCGAACGCCCTGAAGATTGGGAGTGGAGCAGCTTTCGCCACTATGCGACCGGGATCGAAGGACGGGTGGAGATTGAATCGGAAGCGACCGCCGCAAAACGCGAACGGGCAGCTGGGAGATTGTGTATGCCGGTGGAACTACCCCACTCAAGCCAACAGAAGGCTTGAATGGGCCACGCTCCTGCTTAGAGGGGCGCTCTGGTTGGGCTATTCGCGGGCGCTCGCCACTGAAAGGCAAACAGCGTGAGCAGATAGGCGGAGCCGGCGGCAAAGAAGATCAGCAGCGCGTGGCTTGTCCATAGAATCCCCACTAAGAACGTAAAGACCACACTGCCGGCGGCGCCGGCAGCTCCTCCAATTCCCACGACAGTGCCGACGGAGCTCGAAGGAAACATGTCTGACGGCGTAGAGAGAAGGTTGGAAGACCAGCCCTGGTGCGCGGCCGCTGCCAGGCATAACAGGGCGATCGCCTGCCACAAAGGATGAACAAAGGGAACCAGCGCCACCGGCGCAGCACAAAGCGCAGAGACGAACATGGCGAACCTTCTGCCCATCCTTACCGAGTGCCCGCGGCGGATGTAATAGCCCGCAAGCCAGCCGCCAGCAATGCTTCCCACCGTTGCCCCGACGTACACAATGATGAGCGGCGGTCCCAGGTTCTTCATGTCCACGTGGAAGCGCTCGTTGAAGTACTTGGGCAACCAGAAGAGATAAAACCACCAGATCGCGTCGGTGCATCCCTTGGAAAGCGCAAATCTCCAGGTGCCGCGGCTAACCAGGAGAGACCTATAGGTCGCCGGTGGGACGCTGAACGAAACAGAAGCCGCGGGATTGCCAAATATTGAATGCAGCCTGTCGTAGGGAAACAAAAGCCAAACGACAAGCCACAAGAGTCCCAGGCTGCCTGTAGTGAAGAAGGCTGCCTGCCAGCCATAACGAAACGCGACCCACGGTATAAGCAGCGGAGCAATCAGCGCACCGGCGCTGGTTCCGGAATTGAAAATGCCGGTGCCCAGCGCGCGCTCCTCGTTAGGAAACCAATCGGCGGTCGCTTTAAGCGCAGAAGGGAAGTTGCCGGACTCGCCCAGGCCCAAGGCGAAACGGGCAATTCCAAAGCCGAGCGCAGTTCGCGCAAAGGCATGGCTGATCGAGGCCAGCGCCCACAGGCCGATGGCCAGGGCATATCCCTTTTTTACCCCGATGCGGTCGACAACTCGCCCCGCAACCAGGAACCCAAGCCCATAGGCAAGGATGAAACTGTTGACGATGTCGCTGTAGCGCCGGTTGTAAAGAGCCAGATCTTGATCGCCGCCCAGCAGGTGCTTGAGGATGGGCTCAACCAGGCTGAGCGCCGACCGATCCATATAGTTGATGGTCGTCGCGAGAAACAGCAAGCCGCAAACCACCCAGCGCAGATTGGATCGGTCGGTTGCGGGACTCATGGTTTCGGTGGCCATTAGTTGTTGAAGGTTAGCACCTTGGCGGCCTTCTGCGCCTTCAGCACCAACTCCGCGGCCAGCAACGCCTGTTCCTGGTTCTGCCCGGTGTGTGTTCGATTGACGATGTCCGAGACAAACTGCGGTCCGAAGGGCAGCTCTACTTTGCTGCAATCCATAAAGGTCACCTGCTTCTGGTCCACCATGAAGAGATGATTGCCGCCGGGCTTGCCGGCAATGTCGATGTACTTGCGCAGCTCAATGTAGCCGTCGGTTCCAAGGATAAACAAGCGTCCGTCGCCCCAGACAGTCAGGCCGTTGGGGGTGAACCAATCCACCCGCACATAACCGGCGCCGCCATTGCCGTGGAACATCATGTCGCCGAAGTCCTGAAATTTTGGGTGAGCGGGATGATTCACATTCGCAATCTGCGCCGCCGTCACTTCGGCTGTAGTCGAGCCGGTGTAGTAGACGAACTGGTCGGCCTGGTGTGATCCGATATCGCAAAGGATGCCGCCGTACTCGGCCGGGTCCCAAAACCAATCGGGACGGGTGATGTCATTTACTTTGTGGGGAGCGATGTTCACCGTCTGCACTACCTTGCCAATGGCGCCGGCCTTGACGAGATAACCGGCCTGCACGGCGGCCCGCACCTCGAGCCGCTCGGAATACATGATGGCGAACATCTTGCCGGTCTCCGCCGATACTTTGCGCACCTGCTCCAGTTGATCGAGTGTGGTAACGGCCGGCTTGTCACTGAGAAAATCCTTGCCTTGCTTCATGGCGCGGATGCCTAACGGAGTGCGCAGCCGGGGAATGGGCGCGCCTGCGATCAGCTGGAGCGAGGGATCGTCGAGGATCTCGTCTTCGCTGCCGGCCAGCCTGGCGTTGGGATACATCTTCTGGAAATCGGCGATGGCTTGGGGAAGGTTGGAGTAGAACGAGACCAGCTCCCCGCCGCCGCGGATGACTGCCGCGGTCATCCCCATGATGTGATAGTGGTCGAGACCGATCACTCCGAACTTGATAGAGTACTTTGGTTTTGCGCCCGCGTCGTAGCCCGTGCCGGCGGATTGCTCCACCATGGGGCCGCTCGCAGGATGCAATCCGAAGGCTGCTTTGGGTAGGCTCGATGACACGCTCACGGCGCCCATGACCTTCAGAAAAGAACGGCGATCGACATTCTCATCCTGCACTCTGTCCCGCTTCCTGTCCCGCTCCTCGATGCGGCTGCTCGTGATAAGCTGCGGGATCATCGTACTTAAATTGCATCGAGGAGTAAACATTGGGTACCAACCGCTTCGATCTCGAAGGTAAGTGCGCGGTGGTAATTGGCGGTACGTCGGGCCTGGGCAAGGCCATTGCGCTGGGGCTCGCAGAGGCCGGAGCCCACGTGGTGGCTGCCTCGCGGCGCGCGGAGGAGACGCAGCTCGTTGCCCAGCAAATCGAGGCCTTAGGGCGCCGCTCGCTGCGTGCAACCGTGGATGTTCGTGACCGCTCTTCCATTGAGTTACTGCAGCGTAAGGTCCTGGACGGCTTCGGAAAAATCGACATTCTGGTGAACGCCGCGGGCATCACGCTCAAGACTCCAACCCTCGACTGCTCCGAAGAGGACTGGAATCGCGTGCTCGACATCAACTTGAGCGGCACTTGGCGCGCCTGCCAGTTCTTCGGCAAGACGATGATCGGCCAGGGCTTTGGAAAGATCCTGAACATTGCGTCGCTTACCACCTTCGTCGCCTTCAACCAGGTTGCCGCGTACGGGGCCAGTAAGGCGGGCGTGGGCGCGCTGACTAAGTCGTTGGCGATTGAGCTTGCGCCTTATAAGATCTGCGTGAACGCGATCGCTCCCGGCATTTTTCCTACCGCACTGAATCGCGAGCTGGTTCTACACACCAACCGCGGTCGAGAGCTGAAGACGCGGACGCCCATGATGCGCTTTGGCGAGATGGATGAAATTACCGGGGGGGCTATCTACCTGGTTTCGGATGCGGCCTCCTTTGTAACCGGAGAGATCCTCGTCATCGACGGCGGGTTTCTTTCCAGCGGAGTGAATCAATAGATGAAAATTGTCAACGCTAAGGTGATTGTCTGTTGTCCTGGCCGTAATTTTGTGACCTTGAAGATCGAAACCGACCAGGACATCTATGGTCTGGGCGACGCGACTTTGAACGGACGCGAGCTCGCGGTGGTGAGCTATCTGGAAGAGCATCTTGTGCCTTGCCTGATCGGGCGCGATCCATTTCAAACGGAAGATATCTGGCATTATTTCTACCGGGGCGCGTACTGGCGGCGCGGGCCGGTGACCATGACCGCCATCGCGGCCATCGATATGGCGCTATGGGATATCAAAGGGAAAGCACTCGGTGTGCCGGTGTATAACCTGCTCGGGGGCAAGAGCCGCACCGGGGTTATGGTCTACGCCCACGCCACTGGGCGCGATATCGCGGAGACCGTGGATGAGGTGGAGCGGTACCGGACCATGGGCTATATCGCGATTCGCGCGCAGAGCGGAATCCCCGGCCTCAAGTCCACCTACGGTGTGCCGAAAGATAACAAATACTATGAGCCGGCCGAGCGCGGTCTTCCGCAGGAAAATCTATGGTCCACAGAGAAGTATCTGCGGCATGTACCCAAGCTGTTTGAGGCGCTGCGCAATACGTTGGGCGATGATCTGCATTTGCTGCACGATGTGCACCACCGGCTCACTCCCATCGAGGCGGCGCGCCTGGGCAAAGAGCTGGAACCGTTTCATCTTTTCTGGCTGGAGGACCCGGTCGTCGCGGAGCTGCAGGATGGCTTTCGCCTCATCCGCAAGCACACCACTACCCCGTTGGCGGTGGGCGAGGTGTTTAACACCATCTGGGATGCGGAACAACTCATCCGCGAGCAGCTCATCGACTACCTGCGCATGAGCGTGGTCCACGGCGGCGGTCTTACCGCGATGAAGAAGGCTGCGGATTTTGCCGCGCTCTATCACGTGCAGACCGGCAGCCATGGGGCGAGCGACATGTCTCCCATCTGCATGGCGGCGGCGCTGCATCTGGACATCGCCATCAACAATTTCGGTATTCAGGAACACATGCTGCATCCCGCCCAGGCGGATGATATGTTTCCTCACGCGTATACCTTTGGTGACGGCTATATGTACCCCGGAGATGAACCCGGCCTCGGAGTCGATATCAAGGAGGATCTCGCGGCAGCTTTGCCGTACCAGCGGGCTTATCTGCCGGTCAACCGCAAAGAAGACGGCACCCTGTTTCACTGGTAAACGCTCCTCACTCTTTTTTCTTAGCAGCGCGCCCCGTGCGCCATTCCCGTGTCGGATCGTCATCCGGGTCGGGAGTCTCCTGCAACGGTCTCTTCTCTTCCGGAACATGGCGCAAATTCACCCGTATCCGCGTCCACGTGGAAGAAGTCCCGCGCATGGAATCAACCAGGACATCATCCACCGCCAGCAGGCCGGCCGCCTCCGCATGTCGGGCCTTCCATCTTTCCAGGCCGGCCAGCGCGGCTTCTTTGTTAGGAGAGTTCGCCACCACCAACAGAGGCATCTTGGTCCGGGGCGTCTTCTTGGCGGCGGCCGGCTTCGCGCGAGAAGGAGCCACTCGGGAAGCCTCTCCCTCCATCTTGCGGAAGTGCGGTGGCCACGGAGCATCGCCCAAGCCTGCGGACTGGTCCTTCGCCGCAAGCTCCAGCAATCCATCCAGCGACCCGGCAGCCTCGTCCATGCCGGCGTGTGGATCCCCGATCTGCGCGAAGCGAGCTGGAACGGTGAGCACAGTAAAATCCGCCGGCTCGCAGTCAGGAACCTCATGCCAGTGCAGTGGTGTGGAGACCCGAGCGTCGGGAAGCGGCCGCACCGAATATGCGGAG
>Ga0302325_10034684_pt1 | contig 10323 bp, 7 predicted proteins | sample Palsa_T0_2_FD_201948 | JGI IMG/M metagenome (GOLD analysis project Ga0302325, IMG submission 201948) | Peat permafrost microbial communities from Stordalen Mire near Abisko, Sweden - Palsa_T0_2 | ecosystem: Environmental > Terrestrial > Soil > Palsa > Peat permafrost | place: Sweden: Abisko...
GGCTCGTCTACGTCAAGCCGGGGACCGTGGTGCGCCAGGCGCTGACGCCGACCGACTCGGCCGACCCGAGCTACAACTTCTACTACGTCCTGCGCGACGACCCGGTCATATCGGGCAAGGACGTCACCAACCCGACCGAGCAGCAGGACCCGACGACCGGCGAGGTCGTCGTCTCGTTCGGCTTCAAGGGCCCGGCCGTCAAGGCGTTCGAGGACGTCACGGCGACGTTGGCCTCGCGCGGCTCGCAGAACTCGATCGGCAACGCCTACAACTTCCAGCACTTCGCGATCACGCTCGACCAGCGCCTGATCACGATCCCCTACATCGATTTCAACCAGTACCCGACGGGCATAACAGATGCCAGCACCGGCAGCGAGATCTCGGGTGATTTCACGATCTCGAGCGCGCAGAAGCTCGCGAACCTGCTGGCAAGTGGCGCGCTGCCGATCAACCTCGCGGTCATCTCGAGCGAGCAGGTCGGCGCGACGCTCGGCCACCAGGCGCTCAACCAGGGACTCCTCGCGGGCGCGGCCGGACTGCTGATCGTCGCGCTGTTCCTGCTCCTCTTCTACCGCGTGCTCGGCCTGATCGCGGTCTCCGCGCTGGCGATCTACGCGATCTACTACTACGCGCTGATCAAGCTGGTCCCGATCACGCTGACGCTGCCCGGCATCGCCGGCCTGATCCTGACGATCGGCGTCGCGGCGGACGCGAACGTCGTGATCTTCGAGCGCGTCAAGGAGGAGTCGCGTGCCGGCCGCTCGCCGGCGAACGCGATCGCTGCCGGCTACAAGCGTGGCTTCGCGGCGATCGTCGACGCCAACGCGGTCACCTTCATGGCCGCGTTCATCCTCTTCATGCTCTCGCAGTCCGACGTCAAGGGTTTCGCTTTCACGCTCGGCATCGGCGTGATCGTCTCGCTGCTCACCGCCGTCGCGGCGACCCGCGCGATCCTCAGCACGATGGGCTCGACGCGGTTCGTTCGACGCCCGGCGGCGATCGGCGTGCGCAAGAACAGCCATGCCTGGCGCTTCGACTTCATGGGCAAGTCGCGCTGGTTCTTCACGCTGTCGGGGACGATTCTCGCCGTCGGGGCGATCGCGATCGGCGCCAAGGGGATCGATCTCGGCATCGACTTCGTCTCGGGGACGCAGATCGAGACGACGTTCGTGCACCGCGCCAGCGTCAGCCAGGTCGACAAGGTGCTCGCCTCGCTCCCCGGCAAGAAGCTCAAGACGGCGCTGCAGAACCCGGTCGTCCAGCAGGTCAGCGCGAAGACCTACGGCAGCGGCTCGAAAGCCGTGCCACTCGCCGACAGCTTCCAGATCTCGGTCAAGACGCTGACACCGGCGCAGATCGGCTCGCAATACTCGCCGGGCACCGTCTGGTACGCGCTCGACCATGCGTTCGGCGTCAAGGCGGGCGACTTCAGCTCGACCTCGGTCGGGCCGAGCTTCGGCAAGACGGTCGCCGATTCGGCGATCGTCGCGATCATCGCCTCGCTGCTCGCGATCGCCGCCTACATAACGCTGCGCTTCGAGTGGAAGTACGCGGTGCCGGTGCTGATCGCGCTGGCCCACGACCTGTTGATCACCGCGGGCGTGTACGCGCTGACCGGACGGCAGGTGACCGACTCAACCGTCGCCGCGCTCCTGACGATTCTCGGTTACTCGATCTACGACACGATCATCGTCTTCGACAGGGTGAGAGAGAACGTCAAGCGGATGCAGAATGCCGCGTTCTCGCAGGTCGTCAACCGCTCCATGTCGGAGGTGCTGACGAGATCACTGGCAACAAGCTTCTGCACGCTGCTGCCGGTCATCGCACTGCTGCTGTTCGGCGGCAGCACGCTCAAGGACTTCGCGTTCGCACTGCTCGTCGGCGTCGCGTCCGGCGCCTACTCGTCGATCTTCATCGCCTCACCGGTCCTGACCCACTGGAAGGAGCGCGAGCCGGTCTACCGCCGGCGCCGTGCGCGGATCGCCGCAGCCCACGGCGGGCTCGTGCCGGCATACGCGACGTCCGGCGAGGAAGCACGCGAGACCGCGACTGATGACGGGAAGTCACGCCGCCGCGCCGGGCGCCTGACCGAACCGCAGGTCCCGGGCGCCAGCGTGTCGCGCTCCGAGTGGAGCTCGCTCGTCCGCGACCTGCACGCCGACCGTCCCGGTGCGCAGGCACTCGTGCCCGAGCCGGAGCCCGAGCTCGACCCGACCGCCGACGCGCGCCCCGAAGACGTCGTGATGCCGAAGGATCAGCGCAGCCAGCGCCCGCTCGGCGCGTCGAAGTCGCGCGCCCGCAACCGCCGCCACGGGAGGAATCGCTGATGGGCATGCTCGCCTGGGTGATGATGGGCCTCGCGATCTGGCACTACGCGATTTGGGTGCCCGACCACTTCTGGGGCGGCATCGTCGGCGCGCTGCTGGCCTCGATCATCGGCGCGATACTCACCGGCCTCGTGATCTTCGCGGTCCGCCACCACGGCCTCGCAATACCCGGCCTCCACAATACCCACGTCTCAACCGTCCTCTACGCGGTCCCCGGCGCCCTGATCGGCATGGCAATCGCCTACGTCATCGGAGCCCAAACCGAGCCCCGCCGCGCCGGCTAGCTGCACGACCCGACGAGGGTCGTTCGGCTCGTGAACCTGGCGGCCCACGGGTTCTGCGCGACCGCTCGGCGATCGCTTTCGCACGCAAGTGCGACCACCGCGTTTGACGGTCTCCCGAGCGAAAGCGAATTCGATCGGGGTGGAATCAACCAACAGCAGATCGTCTTCATACCCGGGCCTGTCTGAGCGACCGCCCTATCATCGAAGCGTGGTCGGGCCGCAATCACTCGCGCCGGCGATGCATCGTCATGGCTGCGGTGCGAGCCTGACCAACTGGGCATGACAGATTTCGCTACCACCGCGCTCTCAGCCGGCGGCTCTGTCGTGGCGGTTTTCTCGCTTTATCTCTTGGTACTGGCCGGTTCCGCCTTCTTCTACTCGCCCTCGCGGCGCACCGTCGAGGCGCGGGCGCGGCTGGTGGTCCTGATCCCGGCCCATGACGAGGCGCTCACGATCGCCGGATCGGTCGGCTCGCTCTGCGCTCAGAGCTATCCACGAGCGCTCTACGAGATAGTCGTCGTGGCCGACAACTGCAGCGATGAAACCGCCGAAATCGCAAAGGCTGCAGGCGCCGACGCTGTGCTGGAGCGCTCCACCGGCGGTGCGGTCGGCAAGGGGAGAGCGCTGCGCTGGGCGATCGACTCGATCCTCGCGGCGGACGAGCCGCCGGATGCGCTCGTGATCATCGACGCCGACGCGACCGTCGAGCCCGAAGCACTTGCGCGGCTTGCCGCGGTCTTTGAGGGTGGTGCGCAGGCCGCCCAGAGTGACTACGTCCTCGATCCCGACACCCGCGGTAGCTCGGCGCTCCGGGCAGCGGCGTTCCTGCTGATCAACCGCGTGCGCCCGGCCGGCCGCGCTGCGCTGGGGCTATCAGCGTCCCTTGTCGGCAGCGGGATGCTGCTCTCGAGCCAGTTGCTGCGCTCCGTCCCGTGGGAGGCGTTTACGAGCACCGAGGACATCGAGTACAGCCTCGATCTCCAAGCCGCAGGACACAAGATCGCCTACGTCGGCGATGCGCGGGTGCGTGCGCCGACCGCTCCGAACAGCGGCGCGGCAGCAGAGCAACAGCTCCGCTGGGAAGGGGGCAGGAACTACCTGGTGCGGACGCGCGGCCCGCGGCTTCTCTGGCAGGGTCTCACGAAGCTCCGACCGGACCTTGTCTGGGCCGCGGTTGACCTGCTGACGCCGCCGCTCGGTGCTCTGGCCGGCATCGCGTTGACTGGCCTCGCGGTGAGCCTCGCTGTTGTGGCCGGCGGGGTTTGCCCCGTGTGGACGCTCGCTCCCTGGCTCGTCGCCACGATGGCGATCCCGGGTTACGTTCTCGTCGGCTTACGCGCCGCCGGGGCGCCGCGATCTGCCTATCGTGCACTCGTGCGGGCGCCTATTCTCGTCCTCGCAGAGGCGGCGAACGCGGGAAATGTGCTGCGATTCCGTTCCGACTCCTGGGTGCGCACCGAGCGCGCCGCCGACAAGGCGGGGGAGGAACACTGAAGATCCTGATCATCTCGACCCAGTTTCCGTATCCGCCGCGGTCGGGCTTCGAGACGCGCGTCTACCAGCTCATGCGCCAGCTCGCCCGTCGCCACGAGGTCACGCTACTGAGCTACGCGACGCCTGAGGAGAGCGAAGACGCCGACGCGCTCGCCGCCGAGCTGACGGTGCGAGTTGTTGAGCGCAGCGCCACGCCGACGAAAGCCAAGCGCGTGGCGCAACTGCTCTCGATCGCTTCGCAGCTGCCCTACGCCTGCCGCGAGGTCCGCTCGCACCAGATGCAGAGCGCGATCGACGAACTCTGTGGTCGAGTCCAGTTCGACGTGATCCAGCTCGAATCGCTTCCGACCGGACAGTTCAGCCTCCCGGCCGGCCCCAGGACGCTGCTCGATGAACACAACATCGAATACGAGCTGCTCGCCCGCCAGAGCGAGCAGGAGCGCTCAACCATCCGCCGCGCCTACAACCGGGTTGAGCACGCCCGCGTGCGACGCTTCGAGGAGAACACCTGGAAGCGCGTTGACGGGTGCCTCGTCACCTCCGAGCGCGAGCTCGAGATCATCCGGCTGCATGCCCCTGGAATCGCCGGAGCGGTCGTGCCCAACGGCGTCAACCTCGATTACTTTCACGCCACGGACCGCCCGGTCGAGCCGTTTTCGGCGGTCTTCAACGGGGTTCTCGACTACCGCCCGAACGTCGATGCGGCGCTGTATCTCCTCGACGAGATCTGGCCGCTCGTTTTGGCGGTTTGCCCGCAGGCGCGGCTCAGCCTCGTGGGGCGTGCGCCGGCATCGCAGGCGCGTCGGCTGCGCCGCACGGGAGTGATGGTGACCGGTGAAGTCGCCGACCTCCGTCCCCACCTGGAGCGAGCGGCTGTCGTCGTCGTGCCGATCCGGATGGGGGGCGGTACCCGCCTGAAGGTCCTCGAGAGCCTTGCGCTCGGCAAGGCGATCGTCTCGAGCTCGCTCGGCTGCGAGGGAATCTCCGTGACACCCGGTAGAGATCTGCTGACCGCCGACGATCCGCGGAGCTTTGCTGAGCGCATCCTCGAGCTGTTTACGAACGAGCCGCTCAGTCGCGAGCTCGGCCGGAATGGACGGGCGCTGGTCGCGCGCGAGTACTCCTGGGACTTGGCCGGCGAGCAAATCGAGAGGCTTCTCGAAGCGCTGATTCCCCAGTCGATCGGGCCGGTTAGCTGAGCGATGGGCGTGCTGCCGGAGACCGCGGTGACGCCAGCGGTGCAGGTGGCCGTCGGTGATGAGAGGCAGAGCGATACGGCTGGCGCCGGCGGTCGCGCGCGGCTGGGGCGCAATCTCGCGTGGCTCGGCGCGGCGCAGCTGTTCACCTGGTCGATGACGCTCGCGTGGACGCTCGTTGTGCCGCGGATCATCGGCCCCACCGGCTTTGGTCTGATCGTGACGGCGATGGCGGTTGCCGGAGTGCTGCAGATCCTGATCGGCATGGGCACAACCCCATACGTCGTACGCGAGATCGTCGTGGCGCGCCTGCGCCTACCCGAGCTCGTCGCCAGTGCGGTCGCCGTCCGCTTGCTGCTGGCGCCGCTGTTCGTGGGCGCGGTTCTCGTATGGGTCCACTTCGCGCACTACAGCAGCAAGGGAACGCTGGTCCTCTACCTCGTTGCCGGCGCGACGCTGCTGATGATGCTGACCGAGCCGATCCAGGGAGCGTTTCAGGCAATCGAGCGGATGCAGTACCTCGCGCTCGGCGACGCGATCGACAAGTCAGCGCAGGGCCTGCTCGGAATCGTCCTGGCTCTGATCGGCTTCGGCGTCGTCGGCTTCGCCGGCTGCTGGCTGGTTATGTCAGCGATCGTGATGGTGTTGAGCATCCGTTGGCTGAGCCGGTTCGAGCGGCTCGAGGTCAAGACCTCGCCGCGAGACGTCGCCTCGATGGCGCGGGGCAGCGCCGCGTACTGGACCGGCGGCCTCTTCTTCACGCTCTACCTGTGGGCCGACACGGTGATGCTGTCGCTGATGACAAATACAAGGGTGGTCGGCTGGTACGGAGTCGCAACCAAGCTGTTCCAGGCGATGCTGTTCGTCGCGGTGATGACCGCGACGGCTTGGCTGCCACGTTTGGTGGCGGCATCTGAGCGCTCGCCACATGAGCTGCGCCGTGAAGCGCGCGCGCCGATCGAGCTCGTCCTCAGCTTGGCACTGCCGATCGCCGCGCTGTTGGCGGTTGCGGCTGAGATCGGCGTGCGGCTCGTCTACGGCTCGGCCTACAGCAAGGCGGTGGCACCGCTGATAATTCTCGGCTGCTGTCTCGTGCCCATGTACCTGAACATGATCCTCTGCCAGATCTGCGTCGCCTCAAAGCGAATGAGGATCTGGACTTGGATCATGGGCGGCGCCACCATCTTTAACATCGCCGTCAACGTGATTCTGATCCAGGTTGCGCAGAACCGCTGGGGCAATGGCGCGATCGGGGCGTCGGTCAGCTTGCTGTTGACAGAGCTGGTCATCGCCGCCGCTGCGCTGCGCGTCGTTGGGCTTGACGTCTTCAGTCGCTCGAGCGCGCTACGTCTGCTGCGGATAGGTATTGCCTGTGGGGGAGCGATTGGCGCCGCGCTTGCATGCGACCGGCTCGGTGCGGCGGCCCGCGTGAGCGCGGGAACGGTGGCCCTGCTGCTGTGCGCAACCGTCCTGCGGGTCGTCTCGCGTAAGGAGCTGGCCTTCGTGCTCGAGCGACTACGCGCCGCTGGCGCGGGACTTCCGGCGCGGTTTCGAGCCGGCGTGGCGTTCCTGCGTGCGTCGAGCGCCTCGGCGGACTCTTGACAGGCATCCTGATCGGCCTCACGGGCCAGGCATCGCTGCGCGGCCGGTGAGCCAGTGACCTTCTGGGGCTATTTTCTGTTGATCGCGTTCGTCGTGGTCGGACTCAGCCGAGCCGATCAGCGCAAGGCGACTCGGCTGGTCGTCGGCCTCACCGTTGTGGCGATCGTCACGGCGATGGGCATATACGGTGGTCTCAATTGAGCGCCGGCGCGGCATCCGTCGGCGGCCGGGTACCGCCCGGGCTCCGATGGGGCATTGGCGTCGGCCTCGGCGGTGCGGCTGCGGGCCTGACCGCAGGCTTGTTGGTGCTGGATGGACACGGCGTCGCGATTGTCGCACTGCTGTTGCTGTTCATTCCGGTGCTGATGTGGCGACGCACGGACGCGACGCCGGTCGTGCTGCTCGTTGCGGCGTTGTTGGTCGAGCAGTACCACGTCACGGTCACCCCCAACACAACGGGTGCGCCGGCGCCGACGATTCCGCTCACCTCCTCGATCCCGCTGTTCTCGGGCATCGGCTCGCTGCACATCGAGCCTGCGGACATCCTGCTCGTGATCGCGTTTGCGGTCTACCTGCTCAAGGGCGCCGAGCTCGCTCCGCGCCGCCTGCGCTCACCGCTCGCGCTGAGCGTCGCCGGCGTCGTCACGGTCGTGCTCTTCGGCTTGGCGGTCGGTGCTGCACACCACTTCAACGTGCGTGTGGCGCTACAGGAGACGCGCCCGTACATCTACCTGGCGGCGGCATTCGCCATCACGGCGCTGCTGATCCGCAGCCGCTCCGCGATCCAGACGATGCTCTGGGGATTGGTGGTATGCGAGCCGCTGAAGTCGCTGCAGGGAGTCGTTCTCTACATCGAAACCCGCAGCTGGGCGAGTCCGCCCGAGTCGCTGCTCGGCCACGAGGAGGCCTACTTCTTCGCGCTTTACATACTGCTTGTCGCGGCACTTTGGATGTTCGCGATCAAGGGTTCGCTGCGCAGGACGGCGACGACACTGCTCCCGCTCGTCATCTTTGCCGACCTCGTCAACAATCGCCGCGCCGCCTGGCTTGTGCTGGGCGGCGGCCTTGTCGCGTTAATCGTCATCGGCTATGCCTGCCTGCCTGAGCGACGGCGTGTCATCACTCGCGCTGTCGCTGTCCTGATTGTGGCGTCCGTCGCTTACCTGCCCATTTTCTGGAACGCGTCCGGCCCGCTTGCAGAGCCCGCGCACGCGATCAGGTCGGCATTCTCAGCTGACCCGCGCGACCAGGCTTCGGACCTCTACCGCGAGCAGGAGAACGCCAACCTTGAATACAACATTCGCCAGGGCGGGGTCCTCGGAAAGGGGTTCGGAATCCCGATCGACTACGCGCTGCCGATCGTCAACATCCAGGCGATCGATCCGGACATTCTCTACATTCCCCACAACGGGGTCCTTTATCAGTTGATGCGCATGGGAGTGCTCGGCGGCCTTGCGTTTTGGAGCATGCTCGGCTGCGGGATCGTCGCCGGGTGTCGGCTCGCGAGGGCCCCAGACAAGCTGCTCGCTGCTGTCGGGGCGCTGGTCGCCTGCGCACTCGTTGGTTATGCGCTCGAGGGTGCGACCGATCAGGGCTTCTACTTCTATCGCGTTGCGTTTGCCACCGGGGCGCTGCTGGGGCTTGCCGAGGCCGCACGGCACCTGCTCGCAGGCCGTGGAAGTACGCTCGCAACTGCGCCGGCCGGGACGCAAACGTGAGCGAGCCGGGCGTCGGTGTCGACGGCGACTCGCCGGAGCGAGGTACCGGTGCCTCACCACTCCTCGGCGCGAGCCACCTACCGCAGGACATTCGCTCACGGCCCGACCGCCCAACTCCCCGTGAGGGCGGGAGGGCACGCCTGCTGTTGATCCGGATTCTCAACTACCTGACGAACTACGTCGTCGCCGGCATCCCGAGCTTTGCAGTGCGCCGCTGGTGGCTCGAGCACGTGGTCGGGATCGCCTGGGGCGATGGCGGCACGGTCCACCTGCATTGCTTCATCTGGATGTACACGCCGCGCCGCGTCAGGCAGAACAACGTTCGCTTTGGCAAGAACGTCTACATCAACCGCGGCTGCACGCTCGACATTCGCGGCACGCTGACGATCGGCGACAACGTCAGCATCTCGCCAGACGTCACGGTCCTGACGGCGACGCACGGTCTTAACGATCCAGCATTCGGCGTCGAGCACTACCCGGTGACGATCGAGGACCATGTCTGGATCGGCACCCGTGCCCTGATCCTTCCGGGCGTCACGCTGGGGCAGGGGTCCGTCGTGGCTGCGGGCGCTGTCGTGACCCGGGATGTTGCGCCGCTCGAGGTCGTCGGTGGGGTGCCGGCTCGTCGCATCGCCAACCGCGACGCAAACGCCACGCAGTACCTGCTTGACCGACCGCCGCCGCTGTTCGAATAGCCACGAAGCGCGATTGTTGATTTGAGCCCGACAAATATCGATCCGTCGGCATCGCTACCGGCCCCGGCCCCGGACGCTGGCGCCGTCGAAACGCGCGACATCAGCGCTCAACTGAAAGTCCGTCTCACGCGGTTTCCCCGAACCTACAATCGCGCGCGCCGGACGTACGCGACCGGGCGCTTCCTGCTGCGCAGACCGCATGATCGCGACTACGCCGTGTTTGCCCTGTTCCCGCCCACCGCAGGCCTCTTCCTTGATGTCGGCGCCAACGCAGGGATGTCGGCGATGTCGCTCCGCCTCTACCAGCGCCGAGCCCGGATCTTCTCGGTGGAGCCGAATCCCTCCCACGAGCCGGATCTCCGTTGGACCGCTCGCTGGGTCAGACGCATGGAGTACGGGATCTTTGCCGCCGGGGACACCCCGGGCAGCCACGACCTCTTCATCCCGGTCTACCGAGGTGTCGCGCTGACCGCCGAGGCGGCGCTTAGTCGCGGCGCCGTCGAGCGAAGTCCAAGCCTGAAGGACAGTCTCGGTTCGCGCATGGACTCCGCCGAGTTTCAGATCGAACGGATCGAGGTGGAGGTCAAGCGGCTCGACGAGCTCGATCTCGAACCGGCGTTCGTAAAGCTTGACGTGCAGGGTCACGAGCACCAAGCACTGGTCGGAATGACCAGCACACTCGAGAAGCAGGGGCCACCGGTGCTGGTCGAGGCGCCATCGGATGAGGTGACCGCGCACATGGCGGCCCTCGGATACAGCCCCTATGCCTTTGACCGGCAGGCCAACCGACTCGTGTCGCTGGCGGGTTACGCGACGAACGTGATGTTCATCCGCGGTGAGCCGCCCGTTGCATCGTGAGTGGCACTGCGACCAAGCCCAGGGTGGCTTTCTTTGCCGAGACCCATATCGGGCACGGCCCCTATCAGTCGAACCTCGCCCGCGCAGCGGTGCAGTGCGAGGACATCGCACCAATGTGGTTCCTGTTCGACGCGGGCCGGCGCGGCGGA
>Ga0302325_10034686_pt1 | contig 10323 bp, 11 predicted proteins | sample Palsa_T0_2_FD_201948 | JGI IMG/M metagenome (GOLD analysis project Ga0302325, IMG submission 201948) | Peat permafrost microbial communities from Stordalen Mire near Abisko, Sweden - Palsa_T0_2 | ecosystem: Environmental > Terrestrial > Soil > Palsa > Peat permafrost | place: Sweden: Abisko...
ACCAGATAGAGAGTGACTTACACAACCCTTGAAAAAAGCTCTGAAATATACCCCCGCATCCTCAAGACTAATTAACCCCTTACTGACAACATCAACACTCCTCTCAACATTAAACTCAAAATCCCCTCGTTTTTTCTTAAGTGAAGACACGCCATATGAAGCCCTTGGGCTTTCTATAAATGGCTGCGAAAATGTGACCTCAGCTTGCGTCCGTGACGGATGACTGCCAACACCCATTGACACAGGACTAGCAAAGTCATTCTCTCTGATCTGTTGAAACTGATGCGAATATGTTGTTAGCGTTAAGTTGCTATTTTGAACTTGCTGGTTTTGAAACTCGAGCAAAGTGACAGCTGTGTTCGTGTCTGGGACTCTGTTCCGTAAGACCTCTATCTGGGCTTCAATTTGGGCTAGTTTTCTAATAAGTGCGTTAGAGTTGGATTGAAATAGCATTTGAAGAATTACTCACTCCGTCACCGGGTCGGTGATCGGCTTGATGAAGTCGCAGTAGATGCTCGCAGTCCGGCAACGAGAGCAGGGCTTGCCGCCGTCACATTTCAGCTGCTCGAACATTTAGCAGTATTCTTCTGATATTTAGCATCAATGAGGAACTAGAGGGCTACAGGACGCACTTTTGATTTCCTGCAAGCCGAGCAAGATTTCTGCAGTTCGTAAGCCGTCAGTCACCTCCAAAAACTTAGCAAAGAGAAAGCAAGGTGACGATACCGGTATTCGACGTTTCTTTGGAGCAAGAGACGGGAACGATTCCATGTCGAGGGCAGTAAATATCGTCGGTTTGCATCGTGAGGGTTGTATCCGAGTTAGATGTACCGATAGATGTCTCGGAAGCAGTTCGGGTTTTGAAGGTGTTCGCTGACAGGGTATGGAGACGCGGGGTAATCTTAGAACTACATCACGTGCTTTTGCCCCTGAGCCAAGTTGACTTCCATAAGATCAAGCTATGAACTAAGTTCACAGAGCATTGTTTTGATCGCAGAAGATTTCGATGATTATTGTGAGAATAGGTATGTGGTGATATTTTGTACAATTCCCAAACAGAAAGGTCGGCGATGGTCTAAACTACATGCTTTCTCTCATCTGAATCTCATTTCCCTCCCATGCTGCGGCAATGCAACGCCAAATCGTGCTCGAAAGTACAAGTGAAAGGGTATTCTCATCTTATCTTAACTTATCCTCGTCTAGCCCATCCAGCTCCTTCATCCCCATTACCGCTCCCCCTACCTTGCGAAGACCTTCACGACACCATCGCCGCCAGCACTGACGACCCATCTTCCATCTCTACTCCAGCACACACTACAAACGCCCTCACCTCTCATGAGTCGATGGCTTGTGATTTCCTGGATACAGCTCCTTTTCTCGAGTGACCAAAACCTCAAGCTTGCGTCATGGCCCGCAGAGACCAGTTCTCTGCCATCGGGCGATAAGTCGAGGGCGGATATAGCTGCTGGATGCGCCAGCATATTATATGTACATTGACCTGAGGGAGCATTGGCTTCTGTCTGGCAAGAAGAAAGAGCGTGTGGGAGCTTACCGCTGTTAGCATCATAGAAACGAATGTACCGGTCCTCATGCCCAGAAATGATAATCCCTTCTACACCGCCACTAGTTCCAGTAGCTCCACCTACAACCCCTTCATCCTCAGATAACCCACGGCTTGAGTCGAAGCTCAGAGACCCATCAAGACCATTCGTAGTAGCGACAATCGCATTCACGCCAGTAGCGATAGTGCTATTGTAGGTCTCCAGACTCGCCATTGCGGCGACTTCTTCACCCGTCCGCGTATCATATACCAGAACGGCTGCATCCGAATACGAGACCACAAAAGCATCGCCCGAAGCAGAGAGTGGAGTTATACAAGTAGGCGAGGCATGGCTATTCGCCCGAGAAATCGAATGAATAAGCGTATAATGGAATGGAGAGTTCGAAGCAACGCTGGGTTGGGGTGATGAAGGGAACGCGGATCCAGAAGACATGGAATTGCCTCTCACACGACCCCCTCTTCGCCCACTGCCTCCTTGAGGCGACATCAGCTGAGGTGGCGCACTGACAGACCAGACCTTCACAGTCCCATCTGCAGCTCCTGTGGCAAGCAGGATGCGATCGGGTCCACCGTACGAGTTACTCTGTCCGAAAACCGTCCCAGTTGTTCCAGGAAGAACACAGACAGTCCACACAGCATCTGTATGACCATCCAGTGTTGCTTTCGGGTCAACTCGCCCTCGCTCCCATACTCGGATAGTAGCATCTTGACCACCAGAGAATATCCAGCCATCGCCTTGCGCGCGGCCACCACTTGAGAAATTCTGTGATGGCGACCAAGAAGTCAAACACATGACAGTTCCCGTATGCCCGCGGTGTGTGAAATAGCTTTGGATATCAAGATCATTGGCACTGTTGTGTATTCCTCCTTGATTCTCGAACCGAGCAGGTATGATCCACCGCTTGATTGTTCCGTCATCACCGGCCGTGCAAATCTCTGGCTCCCCAGGACTTCCACCTCCAGTGAAGATAACTGACCGCACAGCATCGAGATGCCCTCGCAATCCAAATCTAACCTTGAAACTCCCAGTGTCTGCCTTTTGGGCCGGGTTCAGAGACAGTTCATGCTCAGCACTTCTGCGACGTGACATCGATCCTTTCCTTCTATGCGAACCGGGTCCTCTATTGGGAGATTTGGGTGTTTCTTGAGCAACTGGAAACAAGTCCGTATCTGGTCTTTGTGGTACTGCTTTTGGCTCCTGGTCTGGAAACTGCGCTGTCTCGCTGAAATCCCAGCCATCAGCCTCTGTCTGGTGTTCTTTCTCGGATTCCTCTGCATCAATCTGTCTACCATATGAATCGAAGCTGTGGTTGACCTTCGTCACTTGCTCTTCAGCAGATTGTTCTGACATCTGAAAAGTCGAAGACCATTCTTGTTGTGTCGTTTGTGGCAATGGCTGTTGATCTGCCAAAGATCTAGAGACTTGGGGGTCTGGATTCCTGACAGAAAGGTTCGATGTTGATGGAACGGGGGGTGGGTGGTGATTTGGTGACGGAGAAGGTCGGGGTAAGTTAGATTCTCGCATGTTCTTCTGTCTTGCTTGTTGCTGATATATCTCCTCCAAGCTTGGTTGTCCTGGCGCTTGACTGAACGAAGGGGGTTGCAACAAGATGTCTTCGGGGGGTGGAGGGTCTCGTGGAGGAAGTGGGTTTGATGGCGATACCATGAGGTAGGTGAGCTCCCCTTGTGTCTTATCCATGAATCCCTTCAAGCTCCCCCTATCCGGGTCTTCGTCCAACTTTTCTCCTTCTTCGGTATCGAGGAAAGAATTATGGGGTTTCTCTTGAGCAGCTTCATCAACATCAGCATAAGACTTCCCTCCCATCAAAGACAACTCACGCCGCTCTTTTTTAACGTGCAAACTCTCTTTTTCTTTCCCTTCTCGTATAGATTCTCCCAGTTTGGCATCTCCCCCAGCTTTCAGAGCTCTGACCTGCGCATCCCTTTCTTTCAAGGCTTTCTCCAGCATATTAACATATTTCTTCAAGCTTTTGTTACTTGCATCGCTTTTCCTCGTGCTGCCTTCCAGCCGCGCTATTCTGCCTTTCATCTCTTGCCTTTCAATCTCCCAACCATTTCGGTCTCGTTCGTGCCTGTGCCATTCGGTCTGGAGGAAGCGCATCACCCCTAGAGAAATGCAGCATCAGTATGGGCAGGTTAGCAAATGCGAGAGAATCTGGGACAAACCTTGAAGCGTATATTCGGTTCCCTGCGGCTGGTTCACCTGCTGCTGGCCCTCGCTGTTTCCATTACCACCACCATTCGATCCCGCCCCCATACTACCAGACAAGGACTGCCAGGCCATCGTGACCTCACAGTCCACGGCACCTGAGCAACCGTGACGAGGAGACGTCAGCAACCACCACTACACAGTTCGCACCGAAGCTCTTCCTCGCTCTGGGCATTTGTTGATGCTGGCGCAACGACGTCAGGGGAGCCAGGGGAGCAAGAACGAGGCTATTCGTAGGCGCGCGCTCAATTGCTCATGGTACTGCAGGTGGCCTGATGATTGCGCGATGGGTTTGGGAGAGCGGTGCAGCTCTAGCAATTAATCGTGAGGGTGGGAAAGGCGTTGATGTGAAGCCGTCGCGTGGAGTGCTTGCTGGGTGACAAGAAAGATCTTGAGGTGCTGGACCTTTCAAAGCTCTAATGCGGAACCGATCTGTACGCGACTGTCATATTTGAGGCATAAATTCAGGCACCAAGTTAATGGGTGCTGCTTCGACAAATATATCACGCTGCTTTTGAAGGGCGAACTCGAAGACATTCCACGAGAAAACAATGTTTTATTAATTTTTAGAGGTGAAAAGGGAAACCTTTCGATTTTGAATTAAGCTGTTGGAGTCCAAACTCAAAACGGGTGTTTTGAATCAACAAAGTCGCTGCCAAAGCAAACTACTGTAATGCCAACCCCCGAATGAACACAACGTCTGAGACACATGCTAGTATTTAATTCAGATCTCGTACAGAAGTTAAATAACAACGCCACCCCTCTACTATATTATTACTAAACATCATCAAAACTCCAACTCCTCGACCTCCATCCCACACTCGGTACAAGTCTTCACCGTAACTCCCTCCTCATTCTCCACAGTCTGACCCCATTCATGCTCATGCTTCCCACTCCCTATTCGATCCCCAAACTGACCAGCCTTCCCACCATTCTTCAACTTCCTCCTATACGCATCTGTTCTGGTTTTCTTCTTCAGCTCCTCCAACTTACTTTTGAATTTATCTTCCTTCCTCTTCTTCTTGTCCGTCTCTCGCCTCTCAAACTCTGCGTCCAATGCCTCGGCAGATCCCCACTTCGTATTGAAAGCATATTCCTCGACCTGGTACCGCAAGAACAACATCATGTCATGCCAGTGAGATTTATGCGGATTCGGCTTGTTGAGATGTGGGAGCAACTCGGCATCTTTCAGCTCCGCTGTTTAACTTCTTAGCAAACCGTCAACTCTGATGCGAGAAGAGAACTTACGATCTGTCAATAAATAATCATCCTTCGCCTCCGTTTTCGTTAACAGACTGTACTTGTCTGGGAACTTCTCCTTACACCCCGAACAAACAGCACAGCCAAAGACTTCCTCCCACTGCCAATCAATCTCCAAACCCCCACATTCCCTGCACTTCTTCCCCGCCTCCCTACTTCCCAGTCCCAGCCCCGGCTCAAACGGCCCATCTTTCCGGTTCCGTAACCCCTTGAGTAATTGATGCCGTTCCCATTCTTTCAACGTCATATGCGCAGGCTTCTCCCCCTCCTTCGGCGCATGCAACGCCTTGTTCCATGGATCATCTTCCGCAGCTAGAAATCCACCCTTCGTATCCGTCATCTTGCTGAAATCATGGTCGACGTACTTCTTGAACTTCCTCGCAGGCTGGATGCCGTCATCTTTGAGCGCTTCGCGGGCATCGCGACTCGTGGCGGGGATGTTGGAGCTGGACATTGCGCCGTGTGAGCGCTTTCGCGCCGAAAGAGAGACATCTTCTGTAGCGAGGAAGCCGGAGGGTGTTCGTAAGGTGGGCTGGGAGTATGCGGCTGCTTCGGCGGCGAGGGAGCGCTCGCGGAGGGCTTTGGCTTTGAGTCTGTTCTCTTCCTGGGAGGGAGATCGTTAGTGGCGGGGTGAAAGAGAGAAAGGTTGAACGGACTATTCTTCGAGTCACTTCCGGGGTAGGAGGAGAGGCAACTTGCGGCCGCACAGCCGGGCATGGAGGGGTCGAGGGCTTTTCCATGATGAGAAATGTTGAAAGCGGTGGTGTTGTGATTCTTTGAAGTCGAGGAGACAAGGCTGAAGGAGTGGCGACTCGAAAATGTGACAGCCTTGGAGGCGCGATTACCTAAACACCAAGAAGTGGCCTCGGAGGTGTTTGAGACATGTTGAGTAAAAAACACACACGGGATGTCCGTGATTCACGGCAAGCCCTAGGAAATATGTCAAGGACACATGGGATTGGTAGTGCATCGAAGACTATCTACAAGTACAAGAGGCGCAATGAAAGCCCTCCCAATCCATCACCCCCAATACGACCAATACCACCCAGACTTAAACCTACAGCCTTTATCTATTTCCAAGAAGCTGAGTAAGCCATCTATTCCTCCTTGGCACCGCCACGACCAGCCTTCTCCGCAGCCGCAATAGTCTTCTTGTCTTGAGTTGGGGCAGCAGCACCTCCTTGAAGAGCGCTCAACATACCCGCGGCAGCCTTGAAAGGACGCTTCAAATCCCCGATAGCTGGCTTCCCGAACAAGTGAATCTTGATCTCGTTGCCCTCGAATGCGCCCTTGAGAGGAATGATCGATTGGATCAACAGAGGGTTGGTGTACTTGAAGTACAGGTGCATAACACCCATCATTCCAACACCCATGAGTTGTGCCTTGTAGAGGGCCTTCATCTGCTCGACGTCGTACTTGTGGTTGGTGGTGGTGACAAGCTTGGGCTCTTCGGTTGATCCCATTTGTGGTTGTTCAACGTACTTAAGAGTAGTCATATCTAAAGAGGCCAAACATTAGCATTGACTCAGCCTGCCTTCTAGCCCGTAGGGCCCACTTACCCTTCTTCTTATTAATCAGGAAATGCACATAGGCGTAGATAGAGATGATGATCAAGTTCGACAGGATGTAGCCTCCACGAATCATCATGAGGATATTCGGGTCCTCCATGGGGATCTTTTTGGAGACTTGCATCATCACGAGGATGATAACCAAGTTGGTACTGCGGCATCAAGTCAGCGGGTGTGCGACAATGGGGGGCGCACGAGGGCATTCACATCTGCGGACTAATACCAGCCATCTTGAACAACCGTAGTATTGACTGTGGGGTCGGATGGTACGGGTATGTGGGATTGACTTCTGGGTATGGTCGTAATTGAATGCGACCAGAGGAAGAGTAAAGGAGAGGGCGTCGCTGTATTTGCGGGAGGTCGATGGAAGTATTTAGCAGGCAGAAGAAGGTCGTCGCAAGTCGCAGTCTTTCTTGCCCCGTCGCTAAATTTTGCTGGCGTTGCTGTATTTAGGGCCGACCAGCCTTGCGCTAAGCAGTTTTAGGAGGCGCTGGCCACTGAGGACACGTCTTGAAGACTTGAACAAACCTCCTTCTTTTCCACTCTACTTCGACATCAAGATTTTTTCCTGCGGGAATTTACTTCGTACTGTAAATATATTTGCATCGGTGAAGGGTTACAGTGTATCGTTGTTTAGATTGATAATATCCATTATGTCTCCTTTCTCCCCGATTCCCCCTGCTGAAGTTCCCATCCAGTGAAGTTGCTGGCTCAGCCTGGCTGGATCCTCGGGTTCGTCGTCGATACTAACAAAAATGGCGGCACCCATCACTCCCGATTCAAATGTCCAACTTGGCTTGAGACAAATAGAGATTAGTTGTGGTTTTTCTATCCGCTGCGAGCGTCCCTGGGAAGTAAAAGAGCGAAACAATCAAGATCCATCTTATTCCACCCTTCCAGTGGCAATCCTCATATAAGTCTTCGACATCAACCGTAGTTATCAACTACTCCAAGCCTCTAATACTCTCAACCGCCTCTTATAGTGGTTTTCGGTTAAAGGGAGATAGCTGGACCGTGATGAAATAATAGTAGCGCTTGATGATGTCTTGTAGACTTTGACATATATCGAATCTGAACAGAGGCCTGTTAATCTACGAGTAGGGTTTCTTCGTGACTTCATCGAACTTGACCTTAACCACGCCCGGTTCCCAGTATAGCTGAAGAGTCAATCTAGGACGTCCTCGGGGAGGTCAGTGAATGATTTCATCTTGTTTTAAATGGTTTGACTCGGATGGGCCGACGAACTAATAAGGAGGATGTACTCGCTGCTTATTTCGCAAAGAAGTTTGGTTGTTGACGATATCGAGATTGCTTGAAGTGGCTAATCTCAAGAAAATAAAGTTCAAATCGAAAGTAAAAGTAATGTGTGGTTGCTTTCAACTTCAAGCTCCCTCATCTTCTTTTCGGCCACCTGTCACTTCCTGGCTCATTGTGTATTTCAACCAGCTTCAATCCATCCACCTTATTCTCTCTAGCGCTTGGGCAGTACCTTGTAATCTGGGGCTCTGCAGTGGAAAATTTAGAAGGCACTCATCTGAAGATGAGTGCTTTTTAGGATAAGGTTGAAGCATTTCGTTCAGGAGGGATCGCGGGGAGGTTGCCGGAAAGATTGAATTGGAGGTCGGTCCTACAATAACCGAAGTCCCGCATCAAAACACGCGTTCCCCACCAAAACTAGCGAGAACACCTACTTTTTAAAATTTAATAACTTAATAACTAATATAGCTATGAATATGAAATTTAAACACTTACTTAATAATCACTCTACTTTAATACTTTATAAATAAGAATTAAATAATATATATACTAAGCTTATTAATTCCTTAATTAAAAAGTAAAGATTTTAAAGGATTTTTCTTTAATAGCTTTATAAATAATAAAGCTTACACAAAGAAACAAAAAGTAATTTCTGATATTATATACTTAAAAGTATTAATTTAAGCTTTACTTATAAATTATAAATTATATTTATTAAACTTTTATTAAAAGCTTACTTTAATTATATAATTATATATATATAATATAAGTTTATATAAATTGAATAAGTATTTTTTAGTCTATTAAATGTAATAGAGCTTTAAAATTCTTTAAAAATTGTTTTTATACTTTTAAAATAGGATTTATTAGATAAAGTTATAAAAAACTTAAAAGAAAATATGTCACGGGTTCAAAACAATTATAAAATTTGAATTAATCCTCAAATACAAGAAGATTAAACTAAAGAAGAAAGAAAGCTAGAAGGAAGAGCTTTTCCTGGGGATAAGGCCTTTGTATGAGGGTTGGCATAGCAACCTAAGCGAATCGCACGTGCCAAAGCACTAACACTACCAACTGTCACGAATTGTCACAAAGTGATTGCATTGCAGTGGTGGTAAAGAGCTTGCATTGGAATTTAGAGCTGAAAACCGGGTTTTGTGGCCCGCACACGCGCTAAGCACGTGCAGGCATGCCACGTGACTGGCATGCTGTAACACAAATGCCAGCTTCTGGGCCTAGAATGGAAGGCAAAGTGTTGTGGCAACAAGAAGGCACGTGGCATAGCATATGCAGCATAAGCAATACCTAAAAGTAGCTTCTTGATAAATATAATAAGAATCATCCTTAATTACAACCAACAACCCCACAAATAGTAGCAATGCTAGTTGCACTATTACTATAAGCTTTATTTAAGCTTTACAACATTATACTCAACCTCTATTTTTGGTTTAAAAGCCCACTTGCTACACGCTTAGCATAATTCACAACTCGGGTATATAACTCACTATTCCTATTAACTATTAATAGACAAGTTATCAAACAATATTATCGAAAAAGCTTACCAATTTTGCTATTTCCTTGCAACAAACTATACTATATTTAAAGAGATTAGCATAAACAAGCGCAAAGCAGTTAAACAAATCACTACAAGTTACCCTTAGCAAAAAGTGTTAATATTATTAGTTTTATCAGTTTCTTTAAAAAGCTAATGCCCTTAAAGCTTTATGCATTTCTTGCTAATTAAGCAATTAATAAATTGCTATTCAAGAAAGCTTTGCAAGAATTCTTTATACAAATATAGCAAATTCCCAAGTTCTTAACTCCATTATCTTAATTTTAATTCCCGAGACCCTTAGCAAATTTGGCAAAAGTGTTTTATACTTATACTTTATTAACTAGTAAATTATTTACTAGCTTAGCTGCAAGTAGCAATAAAAGAAAGGAACATTTGCAAAGGAATTTACAAGAAACAAAATTAGACAAAATAAAGGAAATACTTAAGAATCCTTTGCAAAATATAATAAAGGACAATCTCTTTAAAAGCAATATAAAAACAATAATTTAAAATGCTATTTATTCGCATCCTCCATCACACTTCACTGGGGCCTAAGGACGTAGATTCCTTTTTAGCAGAACAGCTAACTTAGGGGGAGCCTCTGATTGGATGATCGAGGGCCCCCGGGCTGCCTTACTCAACTCAATTAAGAGGCTATTGACCAGATATATACAAAATGTGTAAGGAAATAAGTGCATATCTTACAGGTAAAGCAGGGTTTTCGGAAACAAGAGGTGTAGATGTTGGTGTATACTTTATAATGTGAGGCAAGAGAAAAGGGGATGGCGGCAGGCTAAGATTGCGCTATGATTCCGATGCAAATGATAATAAGGAAGAGCAGCAAGAAGAGGCGATTTCCTATACAAATACTCCGTCGTTCGCTGCCCGGGAG
>Ga0302325_10034687_pt1 | contig 10323 bp, 12 predicted proteins | sample Palsa_T0_2_FD_201948 | JGI IMG/M metagenome (GOLD analysis project Ga0302325, IMG submission 201948) | Peat permafrost microbial communities from Stordalen Mire near Abisko, Sweden - Palsa_T0_2 | ecosystem: Environmental > Terrestrial > Soil > Palsa > Peat permafrost | place: Sweden: Abisko...
GCCGAGCCAGCGTGCCTGAACATCGAGACGGTCGCTGAGCATCTTATCCGCTTCGTGCATGTAGACCGGCGCTCCGGTGAGCGCCCGGAGTTTGTGCGCGCCTCCTATATGGTCGATGTGCGCGTGGGTGATTACGATCATCTTCGCAGTGAGACCGTGCTTCGTGAGGATCGCGACGATTTTTGAAACATCGTCACCGGGATCGATCACAATCGCTTCGCGGGTGATTTCGTCGCCCAGAACCGAACAGTTGCAGCCGAGCATTCCTACGGGGAGAATTTCGTGAATCATTGCGCCTCTACCGATAATCCCTCATCATGATGAATGGAATGATTGAGCTCAATATTTTCATGCGGTTCCTGCATATACTCTCTGCGACCACGCTGCTGGGCGGGGTGATTGCCTGGAGGTTTGCGGCGATACCGGCGACTGCGCCCCTGGCGGTCGATATGCGCAGTAAACTTGGCAATGCGATTGCGGCGGTGTGGCGTCCGGTTTTCTTCGCGGCGGTGGCGGGACTGCTGGTTTCGGGGATTTACGCTTATCTGAACAAGGGCAACGTTACTCCGGCCTGGCAGGCGGTGATCGGCATCAAGTTTCTGCTGGTGCTGCATGTTTTCGCGGTGGGTTTTCTGGCTACGATGCCGAATAATGAGAAGCGGTCGCGGCAATTGACCGGGATCGCTATCAGCGGCGTTGTGATTGTGGCTTTGGCTGCGGTTCTCCGGTATCTGTCGACGGCGCAATGACAGCGGGTTACGAAGCTTTGATGAATTCGGCCGCGCTGCTCGATCTTTCGGGCCGCGGGCGTATTCGTGTGACGGGCGAGGACCGCGCGCGACTGTTGCATGCGATGACCACCAACCATGTGCAGCAGATGAAGCCGGGCGACGGGATCTACGCCTTCTTTCTCAGTGCGCAAGGCCGCATTCTGGCGGATGCGTATATCTTCTGTTTCGACGACCACTTCCTGCTCGATACCGGGCCGGAGGCGCGCAGAGTCGTGTATGAGCATCTCGACAAGTTCATCATCGCCGACGATGTGACGCTTGAGGATGTGACCGATCAGACTTTTTCCTTCGGCATTGAAGGTCCGACTGCGACGCAGGTAGCGGCAACAGCGGGACTATCCGCGCCCCATCATCGCTTCTCGCATCTTCAGTCGGGCGGCTGCACGGTTGCGGCGCTCTCCGCAACGGGAGTGTACGGCGTGCGGATCACGGGGCCGGCAGCGAACAAAGAGCCGGTCGCCAGTCTCATTGAGGGGGCTGGAGCGATAGCAGCGTCAGCGGAGGATGCGGAGACTGCGCGGATCGAAAATTTCGTTCCGAAGCATGGCTGCGACATCACAGAACACACGCTGCCCCAGGAAACGCAACAAACGCACGCACTGCATTTTCAGAAGGGTTGCTACATCGGACAGGAAATTGTCGAGCGGATCCGCTCGCGCGGGCATGTGAATAAACTCCTGATGGGATTCCGGGCGCAATCTCCGACCGCTCCGGCTGCTGGGGCAAAGCTGATGCTGGAGGGCAAGCCTGCCGGTGAGGTCACGTCTGCGACAGTCGCGGGTGAGTTTGTATTTGGCCTGGCCTATGTTCGCGTGCCGGGCGCGCAATCCGGGGCGATGGCGGAGATTGACGGCGTTGTGGTGGAGTTGTTCGCGCCACGCGACTGATCAGCGGCCTTTGAATTCAGGCGCGCGCTTCTCAAAGAAAGCCGTGCGGGCCTCGCGATGATCTTCGCTATGCAGGCAGGCCATGCCCGCGCCGGTCACTGCGTTCATATCGCGGTCGGCAGGGTCGCGGAGCACCTGATCGATTGTGATCTTGCTCGCACGGATTGAGAGCGGTGCGTTTTGCGCGATCCGGCGTGCGAGCGCGTTAACCGTTTCCACGAGATTCTCATTGGGCACGACGCGGTTCACCAGACCGATCCGGAGGGCTTCCGCAGATCCCATTCTTTCGCCAGCGTAGAGAATCATTGCGGCATGCGCCGGACCAACCAGTTCGACCAGTTTCTTCACCGAAGAAAATCCGTATGCCAGTCCCATGCGTCCTGCCGGAATGCCGAACTGCGCGTCTTCGGACGCGATCCGGATATCGGCGTTCATTGCCACGGCAAGGCCGCTGCCAAGACAATAACCGCGGATTGAGGCGATGGTCGGTTTGGGGAACGCGCTCAGCTTCGCTTTACTGTCGCCGCTGAGGCGTGCGTATTCATCTTCCGCGCCGAGGCCGCCCTGACGAGATTCGAACTCGCCGATATCCGCGCCGGAGATGAACGATTTGTCGCCGGCGCCCGTGAGGACAACTACGCGAACGGTGTCGTCATTTGTCCATGCCGCGAGAGTTTCTTCGACGGCTTCCCACATGGCCGCAGTGAGAGCGTTGTGCTTCTCCGGATGGTTGAAGGTGATGAGACCGATGCCATCCTGCACACCGCCGAGAATCCCGGGCATCGGGAACTATTCGAGATCGAGGCTGGACGTCTTCAGCGCCCGCCATCCGCCATCGAGCGAGACGGGATTCTTGTATCCCATCTTCTGCAGGTTGTCGGCGACGAGCGCGGACCGGAATCCGCCGCCGCAATACAGGATCAGAGTGGTGGACTTATCGGGATACTTACTCTCAATGTCGCGCTCGATTGTGCCCTTGCTCATGTGCACCGCGCCTTTCACGTGGCCTGCGCTCCATTCGTTGTCTTCACGAACATCGACCAGCACGTGGTCGTCGCCGCGCGCCAGCATTTCCTTGTAACCGTTCAGGTCGATTTCGCGAACCTTTGCCTTCGCGTCATTCACCAGCTTTAGGAAACCCGGACTGTGATCCATTCGATTCTCCTCCCGTGTTAGTCCACTCGTTTGATTCTGGCGCCCGTTGCCGACAGTTTCGCTTCGATCTTCTCGTACCCGCGGTCAATATGATAAACGCGGTCGATCACCGTCTCGCCCTTTGCCACCAGCGCCGCCAGCACCAGGGATGCGCTCGCGCGCAGGTCGGACGCGATTACACCCGCACCGGTTAAACGACTGCGTCCGGCGATGATCGCCTGGCGGCCATCCAGACGGATGTTGGCGCCCATGCGAATCAATTCCTGCGCGTGCATGAACCGGTTCTCGAAGATTGTCTCGGTGACGATTGAAATCCCTTCGGCCTGCGTCATGAGAGCCATGTACTGCGCTTGTAAATCGGTGGCGAAGCCCGGATATTCTTCCGTCGTCATATCGACCGGATTCATGGGACCCTCGCCCAGCACGCGCATCGCATCGCTCCCGACCTGCGAAACCTGCACGCCGGATTCAAGAAGCTTCGCCGTCAGCGCGCTCAGATGCTCCGGCACACAGCCGGTTACCGTCAGATCGCCGCGCGTGATCGCTCCGGCGATGATGAATGTGCCTGCCTCAATGCGGTCCGCGATGATCTCGTGCGTTGTGCCATGGAGCTTCGGAACCCCCCGTACGAGAATCGTACTCGTGCCCGCGCCTTCGATCTTTGCACCCATGCCAATGAGCATTTCCGCGAGGTCGACTACTTCAGGCTCACGAGCCGCATTCTCGATCACCGATTCACCTTCCGCGAGCACCGCTGCCATCAGAATATCTTCGGTGCCGGTCACCGTAACCCGGTCGAATGTGATGCGGCCGCCCTTCAGTCCGTCCTTTGCGACGGCCTCGATATAGCCGTGCTCCTGCGCGATCTGCGCGCCGAGGCGTTCGAGTCCGGCAAGATGGAAGTTGATCGGCCTCGCGCCAATGCCGCAACCGCCTGGCAATGAAACGCGAGCTCGGCCCGCGCGCGCCACCAGCGGCCCCAGCACCAGGCTCGACGCCCGCATCGTTTTCACCAGCTCATACGGAGCTTCGGGCGAAATGATCTTCTTCGTATTGATCGTCACGCGCTCTTCGTCGATCTCGACTTCGGACCCGATGTCGACGAGCAGACGTTCCATGGTGCGGATGTCGCGCACGCGGGGGATGCGGTTCAGCACCACCGTTTCGTCGGTGAGAAGTGCGGCCGCCAGCGCAGGCAGGGCCGAATTCTTGGCGCCACTGGTAGCGATCGTGCCGTTGAGCGGTACACCGCCCTCGATTACGAATTTATCCATTTATTTTTTCTTCCCACACGGCGATGGCTTTCCGCACATTGCCGCCTGCGGCCGTCAGCATCTGTCCGGCTTCTTCATATGACGCACCGGTCGATTCAACGATAATCCGCTGCGCCCGGTCGCGCAGTTTTGTATTCTTCGGCTGTACGTTCACCATCAGATTGCCACGAACGTAACCCAGGCGGATGAAGCATCCTGTGGTCAGCATGTTGAGCACCAGTTTCGTGGCTGTGCCCGCTTTCAGGCGCGTTGAGCCCGCGAGGACCTCGGGGCCTGGCACTGGTGTGATGGGAATCTTCACCCGCTTCGACAGCTCAGAATCGGGCGTACAACTGATGCCGATTGTGACTGCACCCAGCCGGTTCGCTTCGCCGATGGCTCCAAGCACATAAGGCGTCCGGCCGCTGGCGGCGATCCCGCACAGCACGTCCCGCGCGCCGAATCCGCGTGCGAGCAGATCCCTAACCCCGATTGCTCCGTCATCTTCCGTGGTCTCGGTAGCCCGCGAAAGCGCCGCTTCCCCGCCCGCGATGATTCCCTGAACCATGTCAGCGGGTACGTTGAACGTCGGCGGACACTCGGAAGCGTCAAGAACGCCGAGCCTGCCGCTCGTGCCCGCCCCGATGTAAAACAGGCGGCCACCATTTCCCAAAGCCGCTGCGATCGCATCTACTGCGCGAGCGATCTGGGGCAATTCAGAGGTCACGGATGCAGCAACCTTCCGGTCCTCGTCGTTAATGATGCGCAGCATCTCTTCGGTGGGAAGCTTATCGATATTCGCCGAAGCCGGGTTGCGCTCCTCTGTTAAAAGCATCAGCCCAGTTCCTGCAGTACCTTCGCAGTGTGCTCTCCAAGTCGCGGGGGCGGTTCGAGGCGCGGTTCCATCCCTGCAAACCGCATTGGACTCCGAAGCACCTCGACAGGACCCGAAACCGGATCATGCATCGTGAGAATCGCGTTACGTTCGCGCATCACCGGCATACCCAGCACTTCCGACGTCAACAGCACCGGGCCGCACGGCACCTGCTCCTTCTCAAGCACACTCAGCCAGTACTGACGCGGATGCTTAATCAGTTCCGCCTCAATCACGGGCATCAGTTCTTCGCGGTGTTTCACGCGCAATTCATTCTTTGCGAAGCGCGGGTCCTGGCTCAAATCTTCGCGTTCCAGAGCGCGGCAGAAGCCCTGCCAGAGGCGTTCATTAGGCGCTCCGATCACCATCATGCCATCGGCGGCGCGAAAAATCTGATACGGCACGATGCTGCCCTGCGTCGCCCCCATCGGCTTCACCTGCGTCCTCGTCAGAAGCCAGGAAGTTGTCACCGAGCACATCACGCCGAGGATCGATTCCAGCAGCGAAATATCAATGTATCTGCCCTTGCCATCGCGTTCCCGCGCATACAGCGAAGCCAGAATCGCCTGGCTGGCATAAAACGCAGTCACAATGTCCGCCACGGGAAAGCCGCATTTCACCGGTGGCCCATCGGGGTAGGCGCTCACGGCCATCAGTCCGCTCATCGCCTGCACCATGATGTCGTAACCGGCCTTGCCCGAATCCGGACCATCCTGACCGAAGCCGGATATCGACACGTAGATGAGGTCTTCGCGCCCGAGCGACTGATAATCCGCGCCCAAACGCTTCATCACGCCGGGGCGGAAGTTCTCAATCACCACGTCCGCCTTCGCGCAGAGTTTTAAGAGCGCGCAGCGCCCCTGCGGACTCTTCACATCCAGCGCCACGCTTTCCTTGTTGCGATTGATGCCAAGAAAATAAGCGCTGTCGGGACCCACAAACGGCGGGCCCCACTGCCTGCACTCATCACCCGCGCCGGCATCTTCCACCTTGATCACGCGCGCGCCCAGATCGCCCAGGTTCATGGTGCAGAAAGGTCCCGAAACCGCGCGCGTCAGGTCGAGGATGACGATGCCTTCAAGGGGCAGAGGGCGCAACTGGCTCATTAATGAGATACTAGCGAATCGGAATTCCTGCCCTATTCCGCGGTCGTCCTGTCGCCTTCCGTTACCGCGCGAATCTGCGCGATGCAGCGGGTAATCCGGCACATGCCGCGACGTATATCCGACAGCGTCTGATCGTTCTCGATATCGGGTTAAAGCAAGATCCGCGCGAGCGCGAACGCATTGTGCTTCATGAGCTGTTCCATTTCGTCTGGGTGCGGCTGGGTAATCCGCGCCGGCTTGCGTGGGAAGCGCTGCTGGGCGCCGAACGGGAATCCCGCGCCCGCGGCGAAGCGGGCTGGTCGGCGGAATGGCGCAAACGCGAACTGTCCGACCAGGATGGTTCCGCGCGATCACGCCGCTGGCGGGAATACTGCTGCGAAAGCTTCTGCGACACCGCGGCGTTCTGGGCGGGCGGAAACGATGACGAAATCACACTCTCGCCGAAGAGGCTCGCAGCGAGGCTTGAGTGGTTTGACGAGCATTCAGGCGCAGCACCGTTCCCGATATAATTGAATTACATGAAAAGTTTTCTGCGTACCCTGGCGGTGGTGGGCGTTGCCGGGCTGCTCGGTATGGTCGCCTGCACAGTGCCCGAGGAACTGCCCTCGAAGCCGGTGGTCAAAAGCACTTCAACGCGAAAGACCGCCCCCGAGTTTTCACTGAAAGACTCAACCGGCAAAGTGGTGCACCTCGCGGACTACAAAGGCAAAGTAGTTCTGCTCGATTTCTGGGCCACCTGGTGCGGCCCGTGCAAAATCGAAATTCCGTGGTTCACCGAATTCGAACGAAAATATAAAGTCCGCGGCTTTGAAGTTCTCGGCGTATCGATGGACGAGGATGGCTGGAAAGCCATCCAGCCCTTCGCGGCCCAGGCAGCCATCAATTACCGGATCATCCTCGGTGACGACAAAACAGGCGACCAGTATGGCGGCATCGAAGCCCTGCCCACCACCTTCGTGATCGACCGCGAAGGCAAAATCGCCTCGGTGCATGTTGGCCTCTCGGGCCGGAAAGAGTTCCAGGATGCAATTGAAAGCCTCTTATAAATTCGCGGCGGCGGCCCTCGCCGTAGCCGCACTCATGTCAGCCCAGATGGCTCCGACGCTCGCAATAGGCCCGGTACCCACCGTGAAAGCTCATAAGGGCGAGGTCACGGTGGTATCGCTTCGCGCTGTCCTGCCGCCGGGATTCCATGCCAACAGCAACACGCCGACCGACGCGTACCTGATCCCGCTCACGCTGAAATGGACCGGCGGACCGCTACAGTCCGATGCCATCACCTACCCCAAACCGGCCTTGGAAAAATACAGCTTCTCGGACAAGCCGCTCTCCGTCGTCACAGGCGAGTTCACTATCACGACGAAGTTCAAGATCCCGGCCGACGCGCCTTCCGGACCATCGGCGCAGAACGGCACGCTGAAATATCAGGCTTGCAACGACCGGATGTGCTTCGCCCCGAAGACCCTCCCCGTCACCCTGACCGTGAACATCGAATAGCCGAAATTCAGTCGTGCCGCAGGAAGTGCGCGATCGAACGCGTGGCCTGCCTGGTGCGATGCTCGTTTTCAATCAGAGCGAAACGGACGAAGCCTTCGCCCATGGGTCCAAACCCTATGCCAGGTGAAATCGCAACCAGCGCCTGATCCATCAGCAGTTTGGAAAATTCGAGGGATCCCAGGTGCGCGTAACGCTCCGGTAGAGCCGCCCACAGGAACATTGTCCCGCGCGGCGGCTGAACCGGCCAGCCCGCACGACACAGGCCTTCCACCAGGACATCGCGTCGCTTTTGATACAGCGCGCGGATCTTGACCGATTCGTCATCGCATTCGCGCAGCGCCACAATCGCGGCAATCTGGACCGGCTGGAACGCCCCGTAATCGAGATAGCTCTTGATGCGCGCGAGGGCCGCGATCATCTTCGCGTTCCCCAGGCAGAAGCCCACGCGCCACCCGGCCATGTTATAGCTCTTCGACATGGAGAAGATCTCAACCGCGATGTCTTTGGCGCCGGGAACCTGCAGAATGCTGGGCGGCGTGTAGCCGTCGAAACCCAAGTCCGCATAGGCGAAATCGTGCACGATCAGCGTGCCGTGTTCTTTGGCGAGATTCACGATCTCGGTGAGGAACGGCAGATCCACACAGACCGTGGTCGGATTGTGCGGGAACGAAATCAGCAGCATCTTGGGCGGCTTGGCCGACTCTTTGTAGAGTTCGCGCAGGCGGCCAAGAAACGTCTCCGCGGAGGGCATGGGCAGCATCTGCGCGTGGCCTTCGGACATGATGACGCCATACTGATGAATTGGATACGCGGGATTCGGCGACACCACCACGTCGCCCGGTCCGATGGTGGCGAAAAGGAGATGCGCCAGCGCGTCTTTCGCGCCCATGGTTACGATGGCTTCCTTGTCGGGGTCGAGATCGACGTCGTGTTTGCGCTTGTAGCGTTTGACGATTTCCTCGCGCAGATGCTGGATGCCGCGCGATACCGAATAGCGGTGATTGCGCGGGTTGCGCACCGCTTCAATGAGTTTGTCGACCACCACTTGCGGAGTGGTGCCGTCCGGATTTCCCATCCCGAGATCGACCACATCCTGCCCTGCCGCGCGTGCCTTTGCCTTCATTTCATTGATGACGGCGAACACGTAGGGGGGCAGTTTGCCGATGCGGTAAAAATCGTCGCTGGGTTGGGGCATGGAACCTTTAGTTTAAACGTCACATTCGTCGCGTACAATGCGTGCGTGAGACTGCTTTTACTCTGCATGCTAATGGCCGCTGCGGCGACCGCCCAAAGCCTGAATAACGGCGTTCCAGTTCTTGACGCGCACAACTGTTATCCGTATGAAGGACAGTGGACGGACCGCATCGACCGCGCGCTGGGAACCATGTCCGCCGGATTTCCGGTCGCGATTGAACAGGATATTGCGTGGGCGAGGGGTATGCCGGTTGTGACGCATCAGGATAAGACGACGGGCGACGAGCCCGCATTGCGGGATTACTTTTTTGAGCGGGTGCGGCCGATAGTTGAGAAGGCCTTGCGGGAAAATGATCGAGCGACCTGGCCGCTGATCGTGCTGCATTTCGATTTCAAGGACAATCAGCCTGAGGTGCTGCGCGCGGTTTGGGATTTGCTTGGTGAGTACGAATCGTGGATTACGACGGCCGATCAAACGAAAAACCCGCGTCAGCTTGCGGCGTTTCATACAGGTCCGATTCTTGTGCTGACGGAGGATTCCGACGCGCAGGAAGAGGTTTTCTTCAAGACGATTCCCCGAGGCGCGAAGCTGCGGCTGTTCGGGTCCGCGCATACGACGCCTGGTCCAACAGGCGCGACGCGCGAAGAGCGTGCCCACTTCGCCGCGACGACAGCGCCTGAAGCGTTGCTGACGGAGAAGCCAACGAATTACCGCCGCTGGTGGAACAACTCCTGGGCCGAAGTGGAGGAAGGAGGACAGACAAAGGCCGGAGACTGGACTCCCGCCGACAACGCCCGCTTGCATGCGCTGGTCGATCACGCCCACAAGCAAGGATTCTGGATTCGCTTCTACACCCTCGATGGTTTCACCCCGGACAAAGGACTCGGCTGGGATAAAGGCTATAACTTCGGCTCGCCCGAAGCCGCCCGTCTTCGCTGGCGAGCCGCGATCGACGCCGGAGTAAACTTGATCGCAACCGACCAGTACGAAGACCTCGCCGCATTCATGAAGCGGAATTAGTGAGATACCAGCGATGCAGATCTTCTGCGGCGGACGACGGGGCAACCTGGCGTGGGCGCGCGACAGCGAACGCACCATCGTCACGGCGGATTCGGATTTCGTCGAGACGATCGCGCGGGCGGGCGCGCCACACAATTGATTTACATCGGGTGGCGTGATTTTCCTGCCCGCATCATCGAAGAACTTCTGCGCCAGAATGCCATCCAGATTTCGAGTTTGAGAGCGATCCGGGAGCACATCTGTGAACGCTAAGTTCCGCGCCGCTCAAGCGCAAAATGAGTAACCTGTCGGGAACAAGTTTGCCTAAACGTGACACTGGGATGAACGGTCGCGCTTGCCGTGTTTTTCGTGGGAGTAACTTCGGCGCAAATTCCAGCAGGAGAATTGAGATCACAAATTGGCAATGTTCGCTATGGGCCGCTTGCCGAGGCTGCGCGAGTTCAGGGGGATGTCCATCTTAGGTTGACCGGTGGCGTTGTCACCCTGCTCTCCGGGCCACCGCTCCTCGTCCAAACCGCCGTTACAAGCGCGAAAGCGATTCAGCG
>Ga0302325_10034688_pt1 | contig 10323 bp, 10 predicted proteins | sample Palsa_T0_2_FD_201948 | JGI IMG/M metagenome (GOLD analysis project Ga0302325, IMG submission 201948) | Peat permafrost microbial communities from Stordalen Mire near Abisko, Sweden - Palsa_T0_2 | ecosystem: Environmental > Terrestrial > Soil > Palsa > Peat permafrost | place: Sweden: Abisko...
CCGGCGCTTCCGCTTCGATATAACCGTGCGACTGCTGAATGCGGGCGCCCAACTGCTCCAGTCCGTTTAGATGAAGATTGATGGGGCGCGCGCCGATGGCGCAGCCGCCGGGCAGTGATACGCGTGCGCGGCCGGTGCGGGCCACCAGCGGCCCCAGCACCAGACTGGAGGCGCGCATGGTCTTCACCAATTCGTAGGGCGCTTCCGGCGAAACGATGCGGGGTGTGTGCAGGCGGATGGTTTCGCCCTCCACTTCGGCCTGGCTGCCGATATCCACGAGCAGCCGCTGCATGGTGCGGATGTCGCGCACGCGCGGGATGCGCCGCAGAATGATCGGCTCATCGGTAAGTAACGCCGCCGCCAGGGCCGGCAATGCCGAGTTTTTGGACCCGCTGACGGGGATCTCGCCCTGCAAGCGAGGACCGCCTTTAATTACGAATTTATCCATATAGTTAGCGTTTGGCTCCGGTTTTGGCGATCAGGATGGCGTTGCGCACGTTGTCGCCGGCCTCCACCAGCAGGTCCGCGGCTGACTCGTATTCGATGCCCGCGGCTTTGGCGACGATGCGGATGGCGCGGTCGCGCAGCTTGGTATTCTTGGGTTGCACGTTTACCATCAAGTTGCCGAAGACGTATCCGAGCCTTATGAATGTTGCTGTACTGAGCATGTTCAGGACCAGCTTCGTGGCAGTGCCGGCTTTCATGCGCGTGGAACCGGCGATGATCTCGGGGCCAGTCAGCGGCGTGATGGCGATATGCACGGCGCGTGCCAATTCCGAATTGGGCGTGCTGCTGATGCCTGCTGTGACTGCGCCCAGGCGGCGTGCTTCGGCGACCGCACCCAACACATAGGGCGTGCGGCCGCTAGCGGCGATCCCCACCAGCACATCGTGCGAGGTGAAGCCGCGTTCCCGCAGGTCGCGCGCGCCGATGGCCGGATCGTCCTCGGTGGTTTCCGTGGCGCGCGCCAGCGCCCGTTCGCCTCCCGCCATAATGCCCTGCACCAGCTCGGGTGCCGCGCTAAAAGTCGGGGGGCACTCGGCGGCGTCCAACACTCCCAGCCGCCCGCTAGTGCCTGCGCCGATATAGAACAAGCGGCCGCCATTCCGAATGGCGTCCACGATGGCCTCGACCGCGCGCGCAATGGCGGGAATCTCGCGCGCCACAGCCTCCGCCACCAGGCGATCATCGCCGTTGATGATTTCAAGGACTCGCGCGGTGGGCAACTCGTCGATGCCAACCGAGGCGCGGTTGGCCTGTTCGGTCAGCAGATTCTCAAGCGTTTTCCCAGGGGTCCGTTCAGGCAAGGCCGGCCTTCCGCATCACGGCGCGCGATGTTTCCAGGCCGAGGCGCGCGCCCTCTTCGGGCGGCATATCCTTCAGGCCACGGCCGAAGACTTCCACGCTGAGGGCATCCTGATAACCGATCTGCTGCAGTGCGCGCAGGAATCCAACCAGATTGATGACACCTTCGCCAGGCATCAGCCGCTCATTATCGCGGATCTTGTCCGGCGGAAGATTGGGGGCGTCGCTGAAATGCACATGGACGATGCCGTCTTTTCCCGCTTTGATAATGTCGTCCGTGGTGGCGCCCGCGTGGTGCCAGTGCCACACGTCTAAAAGCAGACCCACATTCGAGCCGCATTCGCGGGCGAACGCCAGCATTTCGGGCATTTTCCAGATGAACTCGTAAGGCTCCTGCTGGCGCAGGTGCAGGGGACCGAGGAATTCCAGGCCGAGGCGGACGTGCGATCGCGCCAGAACGTCGGCGCAGGCGCGGAAGCGTTTCAGATAGAGGGCGCGCAGCTCGGCTTTTGGCGTCTTGCTGGAAGGCATAATCCAGGTGATCATGCGGGGACAGCCGATGGCTGCGGAAAATGATGCTGCATCGCCCAATTTTTCCAGGTCTCCTTGAAAGGCGCTATCGTCTTTTCGGAATTCGATCGGCAGGTTGACGGCGGCCGGTTTGATCTTCAATTCTTCGAACAGCGCGTTAGTGGCGGGAAGGCCGGCCTTCATGGCTGCGCCGAGATCCACATCGACACCTGGATAGCCGACTTTCGCGGCCAAGCGGGCAAATTCGGGCCAGCGCACGCGGCCGGCGACCACGGTGGAGTTCAGGGAAAGGTACACGATTCATTGTGGGCGGAATATGGGGCCGTTGGCAAGCCCCGGCTTGGCCGCGCACTGGCAGGTCGGCTCACCGGCGTACTCGGCGCACCGCGTGTTCCGGATGTGCGCAATGTAGCCGTCCGGACGGATCAGGATGCGCAGCCCTTCCGATAAGGCTAGTTCGACGGGGCGACCGCCGCGCAAACAATCGAAGACCCTGGCGCCGTCGGCGAGCAATGCATCGGGCATGCGATCGCCCGGATGCAGGCTTCCAAAGGGGACGCCTGAAGACAGGCTACTGGTTCGATAATGCAAGGCGAGCTGGTTCGTCGCGTCGCCGCGCTTGATCGAGCGCTTTTGGAGCAATCGTTTGCTCAAGCCCAGCACGGCCGCGGCGATCGGCAGACGCTCGGCTTCGTAGGTGTCGAGCAGCGAAGCGGGTCCGCCGCGGGCGGCGTGCGCCAGCTTCCAGCCCAGGTTCCAGGCATCCTGCACGCCCGTGTTGAGTCCTTGGCCGCCCGTGGGCGGATGCACGTGCGCCGCATCCCCCGCCAAGAACACACGGCCCACGCGGTAGCGATCGACCATACGCACTGCCGGCCGGTAGATCGAACTCCACGCTACGCGTTCGACGCGATGGCCCGTAACCGAGCGCACCAGACCCTCGATGCCCGCCTCCGCGGCCTTCGCCTTCGCCGTAAATTGGAATAGCGGCGTGTTGGGCAATGGGCAGAGCCCGATGGCGCCACCTTTGGCGAAGGGCCAGAGATGCCAGTCGCGTCGATCGAGTCCCTCGACTTCGACATCCGCCACCAGCAGGGGATCCTCGTCGATGGCTTCGCCTTCGAGCCTCAGCCCGAGCGTCTTGCGTACCATGCTGTGGCCGCCATCGCATCCGGCCAGGAAATCCGCACGCACTATTTCACCGGTCCCTAGGGTGGCTTCCACGCCTTGGGCGTTTTGCGTGAACGCCGCTAGCAGCCCGTGGTAATAGTCAGATTTCCAAGCCAAAACATGTGACCTCGGAAATGTTTTGAACGTCTATATGAACATGGCGATGGGAACCCGGCGAAAGCGGGAGCGGCAGCAAGATTTATGGATCGCGAGCGGCGATGTGGTGGAGACCCCTGGGAATGCCTTCTACGACCGTCTGAATCAGATTCTGGATGCACACAAGTTCGATGCGAAGGTCGAGCATCTGTGCCGGAAGTTCTTCAAGGACAGCCCCTACGGCCGGCCGAGCATGGCGCCGGGGGTCTACTTTCGGACACTTCTGATCGGCTATTTCGAAGGGCTTGATTCGGAGCGTGGGATAGCGTGGCGGACGGCGGACTCGCTGTCGTTACGCAGATTCCTGGGCTACGCGCTGGACGAAGCCACCCCGGACCATTCCACGATTTCGCGTACGCGTCGGCTGTACTGGCTGGAGACGCATAAGGCGGTGTTCGGCTGGGTACTGAAGATTCTCGCGGAAGAAGGACTGATCAACGGGCGGACGATCTCGATTGACGCCACCACCCTGGAAGCCAATGCGGCCCTGAAGAGCATCGTGCGGCGGGATAGCGGACAAAGCTACAACGAGTACCTGAAAGAGTTGGGAAAAGCGGCGGGGATGGAGAATCCGACGCGGGAACAACTGGCGCGGCTGGACCGGAAGCGGAAGAAGAAGGGGTCCAATCAGGAATGGAAGAGTCCCAGCGACCCGGATGCGCGAATTACCCGGATGAAGGATGGGAGCACGCATCTGGCGCACAAAGCCGAGCATGCCGTGGACCTGACGAGCGGAGCGCTGTTGGCGGTGACGCTGCAGCCGGCCAACGAGGGCGATACGACCACGATCCACAAGACGCTGGAAGTGGCGCAGGCAGCAGCGCGCGAAGTCAACCAGCAGGAAGTAGAAGAGGTGGTAGCCGACAAGGGTTACCACAGTGGCGCCGTGCTAACGGAATTACAGGCACAGGAAGTCCGCAGCTACATCCCCGAGCCGCAGCGGGGGCGGCGGAACTGGCAGGGCGAAGGCAAGGCGGAGGAGCAGAAGCAGACGTATGCGAATCGGCGGCGTGTGGGCGGCGAACGCAATAAACGGCTCCAGAAGCTACGCAGCGAACTGATCGAGAGAAGTTTTGCGCACCTGTACGAAACCGGTGGGATGCGGCGGTTACATCTGCGCGGCCGGGACAACATTCTGAAGCGACTGCTGGCGCACGCAGCCGCGTTCAATCTGTCGCTGATCCTGCGGAAAACCTTGGGAGTGGGCAAGCCCCGGCAGTTACAGGGGGCTTGTTCGCAGCTTTTCGATCTCATTTTCCGCTTATTTTTGTGGTTCCGGGCGCAACCATGGTTGGCGGGACAGGGGCGAGCGAACTTTGCGCCACAAAGCGGAGTGTCTGCCGTCGCCGAGCCGTACGCTTTCGGCAAAATTCAAGTAACTCGCCGATCTCTCGCCGCCTGAAAAACACCCACTTCTGCCACGGGCTGCTAGATCTTCCGGGACTACTTTGTTGCTTATCTGCTGCGCGATGTCAGATATTTTCCGAAGCGTCCAGACCGTGAAGATAGCCTGGTCCCGTATACTTGATCCAAACGCCGCTAAGGCATGGTCCCTGAAATCAGCTTCCATTTCAGAGAGTGCTTCCGCCGCTACGCGGTCTCTGACGTTAGCGGGCACGACGGCCCGAATTAGTGATCCCGCCGAGAACATGAGCCGGGCGTAGTTTGCAATGGTTTCCTCGCACAGCACTTTGAAATCCGCAGCGGTTCTTTTTTCTATCGCCCCGGCGACCATTTGTTCTACGAGCGTAGCGATACCCCTAAGTGCATCTTCGGCTGAGCCAGTGATTTGCTTGCTCACCCGCTTAGAAGGAAAGCCCACAAACGCTAAACGGTCACAGATCGCCTCAATCCCATCCATAGCAACTGACCCTGCGCCGTGCGCAAGCGCAGGAATTTCATTCATTTTAGATTCGCTCCAACGCTCTAACGCGTTCTTCTGACATTTCAGTCTGAGCAGATTTTATGCCATCTCGCACGATTGGCAATGATGGCAATATCCCTGCGTCGAGTAGCCGTCAACGCCTTAGCCCTAGCTGGACCGCCTGCCTTCCCAGCCGCCCGCGCCACCGCGACACGCGGTGCATCTTGTTTCTTTTCTTCGGTAAGGGAACGGACAATGCGAAATGCATTCCTGTTCAGGTCCAATGGAATCATCTCCCTTCCAGGACACACACAAACCTCACGCCAGATTGTGACACCAACAGCCTCATCATTACACGTTCAACAAAGTATACACCGTACCAGACGCGCCAGCGCAATCGCGCGTCTCTATCTTGGCGTAAATCCGCCAGCACGCGCATGTACGGTTAGTACCGGAACCTACGAAATCTCTCAACAAAATCATCCGTCTTGAACATTATGCTTGACATCTTGCTGTTGTCAAGTAAATGTTCAATATGAACAAGCTGAGCACTTCTAAACGCGCCCAGATCGTCAGGTGCCTTGTGGACGGTTGCTCCATGCGCGCTACCGCCCGGATCGCACGCGTCGCCCGCAACACAATCGACAAACTCCTCGTGGAGCTTGGTGCAGTTTGTTCTAAGTTCCAGGATACCACCCTCCGCAATCTCGGGACGAAGCGGGTGCAGGTTGATGAATGCTGGGCGTTCGTTTATGCCAAGCAAAAGCAGGTCACTCCAGAGATGGCCGAAGAGCGGTACGCGGGCGATGCCTGGACATGGGCAGCCATCGACGCCGATACCAAGCTCGTACCATGCTGGACAGTTGGAAGGCGTGATCCTGAGACAGCCACGGCCTTTGTGTCTGACTTAGCGGGCCGCTTAACTGATAGGGTCCAACTCACTTCGGATGGTCTTAGAACCTACCTTACAGCCGTAACATCTGCCTTCGGTGAGTCTATTGACTATGCTATGTTAGTTAAGGTCTACGGCAACGATCCAGAGGCAGAGAAGCGCTACAGCCCCGCTGTTTGCACGGCTTGCAGGAAAGATGCGATCATCGCAGACCCAGATCCCGAGCATATCAGCACTAGTTACATCGAGAGACAAAGTCTAACCATGCGGATGGGAATCCGGGGGTTTACGAGACTTACTAATGCCTTTAGCAAGAAGGTAGAGAATCACGCTGCCGCAGTCTCTCTCCATATGATGTACTACAATTTCGCGCGTGTTCATCAGACACTCAAAACCACCCCCGCAGTAGCGGCGGGAGTCGCGGGTCGCGTTTGGAGCATCGAGGAAATCATCGCGCTCATGGATTCAAAACGTGCGCGCCCGTTCCCCCTGGCGTGGTTAGCTGGTGGACCCTTGGCGGCAGTGGTATAGACAATGAAGGCCGCAACTCGGCTGGGATCTTTGGTGGTCAATTTCTTCCGGGTGAAGTGGGCACCAGTTTCTTGATCGACGGCGCCGGTGCCTATGGAAGTGTCGGCGCTTCGCAGCCTGAATGTGGGCATTGGCACCGGATTCACTATCGACTTGTGGATTAGTCCCACCGATACTTCCGTCGAGCATCCCTTGGTGGAGTGGAACACCGACTTCGAATTCCAGAGTCAGTTTTGGCACTCGGTGGGTGGACCCGGCGATCTATTCGCGAACATTCTTTCGCCTGACGAAACTTACCACGGGTTTCAGTCGGTTCCCGGCCTGGTGTTGGTGAATGTTTGGCAGCATGTCGCGGTGACGTATGACAATGCGTCGGGCGTTTCCAAGCTGTACCTCAACGGCGTTGTCGTGGCGCAGCAGAACCTTGGGTCCTTCACTCCTTTGACTTCGGAAGCCAAGCCGCGAATACGGCCTCCGCGGCGCAAATCGTGACGCTCGCCAACCAGACCAAGACGGCGCTGCACATATTGAGCGTCAGCGCGAGCGGCCCCTTCGCAGAGAATGACACCTGCGGCAGAGCCCTGCCAGCGGGCGGAGCCTGCTCTATTAGCGTCACCTTCGCGCCAGTAGCGACGGGTACTCAGAGCGGACAGGTGAGTGTATTGACAAACGGCTCGCTCAGTTCCCAGACGGTCGGCCTCATCGGAGCCGGCATTTAGGTTAAGCTTTTAGCCAGGTTCAAAACCTTCTAGTGGTGAAGACTTCAGACGGGTCGACAGACCCACGCGGCGGGCGCATTCTGCAAGTCAATGCGCTACAACTGGTATAAGGACGACTGACATGCAAATCACCTGGCTTGGACATGGCACTTTTCAATTCCGGCTGCCCTCCGGCGAAACCATCCTGATGGACCCGTGGACCGATGGTAACCCATCTTACCCGCCAGGCTAAAAAATCGAACGGGTCGATACCATCGCCATTACCCACGGGCATTACGACCACATCCACGATGCCGTGCCCTTGGCGAAACAGTTCCTGCCGGATGTAGTGGCCATCTTCGAGACCTGTGACTGGCTGGAATCCAAGGGCGTGACAAACACCCATCCGATGAATAAAGGAGGCTCGCAAAAAGCCGGCTCGGTGACTTTCACCATGACCCACGCTATCCACAGCTGCGGCATTTTGGACGACGGCAAAATCGTATACGGGGGCGAGGCGGCCGGCTATGTGCTGCGCTTCGAAGACGGCCGCGCGCTGTACTTCGCCGGCGACACCAACGTCTTCAGCGACATGCAATTGATCGAGCAGTTGTATGCGCCGGAGTTGGCCTTCCTGCCCATCGGCGATCTGTACACCATGAGTCCGCGCGAAGCCGCCGTGGCCTGCCGGCTGCTGAAACCTAAGAAAGTCGTGCCCATGCACTTCGGTACTTTCCCGGCGTTGACGGGGCGGCCGGAGCAACTGGCGTCGCTGATCGACCTGCCGGGCACCCAGGTCTGGACGTTGGAGCCCGGCAAACCAGTGGAGTGGTAGCGCGCGCCTATAACAACGCCATACCGATGGCCAGCGTAACCACGGTCACCGGAATGCCTACCCTCGCATATTCCCAAAACGAAATATTGGCTTCCCGCCGCGCCCGCTCTACCACAATCAAATTGGCCACCGAACCCAACACGGTCAGATTGCCCGCCAGAGTAGATGACATCGCCAGCACCAGCCAGGCGTGGCGCGGATCGGGCAAATGCGCCACCATGGGCTTGAAAACCAGCACTGCGGGCACGTTGCTGACAATGTTCGAGAGGATGGCGGCGGAGGCGGTTAACACTGCCGTATGCTCCAACTTGAACCGGGCAGCGGCCGCCAGCATGTTCGCCGAGAGCGCTGTCCGCTCTACACCGGCGACTACGATGAAGAGGCCCACAAACATCGCCAGCAGCGGCCAGTCGATTTCGCGATAGACTGTTTCCGGCCCTACGCGCCGCGTGATCAGCAGCAGCGCGCCGGCAGCCAGCGCTACGATAGGCACCGGCCAGCCCGCGAAGAAGAACGCGATCATAACGCCTGAGACCAGCAACGATTTCCAAAGCAGCGCCCGATCCACCGTAACGGGTTGATGCTCGGCAGTCAGAGCATTCTCCCGGCGAAATTCGCCGCGATAGATGAGGAATAGAATAACGACCAATGCCGCCAGGCCGGCCACGGCAATCGGCGTGAGCGCCGCCGCGAATGCGCGATAGCCGATTCCGGAGAAACTGCCGATCATCATGTTCTGCGGATTGCCGGTGATGGTGGCCACACTTCCGATGTTCGCCGCCATGGCCACTGCCAGCAGGTATGGGACTGGGTTGCGGCGCAGCCGGCGCGTGATCTCGAGAACCAGCGGGGTCAGCACCAGGCACATGGTGTCGTTCACGAAGAACGCGGAGAAGAACCCCGAGACGAGCACAATCGCGGCCAGCAGCACGATAGGACGGCGTGCATGCTCCACCACCAATGCGCTCACTAGGGTGAAGAACCCCGAAAGCCGCAGATTGGCGACTACAATCATCATGCCGAACAGAAGAACGATCGTGTTGTAATCGATGGCTGCATAGGCCTGCTGGATGGAGATGGACTTCGACGCGATCATCAGGGCCGCGCCGATGATCGCAGCGCCGGTGCGGTCCACGCGGAAGCCCGGCAGGCGGCCGATGGCCAGCACCAGATAGGTCAGCAAGAAAATGATGACAGCGGTCAGCAAGGCCCTGAGCTATCTTAGCGTGGGTGAGCTTAGCCGAAGCAAGCGCTCGCCTGGGAGTAGAATGAATGAGGCATAACCATGAAGTTCCGCCCGTTATTTTCCCTCCTGCTCCTGGCCGGAGCGCTCGCCATACCGCGTCCGGCGGCCGCGCAGGCCCAATCGGCCTCTGAAGTGGAGACCAAGGAAGCGCCCGCTCAATTTACCTCCCGAGTGAACCTGGTGCCCGTCACCGTAGTGGTGCGCGACCGCAACGGCCATGCCGTAGGCAACCTGACCAAGGAAGACTTCCGCCTGTTGGACAACGGAAAACCGCAGGTGATCGCGAAATTTTCCATTGAGAAGCCCAACGCTCCGGTCGTGCTGGAGAAGGAAGCAGGAGACCTCGACCCGGATGCGAAGCCTTCGGAATCGGATTCCGGTTCAGCCACCGCCGCGCCTATCGCCGACCATTTTGTGGCCTATCTTTTCGACGATGTACACGCCAGGTTCGAAGATCTGGTGCGAGCCCGCGATGGCGCGGCGCAAGTGATCGCGGCTTCCATGAAACCGGCCGATCGGGCGGCGATCTACACCACATCCGGGCAGGTCATCCAGGAATTTACCGGCGATAAGGCCAAATTACAGGATACACTGGCACGGCTGCGGCCCGCCCCGGTCTCGAGCGGCCCCGGCCATGGCCTGGACTGCCCGGACATCAGTTACTTTCTAGCGGACCGTATTGTGAACATCGACGATCCGCAGGCGCTGCAGGTCGCCCTGCTGAATTATCAAGCGTGCAGCGGCAATCAATATGCCACCGGGAGCGAGGTCCAGATGTACGCGCAGCGAGCTCTGCACAATGGGGAGCACGAAACCCGGCTGGCGGCCAGCGTCCTGTTGCAGGTGGTTCGCCGGCTGGCAGGCATGCCGGGGCAGCGCAGCATCGTGCTGGCTTCGCCGGGTTTTCTGGTGCCTTTTGCCGACCAATCGGATGTTACCGACGTCATCAACCGCGCCATCCGCGCCAATGTGATCATCAGCAGTCTGGACATTCGGGGCCTTTGGACGCCCGGTGCATACGATGCGTCGCGGCCCAGTCCGGCAGGCGGCGCCATGGTGGTCACCATGGTCGGTCAATACATGGACCAGGAGCAA
>Ga0302325_10034690_pt1 | contig 10322 bp, 11 predicted proteins | sample Palsa_T0_2_FD_201948 | JGI IMG/M metagenome (GOLD analysis project Ga0302325, IMG submission 201948) | Peat permafrost microbial communities from Stordalen Mire near Abisko, Sweden - Palsa_T0_2 | ecosystem: Environmental > Terrestrial > Soil > Palsa > Peat permafrost | place: Sweden: Abisko...
CGTCGATTCCGGGGTTCGGGTTCTCCGGGCCGACCCGGGAGCGGGGCTGGAACGTGACGCGCGTGGCGCGGGCGTGGGACTCGCTGATGGGGCGGCTGGGATACCAGCGGTACGGCGCGCAGGGCGGAGACTGGGGCTCGGCGATCTCCCGGGAGCTGGGCGTGATCGTGCCGGAGCGGATGATCGGGGTGCACCTGAACATGCTCTCGCCGTACGTGTCGGGCGACCTGCCTGCCGACCTGAGCGATTCCGATCGGGCGCGGGTAGAGCGGCTGCGGCGGTTCCGGCTCACCGGGAGCGGGTACTCGGCGGTCCAGTCCACCCGGCCGCAGACCGTGGGCTACGGGCTTACCGACTCACCAGCCGGGCAACTCGGCTGGATCGCGGAGAAGTTCGGCGAGTGGACCGACGGCGGGCTGGCCGCGGTGGACCGGGACCAGATGCTGACCAACATCAGCGTCTACTGGCTGACGCGGACGGCCGGATCGTCGGCGCGGCTGTACTACGAGGCGGCCCGGTCCCGCGCCGTGGGCCCGCCCGCTCCCTCGACCGCGCCCACTGGGGTGGCCGTCTTCCCCGAGGAGATCGCGGCACCGGTCCGGCGGCTGGCCGAGCAGACCAACAACATCGTGCACTGGTCGGAGTTCGACCGGGGCGGCCACTTCGCGGCCATGGAAGAGCCTGACCTGCTGATCGGCGACGTACGGGAGTTCTTCCGGCCGCTGCGATGAGGATTACCGAGCGCGAGCTCAACCGGGCCACCCTGGCCCGCCAGCTCCTGCTGGAGCGCTCACCGCTGAGCGTCGCCGACGCCGTGCGGCGCGTGGTGGCGCTGCAGGCCCAGCAGCCCGCCTCCCCGTACGTCGCGCTGTGGAACCGGCTGGCCGGCTTCGAGCCGGCCGACCTCGACGCCGCGTTCGCCGACCGCCGGGTGGTACGGGCGCAGCTCATGCGCGTCACCATGCACGCGGTTCACGCTGAGGATCACCAGGCGTTCCGGGAGGCCATGGACCCGACGCTCCGGGCCTCCAGGCTGGGCGACCCGCGGTTCGCGGCGTCCGGGCTCACGTTGGCCGATGCTGACGTGCTGATCGGCGGATTGCTGGACTTCGCCGGGCAGCCGCGGACGAACGCGGAGTGCGAGGACTGGCTCGCGCGGCGGCTGGGTACGCCCATGCCGCCGCTGGCGTGGCGGATGCTGCGGCAGTACGCGCCGCTGTGGCATGTGCCGGGCGGGGGGCCGTGGTCGTTCGGCAGCCGGGACTACGTGACGGCACGTCCCCGGCCGGTGCTGGCCGACGCGGGCGCTTCGGGTCTGGGACTGCAGACCCTGGTCCGGCGGTACCTGGAGGGGTTCGGCCCGGCGTCGATCCCGGACGTGGCCCGGTTTGCGCTGGTCCAGCGGGGCCGGGTCGGGGCGGCGGTGCAGGCGCTGGGCGGCTCGCTCGTGCAACTGGAAGGACCGGACGGCACGGTGCTCTACGACATGCCCGGGGCCGCGCGCCCGGCCGGCGACACCGTGGCGCCGCCGCGGCTGATGGCGATGTGGGACAGCATCATGCTGGCCTATCTCGACCGAAGCCGCGTCATCCCGGCCGGTTACCAGCGACTCGTGACCCGGACGAACGGCGACGTGCTGCCCACCGTGCTGGTCGACGGGTACGTGGCCGGCGTGTGGCGAGCGGTCCGCGACGGGATCGAGGTGACCGCCTTCCATTCGCTGCCCGGGTTCGTCTGGGCGGGGCTCGCCGCCGAGGCGGGGGCGCTGACGCCGTTCCTGGCTGACCGCGAACCGGAGGTGTACCACCGGTACCACCACTGGTGGGCCAAGCTTCCCGACCTGCCCGGCGGCGAGACCCGGCTGCTGCCCGGCTCCTGACAAGGCGGCCGCGTCTGCACTAGAGTTCTTGACTGAACATTCGGTCGGTTTTGCTCGTGGTTACGGCTTCGGTGGGGAGGGCTTAGATGCAGGCGGGCGTGCGGCGCGGCCGACCCGGTCATGACCTGGAGTCGGTGCTGGGCGGCGCGGTCAAGGTGTTCAACGAGCGCGGCTACGACGGCACGAGCATGGAGGACCTGTCCCGCGAGCTGGGCATCACGAAGTCGGCGATCTATCACCACGTGGCGGGCAAGGAGGAGTTGCTCCGGCTGGCCGTGGACCGGGCGCTGGACGGGCTGTTCGCCGTGCTCGACGAGATCTCGGCGCTGGACGCGCCCGCCATCGCGCGGCTGGAGGAGCTGACCCGCCGCAGCGTGCTGCTGCTGGTGGCGGAGCTGCCGTTCGTCACGCTGCTGCTGCGGGTCCGGGGGAACACGAAGGTGGAACGCCAGGCGCTCGCACGGCGGCGTTCGTTCGATGCCGCGGTAGCGGACCTGGTGACGCAGGCCAGGGACGAGGGCGACCTGCGGCCCGACGTCGACCCGGTTCTGGTCGCGCGGCTGCTCTACGGGATGATCAACTCGGTGGTGGAGTGGTACCGGCCGCGGAGCGGGCGGCCTGGGGAGCTGGCGGACAGCATCGTCGCGGTGGCGTTCGACGGCCTCCGGGTCAAGCCCTGAGGCTGGTAAGAGCCGAGGGTGATTTTCTGCATGGTATGATTTTCTGCATGGCTGGAAACCGGCGCAGGCCGCACATCACCACATCGACGCTGCGAGCACGCGGGACAGTCACCATCCCCCAGGACGTGCGAGACAGGCTCGACCTCGCTGAGGGCGACCAGTTGATCGTCACGGTCGAAGACGACCGGATCATACTCACTCCCACCTCGCTCGTCCCGGATGACCAGGCCTGGTTCTGGACCCCCGAGTGGCAGGCCAGGGAGGCAGAAGCCGATGAAGTCCTGGCTCACGGCGAGCATGGGAAGGTGTTCACCAGCGGTGAGGAGTTCCTGGCTTTCCTCGACGCGAGCATGACCGACGGCCAATGAAATGCCGACGTTCGAGTGGCAAGCGCTGTTCGGGCGGGACTGGGAAGCCCTGACTGCGGCCCAGCGCAAAGCATTCCGGGACGCCGTCGCCGCCTTCGTGGCCGATCTCGCCGAGGGAGGAGGCTTTCGCAAGGGACTTCGGGTAAAGAAGATGCAGGGACGTGAGGACATCTGGGAAATGACCTGGGCGCCTGACGGACGGGCCACCTTCCACTTCGGTACCCAGGTCCTGAGGGGCGAACCGCATATCGTATGGCGCCGAATCGGGACTCACAAGATATTCACCCGCCCCTGAATTACCCGAGATCGCGTGCTCGCCGCCGCATCCGGGTTCACTCGGTGGTGGAGTGGTACCGGGCGCTGAGGCTTCGGTTCTTTGGAGGTCGGCATGGCGACTGAGCTGGTCTTGCTGGGGACGGCGGGCGCGCCGCTGCCGGTGGCCGGGCGCGGCGGGATCTCATCGGCGGTCATCATCGACGGGCGGGTGTTGGTGGTCGACTGCGGACGCGGTTCCCCGTCCGCCTTCGTCGAGGCGGGACTCGACTTCACCGGCCTGGAAGCGGTGTTCCTGACTCATCTGCACGTCGACCACATCGGTGACCTGCCGGGCATGCTCCTGTACCCGTGGGGGGTGCGAGGCTCGCTGCCGCCGGTCCGGGTGTACGGTCCGTCGCGGCCGACGGCTCTGCCGGAGGGCGACGCGGTCTTCCACCGCGTGACCACGATTCATCCGGAGCTGCCCGACCCCGGCACGACGGATCTGGTCGAGCACATCTTGGCTGGCTTCGCCTACCACCTGAACGTCATGCCGCTGGATGCCCGGATGCCGGATGCTGGCTCGCTGGTCCGGGGCATCGACGTGGCGGTCTCGGCAGGGGCGGCCCCGGTGGTCGTCTTCGAGGATGGCGCGGTGCGGGTCAGGGCGGTGGCGGTCATGCACGGCCGGGCGGTCCCGGCGCTGGCCTACCGGTTCGACACCGCGGACGGGTCGGTGGTGTTCTCCGGCGACACCGCGGTCAACGACCACCTGATCGCGCTGGCCCAGGGGGCCGACATCCTGGTGCACCAGGTCGCCGACCTGGACTACCTCAGGCGGCACGGCACGGACGAGCCCGAACTGGCCCGGATGGCCGCGCTGCACACCGACGTCAGCCAGGTCGGCGGGGTGGCTGAACGGGCCGGCGTGCGTGAGCTCATCCTCAGCCACTACCTGCCGGCCGACCCGGACGCGGTCACGGACTGGGCCCAGCGAGCCGGGCAGGGCTTCGGCGGGAAGACCACCGCAGGTCACGACGGCCTGCGGCGTTCGTTGCTCCGGCGGTCGTTAGTCCGTTACGGGTAGCTCACCACGTCCACCGGTTCGACCGTACCCGGGTGAGTTGAGGTCACCGGGCCGCCGGTGCCGTTAATGATCGAGTTGTCGCCGCCGGAGCCAGCGATCCACACCCCGAAGATGTCGTGGAACTGCACGCCGGGCGTGTCCGGGGACTGGAAGGCCTCGGCGTTGTACAGGGTGGCGGAGGTCTGGGTGAACGACACGTAGCTGCCCATGCCGTAGCCCTGGAACGTCTTGACGCCCGGGCTGACGAGGAAGGCGGGGTAACCGTCCTGGGTGGGCGATGCCATCCAGGCCGACTGGGCGGGCGGATCGTAGGGCAGCTCGTTCTGGAAGAAGATGTCCGTGCCGCCCTGGCCGCTCCAGGTCACCTCGTACTTCTGGTAGTGCTCGACGGCCAGGCCGTAGGCGGTCACGTCCGCTCCGGTCACCACAAGGCCGGTGTTGCCCTGGTTTTGGGTCCAGCCCACGTCGTTACCGTGGTCGGCGCGCCAGGCCCACACGTCGTCGATGATCGAGTTGGACGCCTGGTCAAGCAGGCTGACCGTCGCCGAAACGGGCGTGGTCTCGGCGCCGCCGATACGGAAGAAGACGTCCTGGATCAGGTCCGGGTGGCCGGCGTCGGCTGGCCCCGGGCTCCCCACCGAGAGCAGGGTCGGCGAGTTGACCGGGCCGGCGTCGATGATCAGGCCGGACAGCTTCACCCCGTTGTTGGGCAGGACGACCATGGCGGCGTTGCCGTGCTGCGGTACCAGGGTGGCAAAGCCCAGGCCCAGGATCACCGTGCCGGGATGGCTGACCACGATGGGCAGGTCCAGGTCGTAGACACCGGGACTGAGGATGAGGTTCTTACCGTAGGCCAGCGCGAGGTCGATGACCTCGAGAGGCGTGCTCGGGTTGGCCACGAAGAAGCTGGACAGCGGGATCGACGTGCCGGCCTCGGTGCCGCTGGACCAGGACGGGCCGGACGAATCGTGCTGCACCGCGGGGACGAAGACCTGGTAATCGCCTTGGGAGTCGGTGTAGAGGAAGGGCTCCTCCTCGGTCACCGGGCTCGTCGGCAGCACCGTGTTCTGCTCGCACGAGCCGCTGAAGGCGGCCGCGGGCGCGCCGTGGACGCCGGAGTAGACCATGTTCCACAGGCCGTTCGGGCAGCCGTTGGCCCCGCCGATAGCGGAGTTGCGGACCATGTACTGCTGGTTGCCGTAGAAGTCCAGGTCGCCGCTGACCTTGCTGTCGGCGATGAAGCCGCCGCTGGCGTAGTCGTCGGCCGCGCAGTAGTCCTGGAAGACGACGCTGCCGTTGATGATCGCGCGCCTGATCGGGTCCGCCTGGGACGCCGACCAGGACTCCTCGCTGTTGGCGCAACCGGCCCCGTAGGCGTCCACCACCGGGGGCGCATAGGCCGGCGTTGAACTGGGCAGGTCCACGTTGAGTTCCAGGTTGGACAGCGACCGCCAGAAGTTATCGTCGGAGTTGCAGTTGCTGGTCCCGGCGGTGCACAGGTTGTTGAACACGTCGATGGCGCCGTCCACCACCGTGTCCTGCGGCATGGCGCCCAGGCCCGCGACCTCGGTGTAATAGCCGACCTGGAAGACCAGCGGATCGGTCGCGGACCCGTACGTACCGGGCTGGAAGAACACGGCGTACCGCTGGCTGTCGAACTGGCTGGCCACCGGGACCTGCTGAACGGCGATGTTGTTCAGATCGGCCTGGATGGTGGCCTGGCTCATCGTGTCGCTGAACACGCACACGTTGGGGCCGAAGGCGGTCACGGTCGCCCCCGGGCATACCGAGGACACAGGAGGCAGGGCGGGCGCCTGGGCGGGCAAGACCGCGGCTCCCGCGGCTCCCGCGCTGAGCGGGGCAGCGGCCGCGCTGAGCGGAACGGCGGCCAGGCCGGCGGCGGCCAGCGCCGCCGCCGCGAGCAGGGCTAGCTTGCTCGGGATGAACCGCGGGACGGCGCCACCCGAACGGCGGCTAGGTGCGGATCCAGGCTGGCTGACCTTGCGCATGACAGCTTCCTCCCGTTGTTCCGCTTCCACGTGACGCGCGGGAATGATATCGGCCTCAACCCGATCCTGGCCCAGTTAACGCGCCATTAACGTCGTGGCGCCACCATCAAAAATCCGTTAACGGCACGCTGCTGGTGGTTACCGGCCGGGAGGGACACTCGCTACTGGTCGAAGTCGAGGACGACGCGGTCGACGGCCGGGTGCGACTGGCAGGCCAGCACGTACCCGGCGGCGAGTTCGGCGGGTTCGAGGGCGTAGTTGGCGTCCATCCGGACCTGGCCCTGCACCACCTTGGCCCGGCAGGTGCCGCAGACGCCGTTCTTGCAGGCGAACGGGGCGTCGGCCCGGTACCGCAGGGTCGCTTCCAGGATCGAGGAGCCGTCCTCGGGCAGCACGAAGGTCTGCGAGCGGCCGTCGAGCATGACCGTGACCTCCGCGCCCGCTTCGGGCTCCGCCGCCGAGGCGGCTGAGGCGCGGCCGCTTGCGTTAGGCGGCGGGCCGACAAAGAACAGCTCGCGGTGGATGTGCTCGTCGTCGGCCCCGTGGGCGAGCAGGACGTCGCGGGCCACGTCCGTCATCGGCAGGGGCCCGCACAGGAACCACTCGTCGACGTCCTCCGGAATAACGAGATGGTCCAGGATGCGGTCCAGCCGGCCTGCGTCGAGCCGGCCGGAGAGAATCTCGACGTCCAGGGGTTCCTCGTCGAGCACGTGGATCAGCTGGAACCGGTCCAGGTACCGGTTCTTCAGGTCTTCGAGGTCCTCCAGGAACATGATGTTGAGGGTGGTGCGGTTGACGTAGATCAGGACCGCGCTGCTCTCGGGCTCGACCTCCAGGGCGGTGCTCAGGATGGACAGCACCGGCGTGATGCCCGAACCGGCCGCGATCGCTGCGTACCGCTTGCGCTGACCGGGGTGCAGGGCGGTGGAGAAGCTGCCGGTCGGCGTCATGATGTCCAGGACATCGCCGGGACGGAGGCGTTCGGCCGCGTAGCTGGAGAAGACGCCGTCGGGGATGCGCTTGACGCCGATCCGCAGCCGCCGTCCCCCGTCGGTGGCCGGGGCGCAGATGGAGTAGTTACGCCGTACCTCGTCGCCGACCACCGGGGACCGGATGGACACGTGCTGCCCGGCCTGGAAGCGGAACTGTTCGCGCAGGTCCGGCGGGACGTCGAAGGTGATGGCCACCGCGTCGTCGGTGAGCCGCTCGACGCAGGCCACCCGGAGCGGGTGGAACACCGAGCGGCGGCGCGGGCCCGGCGACGCGTCGGCCATTAGATCGCCTTGAAGGAGTCGAAGGGCTCGGCGCAGGACCGGCAGGTCCACAGCGCCTTGCACGGAGTCGAGCCGAAGCGGCTGACCTCGCGGGTGTCGGCCGAGCCGCAGTGCGGGCAGCGGGCCGAGAACGCCAGCAGCACCGGGCCTTCGGCGGCGTGCGCGGCGGGACCGGGCGGGGCGATCCCGTATTCGCGCAGCTTGCGTCGCCCGCTGTCGCTCATCCAGTCGGTCGTCCACGCCGGGGCCAGCACGGTGCGGACGCGGACCTGGTCTGCGCCGGCCCGGCGCAGGGCGGCCTGGACGTCGTCCGCGATGACGGCGGTGGCCGGGCAGCCGGTGTAGGTGGGGGTGAGGTCGACCTCGACGGCTCCGTCGCCGGCCATCCGCAGGTCCCGGATGATGCCGAGGTCGCCGAGGGTCAGGACGGGTAGCTCGGGGTCCGGTACGGCGCGGGCCGCGGCCAGCAGCGTGGCGCGGTCTGGCGCGGCGGTGTCTGGTGCGGGGCGGTCTGGCGTGGCGCGCTTTTCGGCGGCCGGCGCGGTGCTGGCGGCGGCGCTCACCAGGTCGCTCCGGGGTGTGAGCGGTGCAGGTGCTGCATCTCGGCCAGCAGGTGGCCGAGATGCTCAGTGTGCAGGCCGTCGCGGCCGCCGCGGGAGCGCCAGCGCGGCTCGGGTTGGTGACAGGTCGCCTCGCTGAGGACCTCGGTTAGGTAACCCTGCCAGGCCGGTCGCAGTGCCGCGGGGTCGGCTGCGACGCCGGGCAGCTGGTCCGCGGGGTCGAACAGTTCGTCGGTATACGGCCAGACCTGGTCGAGGCCGGCCTGCATGCGCGCGTGGGACAGATCGGTACCGTCGCCGAGGCGCAGCACCCACTGGGTGGCGTGGTCGCGGTGGTAGGCGACTTCCTTGACCGCCTTGCCGGCCAGCCCGGCCAGGGTCGGGTCGTCGCTGGTGAGCAGCGCGGTGTAGAGCTCGTACTGATAGGCGGAAAAGACCAGCTGCCGCGCCATCGTGACGGCGAAGTCGCCGTTCGGGATCTCGACCAGCTGCACGTTGCGGAAGTCCCGGTCGTCCCGCTGGTAGGCCAGGTCATCCTCGTCGCGGCCGGCGCCCTCGACCGCGCCCGCGTAGCTGAGCAGGGTCCGGGCCTGGCCGAGCAGGTCGAGGGCGATGTTGGCCAGGGCCACGTCCTCCTCGATCTGCGGGGCGCGCGCCACCCACTCGCCGAGCCGCTGGGCCAGGATGAGCGCGTCGTCTCCGAGCGCCAGCGCGTACGCGGCCAGCGGCGTTAGGGTCCGGGCGCTGGTCAAAGGTGCTTCGCCCCCTCGGGCACGTCGTAGAAGGTCGGATGCCGGTAGACCTTGTCCGCCGCGGGGTCGAAGAACGAGTCCTTCTCGTCCGGGTTGTTCGCGACGATCGCGGCCGACGGCACGACCCAGATCGACACACCCTCGCCACGCCGGGTGTAGACGTCGCGCGCGTTGCGCAGGGCCATCGTGCCGTCCGGGGCGTGCAGGCTGCCGACGTGCTGGTGGGCCAGGCCACGCCGGGCCCGGACGAACACCTCCCAGAGCGGCCAGCCCCGCTTGCTGTCGTCGTTCATGACGCCCGCGCCTCTTGCTGAGTGGCGTGTTTTTCCGCGAAGGCCTGGGCCGCCTCGCGGACCCAGGCACCGTCGTCGTGGGCCTGGCGGCGGCGGTGCAAGCGCTCAGCGTTGCACGGGCCGTCGCCGCGGATGACGCGAGCGAACTCGTCCCAGTCGATGGCCCCGAAGTCGTAGTGGCCGCGTTCGGCGTTCCAGCGCAGGTCTTCGTCGGGGACGGTCAGGCCGAGCACCTCGGCCTGCGCGACGGTCATGTCGACAAACCGCTGCCGCAGCTCGTCGTTGCTGAACCGCTTGATGCCCCAGGCGGTCGACTGGGCCGAGTGGGACGACTCCTCGTCGGGGGGCCCGAACATCATCAGCGACGGCCACCAGTAGCGGTTCACCGCGTCCTGGGCCATCGCCTTCTGGTCGGGTGTGCCGTGGGAGAGGGTGTGCAGGATCTCGAACCCCTGGCGCTGGTGGAACGACTCTTCCTTGCAGATGCGGACCATGGCCCGGGCGTACGGGCCGTAGGAGCAGCGGCACAGCGGCACCTGGTTCATGATCGCCGCACCGTCCACCAGCCAGCCGATCGCGCCGACGTCGGCCCAGTTGAGGGTCGGGTAGTTGAAGATGCTGGAGTACTTCTGCTTTCCGGCGTGCAGCAGGTCGAGGAGCTCCTCACGGTCGATGCCGAGCGTCTCGGCGGCGCAGTACAGGTACAGGCCGTGACCCGCCTCATCCTGGACCTTCGCGATCAGGATGGCCTTGCGGCGCAGGCTGGGCGCGCGGGTGATCCAGTTGCCCTCGGGCTGCATGCCGATGATCTCGGAGTGCGCGTGCTGAGCGATCTGCCTGATCAGCGTCTTGCGGTACGCGTCCGGCATCCAGTCGCGGGGCTCGATGCGCTGGTCGGCGGTGATGAGCTGATCGAAGCGCTGCTGGGCGTCCTGGTCTTGCGGGCCGTCCGAGCCGCCCGCGGTGCCGGTGTCATAGTTGCCGTACACGGCGCCTCCCGTCTCTCCCTCTGGCAGGCTACTCTTTACCGAACGTTCGGTCAATAAATAGGGCGGGTCGGAGGGGCGCGAGCAGGATATTCACGTGACGGCCAGGCCCGGCGAACGTACCCTGGCCGTATATGCACGCTTCTGTCACCGTTACCCCCGTGCAGTTGCCCGAACTG
>Ga0302325_10034693_pt1 | contig 10322 bp, 16 predicted proteins | sample Palsa_T0_2_FD_201948 | JGI IMG/M metagenome (GOLD analysis project Ga0302325, IMG submission 201948) | Peat permafrost microbial communities from Stordalen Mire near Abisko, Sweden - Palsa_T0_2 | ecosystem: Environmental > Terrestrial > Soil > Palsa > Peat permafrost | place: Sweden: Abisko...
AGCTCGAGCAGGTCTCCCCGCTCGCGCCAGCCGGCGCTCAGTATCCGGCGACGGAAGTGGTGGTGCTCGGTCTCGCTCGGGGTGAAGGCGGTGAAGTCGTGCAGACCCGGCAGCGCCGCAGCGCACGCGTGCAGCGCCTCGCGGTCCAGCTCGCGGCTCCACCACAGCGCGTGCCCGTGCTCGAACACGCTGCGGCTGCGCCGGTGCAGCAGCCGGTAGCAGTACGTACGGCTCAGGGCGTCTGTGCGGGCGTCGAAGCCCTCGGGCCGGGGCTCGCAGGTGAGCACCGCCATGTCGGGCGGCAGGACGGCGTTCAGGCGCTGGGGATCGACCGCCTCGTGGCCATAGCTGACCACCTGACCCCAGGCGTGCACCCCGCGGTCGGTGCGCCCGGCCACGGTGAGCGGGATCCGCTCGCCGCCCAGGAACGTCGACAGCGCCGTCTGCAACTCCGCCTCGACGCTGCGCAGGCCGGGCTGACGCGCCCAGCCGACGAAGTCGCCGCCGTCGTACTCGAGCGTCAGCTTGCTGACCATCGACGTCGATCCGGCCGACGACGGCGAGCGGTCAGACGAGTTCCAGGAAGACCATCTCGGTCGAATCCGACCGACGCGGCCCGAGCTTCAGGATCCGCGTGTAGCCGCCGGGCCGATCGGCGTAGCGCGGCGCGACCTCCTCGAACAGCCGGTGCACCGCGAACTTGTCCTGCCCGAGCGCCGACAGCGCCTGGCGGCGCGCGTGCAGGTCTCCTCGCTTGGCCAGCGTGATGAGCTGCTCGAGCTCGGGCTTGACCGCCTTGGCCTTGGCCTGGGACGTCTTGATGCGTTCGTGCTCGAGCACCTCCTTGCAGAGGTTCATCAGCAGCGCCTTGCGATGGGCGCTGTCGCGGCTGAGCTTGTGTCGGGTCTTCTGATGGCGCATGGTCGGTGCTCGGGCCGTGCAGTCTAGTCCTGGCGAAGATCCAGGCCGCGGGCGTGGAGCGTCTCGATGACCTCGTCGATCGACTTCTTGCCGAAGTTCGGGATCGCGTTGAGCTCGGACTCGGACTTCGAGATGAGGTCGCCGACCGTCTGGATGCCGGCCCGCTTGAGGCAGTTGTACGAGCGCACGCCGAGCTCGAGCTCCTCGATGAGGATGCCCCACTCCTCGCCCTGCAGCTGCGCCGGCGCTCCGCCGACCCCGCCGGCGGCGGCGTTGCCGTCGAGCTGTCCACCGGGTCCGGCGCGCAGCTCCTGGATGCGGTCGGCGTCGGTGAAGATCGCCAGCTGGGAGATGAGCAGCTCGGCCGCCTCGCGCAGCGCGGCCTGCGGCTCGATCGAGCCGTCGGTCTCGATGTCGAGCGTGAGCTTGTCGAAGTCGGTCTTCTGGCCGACGCGAGCCTGCTCCACCGCGTAGGCGACGCGCCGCACCGGCGAGAAGATCGAGTCGATGGGGATCACGCCGATGGGCTGATCGGGCGACTTGTTCTCCTCTGCCGGGCGATAGCCCCGGCCGCGACCGATGGTCATGTACAGCTCGAGCTTCGTCTTCTTCTCCAGCGTGGCGATGTGGACCTCGGGGTTGAGGATCTCCACGCCGGCCGGCAGGTCGATGTCCTTGGCGGTGATCTCGCCCGGGCCGGTGACCACGAGCGGAGCCTCAACCTCAGTGGCGTCGGAGTGCATCCGGCAGACGATGCCCTTGAGGTTCAGCACGATGTCGGTCACGTCCTCCTTGACACCCGGGATCGTCGAGAACTCGTGCGCAACCCCCTCGATGCGCACGCTCGTGACGGCGGCGCCGGCGAGCGAGGAGAGCAGCACGCGCCGCAGGGAATTGCCGAATGTGTAACCGAAGCCACGGTCCAGCGGCTCGATCGTGAACGTGCCGCGGTTCTCCTCCACCGATTCGCTGGTGATCCGGGGAATTTGGAAGTCAAGCATCAAGGTCCTAACGTCGTTCGTAGTCGGACCGGCGCCGCTGCGGGACACCGGCTCTGGGGCACCGCGGACCGCAATGCGGGCGCGCGGCGCTGCGGCGGTCTGTTACTTCGAGTACAGCTCGACGATGAGCTGCTCCTGCACCGGCGCGGCGACCTCCCGCCGTTCCGGCTTGCGCAGCACCTTCGCCGTGAGTGAGTCGTGGTCGGCCTGCAGCCACGCCGGGATCTGGCCGGTCAGCTCCGTCGCATCGCGCACGACCTGGGTCGCCGTGGTGTCGGCCTTGATCGCGATCACGTCGCCCGGACGCACCTGGTAGCTGGGAATGTCCACCCGCCGGCCGTTGATCGTCCAATGGCCGTGACGGATGAGCTGGCGGCCCTGCCGCCGTGAGGCGGCGAAGCCGAGGCGCACGAGCACGTTGTCAAAGCGCGACTCCAGCAGCGCAAGCAGATTCTCGCCGGTGACGCCGGGTTGACGGCTCGCCTTGTCGTAGTAGCCACGGAACTGCTTCTCGAGCACGCCGTAGTAGCGACGCGCCTTCTGCTTCTCGCGCAGCTGCACCCGGTACTCGCTTTGCTTCTGGCGACCTCGACCGTGCTCACCCGGCGGGTAGGAGCGACGCTCGACGCCACACTTGTCGGTGAGGCAGCGCTCGCCCTTCAGGAACAGCTTCTGTCCCTCTCGACGGCACTGCTTGCACTGGGGACTGGTATCTCGAGCCATGGTATGTCCGTCTCTGTACGGGGTTAGACGCGGCGCCGCTTACGCGGGCGGCAGCCATTGTGGGCCTGGGGAGTGACGTCCTTGACCCCGGTCACCTCGAGGCCGGCGGCCTGTAGCGAGCGGATTGCGGTCTCTCGGCCGGATCCGGGCCCCTTGACGTAGACCTCGACCTTCTGCAGTCCCTGCTCTATGCCCTTGCGAGCGGCCGCATCGGCTGTCACCTGGGCGGCGAACGGCGTGGACTTGCGCGAGCCCTTGAAGCCCGCCCCGCCGGCCGATTCCCAGGCAATGACGTTGCCGACGGTATCGGTGAGCGAGACGATCGTGTTGTTGAACGAAGTCTTGATGTGAGCCTGGCCGATCGGGATGTTCTTCTTGGGCTTGCGCCGGCCGCGGGCCGGACGTCGCGGGGCGGGACTCACTTCTTGCCCGCCTTCTTCTTGCCCGCGACCTGCATGCGCTTGGGACCCTTGCGGGTGCGCGCGTTGGTCTTCGTCTTCTGGCCGCGAACCGGGAGGCCCCGGCGGTGGCGCACGCCTCGGTAGCAGCCGATCTCCTGCAGACGCTTGATGTCCTGGGAGCGCTCGCGGCGCAGGTCACCCTCGACGCTCAGCGACTGGTCGATGACGTCGCGCAGCTTGCCCACCTCGTCCTCGGTGAGGTCGCGTACGTAGGTATCCGGGCTGACGTCGGCCTCGAATAGCACCTTGTTGGCGGTCGCCCGCCCGATGCCGAAGATGTAGGTCAGGCCGATCTCGGCCCGCTTGTTGAGAGGGAGGTTGATGCCGGCGATACGAGCCATGCGTCTAGCCCTGCCGCTGCTTATGGCGCTTGTTCTGGCAGATGACCAGCACCGCGCCATGGCGACGGATGACCTTGCACTTCTCGCACATCGGTTTGACCGACGGTCGTACCTTCATGATCCCTTTCGCATGGTCCGAGCGTCGCGGCTCTGGATGCCGGTACGGCATCCGCTACCTCGACGCGGAAAAACTCGCGCAGTGCAGACAACGCCACCGCGCGGGACTCTGGATGGTAGCAACATTGCGCGTGGTCCCCGGCCCTCGCGACTGCCGGTGTCCCTCAGCCTAGCTGCTGCTGGCCGCCGGTGCCGGGCGACCCTCGCGCTCGGCCGCCGCCAGGTGCCACGGGGTGAGCACGCGCGGACCGTCGGCGGTGATGGCGACGGTGAATTCGAAGTGCGCGGCCAGCGAGCTGTCCTGGGAGAAGATGGCCCAGCCGTCGCCGGCCACGCGGACCCCCGGACGCCCGGCCGTGGTCATCGGCTCGATCGCCAGCACCATGCCCTCCTCGAGCAGCGGCCCCTTGCCGGGCTGGCCGAAGTTGGGCACCTGCGGGTCCTCATGCATGTCGCGCCCCACGCCGTGGCCGACGAGCGAGCGCACCACCGCCAGGCCGGCCTCCTCGGCCACCTGCTGGATCGCGTGGGAGACGTCTCCCAGCCGCCGTCCCGGCTCGCACTGCGCCACCCCGGCGTGCAGCGACGCCTCGGTGGCGGCGAGCAGGTTCTCGGCCACCGGCGTGATCGGCCCGACCCCGAAGGTCCGGGCGGCATCCGCCACCCAGCCGTCGTAGGTGACGCCGACGTCGATCGAGATGATGTCGCCGCGGCTCAGTCGGTAGGGCCCGGGGATGCCGTGCACGACCATCGCGTTCGGTGAGGCGCAGATCGATCCGGGGAAACCGCGGTACCCCTTGAACGACGGCACGGCACCCTGGGAGCGGATGAAGCGCTCGGCCGCCTCGTCGAGGTCGGCGGTGGTGACGCCCGGGCGGATCTTGCTCTCCACCAGCTCGAGCGTCGCGACCTGGATGGCGCCAGCCTCGGCCATCTTGTCGATCTCCTCTGGGCTCTTCTTGATGATCATGGGCCATCCAGTATGGGGCAGCCACGCGCCGATCAGAAGGCGCTACCCGACGCGCGGCTAGATCTGATCCTCGAGCTTGAGCGTGGCGAGGGCGGCGCGAATGCGGTCGTGCACCTCGTCAGGGCTCCGCGCTCCGTCGAAATGACGCAACAGCCCCTGGTCGTCGTAGTACTTGATGAGTGGCGAGGTCTTGCTGTGGTAGACGACGAGGCGGTTGCGGATGGTGTCCTCCTTGTCGTCGTCGCGCTGTATGAGTCGCGCGCCGTCCTGATCGCACACCCCCTCGTGCTTCGGCGGGTCGTAGTCGACGTGGTAGATGTGCGCGGCGTTCTTGACGCAGACGCGTCGCCCGGCCAGACGTCGAACCACCAGATCGTCGGGCACGTCGATGAGCAGCGCGGCGGTGAGCCGCCGGCCGAGCCCGACCAGCGCCTCGCCGAGCGCGTCGGCCTGTTCGACGTTGCGCGGAAAGCCGTCGAGCAGGAAGCCGTCCCGAGCGTCGTCATCGCCGATGCGCTGCTTGATCATGTCGATGATCACCTTGTCGGGCACGAGGTCCCCGTCGTCCATGAAGCGCTTCGCCTCGCGGCCGAGCTCGGTGCCGGCGGACACCTGCGCGCGCAACATGTCGCCGGTGGAGATGTGCGGCAGCCCGAAGTCGTCGCCCAGGCGAGCGGCCTGGGTGCCCTTCCCGGCGCCCGGAGGACCGAGCAGGATGAGATTCAGTTCAGACACGGCGATGTGGGACTCCTCAGCGCTCAGACAGGACACGCGGCGCGGACCAGCCCGGCCCCGCGAAGGCGGAGAGCCTACCCGACCGCCGCCCGGCTGTGGTAGTCGAGCCGTGCGGCAGCCGTCACGCCGGCTACTTGAGGAAGCCCTCGTAACTTCGCATCATCAGCTGCGCTTCCAGCTGCTTCATGGTGTCCAGGGCCACCCCGATGACGATCAGGATGGAGGTCCCGCCGAAGTAGAAGTTCGCGTGCGTACGCGCGATGAGGATGGTCGGCAACGCCGCCACCAGGGCCAGGAACAACGCCCCGGGGAAGGTCAATCGAGCCAGGATCCGGTCGAGGAACTCGGCGGTCGGTCTTCCCGGCCGCACGCCGGGAATGAAGCCGCCGTACTTCTTCAGGTTGTCGGCCTGATCGACCGGGTTGAAGGTGACCGCGGTGTAGAAGTAGGTGAAGACGATGATGAACAGCGATTCGCCCAGGATGTAGTGCCAGCCGTTCGGCGTGAAGAAGTCCGACAGCGACTTGGCCCAGGCCTGATTGGGGAACAGCGATCCGACGGTGGGCGGGAACGCCATGATGCTGGCGGCGAAGATGACCGGGATGACGCCGGCCATGTTGACGCGCAGGGGCAGGTAGGTCTGGCCGCCCTCGGTCATGCGCCGGCCGATGACCCGCTTGGCGTACTGCACCGGGATGCGCCGCTGGCCCTCCTGGACGAAGACGATGCCGGCGACCACGGCGAGCACGATGAACGGCATCATCACCTTGAACACCTGGTCGTTGCTCTGCCACCACGATTGGATGCCGGAGGGCAGGCGCGACACGATCGAGGCGAAGATGAGCAGCGAGATGCCGTTGCCGATGCCGCGGTTGGTGATGAGCTCGCCGAACCACATGAGCAGGATGGTGCCGGCGGTCATCGAGATGACCACGACGAAGATGCTGCCGGCGTTGAAGGAGTTGAACACCGGGATCCCGCCGCTCGTCTGCAGCGAGTGGAACAGGAAGACGTAGCCGATCGACTGCGCGAAGGCCAGCCCGACCGTGAGATAGCGCGTGTACTGCGTGATGCGGGCCTGTCCGACCTCGCCCTCCTTGGACAGCTTCTCCAGCGAAGGCACGACCACCTGAAGCAGCTGCAGGATGATCGACGCCGTGATGTAGGGCATGATCCCGAGCGCGAACAGGGCCAGACGCGACAGGCTGCCGCCGGAGAACAGGTTCAGGAAGCCGAGGATGTTCGAGCCCGAGAACGCGGTCAGCTGCTTGACCGCGGTGACGTTGACCCCCGGAACCGGGATGTGCGACCCGAGCCGGTAGAGGAACAACATCCCCGCCGTGAACGCGACCTTCTTGCGAATGTCGGCGACGGTGAAGGCGGTGAGGATGGTGGAGAGCATGACCAGGGATCACCCGGCGCGACCGTGAGCAGCCGCGCGTGCTGCAGAATTGTAACCGGCGACGAGTGCGGCTAGACCGAAATGAGCTCGCAGGTGCCGCCAGCCGCCTCGATGCGCTCCCGCGCGGTGGCGCTGAACGCGTGGGCGTGGACGGTGAGCGGCTTGCTGATCTCACCGCGGGCGAGGATCTTCACCGGGATGTCCTTGCGGGTGCCCAGGCCCCGGGCCACCAGCGCCTCGAGCGTCACGTCGGCGCCGGACTCGAATCGCGCCTCCAGGGCCTCCAGGTTGACGGGCTGGGTGTGGGTGCGGAACATCTCGAAGGGCATCGACTTCTTCATGTGCGGGCCGCGGAGCTTGCGCATGCGCATGTGGATCGGCATCTGACCACCCTCGAAGCGCGCCCGGCGCTTGGAGCCCGAGCGCGACCCGGCGCCCTTCTGGCCGCGGCCCGAGGTTTTGCCCGTGCCCGAGCCCTCACCGCGTCCCACCCGCTTGCGCGGGCGTCGGCTGCCCGGGGCCGGCTGCAGCGAATGCAGCCCGACCCAGTCGGCGCCGGCGTTCTCTTCGAGCGTCATCGCGGCACCCCCTCGCCCTCGATGATCACCAGGTGGCGGACCGCGTGGAGCATCCCGCGGGCCGCGGGCGTGTCACGAACGTCGACGGTCTGGCCGATGCGGCGCAGGCCGAGCGAGCGCAGCGTGTCGCGCTGGCGCTGATTAGCACCGTTGCGGGACTTCACCTGGCGCACCTGCAGGGTGGCCGTCGCCGTGGTCATCAGCCGGCCGCCTCACCGTTGGCGGGAGCAGTGGCGACCGGCACCGCCTCGGGGGCGGGCGCCTCGACCGCCTCGGCGCCGGGCTCGGCCGGCAGCACGCCGTTGGCCGCGTCGATCTTGTCCTGCAGACCGAGCACCGCGTTGATGCTCAGTCCGCGCAGCTCGGCGACCTCCTCGGGAGTGCGCAGCTCGCGCAGCCCGGCGACGGTCGCCTTGACCAGGTTGATCGGATTCTGGGTGCCCAGGCTCTTGGAGAGGATGTCGTGAATCCCGGCCAGCTCGAGCACCGCGCGCACGCCGCCGCCGGCGATGACCCCGGTACCGGGCGCGGCCGGCTTGAGGAAGACCCGCCCGGCGCCGAACACGCCCGTGGTCTGGTGGGTGATCGTGCTGCCGTGCTTGGGCACCCGAAACAGGTTCTTGCGGGCCCGCTCAACGCCCTTCTGGATCGCCAGCGGCACCTCGTTGGCCTTGCCGTAACCGACGCCGACGATGTCACGCTCGTCACCGACCACGACGAGCGCGGTAAACGAGAACCGCCGGCCGCCCTTGACGACCTTGGCGACGCGGTTTATCTCGACGACGCGTTCCTGGAGGTCCAGGCCGCTGGCGTTGACTGAGCGATCGATGGCGGGCATGTGAGCTGGGAGAGGGTAGCGGGTTGGCTGACCGGGCTAGAACTCGAGGCCGGCTTCGCGGGAGGCATCAGCGAAGGTACGCACGTGCCCGTGGTAGCGGTAGCCACCTCGGTCGAACACCGCCCGCTCGATGCCCGCGGCCTTGGCCCGCTCGGCCAGCAGGGTCCCGGCGCGGACGGCACGCTCGCTTTTGGCGACCGACCGCAGCTCCGGCTCGAACCACTGCACGGCGGCCAGCGTGTGGCCGTTGGCGTCGTCGATGAGCTGGGCCGACAGGCCGCGGTTGGAGCGGAACACCGCGATGCGGGGACGCTCGGGCGTGCCGACCACCTTCGCGCGGACCCGCCGACGGCGGCGCAGACGCCGGTCGCCCTTGGTCATGACCGTCATGCGCGCTTACCCACCTTGCGGGGGACGTACTCGCCCTCGTAGCGGATGCCCTTGCCCTTGTAGGGCTCCGGCGGCCGCTGCTTGCGGATGATGGCGGCCACCTCGCCGACGGCCTGCTTGGAGATGCCGCGCACGACGATGCGGGTGGGCTGGGGTACCTCGAACTCGATGCCGTCGGGCGCGGGGATCGGCACGGGATGCGAGTACCCGACCGCCAGCTCGAGGTCCTTGCCCTTCAGCAGGGCGCGGTAGCCGACGCCCTGGATCTCCAGCCGCTTCTCATAGCCGGCGGTGACGCCCTGGACCATGTTGGCCACGAGCGTCCGGGTCAGCCCGTGCAGCGCCCGGTGCTCGCCCCGGTCGGTCGGGCGGGTGACCAGGATCTGGTCGCCGTCCTGGACGACGGTGATGTCGCGGGCGACGCGCTCAGACAGCTCGCCCTTGGGTCCCTTGACGCTGACCGTCTCGGGCTCGATCGCCACGGTGACGCCGGCGGGCACGGGAATGGGCTGTCGACCGATGCGGGACATCGCTACCAGACCTGGGCGAGGACTTCGCCGCCGACACCCGCGTTGCGGGCGTCGTGGCCGGTCATCACGCCGTGCGAGGTGGACACGATCGAGGTTCCCATGCCGCCCTGGACCTTGGGGATCTCGCGCGACTCGACGTAGGTGCGACGGCCGGGGCGCGAGACGCGACGCAGCCCCGAGATGGCCGAGCGGCGATCGTCGGTGTACTTCAAGCGCACGCGAATGACCTGGCCCGGTCCGCCGGTGGGGTTCGGCTCGACCGACCAGCCCTCGATGTAGCCCTGCTCCTTGAGGATGCGGGCCAGCTCGGCCTTCAGCTTGGAGGCAGGGATCTCGACCGTCTCGTGGGCGGCGTGGATCGCGTTGCGGATCCGCGTGAGGAAGTCGGCTATGGGATCGGTCATGGACATGGGTTCACCTGTGCGTGCGCGCCGTGGCAGCTGCCTACCACGAGGACTTCGTCATCCCGGGAATCTGGCCGTTGTGCGCGAGATCGCGCAAGCAGATGCGGCACAGCCCGAACTTGCGGTAGACCGCCCGCGGGCGTCCACAGCGGTTGCAGCGAGTATAGGCGCGCGTCTTGAACTTCGCCGGGCGGGCCTGACGCACGCGCTGAGAGGTCTTCGCCATCTAGCCTTCCTGTTGATCGGTTGCTTGCGGCTGCGCGTCGGAGGTGTCCGATGGAGCCGGCGAAATCTCGGTGGGGGTCTCCTCCTCGAGGATGGTCTCGGCGACCGCCTGCTCGAGCTCGGCCTCCTGCGCCACGTCCTCGCGCACCGCCTCGGCGATGTCGGCCTCGGCCTCGGCCTCCTCGGCCAACTCGACCGCCGTCTCGAGCACGGTCTCGGCCTCGGCCGCGTCGAGCTCGGCCGCCTCGGCCTCCTGCACCGCCTCCTGCAGCTCGCCGACGTCGTCGCCTTCCCGGGCCACGTCCACGGCGATCTCCGCCACCACCGCCTCGACCTCGGCCTCCCCGGCCTCCTCGAGAGCCTCCTCGAGCACGGCGTCGGCCACGATCGCCTCGACCTCGGCCTCCTCGACCGCCGCCTCGGCGACGGCCTCCTCCAGCAGCGTCTCCTCGGCCACCTCGAGCACGGACTCGGCCACCGCCTCCTCGGCCTCGGCCCCCTCGGGCGACGAGAAGCCGGCCGGCCGGCCCTCGCGGGCGAACGGCATCCCGAGCGCCTCGAGCAGCGCGAACGCCTCGGTGTCGCTGGCCGCGTTGGTGGTGATGGTGATGTCCAGGCCGCGGACCATGTCGATCGAGTCGTAGTCGACCTCGGGGAAGATGATCTGCTCGCGCACGCCCATCGAG
>Ga0302325_10034694_pt1 | contig 10322 bp, 3 predicted proteins | sample Palsa_T0_2_FD_201948 | JGI IMG/M metagenome (GOLD analysis project Ga0302325, IMG submission 201948) | Peat permafrost microbial communities from Stordalen Mire near Abisko, Sweden - Palsa_T0_2 | ecosystem: Environmental > Terrestrial > Soil > Palsa > Peat permafrost | place: Sweden: Abisko...
CTGATCGGTCAACCCTGTTTCGTTGGCGACCTCGGCACAGGTGCGCCGCGAGACGACGGCGGACTTGATCTTGGTCAGGTCCCCTTCCTGATACTCGGGGAACTTGAGGTAGAGCAACTCGCAGATGATCAGGTCGAGCACGGCATCGCCAAGAAATTCCATCCGCTCGTTGCTGTCGAGCCGATTGTCGGCAATCGACGCATGCGTCAGAGCTTCCTTCAGCAGATTTGGATTTTTGAACGTATGGCCGAGAATCGCCTCGGCTCGCGCGCGGGCTTCAGTATTCACGCTATATCACCTTATGCAGCGAGATGTCACCGGCGGCGATCGAAGATCCCAAGGGAGTGCGAGTTTGAATGATCGCCAAGTACAGAAGCGATCAGCCAAACTTGAACTCCGCAGCACGCTTCGCCGTCTGCGGCCTCTGGACAACGGCCGTCAGGCTGGAAAGAAGTTAGCCATGACGGAGTGTTATGTCAATTCCAGGGGGGAAGAGCCGCCAAGGGGGGGTGGCCGGATTTTTTGGCAACTCCGTTAGCCCCCGGCTTTGCCGGGGTTATTAAACCCCGGCAAAGCCGGGGGCTAACGGACGGGGCGCAACTACGGCCGCCAAAAACTTTGGCCGCACCCCGCGAAGGGGCGAAGGCGCGAAGGAAAACCGCCAAGGAAGAGTGGGACGAGAAAATCTCGCCGCGAAAACAACAACCTGCGCCTCGTGAGCAAAGCCAAAAGCGAAGGGGGGAGAGCGGAGAATTGGGGATTGAGAAATGCAGAATGAGGGGAAGCGCCCGGCTCTCCAGCTTTGCAATTTTCGATAGTTTCGATTTGCAATTTGCAATTTGCAATTTGCAATCCCCAACTCCCCGCTCTTCCCCCGCTTCGCGTTTTGCTTCGCGACTTCGCGGCTCTTCCTCCCCCCGCGCAAACGAAAGCCGGCGCGTCGCATCACTCGCGAAAACTTCGCGGGATGCGACGCGCCGGCCAAAGGACGCGATCGAGTATGAAGCGATCCGATCAGCTTGCTGACTGGGGAACCGCTTCTCTTTGTGCCAGCATAACCGTCAGGGGCTCCTCGCGAATCGGGCGGGTGACCGGCTCGGGCTCGGGCATCGCCGGCGGCTGGGCGAGGTGCTTGATCTTCAGGTTCAGATGCGGATTGAACGCGGTTCCGGCCGGGATCAGGTGGCCGAGAATCACGTTCTCCTTCAGACCCACGAGGGTATCGATGGCACCGGCGAGGGCGGCCTCGGTGAGCACCTTGGTGGTTTCCTGGAAGCTGGCGGCAGAGATGAACGACTCGCTCTGCAGCGACGCCTTGGTGATGCCCAGCAACAGCGTCTTGCCGCGCGCCGGCTTGGGACGTTTGCCCTTGGCGGGCTCTTTGCCGGCGGCCTCGGCGGCGTCGTTGGCTTCCTTGAGCTCGACCTTGGTGACCAGGTCGCCTTCCTTGTAAGAAGTACCGCCCGGCTCGGAGATCTTGAGGCTCTGCGCGACCAGATCGTTACCCGCGCGGAAGCGGAATTTATCCAGGACCTCGCCGGGGAGGAACTTGGTGTCGCCGGCGTCCTCGACCTTCACCTTGCGGAGCATCTGGTTGAGGATGATCTCGATGTGCTTATCGTTGATCTTCACGCCCTGCGAGCGATAAACGTTCTGCACCTCGGTCAGCAGGTACTGATAGAGGGCTTCCTCGCCTTTGATGCGAAGGATGTCGTGGGGAATGATCGGCCCGCGAATGAGCGGGTCGCCCGCCTCAACGTAATCGCCGGCGTGAACCTGCAGCTCCTTGTCCTGCGGGACGTGGTGCTCTTTCTCCATGCCGGACTCGTTCTTGATGTTGATGGTCATCTTGCCGCGCCGCTTGTCGCTGCGCAGCTCGACAGTGCCGGAGATTTCCGCGAGCACGGCCGGATCCTTCGGCTTGCGGGCCTCGAAGATTTCCGTGACGCGCGGAAGACCGCCGGTGATGTCCATCGTGCCGGCCGCTTCGCGCGGCTGGCGTGCCAGCATCTGACCAGCCTCGATCTTCTGTCCGTCGCGGACTTCGATGCGGGCCTTGGCGGGCAGATAGTGGAAGTCGAGGATCTTCCCGTCCATCCCTTCGATGGTGATGCGCGGATGACGTTCGCCCTTGTGTTCGATGACGACGAGCTTCGCCTCGGCGCCGCCGCCACCCTTGCGTTCCTCTTCGGTCCGGACCGTTTCGCCCTCTTCGATATCCTCGTAGCGGACGACACCGGCCTTCTCGGCGAGAATCGGGGTGATGTGCGGGTCCCAGACGACCAGTTGCTGGCGCGGCTTCACCTTCTCGCCGTCGGCGACGAGGATGGTTGAGCCATAGGGCACCTTGTACTTCTCCAGTTCGCGGCCCTTCTGATCCGCGATAACCAGTTCGCCGTTGCGCTTCAGCGCGGTGAGGCGCTTGTTGCCCTCGGCATCGGTCACCTGCACCGCGTTGATGTCACGGTGCTGGACGATGCCGCCGGCGGCGGCCTTGATGTCGTTTTCGATCAGGCTTCCGGTGGCGACGCCGCCGGTGTGGAACGTGCGCATGGTGAGCTGGGTTCCCGGCTCACCGATGGACTGGGCGGCGATGATCCCCACCGCCAGCCCTTCCTCGACCACCTGGTTGGTGCTCATGTCCACGCCGTAGCAGCGGGCGCAGATGCCGCGGGTGCTTTCACACGCCAGCGGCGACCGCACGCGAATGCTCTCGAGCTTCAGCTCCTTGAGCTTGTCGGCGATGTCGTTGCCGATCATCTGGTTCTCAGCAACGATGGTTTCATCGGTGATCGGATTGCGGATCGTGTCGCGAGCGGTTCGGCCCACGATCATGTCCTTCAACTCGACTTCGACAGTTTCGCCCTTGTAGATCGTCGTTTTCGACACGCCGTTGAGCGTGCCGCATTCGAGCTGCGTGATGATGACGTTCTGCGCCACGTCCGCGAGCTTGCGGGTGAGATATCCCGAGTCGGCGGTCTTGAGCGCGGTGTCGGCCAATCCCTTGCGGGCACCGTGCGTGCTGGAGAAATATTCCAGCACGGAAAGCCCTTCACGAAAATTCGCCTTGATGGGCGTTTCGATGATTTCGCCCGACGGCTTGGCCATCAGGCCGCGCATTCCGCCGAGCTGACGAATCTGATCGACGTTACCGCGGGCGCCGGAGACGGCCATCATCGCAATCGGGTTCAGGTACTTGAGGGTACCGCCCGCCTTGGGAGCGACGGGCCGGCCGTCGGCATCGCGATAGTCGTTTTGCAGACCGGCCATGAGGTCTTCGGTGACCTGCTTGCGGGCGTGACCCCACACGTCGATCAGCGCGGCATAACGCTCCTGATCCGTAATCGCACCCTGGCGATATTGCTTTTCGATGCGGTCGGCCTTGGCCTGACCTTCGTCGAGGATGCGCTGTTTGCTGTCGGGGGAGCGGATGTCGGTGATGCCGAAGCTCAGGCCCGCCAGCGTCGAACGCTTGAAGCCCAGCGACTTCATGTCGTCCAGCAGCTTGATCGTCGCGGGACGACCCAGCAGCGCGTAGGTGTCGGCGATGACGCGGCTGGAGCCCTTGGCGGTCAGGGCGTAATTGTAGAACGGCATCTCCGTGGGCAGGATGTCATTGAACATGCAGCGCCCGACAGTCGTGAGAATGACGCAGCCTTTGTACCTTTCGGGCTTCGGCTTGATCTCGTGTGCCGGGTTGCGGAGCTTTCGCTGCGCCTCCAGCGCCTTCCACGAAACATCCCCGATGGCAACAGCTCCGGACTTGTCTTCCGGAACAACCTGCGTGCGGTCCACAAGCCGGACGAACACGCGCGAGTGCATCGCGATCTTTCCCAGGCCGTAGGCCATCATCGCTTCGGCGGGGCTGTCAAAGAGCGAGAACTCGCCCTTATCGCCTTCGCGGTCGCTGGTGATATAGAACGTACCCAGCACGATGTCCTGCGACGGCGTGATGATCGGCGCGCCGGATTGCGGCGAGAAGATGTTGTTGGGCGCGAGCATCAGCACGTGCGCTTCGGTCTGTGCCTCAATGCTCAGCGGGAGGTGAACCGCCATCTGGTCGCCGTCAAAGTCGGCGTTGAAGCCCTTGCAGACCAGCGGATGGATCTTGATCGCGTTGCCCTCGACCAGCACCGGCTCAAAGGCCTGAATGCCCATGCGGTGAAGTGTCGGAGCGCGATTCAGCATGACCGGGTGCTGGAAAATGCACTCTTCGAGAATGTCCCAAACCTCGGGATCACGCCGCTCGAGCATCTTCTTGGCCGACTTGATCGTATCGGCAAGGCCATGCTCCTTGAGCCGGCGAATGATGAACGGCTGATAGAGTTCCAGAGCGATCTTCTTGGGAAGCCCGCACTGATGCAGCTTCAGCTCCGGACCCACGACGATAACCGACCGGGCCGAGTAGTCGACGCGCTTACCAAGCAGGTTTTCGCGGAAGCGGCCCTGCTTGCCCTTGATCATGTCGGTGAGACTCTTGAGCGGGCGATTGCTGCTGCCCAGCACCGGGCGCCGGCAGCGTCCGTTGTCGAAGAGGGCATCGACCGCCTGCTGCAGCATGCGCTTCTCATTGCGGATGATGACTTCGGGCGCATTGAGGTCGACCAGCTTCTTCAGACGGTTGTTGCGGTTGATGATGCGGCGATACAGATCGTTGAGATCGCTGGTCGCGAAGTTGCCGCTTTCCAGCAGCACCAGCGGACGCAGATCCGGCGGAATCACCGGAATCACGTCCATGACCATCCACTCGGCCTTGTTCTCGGAGTTGCGGATCGCCTCGACCATCTTCAGCCGCTTGGTCAGATCCTTGATCTTCTGCTTGCTGTTGGTCTTCTCGATATCCCGGCGAATCTTCGCCGCCTCGGTCGGCAGATCGAGCAGGCCAAGGTGTTTCTTGATCGCTTCGGCGCCCATCTCGGCTTCGAACTCGGTGCCGTATTTTTCGAACGCGGCGCGGTACTCGTCCTCGGTCAGCAGCTGCTTCTTCTTCAGCGGCGTCTTGCCGGGATCGGTGACGACGTAGTCCTGGAAATAGACAATCTTCTCGATGTCGCTGGTCTTCATATCCAGCATCGAGCCGAGCCGGCTGGGCAGGGCTTTGAAGAACCAGATATGAACGATGGGCGCAGCGAGATTGATATGCCCCATGCGCTTGCGGCGCACGCGGCTGTGCGTGACTTTCACGCCGCAACGATCGCAGATGATCCCCTTGTATTTCGTGCCCTTGTACTTCCCGCACGAGCATTCCCAGTCGCGCTCCGGCCCGAAGATGCGTTCGCAGAACAGGCCGTCTTTCTCGGCGCGGTAGGTGCGGTAGTTGATGGTCTCCGGCTTCTTGACCTCGCCGAAGCTCCACGACCGGATGTCGTTGGGGCTTGCGAGTTGAATCCGGACCGAACCGTAGTCATTAATACGATCGTAAACGCTTTCAGCCATAATAAACACCGCTTCTTTCGAATCTGAAAAGTAGAAAGCTTCTTACTTTCAACCGATCATCCCAGCACGGGCACAAGCAAGAAGTGAACCCCGCCTCCAGCCGCACGCTCTAAATCGGCTTCTGCCTTGGCTAGTGCATCGTAGAAATCACGGTCCCGCTCATGATGAGGAGTCGTGACCAGCACGTGATACCAATCATCCTCTTTAATAATGCCGTCGGCCCTTACACTGATTTGATATGCGCGCGGCTGATACTGCTCCAAGGCCACACGAACCAGATCCGCGACGCTCGCTTTCTCGTTAGCATCCAAGGTCGTGGTCATGAGGACACCTGAACATTTAACAAAGTGAAGATTTCGACGGCGTCGCGAATGGCCTCTTTCGCATGGGAGTTGTCGATGGAGGCAAGTCGGGAATAATCCGCGTCCAAGCGACTCTTATAGAGTCTGGAGATCGCTTGGCTCAGATCTGTGACTAATACAGCACCATACGACGCCAAGTGAAGGCCAATCAGCGCTGGTTGTTGCTTGTGCGGCGCAGTCTCGTAAGGAGCCGCCGGCGTATATCCTGCCGCGATCAGAGCACTCGCCAACGCCGCGTGCCCCGCATAATAGGCTCTGGAAATCGCCGACCGTGGATGTGCCTTGCACATTCGTTTTGCGGCAAGCAGATTGTTTTGAGCCATTTCAACCCACGTCATTAATGGAACCCGCCTCGGAAAACTTGCTTCGACTTCGACTTACATCATGTCCTCATCCTCTTCGACCGCCAGGCCTTTCTTCTTCTCAAGCTGAATGTTCAATCCAAGCCCGCGGATTTCGTTGCACAGAACGTCGAAGCTGACCGGCGTTCCCGCTTCGAGCGTGTTGGTGCCCTTCACCATCGATTCGTAAATCTTGGTGCGGCCTTCCACGTCGTCGCTCTTGACGGTGAGCAGTTCCTGCAGGACGTACGCCGAGCCATACGCTTCCAGGCCCCATACTTCCATTTCACCGAATCGCTGACCGCCGGTGCGGGCCTTGCCGCCCAGCGGCTGCTGGGTGATCAGGGAGTACGGGCCGGTGGCGCGGGCGTGGATCTTGTCGTCGACCAGATGATGCAGCTTCATCATGTAGATGTAGCCGACGGTTGTCTTCTGCTCGAACGGCTCGCCGGTGCGACCGTCGTGGAGCTGAATCTTTCCCCCGTACGGCATCTCCACATCCAGCTCGCGGGAGGCGATCGGCTGATGATGGCTCTTGCGATCCTTGCGGCGCTCGCGAATGGCTCTGTTCGCCTCGTCGACGCACTTGTGAATTTCCTCTTCGTTGGCTCCGTCAAACACCGGCGTAACCGCCTGGAAACCGAGAACCGCCGCCGCCCAGCCCAGGTGCGTCTCCAGAATCTGGCCGACGTTCATGCGGCTCGGCACGCCAAGCGGGTTGAGGAGGATGTCAACCGGCGTACCGTCGGCGAGGAACGGCATGTCTTCGTCAGGCACGATGCGGGCGATGACGCCCTTATTGCCGTGTCGTCCCGCCATCTTGTCGCCGACCGACAACTGGCGCTTGGTGGAGACGTAAACTTTCACCATCTCCAGCACGCCGCTCGGCAGCTCATCGCCGCGCTTCATGTGCTCCATGCGGCGAACTTTCTCCTTGCGGACCGCTTCGATGCGCGGCCAGAAGCGGGAGTGCGTATTGATCGCCTGCTCTTTGGATTCCTTGGAGCCCTTGATCCAATCGGCGGTGAAACCCTCGATCTGTTCGAGGATGACGTCGGCGTTCTCCGACTGGCCGACCTTCTGGCGCGTTCCGGGGTCGACGATCTGCTGCCCGGTGACTTCGTTGATCTCGTTGATCATCTGCCGGAAGATCTCGATCGCCCGCAGGTTCATCTCCTTTTCGTAGTGGTCGATGTCCTTGCGAAGTGCCTTCTTCTGATCCTCCGTCATGTGCATGCGGCGGCTGAACCGCTGCGCGCCGATGACCACGCCCTCTTCGCCGGCGGGCATTTCCAGCGAGTCGTTCTTCACGTCTTCGCCGGCTCGGCCGAAGATCGCATGCAGAAGCTTCTCCTCGGGAGTCAGTTCGCTCTTGCTCTTGGGAGCAATCTTGCCGACGAGAATGTCGCCGGGGCCGACACGCGTGCCGACACGGACAACGCCGTTCTCGTCGAGGTTCGCCAGAGCCCGCTCGCTGACATTGGGAATGTCGCGGGTGAACTCCTCGCGGCCCAGCTTGGTCTCGCGAATTTCAACATCGTATTCCTCGATGTGAATCGAGGTAAACGTGTCCTCCTTCACGAGCCGTTGGCTGATGACGATGGCGTCTTCGAAGTTGTAGCCGTCGAACGTCATGAACGCGACCAGGACGTTTCGGCCCAAGGCCAATTCGCCCAGATGGGTCGCGGCACCGTCAGCGATGATCTGATTTTTCTTGACGCGCTGCCCCTTTTTCACGATCGGCTTCTGATTCAGGCAGGTGCGCTCGTTCAATCCGACGAACTTGCGGAGGATGTATTCATCGGCGTTGTCGATGAGGATGCGCGTGGCATCGACCGCCGTGACCAGTCCGGCGCGCTCGGCGCGAACCACCATGCCGCTGTTCTGCGCGACGGCCTTTTCCATGCCGGTGGCGCAGACCGGGGGATCGGTCCGCAGAAGCGGCACTGCCTGGCGCTGCATGTTCGAACCCATCAGCGCGCGGTTGGCATCGTCGTGCTCGAGGAAGGGAATCAGCGAGGCGGAGATCGAAACCGTCTGCCGCGGGCTGATGTCGACGAATTGCACTTCCTTGCTGGCAACGGTGGCAAGATCGCCCTGCACGCGCGCCAGCACGAAGCCCTTGCGCAGATGCCCGTCTTTTTCCACGATGTCCGGCGGCGCGAGAACGGCTTTCATCTCCTCGTCGGCGCGCAGATACTTGTGCTCGCCGTTGACCTTCCCGTCCTTCACCACCCGGTACGGGGTGATGAGGAATCCGTACTCGTCGAGATCGGCGTAGATCGACAGTGACGCGATCAAACCGATATTGGTGCCTTCAGGCGTTTCGATCGGGCAGATGCGGCCATAGTGGGAAATATGCACGTCGCGCACTTCGAAGCCCGCGCGCTTGCGGTTCAATCCGCCGGGCCCGAGGGCCGAGAGCCGGCGTTCGTGCGTGAGCTGAGCGAGGGGATTGGTCTGATCGACCACCTGCGAAAGCTCGCCGCGACCGAAGAAGAAGTCGATCGAGCTGCTGATACTCTTCGAATTCACCAGCTCCGCAATGCGGCCCAGCTCGTTGGGATCCTTGAGCGACATGCGCTCCTGGACCGTGCGCTTCAATTTCAGGAAGCCTTTGCGCAGTTCTTCGGCGGCCAGCTCGTCGATGGTTCGGAGCCGGCGGTTGCCGAGGTGATCGATATCGTCGACATATCCCTCGCCGCTGCGCAGCTTGAACATGTACTTCAGCGAGTTGACCAGATCCTCGCTGCGGAGAGTCATGACGGTTTCAGGAACGTTTTGATCAAACTTGCGGTTGATGCGGAAACGTCCGACGCGGCCGAGGCGATAGCGATTTTCGTCGAAGAACTTTTCCTGGAAGAGCGTCTGCGCCTTTTCCAGCTGCGGCGGATTGCCGGGACGCAGCCGGGCATAGATGCGCATCAGCGCGTCTTCGTGACTGGTGGCGCTGTCGTCGGCGAGCGTGTTGAGGATCAGCGGATCGGTCACCTTCGTGACACATTCGACGCTCTTGAGCGCCGAGGCTTGAATCTTGCTGAGCGCCTCGCCGATCTGCGCGCCCGCCTTGACCAGCTCTTCGCCGGTCTCGGAGTCAATAATCGGGCTCGAGGCATAGTACGTGGCCTGGAGCTGGCCGACCTTGACCGTCTCGACTGTGTAAAATTCCTTGATGATCGCTTCGTTGCTGCTGTACTTCTTGTCCAGCGCGCGCACGAAAGTGGTGGCGGGAATTTTGCTTGATTGATCGATGCGAACCGCCAGCGCGTCTTTCTTGGTGACGGAGCATTCGATCCAGCTTCCGCGCTCGGGAATGACGCGGCAGCCGTGCAGCGGGCGGTCGCCCTCCTGCACTTCAACGAGGAAGTCGACGCCGGGCGAGCGGTGCAGCTGGTTGACGATGACGCGCTCGGCGCCGTTGATGATGAACTCGCCGCCGCCGATCATGATCGGGATTTCGCCGAGGTAGATCGAATCCTCCATCACCTCGTCTTTGTCTTTGCGGACGAAGCGCACACGGATGCGAAACGGCATGCCGAACGTCAGGCGCAGCGCCCGGCATTCGTCGGGGGTGTATCGAGGCTCGGAAAGCTCGTAGCTGATGTATTCCAGGCGAAGGTTCCCGTCATAGCTTTCGATGGGAAACACTTCGCGCAGCAGCACCTCGAGTCCATCATCCTTCCGCTTGGAAGGATCGGTATCCTTTTGCAGGAACCGCTGATAAGAGTCGATCTGAACGTCGATCAGGTTTGGAATCGGCAACGCATCGCCGCGCTTGCTAAAATCGCGCGCTTCACGCACTTGCATCAGATTTTCCTTTTCCCGAGAACGGAGGAGAGTGAGCCGCTGACGTCATCCAAACGCCTATTGGCTAAAAAAAGAGACAGGTCTGGCCGATTTCGTGACGATATAAAAAGGGCAGATGGAACGCGTCATCAGATCAACCACCAATAGAAAAATACAGAACCACCCCCTCCCGGCGGGCGGGGTAGTTCTTCGGAACCGCGACTATTTTTTATCTGCCTTCACGAATTAGAAGCTTGAGAAGTTTAGCAACCGGCCGGCCAGAGTCAAGCGGACCTGCCGGCACCTCCAGCAAGCGGGTGCGTGACTGTTTTGGCGACGGAGCCGCGCACGGAGTGTACTCACGTAGTAAGCGGGCAGGCCAGGCGGCCAAAAACCG
>Ga0302325_10034695_pt1 | contig 10322 bp, 10 predicted proteins | sample Palsa_T0_2_FD_201948 | JGI IMG/M metagenome (GOLD analysis project Ga0302325, IMG submission 201948) | Peat permafrost microbial communities from Stordalen Mire near Abisko, Sweden - Palsa_T0_2 | ecosystem: Environmental > Terrestrial > Soil > Palsa > Peat permafrost | place: Sweden: Abisko...
TCCTGAATGTCGGCCTGGCTGGGTTCTCCGCCGAAGCTGCGCAGCTGCGTCCGCTCGCGAAGCCCGCGAAGCCCGCGAAGCTGGCCAGGCCCAGCGCGTTGTCCCACAGAGGAACAGCATCGGCTTCGGCCGGTACCCGGCTGATGACCGGGCCGAAGAACGCAACGCCGTCCGGAGGCCGGAACTGGATGATCGGCGTCCCGACATCCTTGCCCGTCAGGGCGAGCGCCTCGTCGGTCTCCTGGCGGATCTCCGGATCAAGACAAGCGTCGTCAAGCGCGTCAGCCAGCTCGGCCAGCAGGCCGGCCTCGGCCAGGACCGGCTCCACGAAGGCCCGGGAACCCTGGTACCCGCCATCGGCCTGCTCTGACTCCGAAGCCGTGTCAAGATCGCGGCGCCCATCGCCGAGTACAGTGGCCTGACCGCGGCGCGGCCGTGTTCGGTCCGGGCCCGGGCGGCGACAGGCAGCAGCCGCAGCCCGGCCGTATGGCCGGCCTCATACCCGCCCGGGAAATGACTGCCGTAATCCACGGCCGCGTTAATCACCTGCAGCGAAATGAACCGCCAGTCCACGCCATAGTCACGCTGGCCTGCACGATCCGCACCCACTTACTAGTCATCCACGCAAACGGGCGCACCGGATCGAAGTCCCGGCGGCGCTGGCCAGGTTCGCGAGGGGAACGTGCCTTGCTGGCCTGGGGGGTCGGTCATGTGGCGGTGCGGCCCGGCCCTGGCTGGGTGGTGCCGCATGAGCCCGCTGCGCCAGGCGATAGCCGGCTACCTGGCGGTCCGCCGGTCCCTGGGCTATAAACTCGACCACCCGGAGAGGCCCCTCGCCCAGTTCATCGCCTACCTGGAAGGCCAGCCCGGCCTGCCAGATAGGCGGCCGGCCCCGCAGCGGCGGCAGGCGCCCCCTGGCCCGGTGGTTCAGTTCGCGGGGGTCGCGGCGCCGCTGGCGCAAATCACGACTTGAGTTCCTGGCGGGTCGGCAGGCCGACAGGTGTGTCTGTCTGACCCACTTCAGATCACGTCAGCACAGTTAGCCTCTGAGATATCTGTTACTGAGTGACGATTTGTGCGCCTGTCTCGGCACGAAGGAGAAGTCATGCCTGATCAGTCCGACCGTACGAGCGCAGTCGACGAACCCGGGGATCAGTCAAGCGACGCCCTCATCGACGACATGTTGATGGTGGAGGAGATATCGATCGACGGCATGTGCGGTGTCTACTAACGCCGCAGCGGACACCACTGCGCCGCCGTTCGACCTCGGCGCTGGCTGGCGGCTGCATCCGCAAGTGTCGGTGCGCCCGGAGCGCTTCGGCGCGCTGCTATACCACTTCGGCACACGCCGCCTGTCGTTCGTGAAGACGCAGACCCTCCTCCGGGTGCTCGAACAGCTGGCTACTCAGCGCAGCGCCCGCATCGCCTGCGTGGCTGCCGGCGTCGACGCGGGCCAGATGCAGGAGTACGCGAAGGCGCTGGCGGCGCTCGCCGCGTCATCGATGATCTGTGAGAGGTCGTGACCCCATGACAACGGCGCCGCTTCCACTGGTGGAACAATTCCAGTATGGGCTGGACTCGCCCATCTGCCTGACCTGGGAGCTGACCTACGCCTGCAATTTGGCGTGCGTGCACTGCCTGTCCTCGTCCGGACGCCGGGACCTGCGCGAGCTGTCGACAGCCGACTGCAAGGCCGTGATCGACGAGTTGGAGCAGATGCAGGTCTTCTACGTCAACGTTGGCGGCGGCGAGCCGACGGTGCGCCCGGACTTCTGGGAACTGGTCGCCTACGCTACCGCGCACCACGTCGGGGTGAAGTTCTCCACCAATGGCGTGAAGATCACCTCAGAGGCGGCGGCCAGGCTCGCTGGAAGCGACTACCTGGACGTACAGATCTCCTTGGACGGGGCCACACCCGAGGTCAACGACGCGGTGCGCGGCCCGGGCTCGTATGCGACGGCACTGCGGGCCATGCAGAACCTGGCCGATGCAGGCTTTCCTAGCTTCAAGATCTCGGTGGTCGTGACGCGTCATAACGTCAGCCAACTGGGGGACTTCAAGGCGATCGCCGACCGCTTCGGCGCCCAGCTGCGGATAACCCGGCTGCGCCCGTCCGGGCGCGGCGCCGACACCTGGGACGAGTTGCACCCGACCGCCGTGCAGCAACGCGAGTTGTACGAGTGGCTGTTGGATCATGGGGAGAACGTGCTGACCGGTGACTCGTTCTTCCACCTCGCCGCCTACGGTCAGAAACTGCCCGGCCTGAACTTGTGCGGCGCCGGGAGGGTGGTCTGCCTAATCGACCCGGTCGGCGACGTGTACGCCTGCCCGTTCGCGATCCACGACAGCTTCCTGGCCGGCAACGTCCGTAACGACGGCGGGTTCACCCGGGTCTGGCGCAGCTCGCAGTTGTTCACCGACCTGCGCCGCCCGCAGACCGGCGGCGCATGCCGATCGTGCTCAGCGTTCGACTCGTGCCGCGGCGGCTGCATGGCTGCGAAGTTCTTCACCGGGCTGCCGCTGGATGGCCCTGACCCCGAGTGCGTGCGCGGTCAGGGCGAGCCCGCGCTCGCCCTGGCCAACGCAGTGAGCGTGCCGCGGCCGTCGGCGGACCACTCACACCGCTCGCTGCCCGGCACGGCGGTTCCGATCAGCATCGGCCGGCGGCCGGATCGTACATGCGACGAGAACCCGCTCACTGACTTCTCAGCCGTGTGACCGATGCCTGCCTATGTCCGGCATGACAACGCTACCGGTGGCCTGTGCCCCGGTTCATTGAGGCCCGATCCTTGGTGCCGATCATGTCGGCCATCGCCCGCCGAACCCGTGCAGCTGATCAAGCCCCAAGCACATGAGGGGCCCGACTGAAGGCAAGGAGCTTTCATGAGCGTCGTCGTCGTCGCCACCATCTATCCAGTACCTGAACATCGCAGCGATGTGATCACGGCATTCGTCGATGCGATCAACCAGGTCCATACCCACGATCACGGCTGCGAAGTCTACGCACTGCATGAGAGCGACGACCGCTTGGTGATGATCGAAAAATGGGCCAGCGCTGAGGTACTCGAAGTTCACAGTACAGGCGATGTGCTCAAGGAACTGACTCAGCGCATCAACGGCAAGATCATCGGCCGCCTCGACGTGCAGGTGCTTCAACCTCATCCCGCGGGCACCCCGCGGCAGGGCTCACTCTAAGTACGTGAGGGCGTAGAAGGTCCCCATGAACAAGGCATGGTTCGAGACTGTCGCCGAAGCGCAGCGACGAGCGAAGAAGCGACTCCCCAAGCCGGTCTACAGTGCGCTGGTCGCCGGATCTGAGCAGGGCATCACCCTCGAAGACAACGTCGCGGCCTTCGCCGAGCTCGGCGTCGCTCCCCACACTGCTGGACTACCGGCGAAGCGAGATCTCACCACTACGGTCATGGGCCAATCGATCTCGATGCCGGTGATCATCTCGCCGACCGGTGTGCAGGCCGTGCATCCAGACGGCGAGGTAGCGGTGGCCCGGGCCGCAGCCGCCCGCGGGATAGCGATGGGCTTGAGTTCGTTTGCAAGCAAACCCATCGAAGAAGTCGCTGTCGCCAACTCTCAGACGTTCTTCCAGATGTACTGGGTGGGAACGCGCGACGAGATGGCCGCCCGCGTGGAACGTGCCCGCCAAGCCGGCGCGGTCGGGGTCATCGCCACGCTCGACTGGTCGTTCTCGCACGGCCGGGACTGGGGCAGCCCGCGCATCCCCGAACGAGTGACCTTCGCCGAGGCGATGCGTTTCGCTCCCGAGACGCTCCGCCACCCGAAGTGGCTGTCGGCGTTCATCAAATCGGGCCAGCTCCCGAATCTCCGCGTGCCCAACATGGCACGGCCCGGAGCCGAGGCACCCACGTTTTTCGGTGCGTACGGGCAATGGATGCACTCGACACTCCCGAACTGGGACGATGTCGCGTGGCTCCGCGAGCAGTTTGACGGCCCCTTCATGCTGAAGGGCGTGTGCCGCATCGATGATGCCAAGCGGGCAGCCGACACGGGTGTCACGGCCATCTCGGTCTCCAATCACGGGGGGAACAACCTCGATGGCACTCCGGCCAGCATCCGGGTCCTGCCCGGGATTGCTGACGCGGTTGGCGGTCAGATCGAGGTCGTGCTGGACGGGGGTGTTCGTCGCGGCAGCGATGTCATCAAGGCGCTCGCCCTGGGTGCCCGCGCGGTAATGATCGGACGGGCCTACCTGTGGGGGCTGGCTGCGAACGGCCAGGCCGGTGTCGAGAACGTACTTGACATTCTCCGAGGCGGCATCGACTCAGGCCTCCTCGGCCTTGCCCGAACCTCCGTCACCGACCTCAAACCTGAAGACCTTGTTATCCCGCCCGGCTTCATGCGACGACTCGGCGAAGTCACCCCTTCCTGAGCACCGCTGCGCGTCGGTGTAAACATGGGGACGCCGGGGCAGTTAGGCTCGCGCCGCCGTCGCGATGGCCGTCTACGCCTGATTCTGCCCAGGCGCAGCGAAGTCTCCAGAACAAGGTCGGCTAGCCGGTCACGGCGATCGCCCGCCCGCGGCCAGCAGGCCTAGCTTGCGGGCAAAAAGGATAGAACAAGGTGCGCCGCGCCATGTCGGCGTTTGGCTGCAGTGTGTCCAGCGCTGGCTCGCGGAGGTGATAGAGCGGCACAAGATCTTTCCAGCACTCGTGTCATTTCGGCGTTGCGGTCGCGCTCGGCGAGCATTGCCGGAATTCACGAACTGGATTGACGCGGGGGCGGTCTCCGAGGCGCTGGACGCCTGCTATACCGACACCTTTGGGCGGTGAATCCATCCCCCAAGCCTTAGGCAGCCCTCCGTCTTTCTCTCTCGCGCACGCGCTGCTCACGGAAGCCGAGGGTGTCATCAGGGGCAGTGGGTCAGAAGGCGCCGTTGTCCTCGAGGCGGTAGCGGTGAATGCGACGGTGGAGAGTCTTGCGGGATATTCCGAGCGCGAGGGCTGCAGCCGACTTGTTGCCGCTGGCTTCGGCCAGTGCTTGCTGGATGGCGTCGCGCTCGACGATCTCCATACGCGACAGCGCTGACGCGGGTGTTGCTGATCGCAGGGCCATCGGGAGGTCGACACTGGTGAGCACGACCCCACGCCGTTGTGTCAGCGTTTCCCGGAGGACCGTGCCGAGTTCTCGGACGTTCCCTGGCCAGCTGTAACGAGTAAGCGCAGTCAGGGCATCGGCAGACAGACGAGCGGACGCTGGCCCGAATGTCGTGTCCCGCATGAGCTGATCGGCGATCGGCCGCACGTCGGCCGGCCGCTCCCGCAGGGGCGGGATGGTGAGGGTCCGGGCGTTGAGCTGGTTCGGCAGAGTCATTGTGGGCGGCTTCAGGCCGGGGCTCGCAGTAGTGACAGTCGCAACGACGAGGGGGGCACGGTGGGCGGCGTCGATCAGCTCGGCTACGGTGCGTACGCAGCCAGGCGTGAGGTCTTGGGCATTCGTGATGAGGATGGTGCCGGTGTTCGGGTCAGCTAGCGCCTGATGGAGGGACTGGAGCCACTGCCGCCGGCCGTGAACCTGCGCGAGCCGGGCGGATGAGATGTGGAGTGCTCCCTGGCTGAGCTCATGGTGGAGAAACTCGGCGAGCGCACGTTTGCCGACACCTTTCTCGCCGAGGACGACCAGTGGATGGTCCCTGGAAACGGCCAGTGCGGTGGCGCAGACGTGCTGCCAGGCCGGGCTGCAGCCCACGAGGCCGGCCTTGCGGAGCGTGGCTACGGCGACGTTGCGGGACCCGATGTCGCCACGGCGGCGGATCGGCCGGGCAGCGTTAAGCTCGATGATGGAGCCGACAGTACGGCCCCCGACGACGACCCCGCGGAAGGTCGCCTGCATCATTCCGCGGGCAATCTGGAGCTGCCCCGGTACGGGCGTTTCACCCAGTTCTGGGGGAACCTGCTGCCATAGGGCGGCTTGCTCGCCGCCGTCCAGCAATGGGGCGGCAGCGGAGTTCGCCATCAGGAAGGTGTCGCTGATTGCGACGATCGGCCCGCGGATTCTCCGGTTGGCCAGGAGAAACGCTTCCAGGACTGCCTGCTCCCGATGGGTTGAGCGGGCGTGCATCTCGCGTCCGATCTGCCGGGCGAGGTCGATGACGGCTGGCAGGAGAAGAGCGTTGACCTCGGCGTTGGGGCAGGCCAGGTTGACGACCCCTTCGATCTGGCGGGACAGCGGGTTGCGCAGCGGCGCTGCGGCGCAGGTGAGGCCGTGCAGCGCCTGAGCGTAGTGCTCCGGGCCGTATACCTTGACTGGGCACATCATCTCCAGCGCGGTGCCGATGCCGTTGGTGCCTGCGTATTCCTCCGTCAGGGTAAAGCCGACGCTGATTGACTCGGCTTCCAGCTGGCGCTCAAGCGCGCGCTCACCGGTCCAGTGGCCTACGACGCGGCCGTTGCGGTCGGCGAGTAGGACCGAGACCGGCGACCCGGCGAGGCTGGCGGCGAATTCGTCGAGAACCGGCTCTGCGGCCATGAGCAGCTTGCTGTCGGCGATCGCTGCCGGAGTGAAAGGCAGATTCAGGTGATCGACTGACACTCGGCTGAGCTGACTCCGCCGCCAGGAGGCCACGATCTCCGGGCGCGCGGCGGGCGCCGCAGAGTTTCCGCCGAGGAACGTCGCCCGGGCCTGGCGCAGGGTGCGCATTTCATCGGTAGTCACGGCCATGGCCAGTTCCTTCCGCATAGTTGTGATGCAGCGGATCAACCAGGTGAGCGCCGGCCTCGCCGGGGCCGGGCTGCCGAGCTCAGTATCCCCCGTCGATGGTGAATGTCGACCCGGTAACGTTGGCCAGGGCTAGCAGGCCGTCCTTGGCGACCAGGGCCGCGATCGAGACATTGTTGACGAAGCGGCAGCTGTGATGTCAAGGGCGCCGACTCGAGCGCCCTGGCGGACGTACGCGGCCGCTACCGCCCGGCCGATGCCAGACGGCTCCCGTCGCAATGACGCTCCGGTCAGCGAACCGCCCCTCCACGGGGCGGCCCGCTGATCGTTCGGCCATGCTGCCCACTAAGGGAACTTGTTGAATGAGCCAGCGTCGACGGGATGGACCAGCCCTGTGATGTAGCGGGAGTCGTCCGAGGCCAGGAATAGCACCATGTTGGACAGGTCCTGGGCTTCGATCAGGGCTACCGGCAACGCGTTCAGGCCCGCGGTGCCTTCCAGCATCTGTTCACGGGTAGCGTTCGGGTCCCCGCCGGCGAACAGGCTGTAGGCCCATTGGTTGTTCATCATGTCGGTGTTTACCGCCGTGGGGCAGATCGCGTTGACGCGGATGCCGAGCGTGGCCGTCTCGTTGGCCAGCGCGCGGGTGATTCCCACGACACCGTGCTTCGCCGCGACGTAGTGGGTGAAGCCCGTGAATCCCTTGATCCCCGCCATCGATGAGGTCATGATGACGCTGCCGCCACCATTTTCGATCATGTGAGGGATGGCGTACTTGCAGGTCAACCAGACGCCCTTGAGATTGACGTTGATCTGCTCATCCCACTGGGCCTCCTCGAGCTCCCAGGTCGGGACGCCGCCAGCGAAGATTCCGTGGTTGATGACCAGGATGTCGATCTTGCCGAACTCGGAGACCGCGGCCTCGACTAGTCCGCGGGTCTGGTCGGCCCGGGTCACGTCAGTCTGGCGGATCAGGCAGCGGCGATCCAGCTCCTCGACTAGCTTGGCGGTCTCCTGCAGGTCGGCTTCGGTCGAGCCGGCGTAGGGAACGTGGGGGAAGGTGACGCAGGCGTCTCCGATGACAATGTCGGCACCCTCAGCGGCGAGCGTGCGGGCGTGGCTGCGGCCCTGGCCCCGGGCCCCGCCGGTGATCAGTGCGACTCGCCCGTCAAGTTTTCCCATGATGGTCTCCCCAGATTGGTGGATATTCAGCAGGCGGAAAGAGACATGATCCGGAAGGGCAGGGGACGTAAGTATTTCGTTCCTGCCGAGCCTTCACAAGCTTTGAGTCGTTCCGCAGGTATTGACGTCCGGTTGGCTGCACTTGGGCAAAGCCAGTCACGGGAACTTGTTGTATGACCCAGCATCAACGAGGTGAGCGAGCCCCGTGATGTAACGGGCGTCATCCGAGGCCAGGAAAAGGACCATGTTCGAGACATCCTGCATCGCAATCAACGGCACAGGCTGAGCATTGAGGCTTCTTGTCCCGGCCAGTTGGTCCTCACGAGTGGCTCCGGGCCCTCCGAAGAGGCTGAAGGCCCACTCATTGTCCATCATGGGTGAGTCGACAGCCGTCGGGCAGACAGCATTTACCCGGATACCGAGGTTTGCTGTTTCATTGGCCAGGGCCCGCGTGATCCCGACGACACCGTGTTTCGCAGCAGTGTAGTGGGTGATATTGCTATAGCCCATGAGTCCGGCCGCGGATGCCGTCATGACGATACTGCCGCTAGCCTTTTCGATCATGTGCGGGACGACGTACTTGCACATGAGCCAAACCCCTTTGAGGTTGACCCGCAGTTCCTCGTCCCATTGGTCCTCTTCGAGCTCCCAGGTCGGGACACCGCCGGCGACGATCCCGTGGTTGATGACCAAGATGTCGATCTTTCCGAATTCGGAGATCGCTGCCTCCGTTAGCCGGCGGGCCCCGTCGGATGTGGAAACGTCCGCCTGGACCGCCACGCAGCGTCGGTCGAGTTCCTCGATGAGCTTGACTGATTCCTGCATGTCCGCGTGGGTGGAGCCCGGGTAGGACGTGTGCGGAAACGACTCGCAGATGTCGCCGATGACGATGTCGGCGCCTTCGGCGGCGAGCGTGCGGGCGTGGCTGCGGCCCTGGCCGCGGGCCCCGCCCGTGATCAGTGCGACTCGCCCGTCAAGTTTTCCCATCTCTTCTCCTCAGTTTCTGGTCCGGATGTTCAGGACGCTGGAGCGTGGACCGAGGGGGTCAGGCACCATTTGTCGTACTCGTTCTCCGCGCGCCACCGGTCGGCGTAGGAGCCGAGGGTCTCGAAGACGACCCTGTCCGACTGCTTGAAGTGCGAGATCAGGTTCTCGAGCATCAGCCAGCGGTGGCCGCGGCCGATCGACTGCGGATGCAGGGTCAGTATGTAGACGCCACCGGGGTTGCGGGCTACGGCGAAATCGAAATCACCGCGCCACATCTCCTCGACGGCAGACGGGGCCCGGAGGCCGGGCAGCGAACCCCAGACGAACTCGAAGCACGGCACGTCGGTCAGCACCCATGAGGCGGGCAACTCGACAATGTCGATCGGCCGACCGAATTGGTAGGGCGCCGCAGGCGAAGCCTGGTCGCCTTTGCGTAGGTAGTAGGCGTTGAAGTCGTCGCCCATGAAACTGGAGTCATAGGCGAATCCGTACTCCTGCAGGAGGGAGACGGTGCGCGGACTGAAGTCGAACCCCGGTGCCCGATAACCAGCTGGCCGGACACCGAGAACCTTGTCGAAGGCCTCGAAGCCCCGGTCGAACACCTCACGCTCGCCCGCCTCGTCGGTCATGCTGACCAGCTCGTGAACCCAGCCGTGATGGGCGAACTCGTGGCCGTCGGCGGCGATCGCCTTGGCGGTGTCCGGGTAGGCAAGGAGCGTGTGCCCGGGGACGGCGAAGGTGGCGGGAATCTCCTGCTCGCGCAGGTAGGTCAGGATCCTGGGTATCGCGACGGCGGCGAACTCGCCCCGGGAGACCTGGGTCGGATTGGTGCTAGCCAGCATCCCCGCCCACAGCGACAGCGCGTCATAGTCGAAGGTGATGCACACCGACAGCGGGCGCTCTGGCCGCGCGTCAGCCATAGTTACTCCTCATCAGATCATCGGTGATCGGGTACGGGTGTCGGCCCGCAATCCAGATACTGCCCTCGTGACCAACCTGCCGAGTGGGTCAATCTGACCCACTCAGGAAACCTGGCTCTCGAGCACGATGAGCAGATGCGACGGCAGCGGGCCACGGCGGCATAGCCGGGAAGGAAGCAATAGACTTCGGGGAATCGATCACGCTCACCAGGGACCGGATCGCCGAACAGCTAGTCGGACGTGACTACAAGCTCGAACTTGTACTGGCAGCGGTCAGCGCGGGCGTGATCTTGTCCTGGAGGGGCCGCCCGGCACCAGTAAAACCACAATGCTCAAGGCGCTTACTGCCGAGTGGGGCATCCCGTTGCTTTTTGTGGAAGGAAACGCAGACCTTACGCAAGCCCAACCCACCACAAAGCCGCCCGCCAGGCGGCATGATCAACTCAAGAAACCTGTCTGCCAAAGCGGATCAAGCCCACTGCGTCAGCTACGAGCCTGCCTTTGCCATTGATGTGGAATGGACCCTGCTCGCATGCCTCGGCC
>Ga0302325_10034697_pt1 | contig 10321 bp, 9 predicted proteins | sample Palsa_T0_2_FD_201948 | JGI IMG/M metagenome (GOLD analysis project Ga0302325, IMG submission 201948) | Peat permafrost microbial communities from Stordalen Mire near Abisko, Sweden - Palsa_T0_2 | ecosystem: Environmental > Terrestrial > Soil > Palsa > Peat permafrost | place: Sweden: Abisko...
TCTTTTTCAGTGCCGTCGTTCACGCGACCGGGTTAACCGCCGCGACACTCGGCCGCCAAATCCAAGATGCTTTTGCGAGCGAGCTGCCCACGGTTGCGCCGCCGCAGACGTTCACGGTCGAGGATCGTGTTGCGCTGCGCACGGCACGCGTGCGCATGACCGCAACGCTGCTCGGACTGCTCGCGACCGTGGCCCTGTTGATCGCACTCGCCGGAATTTTCGGAGTGGTGTCGTTCTCGGTGACCCAACGCTCGCGCGAGTTCGGCGTGCGTATCGCGCTCGGGGCGGGAACGAGCGCCATCCTCGGCGACGTCTTGCGGCGAACGCTCGCAACGACGGCGATCGGGGTCGCGAGCGGGCTTGCGATCGCTGCGCTCGCAGCGCGGGCCATAACCTCGCAGCTCAATTCCGTCTCGCCCTTCGATCCTGCGACCTTCGCGACGGTCGTCGTGCTGATCTTCCTGTGCGCCGCGCTGGCGTCATTGCAACCGGCGCTGCGCGCAACCCGCGTCCAACCGGTTGACGCCTTGAGGTACGAATGAGGCCCGTTGCGGTCAACGAGATGGACGTTGCTCGAGCCAAGCCCCGCGGACTCAACCGCGGCGCGACCATTGCTCTTGCGGTGGGGTTACTCGTGGTGGTCGCCTCGGCGGCGCTTTACTCACTGACGCGTTCCGGCGGCGGCATCGCCGTCGAACGCGCGAGCGTGGTCACCGATATCGCGCGTCGCGGCGACCTCGACCGCTCGATTTCCGCGTCGGGAACGCTGGCTCCGCAAGAAGTGCACATCGTTGCCGCGGTCGAGCCAGGTGTCGTCGAGAGTGTCTTGGTCAAGCCCGGCGCAAACGTCACGCCGCAAACGCCGATTGCACGGCTGAGCAACCCGGATCTCGATGCCGACGTGATCAGCGCGCGCTCGGCGGTCGATGTGGCGCGTGCCGATCTCGCGAGCGCGCAGCAGCAAGCCCGTGCATCCTCCCTGGCACAGCGGTCGGCCTATTCCTCGGCGCAGGCCCAAGCCGAGATGGATTCGACCAACGTCTCGGGCGAGGCGCAGTTGCACCGCGAGGGATTCATTGCGGATCAAACCTATCGCATCGCGCAGATCAAAGCGACACAATCGAAAGACCAGCTCGGTGTTGCGCACTCGCAGATCGGCGTCGATGCGGCGGAGCAGGACGCGAAGGTCGCGGCTGCACAGGCGCAGCTCGATCAGGCGCTCGCGCAATTGCAAGCCAAAGAAGCCGAAGTCGAAGCGCTGGTCGTGCGCGCGCACTCGGCCGGTATCGTGCAGTCGGTCGCGGTCGATCCCGGAGCGCACCTCGAGGTTGGGAGTGAGCTCGTGCGCGTCGCCGATCAGGACGATCTCAAAGCCGTTCTGCAAGTGCCCGAAGGGCAGGTACACGCGGTGACGATCGGCATGTTCGCGCGGATCGACACCGGCAACGGCATCGTCGCGGGTCGTGTCGTGCGCATCGCGCCCTCCGCGCAAGACGGCAGCGTTGCTGTCGACGTCGCATTCTCCGGCGCGCTTCCGTCCGGTTCGCGTCCGGATCTCAACGTCGATGGAACGATCGCACTCCAGACGCTGCGCAACGTGCTGTCGATTGCGCGCCCTGCCGGTGCCGCCGACGACAACAGTATCGGCCTGTACCGGCTCGAGCCGGGAAGCGCGCAAGCGCGCTTGATTCAAGTCCGCCTCGGCATCGGCTCGACCGACCGCGTCGCGGTGCTCTCCGGTATTTCAGCCGGCGATACGGTGATCGTGTCCGATACGTCCGCGTACGGCGGCGCGCCGCTTCTCCGGTTGCACTAGAAAGGAATCCCATGCTTCTCGAACTGCACGGCATCTGCAAAACCTATCACACCGAGGAAATGGAAACGCGGGCGTTGCGCGACGTCGATCTGGCCATTGACCGCGGCGAGTACGTCTCGATCGAGGGCCCATCGGGTTGCGGAAAGTCGACGCTGCTCTCGATCATCGGGTTGCTCGACGCGCCGACGGGCGGGTCGTACACGTTGAACGCTCGCGCGGTCGGCGCACTCTCTGCGAGCGAGCGCGCGGCGATCCGCAACCGTGAGATCGGGTTCATCTTTCAGAATTTCAATTTGATCGGCGATCTGACAGTCGAGGAGAACGTCGAGCTGCCCTTGACCTATCGTGGGGTCTCGAAGAACGAACGCCGGCGACGCGTCGGCGAAGTCCTCGAACGCGTCAACGTGGCGCATCGGGCGCGCCACTATCCGGCGCAACTCTCCGGCGGACAGCAGCAGCGAGTCGCCGTTGCGCGCGCGCTCGCCGGGAATCCCTCTGTCCTACTCGCCGACGAGCCGACCGGAAATCTCGATAGCGCGCACGGTGAGGCCGTGATGGAGCTGCTTTCCGAATTGCACCAGAGCGGATCGACGATTGTGATGGTCACCCACGATCGGCGCTTCGCGAACTATGCCAAACGCACAGTCGGCCTACTCGATGGGGCAATCGCCGATTCGTCCGCGCTTGTCGAGGCAAGGCTCTAGTACGACGACCTAAGCAGCCGCTGCGCGCGCCTCGAGGCCACGTGCGACCAAACGCGTGTAGCTCGGGCGATCGACCACGATGAGTATGCCGGACAGAAAGATCAGCATAAAGACGATCGCGCTCCCGAAGGCGATTGGAAAACCATAGTGCGTGGCCAGTGCCGTCAAGATGAGCGAATTGAACGCACCCATGACATTCAAGACGGCGTTGTAGATGCTGTACACGATTGCCGTCGATGCCGCATTGGGCGAGATGTCGATGACGGTGACCGCCCATGCGCCCACCGTCATGTTCATGAGCAGTTGCGCGAGGCCAAGCAGCACCGCGGTCATCGCAGCCGAACCGGCCTTCGCGCTGACGAGTGAGAAGAGCACGCAGACGATCATGCCCAGCATCGGTCCCGCGGCACCGATGCGCCGCGCGGTGAGCCGGTCGTAGCGCGCGACCAATCGATCGTTGAAGGGACCGGATATCAGGAATCCGGCAAGCCCCAAGAACGCGCCCATGCTGGCCCATCCCGCGCTCTTGAGAATGCTCAGGTTGAAGGTGTAGTACATGTAGCTCGGCACCCAATTCAAAAACGTGAACAAGATGTAGCCAAATGTAAGGTACACGAGCAACATCCCCATGCCGGATCGACTCAACAAGACATCACGAATACCGGGCCAATCGATCTTCTCGTGAATGCTCGCGCGATTTCCAATCCATGCTCGCTCTTGCTCGTTGGTGCGCGGATCGGCGTCTGGCCGGTTGCGAACGAAGATGAACCATAAAGGTACGATCGCGAGCCCCGCGATGCCGAACAGGTAGAACGTCCACTGCCAACCGAGCTTCACGAGAATGAAGCCGGCGAGCAACGTCCCAATCGCCGGCCCGAGGAATTGTCCGCAGCCGCCGAGCGTGAAGAGCGTTGACCGCTCGCTCGGCGCCGCCCAGGTATTCGCGACCTTCGCGTTGATCGGCCAGATCGGCGCTTCGCCTGCGCCCATCAGCCCGCGGATCAGGAACCAGCCGCCGAGCGACCGCGCAAAGGGCGTTAAGATCGTAAATGCCGACCACCAGGTGAGCAACATCGGCAACGCCAGGCGCAATCCAAGGCGATCGGCAAGCCATCCGCCCGGAAAATTGAAGAGCGCATAGACGATCGCCCAGGCGAACGAGATCGCGCCGATCTGCTCGAGCGTGAATCCGAAGTCGTGGCGGATGGCGGGGATCGAGACCGAGAAGTTCACGCGATCCATGTAGTTGACGAAGACGCTCGCAAACATGAGCCCAACGACAACGTAGCGGTGTCTGGTCACAAATCACCTCCGTTGAAACGTGTTCTACGTTTCGCGGGGGCAAATACCTATCAGCGCTCCTGTGAGGGTGAATTTGCGAAATGCGTGCGCCACAGACGGCGCAGTTGCCGAGCGTCGGCAAAGCCACATCGCTCGGCGATCGACTGGACGGTAAGCTGACGATCTACCAGCATGGCACGCGCCTGTTCGAGTCGTAGCGCGGTCGCGTAAGCCTTGACGCTGCTTCCGGTGGCAGCGCGAAATTGTCGCGTTAGGGTGCGCTCGCTCACGCCGGCCCGCGCGGCGAGCGAGGCGAGCGTGAATGGCTCGCCCGCGTGGTCAACCAGCCAGTCCTGTGCGAGGTGAACCTCGGCAAACGTGTGATCGCGCAGCGCAAAGAAGGGGCTGAGCTGTTCGTGGCTGCCGGGACGTCGCGCCGTCACCACCATCTCGCGCGCAACCATTGCCGCGATGCGCGAACCGGCATCGCGCTCGACGAGCGCAAGCGCCAGATCGACACCCGCGGCAACGCCCGCACTGGTCGCAATGCGCCCGTCGAAGACAAAGAGCCGATTCGGTTGCACGAGCACTCGAGGAAACGCGCGCTGAAGCTCGTCGATGCGCTTCCAGTGCGTGGTTGCGCTGCGCCCGTCGAGCAATCCGGCCGCCGCGAGCGCGAACGCACCGACGCAGACGCTGGTCACGGTGGCGCCGGCTTCGTACGATGCGCGCAGCCAGCGCGTGAGGTTTCTCGCGGATCCGTCGCGCGCAAGAATGCCGCGACGCAGCGCGGAACTTCCGGACACGATGAGCAGGTCGTTGCTCCCCAGATCGTTTGGAAGCGGTCCGAGGCCGCTCAGTCCAATGTTCTGCTCGCTGGAAACCCGTTCCGATTCGGCCGCGTAGACCAGACGATACGGCGCGCCGGCGGCGATTGCTTCGTAGAATACTTGGGCCGGACCGGCGAGATCAAAAAGCTCGACGCCAGCCGGAACCACGAAAACGACGCGTTTCATGCGCTCTTGCGCAAGGCCAGCTCGGCACTGACGCTGTCTACCGTGCAGATGCGAGCGAAGCGGCGACGCAAGGCGTACTCAGTGCGCTCCACCACCGCGTCAACCGGCAACGTTTCACTACCGTGCTCGAGCGTTTTCGGAATGGGAAACGTCAGCGTCGCTTCCGTCACGAAATCCACCTCAAAGCCCATATCGGCCGCGATGCGCGCCGTTGTTTCACAGCACTGCTCGGTTTGAATGCCGGCAATCGTCACGCGCCCGACGTGAAGATGAAGAAGGATCTGCAGCAAGTTGGTGCTGGTGAAACAATTGCGCGACGTTTTATGGAGGATCGGCTCATCTTCGCGCGGTGCAAGAAAGTCCATCAGCCGGTAATCCGGCCGGCCGACTTTGAAGTGCTCGTCCTCGTCGCTGTGCAGAAAATAGATGACCGGTTCGCGCGCCACATGGAAGGCGTCGATCAGGCGCAAGACGTTTGCCTCGAAACCCGGGTTGTTGCGATGCTGCCAGCGCGGCATCGATTTGAACGAATCTTGGATGTCGATAACCAACAGAGCATTGCGGGTGTGGTCGGAACCAGCCATGATACCACCTCAAGGCGACGAGCGGATGTGTTCCAATCATACGACAAAACCGGGCGCTCTTGAGGGCATCCACGGGCCAGTAGCGGACATTTCCAGCCAAGAGCATGAGTGGCACGCTCGGCCGTCGCAACGAGCCCTCCGTGGACTTGGGCGTCAATTTCGAACGCGAGATTCGCGAGCAACCGAAGGCGTGGGATCGCATCGCGCGCTCGGACGCCGCCGCGCGCCTGGTGGAAGCGCTTGAAGCTGAAGTGATCTTAATCGGGAGCGGAAGCTCGCTTTTTGCAGCGCAACTCGGCGCGATCGCGCTACGCCGTCGCGGGATCACCGCCCATGCCGTCGCTGCGACCGAAGCCCAGGGCGATGCGAAGGCCTATCAAGATCGCGTGGTGATCGCCATTTCGCAAAGCGGCCGTTCGAGCGACGTGCTGCTGGCGCTGGATGCATTACAGCCGCGCCGCACCGTGGCGCTCACCAATACGACGGATTCACCGCTCGCCGCGCGCGCCGATCTGACGATCGATATCGACGCGGGGCCCGAACAGGCGATCCCGGCGACCAAGAGCGTCTCGTGCACGATTGCGATTCTGCTCTCGGCAGCGTCGCTCGTCGCACACGAACACACGCGTGACGCGGACGTACTCGTTCGCACGGCGCAAACCGTCGAGGCGTGGCTGAACGGTCCGCAGGTCGAGCCGGTCGTTCGCGCCGGCGTCGCTATCGCGGGCCGCCACGACATCATGGTTCTGGGAACCGATTACGGCGCGCCGATCGCGCGCGAAGCGGCACTCAAATTCAAAGAGGCAACATACCTTCACGCGGAGGGCTTTGAAGCGGGCGAATTCCGGCACGGGAGCGCGGCGATGATCGATGCATCGAGCGTCGTCCTCGGGATCATGGATCGTGATGCGATCGAGATCGTCGGGCGGCCGCTGCGCGAAGCGAAAAAGAGCGGCGCACTTCGCTACGTCATCGGAACGACGACCGTTGATGGCATCGCGCAGCTTGGCCCACAGGTCGCCGATCCGTATAATACGCTCGCGTGGCTAGTAACCTCGCAGTTGCTTGCGCTCTACGTGGCGCGCGCGCGGGGGATCAATAGCGATAGTCCGCGCGGTCTGCGCAAGGCGATCGTCAGCGAATGAATGCGAGCCGCCCCGCGCTGATTCGCGGCGTTGGGTTGCTCGGCGCGGTCGCGTTGAACGTCATCACGATGATCGGCATCGGACCGCTGATTACCATTCCCCTCGTGCTGGGGGCGCTGCACGGGCCGCTTTCGCTGATCGGCTGGTTGCTGGGCGCGGCGCTCGCGCTGTGCGATGGTCTCGTCTGGGCCGAACTTGGCTCGGCCTATCCGCGCTCCGGCGGCACATACGGCTATTTGCTCGCGATCTTTGGGCGGTTGCGTATCGGACCGCTTCCGGCGTTTCTCTTCGTCTGGCAAACGATTTTCTCCGCGCCACTTTTACTCGCGAGCGGATACATCGGCTTTTCAAATTACGCCGGGTATGTGTTTCCCGCGCTTTCCGCCTCACCGTGGGGGCTCAAGCTGCTCGCGGTAGGTGTCGGTGCGGTGACGCTCCTCGCACTGTATCGCGGCATCAAGACGATCGAACGCGTCAGCGTGTTGCTCGGGGCGACCGCGGTGGTGACATTGCTCTGTGTCACTGGTGCATCGTTCGCGCATTGGTCGCCCCATCTCGCCTTCGCGCTTGCTCCGGGCGACTCGTTTTGGGGCGGTCTGCGCGCGGGTCTAGGATCGGCGCTGATCATCGCCATGTACGACTACCTTGGGTACAACGCGGCCAACACAATCGCGGATGAAGTCGTTGCCCCGGAGCGGACGTTGCCGCGCTCGATCGGCATTTCGATCGCGCTGGTGGCGGTGCTCTACATCGCGCTGCAGACCGGCGTGCTCGGGGCGATCCCGTGGCAGCAATTCGTCCCGCTCGCTGATGGAACGACGCCGCCGCTCGGACAGCATCTCGCCTCGACCATCGTTGAACACGTGCTCGGCGTACCGGCCGCGATCGGCGTCACGCTGCTGATCCTGATCACCGCCTTCGCCTCAGTCTACGGCAACCTGCTTGCAGCCTCGCGCATTCCGTATGCAGCCGCGCTCGATGGGAATTTTCTGCGGCCCTTTGCGCACGTCCACGGGCGTCATCGATTTCCCGACGTCTCGCTCGTCGTGATTGGCGGCATCGCGCTAGTCGCTTGCTTCTTCACGCTCGATCAGGTGATCAACGCGCTCACCGCGGGGATCGTGCTGGTTCAATCGGTCGCGCAGATCATCGCGCTCTTCGTGATGCGCGCGCGAGGAGTGCGTGCTCCCTATCGTATGTGGCTCTTTCCGTTGCCCGCATTGATTGCACTTCTGGGATGGTTATACGTATTTTGCTCCGCAGGCACAGCGGCCATTATCTTTGGCCTGCTGAGTCTTATGGTGGGTGCTTGCGTCTACTTCATCGGCGCGGTACGCTGGTGGCCCCCTCTTGAAAACGGAGAGTAATTTATGCCGACGTTCACATTACGCGATGGGACCGAACTCTATTACAAGGATTGGGGAAAAGGTCAGCCCGTCGTCTTTAGCCATGGTTGGCCGCTCAATGCGGATGCCTGGGAAGATCAGATGTTTTTTCTCACCTCCAAAGGGTATCGCTGCATCGCGCACGACCGCCGCGGTCACGGCCGTTCGAGCCAACCCTTCGACGGCAACGACATGGACACGTATGTCGACGATTTAGCGCAACTCACTGAAAAGCTCGATCTAAAGAACGCGATTCACGTCGGTCATTCGACGGGCGGTGGAGAAGTGGCTCGCTACGTCGCGCGCCATAGCGCGCGTGTGGCCGGTGCCGCCATCGTTGACGGCGTTCCCCCGTTGATGCTCAAGACGCCGAACAATCCCGAGGGCACGCCGATTGAGGCGTTCGACCAGCTTCGCGCTAGCGTGCACGCCGATCGTTCGCAGTTCTGGAAAGACCTTTCGGCGCCGTTCTATGGGGCAAATCGGGCGGGATCGAAAGTCTCGCAAGGCTTGCGCGATTCGTTCTGGCTGGCCGGGATGCTTGCCGGAATGCCCGCAAGTTATGATTGCATCAAAGCCTTTTCCGAAACCGATTTCACCGAGGATCTCAAGAAGATGAGTCAGCTCGAAGTGCCGACTCTGATCGTGCACGGCGACGACGATCAGATCGTCCCGATCAAAGCCGCCGGACTCCTCAGCGCCAAGCTCGTAAAAGGGTCAATTCTGAAAGTCTACGAGGGCGGTCCGCATGGTTTGCCGTCAACGATGAAGGATCGGCTCAACACCGATCTGCTCGAGTTCATCACCACGTCGGTGAAGAAGCCGGTTCACGCGAACTAAGAGCCTCGATGCGCTTGCCTAAACTTGGATGCGAGGCGAAGAGGAACTCGTACCACGCGGGCGGTTCCTCTTCGGCCAAGTTTTGGTCGCGCAAACGGCGGAACGCCGCTGCGCCGCTGCGCGCGTCGCCGGTCGTCGCAAGGGCGAAGCGATCGGCAGCCCATTCACGCGAGCGTGAAAACGCATTGATTGCCGGACGCACGGCGAGCGTCCCGGCGCCGAGCCATGCGGCGACGCGCAGCAGAAACATGCTTTGCTCTGAGTCGTCCTCACGCAGGCCAAGGGCCACAATCCCGAGCAGGCTCGCCGTTACCGCCTCTGCCAGTGCGATCATGCGCCACGTGTCACGCGTGACGTAGTGGCCCAACTCGTGGGCGACGACGAATTCGATTTCATCGGGTTCGAACGTGTCGATGAGCGTATCGCCGAGCACGATGCGGTGCGTTGAGCCGATGCCGGCGACAAAGGCATTCGCTTTCTTTGTTTGCCGGCTCATGTCCATGCGCAAGATCTCGGCATCGCCGACACCGAAGCGCGATGCGAGCGCGCGCAAACGCTCTTCGAGCGGCCCGCGCAGCGGTTCGAAGCGATTGAAGAGCGGAAGTATATAGAGCGGCACAACCAGGTTGGCGAGAATAAAGAGCGGCAGCATACCCAGTGCCGCGACGATCGGCCACGTCGCGCGAAATTGCCGAACGGCCAAACCGCCGAGGAGTGCAAGACCGCCCGCGAGCACCGTGGAGATTGCCGTGCCTTTACCCCAGTCTGCGAGAAATGCGCGCGGCGGTTGATCGCTCAGCCCGTAGTGCCGTTCGACCGCGTAATCTTCAACGAACGTGACCGGCAACTCGATGACGCTCGAGATCAGGGTGAGCGCGCCGAAAAACGCGCCGGGCCGTAGCCAGCGCGGCAGCGGTTCCAGCGCGCGCAGAGCGCGCGGCGCGACCGGGCCGTATGCGAAGGCCAGCGTCGAGAGCGTTGCGCGCAGCGTACCCGCGAGCGCCAGCGCGCGGCGCGTTCGCCCATAGGCTGCGGGATCGCTCGATGTGGGATCGATGCTCGAGCGGGAAAGCGCGAGCGCTTCCACGGCGCGCGCCGCCACGTATCCCGCGCTCGCGCCGGCGATCAGCCCAATGAAGAATTTGCGCATCGCGCGGGAGTTCGATCTAGCGCGTGCCCGGGACCTCGCACGACTCGAAATCGACATCGTAAACCGCCAGGCCATAGCCTTTCGGTGTCAGACGGAGATCGTGTGTGCCGTAGCTCCTGTTCTCGATGAGCTGGTAGGAGCGTGATGCGTCCACGTTGACATACGACGTTCCATCGGAATCGTAGTGAACGTCCGACCCGGCGTCGTCATGCGCCAGCGGCTTCCCGTCCTGGGTGACGTCGACGCGCGTTGCGCCGCGCTCGGGCGTCATCACGGCGGTCACTTCAATCGCGTGGTAGGTCATAGCGAAGTATCCGCCGCCGCCGCCGAAAGTGACCGCTTCGCGCGTTGCATGCCAGAATCCGTCGAGATAGATTGCGCCGTCGCGATGCGTGCTCAC
>Ga0302325_10034698_pt1 | contig 10321 bp, 8 predicted proteins | sample Palsa_T0_2_FD_201948 | JGI IMG/M metagenome (GOLD analysis project Ga0302325, IMG submission 201948) | Peat permafrost microbial communities from Stordalen Mire near Abisko, Sweden - Palsa_T0_2 | ecosystem: Environmental > Terrestrial > Soil > Palsa > Peat permafrost | place: Sweden: Abisko...
GCGGCCGCGCCCCCCCCCCCCCACGCTCCGAAGCCCCGCTTCCTCGTGGCGGGCGTACAACATATGCTTGCGTACTTGTACAAAAGTCGCTATGGTAGACGCAGACGTCGTCGGCGTCCGCGCCGCGAAAATCCCCGAGGAATTCATGCCGAAGGCCATGCACATCAACCCCGCCGTGTTTCGCAAGGCGGCCACGCTGTCGTTCCCGGAAATACCCGTTCACGCCTACGCGAAGACTTTGCCCGAGGAGCGCGAGCGGCGGGGAGACGCGGCGCTGCGCGAGGCGTTGCGCCACATGATCGTCATCCGCGAATTCGAGACGATGCTGGCCTCGTTCAAGGGCAAGGGCGCCTATCAGGACATCGCCTACGGCTACAGAGGCCCGGCGCATCTCTCGATCGGGCAGGAGGGCGCGGCGGTCGGCCAGGCGCTGGCCCTGAAAGTCGACGACCACATTCTCGGCAGTCATCGCAGCCACGGCGAGTTCATCGCCAAGGGGCTCGCCGCCATCGCCCATCTCGACGCCACGCGGCTTACCTCGATCATGGAGACTCACCAGAACGGCGCGCTGCTCCGCACGGTCGAGAAACATCTGCCCAGTCCCTCCGCGACCGGCCTGGCGGAGAATTTTTTGCTGCTGGGTCTGCTCGCCGAAATCTTCATGCGCTCGAACGGTTTTAATGGCGGCATGGGCGGCAGCATGCACGCGTTTTTCCCGCCGTTCGGGGCCTATCCCAACAACGCGATCGTCGGCGCCAGCGGCGGCATCGCCACCGGATCGGCGCTTTGGAAGAAGGTGAGCGGCGCGGGCGGCATCACCTTGGCCAATAGCGGCGACGGCTCCACCGGCTGCGGCCCCGTATGGGAAGCGATGAACTTCGCCGCGATGGCCCAATACAAGACGCTCTGGACCGACAGCCTGCGCGGCGGCCTCCCGGTGCTGTTCTTCTTCAACAACAATTTCTACGCGATGGGCGGCCAGACGATCGGCGAGACCATGGGTTGGGACCGTCTTTCGCGCATCGGCGCGTCCATCAATCCGCAAGCCATGCACGCCGAGACCGTCGACGGCACAAACCCGCTCGCCGTCGCCGATGCGGTGGAGCGCAAGCGCGAACTGCTGATCCACGGCGAAGGTCCGGCGCTCCTAGACGTCGAGTGCTATCGTTCGACCGGGCATTCGACGACCGACGCCAACGTCTACCGCTCCAAGGAGGAAATCACCGCCTGGGACGCGCACGATCCGATCGCCGCTTTTTCCGCCGCGCTCGTCTCAAACGGCGTTCTCGCTACCGAGGACGTCGAGGCGATGCGGCAGGACGTCGGCCGCTCGATTGTGGCCGTCACCAAGGCGGCGGTGAACCCTGAGATCGCCCCCATCGTCGACGTTCGCGCCGATCCGACCTTGATCGGCAAGCTGATGTTCTCCAACGCCGAGATCGAGCTGCCCTCGACGCCGGCGCCGCTGCTCGCGCCGCTCGAAACCTCCGCCCGCATCCGCCAGGACGCCAAGAAGAGCCGGTTCGGGCTGGCGCCTTCGGGCGAAAAACTTTCGGCCATGCGCGCGATTACGCTGCGCGACGCTTTGTTTGAGGCGACGCTGCATCACATGGCGCACGACGAGCGCCTCATCGCCTATGGCGAAGAGTGCCGCGAATGGGGCGGCGCTTTCGGCGTCTACCGCGGCCTTTCCGATATCCTGCCTTACCAGCGCCTGTTCAACTCGCCGATCTCGGAGGCCGCTATCGTCGCGACCGCCGTCGGCTATGCGCTCGAAGGCGGTCGCGCGCTGGTCGAACTGATGTACGGCGATTTCATCGGACGCGCCGGCGACGAGATCTTCAATCAAATGGCGAAATGGCGCTCGATGTCGGGCGGCGTCCTAAAACTTCCGGTCGTGCTTCGCTGCTCGATCGGCAGCAAATACGGCGCGCAGCACTCGCAGGATTGGAGCGCGCTGGTCGCCCATATCCCCGGCCTCAAGGTGGCGTATCCGGCGACGCCCTATGACGCGAAGGGACTGCTCGCCTCGGCGCTCGCCAGCGAAGACCCAGTCGTCTTCTTTGAAAGCCAGCGCCTCTACGACACGGTCGAACAGTTCCACAAAGACGGCGTGCCCAGGGAATACTATCGAATTCCCTTCGGCGAGCCGGATGTCAAACGCCAAGGCCGCGACGTGACGATCCTGACGATCGGTCCCTCGCTCTATGCCGCGCTGTCCGCCGCCGAACAGCTGGAGACGTCGTTTGGCCTCTCGGCGGAGGTGATCGACGCGCGCTCGCTGGTGCCGTTCAACTACGATCGCGTGCTCGAATCGGTTCGCAAGACCGGGCGTTTGCTGCTCGTCTCGGAAGCGTCCGAGCGCGGCAGCTTCCTGATGACGATCGCCTCCAACGTCACGCGTTTCGCCTTCGCCGACCTGAAAGCGCCGCCGCGCGTTCTCGGGGCGCCCAACTGGATCGTCCCCGGCGCCGATATGGAATCGACCTATTTTCCGCAGGTCGAGGATATCCTCGATATCGTGACGGGAGAATTTTTCCCTGAGAAGAAAACAAACTTGCGCGGCGTTCGCAGTTGGGATGACCAGGAGCTGGCGCGCCTTGCGCTGTAAGACCTCGAGCCACGGGAGACAGGGATGGATGTTCTGATTGTTATGCCGCAACTCGGCAATGAGATCGACGAGGCCCAGGTCGACGGGTGGCTCAAGGCGGTCGGCGACAAGGTTTCGCAGGGGGAGCAGATCCTGACGATCACCACTCCGAAACTGACGATGGAAATCGAGGCGCCGGCCAGCGGCGTGTTGAAGGAAATCACCGTCGCCGCCGATGAGCTCGCGTCGGTCGGCGCGACGCTCGGGATCATCGCGGGCGATTGAAGATTGCTATGTCAGACGCGCAGGAGCCAACGCGCATCGTCTTTGAGACTTTGGGTGGCGACGGCGCGCCCGCGCTGCTGATCCACGGCTTTGCCTCGGATCGCCTGTCCTGGGGCGCCAACCAGACCGCGTGGCAGGGCGTGGCGCGCCTGTCGTCGCTGGATTTGCCGGGTCACGGCGAGTCCGGCATGGACGTCGGCGACGGCCGCGTGACGACGCTGGCGCATCGTGTCGCGACGCTCCTCGATGAGAAGGGACTGCGGCGACTGCATCTGATCGGGCATTCGCTCGGCGGCGGCGTCGCCCTCATTCTCGCGCACACGCGCCCGGATCTGGTTGCCTCGCTTGCGCTGATCGCGCCCGCCGGTCTCGGCGAGCAAGTCGACCCGACATTTCTCGCCGCCTACCCCGACCTCACGGAGCCTGGCGAAACGGAGGCCATGCTCCACCGATTGGTCGTACGTCCACGATTGATCGGCAAGCCGCTCGTCGCCAGGGTTCTCAATCAACTCGGCAAACCCGGTTCTCGCGAAGCGCTCAGGAAGATCGGCGATGGGATTGCGCTCAGCGGCCCCGATCTAGAAAGTGCAATCGCCTCTATCGGCGCCTCGACACTGCCGAGGCTAGTTCTCTGGGGCGAACAGGACGCCATCAATCCGGCGTCTGAGAAAAAAATACGGGCATTCGGCGGCGAGCTCATAAAAATCCCCGACGCGGGGCATCTCCCACAGATCGAAAACCTGCGCCTGGTGAATGCGGCCGTCGCGAATTTTCTCAAAAGTATCGACGCGCGCGGCCGATAGGTCGGGCGGCGCATTCTAGATGGGTTTGGCTCATGGCAAAACTTCGCCGCGGCACGCAAACCGCCCTGTCGGAGGCGGCCTCGCTCAGGTTGCGCGCGGCGTGGATGTACTACAACCACGGCCTCACCCAAAAAGAGGTCGCCGAGCAACTCGGGATCAGCCGCACAACCGTCATTCGTTTGCTGGAGGAAGCTCTCGGGCGCGGCGAAATCCGGATTTGGATCGAGGAAGGCGAGGCCCGATGCGTCGAGTTGGCGGTCAAACTGGAGCGCGCGCTGCGCCTTGACGAGGCGATCGTCGTTCCGCAGGCGCGCGGCCTCGAGAACACCGCCAAGTCAGTCGGAATGGCGCTAGGCAAGTTCCTCTCCGAGGCGATCTCCGACAACATGACCATCGGCGTGGGCTGGGGGCGCACGCTTACGGCCTCGTTGGCGAGTTTCCGCCCAAGCCGTCGTTCCGGCGTGCGCGTCATGGCTTTGCTCGGCGGCTCCATCGAGACCCAGTTCGCCAATCCCATGGAATGTTCATGGCGCATGGCGAGCCAGCTCGGTGCGCAATGTTATCTGTTTCCGGCGCCGCTGATTGTCGATTCCGTGGAAACAAAGCGCGCGCTGATCGAGAAGTGCGGACTCGATCGTCTCTATCAAATGGCCCACGAATTGGACCTAGCCGTCGTCAGCGTCGGCGACATCGGCGCTAACAGTACCTCGCTGGCTCGGCAGCTAATGTCGGACACGGAATTGGAGGAATTGCGCGCGCTCGGCTGCGTGGGCGATGTCATGTGCAATTTTTTGGACGAAAACGGCGGGACCATCTCTCATCCCTTGAACGAGCGAGTCATGTCGATCGATTTACAAACGGTCAGCAAAGCGAAACACATCGTCATGGCCTGCGGCGGCTCGCAACGCGCCCGCGCCATCGCAGCCACGATAAAGCGGATTGGCTGCAATACGTTGGTCACGGACGAAGGCGCGGCGGAGGCGCTGCTGGCCATTGCGCAAGCCGATGTGGAGTTGGTCACGGCGTGAGGCGCCCCTGTAGCCGCGGTTTCCAGACCGCGGTGTCTCCGTGATCGGCCGTTTAGTCGGCGCGGCGCGATCTCCCGGCGACCCCGGTCTGGAGACCGCGGCTACATGACCCCGCAATGTGCCCCGATACAATGGATTGAAATCATTGGCTGGGGTGCCTGGATTCGAACCAGGGGATGGCGGAATCAAAATCCGCTGCCTTACCGCTTGGCTACACCCCAAAAGCCGAGTACGCCGGCCGCTTTGCAAGCGCGCCTACATAGAGGGGCGCCGCGGCACTCGCAACCGGTTCTCATGCCGGCGTCGCCGCCTTCGGAAAGACTTTCGCCTCCAGCGCGTCGTAAAGCGGGTTCGGAATTTCGAACACCTGCTCCACGTTATGAACGCCGACCCGGCGCGCGCCCTTCGACAGCAGAAAATCCGCGAGTTGCGCCGCCTTGTCGCGCGGACAGAGAAACCCCACCGCCCCGCCCGCTTCGCCCTCGGGCTGCGCGGCGAACCTCTCCGAAGCTTCGGCGATGATCGCCGCCGCGCCTTCCGGCAGTCGCGCGCGCACCTCGCGCGAACGGCGCGCCAGCTCAGTCGCCGCGAGCCGCGAGAGAATCCCGCGCGCCGCGGTGCGCGCATCCGGCGTCCAGTCCGCGGCGCGCGACGCCACGAGGTTGGCCTCGCTCCGGAGAATCACACCGTCCTCCAGCGTCTTCAGCGCATTGGCGGCGAGCGTGGCGCCGGTCGTCGCGATATCGACAATGAGTTCGGCCGATCCCGCCGCCGGCGCCCCTTCGGTCGCGCCCAGGCTTTCGACGATTCGGTAGTCGGTCACGCCGTGTTCGTTGAAGAAGCGCCGCGTCAGATTGACGTATTTGGTCGCCACCCGCATGCGCTCGCCGCGCTTGGCGCGGTAATGGGCGCAGACGTCTTCGAGATCGGCCATGTTGCGCACATCGATCCAGGATTGCGGCACCGCCACCACGACATTGGCGCGCCCGAATCCCAGCGGTGTCAGCAGCGCCAGACGGTCGTTCGCATCGCCCGCGTGCTCGCGCACGAGATCCTCGCCGGAGACGCCGATGTGCACGGCCCCGGCGGCGAGCTGGCCGACGATCTCGGAGGAGGAAAGAAACGCCACCTCGACATCGGCGAAACCGGCGATCGCGCCGCGATAGTCGCGCGCACCGCGCCCCTGCACGATATCGAGCCCCGCGCGCGCAAAATAGTCGAACGCGTTCTCCTGTAGCCGTCCCTTCGAGGGCGCCGCGATCGTCAGAGTCATGCCGCGGTCTCCAACGGTAGACGATCGAGCGAGATCGCCGCGCCGATCGCGGGCGTCGCCACCGAAGCGCCAAGCTTACGCGCCAGACCGTCGTAGCGGCCGCCGCCGATCGCCGGGCCGCTGTCAGGCGCGGCGGCGTCGACCGCCTCGAACACGAAACCCGTGTAGTAGTCGAGATCGCGCACAAAACTCGCCGAATAGCTCATCTCGTCGATCGGCAAGCCGCGCGCGGCGAGAAAGCCGACGCGCTCTTCGAACGAGGCGAGCGCCGGGCCAATTTCGAGCCTCGCCGACCGCGCTAGCTCGCGCAACTGCCGGGACGCTGCGTCGGGATGGCCGGAAATCGCCAGGAAACGGTCGAGCGCCTCGAGCTGTTCGGCGCCAATGCCGGCATCGAGCCGGGTTGCCGCCTGCTCCAGGAACCGGTCGGCGATTTCACTCGGCGAGCGTCCGCCGACGGTCGCAATACCCGCCATCGCCAGCAGATCCTGGACCAGCGCCTTGGCGCCGTCATGGTCGGTGCGCTCGAGCGCCGCCAGCACGCCGGCTTTGGAGAACGGCGTCAGCCCGCTGCTATCCAGCACCTTCTCGAGCGGCAGGCCGCGCGCGACGCCGCGGCGCACGCGCCGGCGCCAATATTCCGGCAAGCCCAGCGCCGAGATCACGTCTTCGAACAGGCGCGCATCGCCGATCTTCACCTTGAGCGGCTTCGAGCCCGCCTTTTCCGCCGCCTCCATCGCCAAAGCCAGAATTTCCGCGTCCGCGGCCTCGATGTCGCGCCGCCCAAAGCTCTCGAGCCCGGTCTGGATCAGCTCGCCTTCCGCGCCGGCGCGGGCGCGAAAGATCGGCCCGAGATAGGCGTAGCGCTGCTCGCCGTCGCCGCCGCCCTGCGCCAGATGCAGGAGGCAGACGGGGATCGTGTAATCCGGGCGCAGGCACAGCTCCCCGCCCTCCGACCCCGAGGTGAGGTAGAGCCGGCCGCGGATATCCTCGCCGGACATGTCGAGAAACGGCCCGGTCGGCTGCAGCACATGCGGCTCGACGCGGCCGAAGCCGGCGCTCTCGAAAAACGCCAACGCGCGCTCGCCGGCCTGAAGCCGCGCCGCGCGATGGGCCGCAGTCACACTCGCCACTGGGGATATCCTCTGAGGTGCGGGGCTTCTCTAACAAACCGCGACGGCGCCCGCAGCCGATTTCCCGCACAGGGTGAACGCCTAGCGAAAAATACGTAACCGGGGCAAGTTCCCGGGCGCGCGTGTAGCCGCGGTCGCTGACCGCGGTGGATCGGCTTGCAAAAAGCTTGCAGAAAGAGGCGCTTGAACCGCAGAGCGCGGTCAGCGACCGCGTCTACAGGTCGCGCGGCGTGGGAATCTGCCCCGGTTACAAAAATACGGCCGCCGGATGGGACAATCGCCATGGCGCGGCCATGCTCTCGGGTCATTCGGGGCGCGCAGGCGCCGCCGTTCGGTCGGCTTTGCGGGGAATCGCTTGAGAACGCTACGCCTTCTCGTCTACTTCGTGCTGCTTGCGTTCGCTCTCGCGCGACCCGGCTGGACTGCCGAAGACAAGCCGCGCGACACGCTCGCATCAGTCAAGACCGAGCTCGTCGAAATCGACGACGAACTGAAGCTCGAAAATCTCTCAGATAGCCAACTCGCCCAATTGCGCGCGCGCTCGGAGCCCCTGGCCGGGCAGTTACAAGCGGTCATCGCCGAACTGGCGCCTCGGCTTGAAGCTTCGCGCAAACGCCTGACGGAACTCACGCCGAAATCGAAGGAGGCGGCCCCCGAACCCGACCCTGCGGCGGCGGAGCTGAAGGCCGAGCAGACGAAATTCGACGCGCTCGACGCCGATCTCCGCTCCGCCCGCGCCGCGCTGCTACAGGTCGAAGACTACATCACCCGCATCGGCAACCAGCGCCGCGACATCTTCACCCGAGAAACGTTTGCGCGCTCGACGAGCTTGCTGAGCCCGGTTCTCTGGCTATCCGTCGCTCGCGAGCTCCCCGAAGACGCCGCCGCCTTCGGACAGCTGCTGACAAACGCCGCGACGCGCCTCTCCTCGCATGTGACAGCGGGTCAATGGAGCGGTTTTCTGGCGGTCTGCGTGGTGATCATCGTGCTCGCTGCGCCGCTGCGGCGCGTTGCGCATCGCGTTATCGCGCCCTCACGCGACGAGAAAGCGCCGGGCCGGCTGCGCAAGGCGCTTGTCGGCCTGTGGACGCTGGCGGCGCTGTCCGCGGGACCGTTGGCGGGGCTCGGCGTGATCTCCTATTCGCTCGACGCCTTCGATATTTCCGATCCGCAGCTGCAGGGCGTCGTCAGCGCAATGCTCGACGGGCTGCGTCTGATTGCGCTCACCTTTGCCTGCGCGGAAGCCCTACTCGTCCCGAAGCGGGAGAACTGGCGTCTCGTCCCAATGGGCGACCGGGCCGCCAAGCGGCTGACGCGGTTCGCGATCGGCGTCGCGATTCTTCTCGCGGCGACGCGGCTGATGGAAGCCGTCGCGGAGTCGGTTTCCTCCTACAACCTGCTCGTGCTGACCCGCGCGCTGGGGGCGCTGGCGATTTCCGGCTTCGCGGCCGACACGTTCCGCAAGTTAGGACGCGCGCCGGAAGCGGGCTCGAGAGACGGCTGGGCGCCCGCGCTGACCTTCGCCTGGGCCTATGTGCTCGCCGTCTTCGCCTGCGCGCTCGCCGGCTATATCGCGTTCGCGACGTTCCTCGTCGAGCACGCGCTGCGCCTCTGCGGAATCGCCGCCGGCCTGTTCCTCGCCGACGCGCTCATCCAGGAGAGCTGCGAGCGGCTGCTACGCCCCGAATCTTCGCTGGCGCAGGGCCTAATGGCGACGCTGGGGTTCCGGCGCGAGGGGCTCGAGCAGATCGTCGTGTTGGTGCAGGGGCTGGCTCGGCTCGCGGTGGTCGTCGCGGCGCTGATCGTCACGATCGGACCGTTCGGAATGCCGAGCCAGGACCTGCTCGCGACGCTGCGCACCGCCTATTTCGGTTTCAGCGTCGGCGGGGTGACGCTGTCGATCTCGACGCTGGTGGCGGCGGCCGTTCTGTTTGTCTTTGTCCTCGCGGCGACGCGGGCGGGCCAGACCTGGCTCGGCGAACGCTATCTGCCGCGCACCAGTCTCGACGCCGGCGTCAAGAATTCCATCCGCACCATCTTCGGCTATCTCGGCGTTGTAATTGCGCTGATCGCCAGCGGCTCGCGGCTCGGCGTCGACGCCGAGCGGGTCGCTTGGGTCGCCGGCGGCCTCTCCGTCGGCATCGGCTTCGGGCTGCAGGGCATCGCCAACAATTTCATTTCCGGGCTGATCCTGCTTTGGGAGCGCGGCATTAGCGTCGGCGACTGGATCGTCATTGGCCAGGACCAGGGCTTCGTTCGGCGCATCAACGCGCGCTCCACCGAGATCGAAACCTTTGAACGCGCAACCTTGATTGTTCCGAATCTTACCCTGGTCACCGGGGCGGTAAAGAACTGGATGCACACCGACCGCGTGGCGCGCATCGTCATTGGCGTCCACGCCGCCTTCGAGAGCGATCCGGAAGTCGTGCGCGGGCTTCTGATCGACGCGGCCAAGGCGCAGGACGCCGTGCTCTCGATCCCCGCGCCGCTCGCCTTATTCGCGGAGTTCGGCGACTGGTCGATGCGGTTCCAGCTCATCGTCTATGTTGAAGAGGCGCTGTTGGCGGAGCGCGTGCGCAGTGAACTCAACTTCGACATCATGCAACGGATGCGCGCCGCCGGATTGCGGATTCCTTATCCGTTTCCGGTCGGCAATGTCGAGAAGGAGCGCGGGCCGAATACGTCGCGCATCGCTGACGGTGAACACGATGGCGGTGACAAATTGTGAGGTCAATCAAGTCACCGCGCCGCGCGAGTTGCGCGGCGCGGCTTGCGCTACGCGCGACGCATGACGGCAAACACTACGCCGACAATGACGACGATAACCGCTACCCAGATGAGCAGATGAGCTCCGCCCATCGCAGTCGAAGCTACGCCACCGAACCCGAACAGAGCTGCGATGAGCGCAACGACAATGAGGACGAGCGCGTAGTAGATCAGATTTCCAGGCATGGGCGTAAGTCTCCGATGTTTGGCTTCTATGAATTCCGGGGCTCTTGGCCGACTTAACGGAGTAACCGGCATGCAGGCGTCCGGTTCCACGTCTGCGCAACGAATTAAGCGCTGCGTTGGTAACTGCGAACCAAAGCGCTGCCCCTGGGACCGCGGGCGTCCCGCCGGCAAAGGGCGGTCTGAAAGCCCGCGGTCCCAGAAGCGTTTCTTTCAAGCCGCCGCCCTCACACGCCCGCGAGAATCGGTTCCGCCTCGCC
>Ga0302325_10034701_pt1 | contig 10321 bp, 11 predicted proteins | sample Palsa_T0_2_FD_201948 | JGI IMG/M metagenome (GOLD analysis project Ga0302325, IMG submission 201948) | Peat permafrost microbial communities from Stordalen Mire near Abisko, Sweden - Palsa_T0_2 | ecosystem: Environmental > Terrestrial > Soil > Palsa > Peat permafrost | place: Sweden: Abisko...
TAGTCATGCCCAAACCCTTACGGCTCATCTCATAGATCACCGCCGGCATCGGAGTAGCCGCGCCCACCCGAGGCACCGCATCACCCACGTGCATCAGCTCCCGCACCCGGGCCAGTTTCCTGCCCAATTTGCCCCCCGGGTGCAAATCAGCAAAGTCCTCCGCCCGGAAGCCTTTTCGCTGCGACACCGCGATAGCCAGCGCGTCGCCCAGCGCCAGCATCACCGTGGTTGACGCAGTAGGGGCCAAGCCCATGCCGCAAGCTTCCTGCTCCACGCTAAGATCCAGAACAACGTCGCTGGCCATCGCGAGCGTGGAATTCATCGCGCAGCAGAAACTGAGCAGGGCGTCGCCCATTCTCTTCAGCGTGGGCAGCAGACGCACGATCTCCTCCGTCTCCCCGCTGGAAGAGAGTGCGAGCACCAGGTCTCCTTTAGCCAGCATGCCCAAATCGCCATGAATAGCCTCAGCCGGATGCAGGAACAAAGCCGGCGTTCCGGTGGAGTTGAACGTAGCCACCAGCTTCTGCGCGATAATGCCGCTCTTGCCGATGCCGGTCACCACCACCCGTCCGCGACGGCTACCACACTCCATCACCAGCTCCACGGCGCGGGCAAAGCGGGCCGACATATCGTCTTCGAGACGCTCCGCAAGTCTAAGCAGCGCTTCGGCTTCAATGCGAATCAGTTGGGCTGGGGTGGGTGTGTTCATCAAGCATCCAAGGCGAAACACGGGGGCGAAAACAATTGATCGTAGCAGGCGTCCATTAGAATGGGAGACGTGAAGCGCAATCAATGGGTCATCGTGCTGGTTCTCGCCGCATTCGCCCTCATGGTGTGGTCGGGATACGCCAACTACAAGCGCCGGAAGCAAGCCGCACAGCGTCAGGCGCAGGGCACGCTGGTTCCGGAAACTGCCAATAACCAATCTGTCCAGCAAGACGTAGCTGCCGACGAGGGTCTCCCCGATCTGCGCGGCAAACGAGCTCCCGACTTTAGCCTGCGCACCGTCGAGGGCAAAAAAGTCTCTCTAGCCGACTACAAAGGCAAAGCGGTGCTGATCAACTTCTGGGCAACCTGGTGTGCGCCTTGCAAGATCGAGATGCCCTGGCTTGTCGCCCTGCGCAGCCAGTACGCTCCCCAGGGCTTCGAAATTCTCGGCGTCAATGCGGATGATCCTGGCACCCCGCGATCCAAACTGGCCAAATTCGGCGAGGAGCAAGGTCTCAACTACCCGTTGCTCGTAGGCGATGACGCCATGTCGCGCAAATACGGCGGAGTTGAGTTCCTGCCCACCTCCTATTTCGTAGGCCGTGATGGCAAGATTGTCGCGGAAACCGCAGGCCTGGTTTCAAAAAACGAAGTAGAGGCCAGTATCAAGAAGGCTCTGGCCGCAGGGGGCAAATAACGTGTTCCGCTGTGCCATGCTGATCTTCGCCGGACTTGCGGCGTGGTTGCAGGTCATGAAGGATCAACCCTTACCGCTGCCTGCAGATAATGCCGTTCAGTTCCTTTACCCCGCCCAGGTAACGGTTCCCGCAAAGCGCGCCACCCAGATTGATCTTCACTTCCGCGTAGCCAACGGCCTGCACATTAATTCCCACGCGCCCACGGAGAAGTCGCTGATTCCCGCAAGGCTGGCGGTGGTCGAAGTCCCCGGTCTCAACGTGAGCGCGGTCGATTTTCCGCCGGGCATCGAATATGCGTTTCAGTTTGCGCCAAAGGAAAAGCTGAGTGTCTACACCGGCGAGTTCGTCCTCCACGCCCACCTGACAGCGCAGCCGGGACAGCACGTTCTGGAGGGAGGCCTACACTACCAGGCCTGTGATTCCAACTCCTGCATGCCGCCCCACACCATTCCCGTGACCGTTACCGTTGTGGCCCAATAAAAAGCCCAAAACATTTCCACGAGAGGTCCGCGGAACTGCAGATCCCTCGGCTTCGCTCGGGATGACAAAAAGGAGAGGGTGGCTGTAAGGAAAGGACCGTTGCCAAGGGACAGGGCGGTTGTTGAGGCAGGAAACCCATTAACGACTAGCCTCTTCTTTAGCAACCGCCTTCTCCTTTAGCAATCGCCTTCTCCTTTAGCAACCGCCTTCTCCTTACAGCGACCCTCTCCTTTTTGTCATCCCGAGCGCAGCCGAGGGATCTGCAGTTCCGCGGACCTTTCCTGGAAATGTTTTTTTCCTACCCTACCCGCGATTCTTCCTGAGCAGAAGGAATCGACCCAGCTGCCTTCAGCCTCTTGGTCACGCGCTCTTTCCCTAACGCTGCCATCACCGCAAACAAGCTCGGAGCCACCCCCTGCCCGGTGAGCGCGACCCGCGAACCATTAATCAGCGCACCGGCCTTCACGCCCTTCTCCGCGGCGAAAGCACGTAGCAAAGCCTCGGTAGTTGCCTCGGTAAACTCGTCCAGGTGTTCGTACCGCTCGCCTAGCTCTACCAAAAGCGTGCGGCCTTGCTCGTCCGAGAGAAATTTCGAAACTGCGACTGTATCGTATTCGTAAGCATCGCTGAAGTACCCCCGGAAAGCCCCAGCAAAATCCTTAAGGCTGCGCGCCCGTGGTTGCAACAAAGCAATCGTTGCAAGAATTTCCTCACTCCCGCGGTCAGGCTGGAATCCTACTCTCGCCCACTCCTGCTCAATCAACGGTAGCAACTCCTGGGGCGAGTAGCGGCGGATCCATTCCGTGTTGAACCAGGCAAGCTTGTCATTGTCGAAGACCGCATTGGACTTCGATATACCACCTAAAGAGAACAGCTCAACCAACTCATCGGAGCTAAGTATCTCCTTCCCCGCAACCCCCGGCGTCCAGCCCAGCAGCCCCAGAAAATTCCGGAACGCTTCCGGCACGATGCCCATGTCCTGGTAAGCCAGCACACTCGTTGCGCCGTGACGCTTGGAAAGCCGGCTCTTGTCCGGCCCAAGGATCAGCGGCAGATGAGCAAAGATGGGCAGCTTTTCCCCCAGAGCCAGGTACTGCAACACCTGCTTGGGCGTGTTCGAGATGTGGTCAGCCCCGCGAATAACATGGGTAAGCCGCATATCCAGGTCGTCGGCCACCACGCTCAAGTGATAGGTAGGCACCCGATCCGAGCGCAACAAAACAAAATCTTCCAGTTCCGCGTTGGCGAATTCCACCCGGCCGAAGACCGCATCTTCAAACGCGGTAACTCCGCCCTCGGGCACTGCGAAGCGCAAAGCGCCAGGCTCCCCCGCCTGAACCCGTTCGTAGGCCGCCAACGGATCGATTGCCCGGCACCGCCGGTCATACATCGTCGGCTTACCGGCAGCCACAGCCGCCGTCCGCCGTTGCTCCAGCTCTTCCTTGGTACAAAAGCAGTAATACGCGTGCCCGCTCTGGCGCAACCTCTCAGCTGTGGCCTGATACAGCGGCAGCCGCCGCGATTGAAAAAACGGTCCTTCATCCCACTCCAGGCCGAGCCAGCGCATGCCATCGAGGATGCCCTGCACCATATCCTCGGAGGAGCGCTCGAAGTCAGTGTCCTCGATGCGCAGGATGAGCACACCCCCGGCGTGCCGGGCGAAGAGCCAGTTGAAGAGAGCAGTGCGCGCCCCGCCTACATGCAGGTAGCCGGTGGGGGAAGGCGCGAAACGAACACGAGGAGTTAAAGGTGCGTCTAGCATCGCTTTCACGATGCTAGATCATTCGCAGCAGATATGCTCTACGCTCGCGGCTGGTACGGAACCGGCGGCGGTGCAGGATAAACCATCGCCGCGGGAACCACATTCCAGCGCGCGAAGGCCAGAAAATACAACAGCACAATGTTGACCAGGGGAATGAACATCAAGATCGCCAGAAAAGGGCTGAATCCGGCCTTCTTGAAAATGAACCAATAGGGAATGAGCACAATGATCGAAATCATTGCTCCGAAGAACCCAAAGAACAACAGGTAGATGAGCGAATGCCCAGGCCCGAATCCGTAGAGTGGGTGCATGGCTTAAGTCTCCGCAATAGGTGCTGGCAAGCTTACCGCTGTCACCGCGAGGGAGCAAGAACAATGCGTTAAGGGTTAAGTAATGTCCTCGGTATCGAAAGCCGGCAGAGGCACCATACGCCGGGACTTGCTGCTCCCCAGCCCCTCGCTCACGCCAATATGGGTTAGGACCTCTTCCACTTTAGCCGGGTCATCGACCTCGGCTTCCAGCAACCCGATCCCCTCGTTGTCGTCTGCTGATTCCAGCAAAACCACCGCGTGGGCTTGGGCTACATGATCCAGATTCAGGCCCTCCGGTGTTTTGGCCTTGATTCCCACGGCGTTGGGCTGAATCTCCAGCAACTCCGCCACCCGCTGCCGCATATCGCCGGAGATGGGGCCGATCTTGGGCGCGGCCAGCACCAGCGTGGTGTCGACGTTGACGATGCGATAGCCGGCAGTGCGCACCTCTTCCAGGGCCAGGTTGAGGAAGATCGCAGAATCGGCATCCTTCCACCGCGGATCGCCGGGCGGAAAGAAGCTGCCGATATCCCCGACCGCCAGCGCTCCCAGCAGGGCATCGGTGATCGCGTGCAACAGCACGTCGCCGTCTGAGTGGCCGGCCAGGCCCTCTGGATGATCGATTGCAATGCCACCAATTTTCAACGGCACGCCAGGCTGAAATGCGTGCGAGTCCCAGCCGCAGCCTATTCTCATGCTCATTTGTCTCTCAGCTCGTCAGGACCGGTGTTGCAAATAAAACTCTGCCAGCTTCAGATCGCCAGGATGGGTGATTTTCAAATTTGCCGGTGAGCCCATCACCACCGCGACCTCTACCCCCGACCGCTCGACGATGCTGGCCTCATCCGTTCCAATAAATCCGTCGGCTTCCGCGTCGGCAAAGGCCTGGCGCAGAACGCTCCAGCGAAAACCCTGTGGGGTCTGCGCCTGCACGATATATTCCCGGGGAATGGTAGCGGTAACGATGGCGCCCCGGGCAGTGCGCTCTACCTGTTTGATAGTATCCACGGCGGGCAGTCCGACAATCGCCGCGCCCGAACTTTCCACGGCTTCGATGGTGCGTTCGATGGTTGCGGGGTCGATCAGTGGCCGCACCGCATCATGCACCAGGACGATGTCATCGTCGGCGGCGGAGAGAGCCTTAAGTGCCTGGCTCACGGAAGCCTGCCGTGTATCTCCACCCTCAACCACTCGCACCCGCGAAGCCAGTGAATATTCGGCAATCAGCGATTCCATGCGGCCCATTTCCGGTTTGCGCACCGCGACATAAATGCAGCTTACACGCGGCACAGCCGCGAACGCTCGCAAGCTGTGGACCAAAATCGGCAGACCCTGCAAAGCAAGAAACTGCTTGGGAGCATTGGGGGTGGCATGCCCCGGCGCCATCCGTGTGCCCATGCCGGCAGCCGGTAGAATCACGAAAACCCGCATAAAGATCGGAGTATAGCAGGAAGGGCGTCTCAGCCCTCGACCGACTCCACGTAGAACATTTCATTGGTCCGGCGGAAGCCGTTGCTCTCGTAAAGCGGTCTTCCTTCGTCGGTCGAATGGAGAGCAACCACGCGAATCTTTTGCCTCCGGGCCTCCGCCAGTGCCTGGTCGATCAGCTGACTGGCCAGCTTTTTGCGCCGATGTTCCGGATCGACATAAACATTCAAAAGGTATCCACGCTTATCCTGCCGCGGATCCAGCGGGTGTGGCGGCCAGTCAAGCACAATCAAACCGGCGCCGGCGACTACGGTGCCGTTTTCGCTCGTGAGCCAGCCAAGGTACCGTCCGTCCGCCAACCTGGTCTCGACCCACGGCTTAAAGTACTCCGCCATGACATCCAGAACCCGGTTGTCCTGCCGTCCGGCATCCACAAACATCCGTCGCCGATGATGGGTGATGACAGCCGCGTCCGCAGGCGTCGCTGCTCGTATCTGGTACATGCCCGCAGTATAGCGCTCCGACCGCGACGGCTCGGGTCTCTGAACCGAATGCTGGTAGAGAGAAATCGCATATCTCTCCACTTTAGTCACCACTCTGGACGACCGGCACGGCTTCAGCCGTGCCACAACAGGCCGCGTCGATGAGGGCCAAAGAGGTCAGCGTGAGAACGACCCTCTCGAAATCGAGTCCCATAGAGCTTGCCCTGAGCTTGTCGAACGGGGACGACTGAAAAGTCACCGGTCCTGGTTGCGAATCTCCAAACTTATTCACTCCTGGATACGCGAAGGGTGCCCCAGGTCTCGCTTCTGAGACCTGGGATCCTCCTAGTAGCTAGTAGCGCTCATCGTGCCTGTCTATGCGGGCGCAACAAGTCCGATTTGCCTCTAAGCAAACGGCCATAGAGCATGTATGCCGATGCATCCGCCGTTCCCGATAACATGACTGCAGCAATGCCGGCGCCCCCACTCACTCTCCGGAACCATCTCTTTCGACCCGGTCAACGGATCGCCGTCGCGGTCTCCGGGGGCGCCGACTCCGTAGCTCTGCTCCGGCGCCTGCTCGAGGAGCGGCCGAAGCTGGGCATCGCACTTTCCGTGGTGCACGTTCATCATGGCATCCGGGAAGCTGCCGACCAAGACGCAGCCTTTGTAGGCCGGCTGGCCGCCACCCATGACCTGCCCTTTCACCTGCATCGCACGGATGCACCCGCCGCTGCCGCCGTCCTCCACGAAACCCTGGAGGAAGCGGCCCGCAATCTTCGCTACGCCTTCTTTCGCCAGTTGATGGCAGACGGCGTAGCAGACGCAATCGCCACCGCCCACACCCTGGACGATCAGGCGGAGACGGTGCTGTACAAACTCCTGCGCGGCGCCTGGACCGAAGGCCTGAGCGGCATCCACCCCGTGCTCGCTTTCGATCCGGGAAGCATCCTGCGTCCCTTTCTCGAAAACACCCACGCTGCCGTGGAGGCCTGGCTTGTCGATTTACAACAGCCCTGGCGGGAAGACGCCAGCAACCAGGACCTGGCGTACACCCGGAACCGCATCCGCTGGGAGTTGCTGCCCTTGCTGCGTACGTTTAATCCTCAGATCGCCGGGCAGCTGGCGCGTTTAGCGTCCATCTCGGCGGATGAAGAGGCCTACTGGCAAATCGAATTGGACCGCCTTCTCCCAGGCCTGTTGCTGCCTGGCCGCCCCGTCCGAGGCGGCGGCCGATCGTCCAGCACCCACCCGGAGGAAGAAACGGTAGCTATCGAGCACGGCCGGCTGCGCGAGCTGCACCCAGCTGTCGCCCGGCGGGTACTTCGTGCCCTGGCGCGCCGCCTGGGCGCCCGGCTCACCTTCGACCACACGGAACAGCTTCTGGCGATGGCTGTGCCCAACTCCCCGCGCGCCGGGAAATTCGATCTTCCAGGAGGGATCACGGTCGAGCGCAGCCTGCGGGAGATCCGTTTGACTCGAGGTTCGGCCCTCCCAGTGTCCGGCCCGGAGCATGCGTTTGTGATACCCGGCGAGGTTCGCGCACCCGAGTACGGCGTGTGTTTGCGGGCCGAGTCGATGGCAACAGCACCCGCAACCTTAAGGCCGTGGAAAGCCGGGGATCGGGTAACACTTCGGCACAGTCGAGGTCCCAAAAAAGTTGCAGAAGTGCTGGACCGGCTCCACGTGGTGGGCGCGGCACGGAAAAACTGGCCGGTGGTCGAGTCTGAGGGAAAGATCGTGTGGATGCGCGGGGCCGAGGTCGAGGCGCCGGGATTTCGGTTTACTGCCCAGCTTCTTCGGGAATCAGACCTGTAGCACTAACCGGCTAGCCGGTACCGCACGCGTATAACTTCGGACACGCTTTCCCATGGTTTCGCAGCCGTTTCCAGCTTCTGCGGAGTAGAATAAAAAGACGTAACACACAGGTGTAGCACGCATACGGTTATTGGCCGTATCCAACACCAAAAAGTCTTTCGGAATCATCGGCAGGTTACTGTCGTCTAATAGTTGTAAAGGCTGCAAGAGCGTTCCCGGTGAAGCAAATGGCTTCGCCTCGAATGGACCTTTCTCTTCAAAGAGGCGCAGTAGAAAGAGGGTTATTCGTGAATTCGACGGTCAAGACAATTATTTTCTGGGTATTCATCCTGGCTTGCCTGGTGCTTCTATGGCAGATCGTCCAGAAGAGCACGGGCATGAGTCATGACCGGGAAATCTCCTTTTCTCAATTCATGCAGGACGGTCAGCAGGGCAAGATCAGCGACGTAACCGTCACCAACAGTGAAGTGCGCGGTCACTATGCCACCGATCGCGAAGCCTTCCACACCACCGTGCCCGCCAACTACCCTGACATGTTCAAGATCCTTCAAGACAACCATGTCATCATCACGGTGAAGGATGGGCAAGGCAATTCATGGCTCCCGATTCTGCTTAACTTCGCGCCCATCATCGTGATCGCGGCGCTTTGGTTCTTCATGCTGCGGCAGATGCAGAGTGGTGGCAACAAGGCTCTGTCGTTCGGTAAGAGTCGCGCCCGGCTGCTCTCCATGCAGCAGAAAAAGATCACCTTCAAAGATGTGGCCGGCGTGGACGAGGCCAAGGAAGAGCTGAAGGAGATTATCGAGTTTCTGCGCGAAGCGCAGAAGTTCCAGAAATTGGGTGGCCGGATCCCCAAGGGCGTCCTTTTGGTAGGACCTCCAGGCACTGGTAAGACGCTGCTGGCTCGTGCAGTTGCCGGCGAAGCCAACGTCCCGTTCTTCTCCATCTCCGGTTCCGACTTTGTCGAGATGTTCGTCGGCGTCGGTGCCAGCCGGGTACGTGATCTGTTCGAACAAGGGAAAAAGAATGCCCCCTGCATCATCTTCATCGACGAAATCGATGCCGTTGGACGTCATCGCGGCGCCGGTCTTGGTGGTGGGCACGATGAGCGGGAGCAGACCCTGAATCAGCTCCTGGTAGAGATGGACGGTTTTGAATCCAACGACGGCGTCATTCTCATCGCTGCCACCAACCGCCCCGATGTGCTCGATCCCGCCCTGCTCCGCCCCGGCCGCTTCGACCGCCGGGTGGTGGTAGGCAGGCCCGACGTTCGCGGACGCGAGGAAGTTCTCCGCGTTCACGCCAAGAAGGTTCCCCTTGCGGAAGATGTCGACCTCCGGATCCTGGCCCGCGGTACCCCAGGCTTCTCCGGCGCCGATCTGGCCAACATGGTCAACGAGGCCGCGCTGAATGCTGCGCGTGCCAATCGTAAAGCGGTCCACCAGTTCGACTTCGAGCTTGCCAAGGACAAAGTCATGATGGGAGCGGAGCGCAAGTCCATGCTCCTCTCTGAGGATGACAAGCGGGATACGGCTTACCACGAAGCCGGCCACGTTCTAGTGGCGGCAATGCGGGATCATGCAGACCCCTTGCACAAGGTCACCATCATTCCTCGCGGGATGGCGTTAGGCGTGACCATGCAGCTGCCCGAAGAAGACAAGCACACCGTGACCAAGGATTACCTCGAAACTCAGCTGGCCATTCTCATGGGCGGCCGCTGCGCCGAGGAAATCTTCATGAACCGCAAGACCACGGGTGCGGGCAATGACATCGAACGGGCAACCGATCTGGCTCGCAAGATGGTTTGCGAGTATGGCATGAGCCGCATGGGTCCGCTCACCTTCGGCAAGAAGGAAGAGCAGATCTTCCTCGGCCGCGAAATCGCACAGCACCGCGACTTCTCCGAGGAGACGGCACGTCAGATTGATGCCGAAGTGCGAAGCCTGGTGGATGAGGCATACAAGTCTGCCTACTCCATCCTGGGCGACCACAAAGACACCATGCACCGCATGGCGCAAGCCCTGTTGGACCGTGAGACCCTGGATGCGAATGACATCCGCATGATCATCGCCGGCGAGGAGCTGCCACCGCTGCCACCGCTTGGTCCGCCCCCTGGCAATCCCGGCGGTGACGTCCAGCACGTCATCAAACCGGAGCCTGGACGCGCCCCTGGTTTCGGCGGCGAAAGCCAGCCCTCACCAGCCTAACCCGTACTTATAACGAAACGAAAAGCCCCATTTCTAAGGAAATGGGGCTTTCCGTTTGTTGAACGAGAGCTAGCAAAGTCAGAGGAAAGCTAGCAGAATCCGAGGAATAGGACGGGTGCCCCACGTTCGCCCCAGCGTACTCCGGATTTCCTGTGGAGCTTGCTGGGCATTGGCGAGCTTCATGCGGCTTTCCTTAATGAAAGCCGCACACGCAGATGTCGGTGGCGCCCCGTGCAGGAAATCCGGATACGTGGGCCGAAACCGACGGGCGCAGCCTTCACTGACTTTTAGAGGTTGGGAAAGACTCTCGAACGAAGGGCACGGGTTTAGCTGTTCAGTGTCATGACATCCTTTACAGATTGTCTCCGGACATCCTTTACACTTTCCGTTTTTGGAAGGTGGAGGTTGGGAGATGGCTTGGAGGACG
>Ga0302325_10034702_pt1 | contig 10320 bp, 9 predicted proteins | sample Palsa_T0_2_FD_201948 | JGI IMG/M metagenome (GOLD analysis project Ga0302325, IMG submission 201948) | Peat permafrost microbial communities from Stordalen Mire near Abisko, Sweden - Palsa_T0_2 | ecosystem: Environmental > Terrestrial > Soil > Palsa > Peat permafrost | place: Sweden: Abisko...
TACGATCAGAGCGTCACCGAAACGTACTTCATCTTCACCGATGATGATCAAAGCGGTTTTTCATGTCAGGACGCGTACGACCGCGAAGCCGTCTCCGCCAGGTTCGGCACGCTCAGCCGCTGAAAATTCCCCATTTCCCAGCGCTGGTCGATGCTGGCGAAATTAAATGTTGAATTTCCCACCCGTCCCAGTCATATTATTTAAGTTCGTTTCCCATCTGGTGTTAAACCACCGTTAGAGGGAAGTATGGCTACCATCACGAAGAAAGAGCTGATAGACCGTGTGGCCGATAACTCCGGCAACCGGCGGGTGCAGGTCAAAAAAGTAATCCAGCAGTTTCTCGACGAAATCGTCAACGAGCTTGGGAAGGGGAACCGTCTGGAGTTCCGCGATTTTGGCGTCTTTGAAACCAAGCTCCGCAAAGCCCGCAAGGCGCAGAACCCCAAGACCCTGGAGCCCGTGGCCGTTCCGGAGAAGCGGACGGTGAAGTTCAAGGTGGGGCGGCTGATGAAGCAGCGGCTGGGCGAGTTGACTGGAGCGGCGGTGGATGACGAAGCCGGCGATGTCGCTGAGATGAACGAGGGTGCCGTCGAGGAAGAAGAGCGGTCGCACCAGCATCAGGCCGGGGCATGAATCCGCCGCGGAAGTCTGACGCCGCGCCGATCGGTGCGATGACCGCGTCATGTGGTTTCTGGGAACATCTGCTTGCCGGAGAGCTGGCCAGTATCCGCTCTGCCAACCTGTATCGATCGCGGCCAATTGTGCGGCCGCTCGATGCGGTGCATGTCGAAATCGTCGGCCGGCGTTTCATCAATTTCGCTTCAAACAATTACCTGGGCCTCACGCATCACCCCCAAGTTATTGCCGCGTCGGTGCATGCCGCGCAATGCGACGGCACCGGCAGCGGGGCGGCGGCGCTGATCAGCGGCTACACGCCCGCACACGCGTCTGCCGAGCAGCGGCTTGCGCGGTGGAAGGGCACCGCATCGTCAGTGCTGCTCCCGAGCGGTTACCAGGCGAATCATGCGGCCGTGCAAACGATCGCAGCGGTGGGGCGGAACCGCGGGGGAGTCCGGTTTCTCATCGATAAGCTCTGTCATGCTTCCCTTATCGACGCCGTGCGCGCAAGCAACGCGCCGTTCCGCGTCTTCCCGCACAATCATCTCGGCAAACTTCGCCGGTTGTTGGAAACGGGAGATGCGGGAGAGGTCCAGGTAGTGGTGAGCGAGTCGATTTTCAGCATGGACGGAGACTCTGCTGACCTGGGCGGGCTGGCAGAGTTGCGCGGTTCGTATGAGTTTGTCTGGCTGCTCGATGAAGCGCACGCCACGGGGATCTACGGGCCCAACGGCAGCGGACTGGCCGCCGAGTGTGGCGTGAGGCAATTCGTAGACGTTCAGGTCGTCACACTCTCCAAGGCGCTGGGCGGAATCGGCGGGGCAATCTGCGCATCGGCCGGCTTCTGTGAGGCGGTGATCAACCACGGGAGAGCGTTCATTTTCTCGACGAACGTCGCGCCGGCATCGGCGGCGGCGGCCGAGGCCGCGATCGACGTTATCGTGCGCGAGCCGCAGCGCTCTCTGCGGGTCCGCTCCCATGCCGGGCGCGGCTGGGCATGCGAGGCGATTCGCCGATCATTCCGATTATTTTGGGGACCGAAGCCGCCGCGCTCGCGGCCGCCAGTCAACTGCGCGATCGCGGCATGTTAGTGGGAGCCGTCCGACCGCCAACGGTGCCCCGCGGATCGAGCCGGCTGCGGATCACTCTCTCCAGCGAACATGACGAGGCGGAAGTGGACGCGCTGATCGACGCGCTTAGGGAAGTGCAGTCTTAGAGCGATTTTCAAGTTGCTATACTCCCCCGACCGCCGGCGTGGCCACTTTAGTGGCCATGTCCGAACGCGGGCTCGCTCCACCATCCTGGAAACTGCTGTAAGAAACCGCTCTTACGCCTGATGGCTCGCGCTCTTGCCGAGATCGGGCGTTGGTGCCGTAGTATGATGACTTTCCGACTCAATGCGCTTGAGAGTGCGCGCGGCCAGATCGCGCGGCGTCTCCATCGCCTGATGCAGATCGAGAAGCTGCAGCAGCCGCTGCAGTCGCTCCACACGCTGGCGAAGCAGTGGGCTGGCCGCAGCATACACCGCCTCTCCGCTCCCCCTGGCAGCGGCGGTCGGCATGCGATCGAGAAGCAGATCAACCGCCTGACGGTCATCCGGTCGAAGTTTTGCGTTCATGACACTTCCAAAATAATGCCGCCCGACGCCTGCGGCTGCTCCATTCCATCTGCGATACAACCGCCTCCCAACCGTTGGAAGGCCTTATGTCTCTGCGGCGCAAGCAAAAAGACAGACGCGAGTCTGCCTTGAACCGCTATGTTTCTACGATGCATTCCTCCGCTGGTTCGATGCTCTCCATCGATCAGCGAAATGTGCCACGGCCGCGTGCAGACGGGATTTCACCGTGCCCAGCGGAATATCAAGAATGTCGCCGATCTGCTTGTACGGGAATTGGTGGAAGTAGCTCAGCAGGAGAATCTCACGCAGATTCTGCGGCATGGTCCCGATCGTGTTGTGAACCAACTGCTGCAGCTCGTGCTTTTCCAGGGCTGCGCCGGGGGCTTCGTTCAACGATTCCATCAGGTCGATGAACTCGCCGCCTTCTTCATCATGCGCGCTGATCGACGCCTGGAGCGGATTGGCCGGACGGCGAGCCTGCGAGCGGATCAGATCACGGGCCTTGTTGGCCGCGATCGTGAACAGCCACGGACGAAACCGGCGCTGAGTGTCGAACGCCTCGGCCGACTGATGCACCTGCAGGAACGTCTCCTGAAAGACATCTTCGGCACTGGCCCGATTGCCAAGAAAGCGGACCAGGAAATGATACAGCTCGCGCTGATACCGGTGGACGAGTTGCTCGAAACCTGCTTTGTCTCCCTGGCGATAGTCTTCCAGCAAACGTTCGTCGGAAACTGTCAGGGAGAGACGTGCGTGCGACGAGCGCGCTTGCGATGAATGGCTAAGCTTGATACGACCGGTGTCGGGCAACATTTTGCCAATTCCATTTCCCCCGTTCGTTTCGTGTCCTAAAATGCGTTCCCGCAGGCAGCACCACGAGCAATCGTCTTGGGCTTCGCGGGCTTTATTGCAGGATACCAGCTAAACCGCTATTGTGCGAGCCGTCAACAACAAACCTTCAACTTCTTTAGCCCTTTGCACATCATATGCCTCCGCTTGAGGTGGATTCGACGGTTGATGAATTTTTCGGGGCGGACGCCGCGCGGTTCGACCAGCGGCTGGCCGCATGGGGCTGGCCGAGCTTTCGCGGAAAGCAGGTGCGAAGCTGGGTGTATGACAAACTTCTTGTCAATCCGGAGAAGATGACGAATCTGGGGCAGGCCGATCGCGCCCTGCTCGCAGCCCGCGTTTCGTTCGCGACGGCCACTACGGGCAACCGCCAGCAGAGCAGCGACGGGACGCTGAAACTGGTGCTCGCCTGGCCCGACGGCGCGAATGCCGAGACCGTGATGATTCCCGACGCCGATCGCCGCACCGCCTGCATCAGCTCGCAGGTCGGATGTCCTGTGGGTTGTAAATTCTGCGCCAGCGGGATCAACGGCGTGAAAGGGAACCTGACTGCGGCTCGCATCGTCGAACAGGTCTTCGCACTGAACGTCGAGCTTCAACCGCTCGGCCAGCGCATCACCAACGTCGTGTTCATGGGAATGGGGGAGCCGATGGCGAATTATGCCAACGTCATGCAGGCGGTTCGCGTGCTGCACGATCCGGGATGTTTCAACATCGGCGCGCGCCGGATCACGATCTCGACGGTTGGCGTTCCGCCGCGGATGCGTGATCTGGCCCGGGAGGGACTTCCGATCAATCTCGCCATTTCGCTGCACGCCCCAACCGAATCGCTGCGCAAAGAACTGATTCCCTGGGCAGAGCATTTTGCGCTGGAAGACATTCTCGACGCCGCCCGGTATTATTTCGACGAGACGGGCCGGGAGGTCACGCTGGAATATATTCTGCTCAGCGGCGTCAACGACCGCCCCGAGCACGCCCGGCAGTTGGCGAAGCTGTGCAAAACGCTTCGGGCGAACGTCAATCTGATCCGATATAACGAGGTGGAGGGGCTTGCGTTCAACCGGCCGGTGGCCGCGGACGTGGTGAAATTTCAGGAAGTGCTGCGGGAGAACCACGTCAACGCGCATGTCCGCAAGTCGCGCGGGCGCGACATTGACGCCGCCTGCGGGCAGCTGCGCCGCAAGACGATTCAGACTCCGGTGACCGCATGAGATCACGACGCGCTTTCAGTCTCGCTGAGTTGCTGGTGGTAGTAGGAATTCTGGGAATTCTGCTCGCGATCCTGCTTCCGTACGTGGAGAAGGTCCGCGAATCGGCCCGGCGGGCGCAATGCACGGAGAATCTCCGGGATATTGCGATCGCCCTGCGCGGCTATGCCAACGCCAACGGTCACAATTATCCCAGCACGATCTTCGATCCGACGCGCCCGGGCTATACCGCATACACCGGCGCCGAATCGCTCGATCCGTTCGCCAAAGAGACGACCGTGAAGCCCAACGATGTCACCGCGTCGATCTGGCTTCTGGTGCGCGAGGGATATGCGCCGGCTAAAGTCTTCGTCTGTCCCAGCTCGGGCAACGATGTCGATCGGATGCGGGGCGACGGCGGGGTGGTTGGTCCCGAGCAGCGATCCAATTTCACGTCGGGTCAATATCTGAGCTACTCATACGCCTCGCCGTTCAGCAAAGCGGACAAGTATAAGATGAACGATACACAGAAGTCGGACTTTGCGCTGATGGCCGACATGAACCCGGGGGTCATCGGGCCGGCGTACGATGCGCCGCCGTTTGAGCTGGCCAAGGCCAACTCCAACAATCATCGCAAGGCGGGGCAGAACGTGTTGTATGCCGATGGGCACGTCTCGTTTCAATCGACTCCGTATTGCGGCACAGGCGTGGGTGAATATCGCGACAACATTTACACGGCGCGGGCGCCGATTCCGCTTCCCGCCAGCCAGTTGCCTCCGCCGGAAAGCACCGGATTCTTCGGCCACGATGTTTCCCCCGCCGGCACCGACGACAGTTATCTGGTGCCGGCAGATGACGACTGACCCGGTGAGAGCATACGATCCGCCCATATGAGTTCATCCCTTCCCGACGTCATCGGGCGGCTGGTGGCTGCGCGCCCGCTCCAGGATCTCGCCAAGACACTTGCCGAGTCCACCGCGCTCTCCGCCAGCGGATTGTGGGGCAGCAGCGTTGCGGCCGTCGTCGCGGCGGTTGAAAAGACGCTCGCTCGCCCGCTGCTGGTCGTCTGCGGACATCTCGACGAAGCCGACGACCTTGCTGACGACATCCACCTTTTCTCCAAAAAACGCCCTGAGGTGCTCCCCGCGCTCGAGTTGGGAGGAGGCCTTGGCCACATGAGCGAGGAACTGGTTTCCAACCGCCTCGGCCTTCTTTCCCGCATGAGCGCCGAGGGAGGAATGCCGCGCTTTCTGATCGCAGCGATCCAGGCGCTGATGCAGCCGGTTCCGTCGAAGAAGCAGCTGGAGCAGCTTCTCTTCCCGATCAAGCCGGGCCAGAAACTCGAAGCCGAGAAGCTGATCGTCTGGCTCGCCGACCACGGGTACAACCGGCTGGAGCAAGTGGAAGTGCCCGGCGACTTTGCGGTGCGCGGCGGGATCATCGACGTCTATATTCCCGGCGAATTTGAGGTGTCCGGCGAAGAAGTCGGACTCGCCGCCCGCGTCGATTTCTTCGACGACCAGATCGAATCGATCAAGCGATTCGATCTCGACACGATGGGATCGCTGCAGACGCTGGAATCCGTTCGTCTCGTCGATCTCAAAGGCGCTCTTCCCGACAGCGGCGAGTCAACGAGCCTCTTCCGCTACCTCCCGGCGGACACGATTGTCGCCCTCTGGGCTCCCCTGGAGATCGCCGAGCAGGGCAAAAGCTATCTCGACCGTCTCAACGACGTGAAGGGGATGTATCCGCTGAGCGCGCTGCTGCACCAGGCGGAGGGATTCGCGCGGCTCGAGTTGAGCCAGTTTGATCAGGGAACTTCCGCCGGTCCCAGCCTTGTCGGTGGCAAAGCCGTCCCGCACGTCCGACTTCCCATCCGATCGCTGCAGCGGTTCGAATCCGAGGCGAAGAAAGCCGTGGGGGAATTGGCCGAGCTGTCGGAAACGTCGGATGTCACCGTTTTCTGCGAAAACGCGGGAGAGAGACAGCGATTTGTCGAGCTGGTGCAGACGGAGAATCCCGGGCTCGCCGAACGCGTGCACGTGCAGATTGGGTATTTGCATCGGGGATTTGTGTGGGACGGGGAGGAGCAAGAGAGGCGAGAAAGCACGGAGGGACCTGCCCCCTCTCCCGGTACCCCGGGAGAGGGTTGGGGTGAGGGTGATTCCGAACGTCGCGTAGCCTCGTACGCGAAATCACCCTCACCCCTGCCCTCTCCCGGATTACCGGGAGAGGGGGGAGGTCCGTCCGTTTCGCGCCTTGCCCCCCTCGCCCTCCTCGGCCATCACGAACTCTTCCACCGCTACGAGCAGCGGCGGCGCGTCAAGAAAGTGATCGCTTCGCGGCCGGTCGATTCATTCCTCGATCTCAAGTCCGGCGACTACGTGGTGCATGTCGCTCACGGGATTGCGCGGTTCACGGGAATGCAGACGATCTCCAAGGATGGACACAGCGAGGAATATCTCACGCTCCGCTTTGCGGAGAATGCGACGCTGCACGTTCCGGCCGCACGCATCAATCTGATTCAGAAGTACGTCGGTGGATTCCAGGGCCACCCGCAGCTCTCGCGGCTGGGCAGCGGAGCGTGGGAGAAGCAGAAGGCGAAAGTCGCCGAGGCGGTCATGGATATGGCCGCCGAACTGCTGGAAATACAGGCGGCACGTGCCGCCGAGCCGGGTTTGGCGTATCCCCCCGACACGGACTGGCAGCGCGAATTTGAAGCCGAGTTTCCGTATGAGCCGACCGGTGATCAGGTCATCGCCGCCGACGAGATCAAGCAGGACATGCAGAAGCCTCGGCCGATGGACCGGTTGCTCTGCGGCGACGTCGGATATGGCAAGACGGAAATGGCGATGCGCGCCGCCTTCAAGACCGTCGAGTTTGGCAAACAAGTGGCCATCCTGGTGCCGACAACGGTTCTGGCCGAGCAGCACTTCCGCTCATTCCGCGAGCGAATGGTCAACTATCCGTTCAACGTCGATTCCATCAGCCGATTCAAGTCCGCCGGCCAGCAGAAGGAAACCGTCAAACGGCTCGCCAAGGGGGAAATCGACATCCTCATCGGGACCCATCGCCTGATCAGCAAGGACGTGAAGTTCGCCGATCTCGGCCTGGTCGTCATCGACGAAGAGCAGCGATTTGGCGTGACGCACAAAGAACGATTGAAGCAGATGCGCAAGACCGTCGACGTGCTCACCATGTCGGCCACGCCCATCCCGCGCACGCTCCATCTGAGCATGCTCGGTCTGCGCGACATTAGCTCGCTCACCACCGCGCCGCAGGATCGCCGGAGCATCGTCACGGAGGTGATGGCCTACGACAAGCAGCGCATTCAGCAGGCGATTCTCCGCGAGCTGAATCGCGAGGGGCAGGTCTATTTCGTTCACAACCGCGTCCACAATATTCTCGAGCAGGCCGAGGAAGTTCAGCGTCTCGTGCCGGATGCGCGCATCATCGTTGGCCACGGCCAGATGGCCCAGGGAGAGTTGGAAGAGGTGATGCTCAAGTTCGTACGCCACGAGGCGGACATTCTCGTCTGCACCACCATCATCGAAAGCGGACTGGATATTCCCAACGTCAATACGATCCTGATCAACGCCGCCGATCGCTTCGGCCTCAGCGAGCTGCACCAGCTCCGCGGCCGAGTGGGGCGTTACAAGCACCGCGCCTATTGCTATTTATTGCTCCCCTCCGACCGGCCGATTACCGACATTGCCGCCAAGCGGCTCAAGGCAATCGAGGAATACAGCCATCTCGGCGCCGGCTTCAAGATCGCCATGCGGGATCTGGAAATCCGCGGCGCCGGCAACATCCTCGGCCCCGAGCAGTCCGGCCACATCGCCACCGTCGGCTACGAGATGTATTGCCAGCTCCTGGAAGAAGCCACCAGGCAACTTAAAAACGAACCGAAGAAAACCACGCCGGAAGCCCACGTCGACATTGGCGTCACCGCGTTTCTCCCCAAGACCTACATTCCCGGCGACCGCCCCAGGATGGATCTGTACCGCCGGCTGACTCGCTGCACCGACATGCATATGCTCGCGATGCTGGAGCAGGACATGAAAGACGCGTTCGGCGAGCCCCCCCGCCAAGCCCTGGTGTTCCTGGCCCTGACCGAACTACGGCTGCTCGCCCAGACGTATGGCATCAGCAGCATTATCCGAAAGGAGCCGGATGTCGTGCTGACCGTGCAGGACGCGAAAAAGGCGCAGGCGGCACTGCTCGGTGCCCCCGGCACTCTGCGCGTGATCGACGAGAAGACGGTTTACTTACGGATGCCCCCTACGTTTCTCGAATCGGAGACGTTGCTGATGGTCTTACGAAACCTGTTGCGCGGCGCGTATGACCGCGAGCGGAACGGGTTGCCCGAGGCGGTGTCGGCACCTTCGATTCGCAAAGAGCCGGCGGTCGTCAAGGCGTCGAGTTGACTCGGTGCCCCCCGCCTACCGCACTCGCTCCGCTTCGCGCGCAGCGGCTTACCGTGCGCAGCGGTTTCGTCACCCCTTTTAGCGGCTTCCCGAAGGGGAGAGCGTCCGGCGGCGTGTTCCTGACCGACCCAATGCGGCGACCGATTACCGGTGTACTCGCTCCCCTTCGGGGAAGCCGCTACTAAAACGAAGAGGGGTGATGAACTCGCTGCCTACAACTCGGACCGCTCTATCGCAAGAACGACCGGATCGCCCGCCGCGCCGCGTCGAGCGCGATTCCGTATACCAGGTGCCCGGCCCACCCGGTAGCGTGAGAGGACCAGGACGCCTCGGTCGCCGGCTTCGACAGCTTCAGCCCCGGCAATGCCAGTTCCTCCGCGCCCAGCCAGACCGCGGTGCCGAAGACGGTTCCGCGCCCGAGGGAGACCATCGGAATATATTCAGCCAAGACTCCGTAGATGCCGCCCACAAACGTTCCGAAGGCAAGCGGAATCACGCCTGCGACGACCGCCCGCTCATTCGAGGTCAACTCATGACCGAACAAACCACGGGAAAGTGCCGTGGCCGTTCGTTTTGTCGCCACCGTCGCTTCCTGGGCATTTTCCAGCGGCCCCGCGCCAAATCCTTTCCCGGCGGCCACAGCTTTGGCGCCTTCCGGAGTCTGCGCCTGTTGCGTTTCCAAATGATCTGCAACCTGCACCGCCGCGGTCTGAGCCGCGTTCATCATCCACGTGGCGATGAAGCCACCTGCACAGCCCGCCAGTAAGCCACTCAGCAGGCACGGTTCCGCATGTTCCGCATCGTCATAATTTGCCATCGTGTTTCTCCTGTTCGTGTAGACAGAGAGAGGGCGCATGCAAACTGGGGGCCGTACCGGTGTCTGCCGAAGCTGACTCACCCGGTTCGCGGGGACAAGCCGGTTCACTTAACTCGCAGAGCAACAATCGGTATGATGCCTCCTCATGTCGGGCGTCAGCTTACCTGTAACGCGGCCAGTGGGGCGGGCATTGCTCGTGGGGAGCCCGGCATCTCGCACTGACGCCGTAACGATGCTGGAACGTCTCGGCTTTGCCAGCACTGAGGTCGACGATCCATATGCGGCAATGGCGGATCTGTGCCGGCGGCCGCTGATTTACCGGGCGCTGGTGCTGAGCCTTGGAAGCCTGTACCGCGAAGAATTGCCGTTGATTGCGGTGGTGAAGCGGCGATTTCCACATGTTGAAATCTGGCTCACGCAGACTGACGGGCGAGCCGCGGCGCTGGCGGATGGCATGCGGCTTGGAGCCGACGGTTTGCTGGGAGAAGACGGCTTGCATCGCGTCGCCGTTCCGGGAGCGGCGTCGGCGGGAAACGCCGCGATCGGTCGCGGCAACGAATCGCTCTCGGGGGAAGCGGTTCACGCGGAAGCGGTGGCAGAAGCGAACGAATCTTCGACCGACTTTGAGCGATCCCTGACCGAACCGGTCCTCACGGCCGATGAGTTGCGGGCGCTGCTGCAGGAGCAATCGACAACGCCGCCGGGCGAAGAAGCATAACGAGCCAAAGATGGTGCGACCGGTCCAGCATCGCGTTCTTCTCATCGGCGACCCGCGCCGGGAAGTTTACGGTGCGCTGGCGCAAG
>Ga0302325_10034703_pt1 | contig 10320 bp, 4 predicted proteins | sample Palsa_T0_2_FD_201948 | JGI IMG/M metagenome (GOLD analysis project Ga0302325, IMG submission 201948) | Peat permafrost microbial communities from Stordalen Mire near Abisko, Sweden - Palsa_T0_2 | ecosystem: Environmental > Terrestrial > Soil > Palsa > Peat permafrost | place: Sweden: Abisko...
CCAAGCGCCAGGTTTGCGGGACAGTGTGCGTTCCGTGGAAGGCGGGCATGCCGCTCAAACGAACTCCATTTTCAATTGTGTAGTAGAGCTCACCATCGCTCTTGTTCTGCGTTCCGGCTGCGCGCAAGTCGGGCGGTTTCGGATAGAGGCCCCTGCCGAATATCGTCTGGCCCCCTCCGTCATTCGAATGGCACTCGGAGCAGTGATATGAGAAATGTTCCATGCCTCCCCGAATGTTCTCGGTTGTTGGCGAGATGGGATTGCGAAGTTGGCGATACGCGGATGGCACGGCCAATTTGCGTGCCGTTGTGGCCGCGAACTCCTCAATCGCCGATGGTGTCGCAAGTGCGCTGAAGCCTCGTCGCACAAGGGTCAGCCCGTATCCCGCGGCTGCAACCGCAAGAGCAAACAGAATTATCGAAACTACTTTCCAGCGTTTCATGTCTACCTCTCCTGTCCCGAGCCGGCACGACTTGCCAGGACATGGAATTCTGCTCGACGATCAGCGACCCGCTGCAACTCAAAAAAGCCTAACGGAAAGCCGGCGGACGTCGAACGTCGGTGCCAAGTCCAGAAATCCCGGGCGACGATCAGTCGGTCTGCATATCCGTGTCATCGTCGTCCGCCCGCCCGAGCCTAGGCAGATACCTGCCGAAGTTCAGTTCGAAGTTGCTCGGAACGCCGTAACCGAGATTGCGGATCTTGGCACGGCGCGCCTGTGCTCCGGGCAAGGCCAGCAATAGAAAGAACAAGTCGTTGCTCGCCTGAATCTCGACAGCTGTCGGGGTCCGGAACCGATTGATCTGAGCCTTCGCCGCGGCTAGCGTTTCACGGTCGAACGAGGCCAGACGCCGGACGAGCGCATCGACAAACGAGTCGAGGTTGGAATCGTCCAACGTGCGGTTCACCCAGCCATAGTGCTCGGCGATATCAGCATCGAAATCGTCGCCGCTGAGGACTATCTCAAGTGCGCGCGAGCGGCCGACCAGGCGCGGTAGCCATTCCAGAGCTCCGCCGCCCGGGACCAGTCCGACGCCGACCTCCGGGTTGCCGAATAGGGCGCTTTGCCGGCTGGCGAAGCGCATGTCGCAGGCCAGCACGAACTCGTTGCCGATGCCGCGCGTGCGGCCGCGAACCTTGGCGATGCTCACGACTGGCGTGGACGCGAGGCGCAGCACAAAATCGCGCCAGAGGCCCAGCACCTCCGGCCGTTCAGCTGCCTTGGCTACGTCGAGATGGGCGATGAAAAAATTAGGATTCGCCGACTGGAAAACCACGACCTTCACGGCCGGGTCCGCCTCGATGTCGGCCATGAGCGATTCCAATTCGACGATCGTTGAAGGAACAAACATATTGATCGGCGGATTGTTGAAGATGATCGTCCATCGCCCCGGATAGGTACGGTCGATGTTGAACTGCGCCACGCCCGCCTCGCTTGCACCGTTGTTGGCGTGGATCTCATACGTCGAATTCGCCATATTCTTTCCTCCCTTTTCGTTTCGCATTTGTCTTTTCGCTGTCGAGTTGAGGCGAAGACAGGAGAGCCCGGTCAACTGCACTCTCCTGTCGCAATGCGCACACAAGGCTCGTCTTCGCCGCGATCAAGCTATGCAGCAGGCGCTGTCAGGCCCGCTCGCAATGATCGGAAGCCCGCGCGAACTTCTTCAGAGAAGAGCAATGGCTGTTCCCACGCGGCGAAATGTCCGCCTTTTGGCAGCTTGTTAAAGTGGATCAACTTGGGATATGCCTTCTTCGCCCAGCTTTCCGGGGCAGGATAGAGTTCGTCAGGAAATACGCTCACGGCCACGGGGATGTTGACGCCCTTGGCATTGAAGTACCCTTTACCCCAATACTCCCAATAGAGACGCGCGCTGGACTGCGCGGTGTTCGTCAACCAGGTGATCGTGATGTTGTCGAGGATGTCATCGCGCGTTAGGCCCTCGGTTCCCCCGTCGAAAACGCGCGAGATCAGCTCGTAACTGCGGGCGTCGTGATCGAGGAAATAAGCTGCTAGCCCGACGGGGGAATCCGAGATTCCATACAATGTCTGCGGTCGCAGCCCCATCTGGAATCCATACGCGATGCCCTTTTGATACACGAATTGCAAACGCTCGTAAGCAACCTGCTCATCGGACGAGAGACCTGAAGGCGCAGGCGCCCCGGAGAAAGCCGCCTGGTCAATTGCGGCAGGAAAAATGCCGGGCATGTTGGTATGAATGCCAAGCAACTCCGGCGCCGCATGCACGCCCATCAGATCGACAATGACTGCGCCCCAATCGCCGCCCTGCGCGACAAATTTCGTGTAGCCGAGGCGCTTCATTAGCGTCACCCAGGCGTGTGCTATGCGATCGGGACCCCAACCGGTCGTGGTCGGCTTGCCTGAATATCCGTAGCCGGGCATCGACGGAATCACCACATCAAAGGCGTCTGAGGCGCTCCCGCCGTGGGCTGTGGGATTGGTGAGCGGATCGATGATCTTCAGTTGTTCGACAACCGAGCCGGGCCAGCCGTGCGTAACGATGAGCGGCAACGCATTTTCATGTTTCGAACGAACGTGAATGAAATGGATATCCAGCCCTTCGACTTGAGTGATGAATTGCGGCAAGGCGTTCAATCTTGCCTCGCACTTACGCCAATCGTATTCCGTGCCCCAATAGCGCGCGAGCGCTTGAGTCGTCGCGAGCTGCACGCCTTGGGTTGCTTCTGTGACTGTTTCCCGCTCCGGCCACTTTGTGTTGTTGATGCGCCTGCGCAATTCGGTGAGTTCCGATTCCGGGACAGTTACTTTCTGAAACGGATGAATCGCGCTGTTGCCGGTTGCCAGCGTGCTGGTTTCTTGTACAGCAGTAGTTGCGGTCATGAATTTCTCCTCTGCGCGGTGATGTTGAAGTTGCAATCGTGATGCGGATCGTTCCTGAGTTGAACTGGCAGCGGCACCCAATATTGAGCTCTCCTTGAAAAACCTTCGACACGGTCGAGTGCAAGTCAGTTTCATGATGTGAGCTGTGTTGTGGTGGAGGCATGGATGGAGTCGACCCAGACTCCACTGGCAAGGCCCATCACCACCACTTTGTGCGCTAGCTGCTCGTTCGCTCCTTTCTGATCCACTCGCGGATGTAGGCGGGGCAATTGCTGAGTTCGATACCTTCGACTTCGGCCTGTGCCAGAAGCCGCACAGCGTCTAGGTCGACGAGTTCTACTTCTGAGAGTTCGATAGCTACGACACGGCGTCCGTGGAGCGCGGTGCGAACGACTTCCAGGTCTTCCGGAGCGAGCCGACCGCTGATCTGTAGGAGCAGACCCTTCTCAGTCCAACGTCGGTCGATTCGGCAGGTCATTGGCTCCCGTCCGCCTGTCGTCCACACATCTCAATGGCAAACAGCATGCCATTCGAATGCGACTGAAAGCATGGGAGATCCAGACGTTTGCGCACAGGCAAATTTGGCAGATCTGGTGAATTTGGTGAATCCGGTGAGTTTGGTGAAGCTGGTGGGGAGTTCAGCGAAACTTGAATCGGGTCTTGTTGATGCGCAATGCCTTGATGCGATGGTCAAGCGTGGATGGTGGAACACCCAGCCTCGCTGCAGCCCCTGCTCGTCCAGCTACGCGGCCCCGAGATGCGGCGAGCGCCGCTTCGATGATCTCCCGTTCACTGTCGGGTTCGCCTTGAGACTTGGCGGGTAAAACAACATGAGACCGTCGGGCTGGTTGTTTTGACAGCCATGACTCGTCAATGGCAAACACGTCGCCGGAGTTCAGAATGACGGACCGCTCAATCACATTTTGAAGCTCGCGTATGTTGCCGGGCCAATCATAATTCTGTAACAAGTCCAACGTCTTCTTCTCGATTGAGCGAAAGTTCTTTCCCGCGCGCTTGGCGTAGCGTCGTACGAAATACTCGACGAGCGTCAATATGTCTTCAGACCGGTCTCGGAGTGGTGGCATCTCGATTGGAAATACATTGAGTCGATAAAAGAGATCTTGACGAAAGCTTCCGTTAGCCACGGCGGTTGTCAGATCTCGATTGGTCGCAGTGATAACTCGTACGTCAACCCGAATCGTCTGTGCTCCCCCGACGCGCTCAAATTCGCGCTCTTGCAAGACCCTCAAAAGTGCGATTTGAGTGTCAGGGGGAAGTTCACCCACCTCATCGAGAAAGATCGTGCCTCCATTTGCTTGCTCGAAGCGGCCTAGCCGCCGCTGTGTAGCTCCTGTAAACGCTCCTTTTTCGTGCCCAAACAACTCCGATGAGATTAGAGAAGGCGCCAGTGCAGCACAGTTCACGCTGACAAAGGCACGGCCGGCCCTTTTGGACTGCTTGTGCACGGCGCGAGCAATGAGTTCTTTACCGGTACCAGTCTCCCCCGTGATGAATACCGTGGAGTCGGTCGGCGCTACCTTGGCAATCGTCGAGAGGACCATTTTCAAAGGCTTAGAGGAACCGACGATTTCCTCAAACATCTGCGCACGGTCCACCTCGTCTCGCAGGGCCAGGTTTTCCCGGTAGAGTTGATCCTTGAGCGCCCTGATCTCTGCTTCTGCGTGTTTCTGATTGCTCAAATCGAGAGCGAAGGCGAGACCTTCGTGCGCGCCTTCCTTGAACAAGGTAGCTCCAATCAGCACGGGCAGCCGAATGCCATCTTTCCGGAAAAACTCTGACTCGAAGGGTTGGACCGTTCCGGTCTGGATTACTTCTGCCAAAGCGCGTTCTGCACGCTCGCGCCAGTCCTCCGGTGTCATATCCAACCATCGCACCCGGCCCGCAGCGACATCTTCATCGTCGTATTGCACCATGCTAAGAAAGGCTGCATTGGACGCCAGAATGGCGCCATCGATATTCCAGGTTACGATCCCCAAAATGTTGGCATCCACCAGGCGCCGAATCTTCGCTTCACGATCTTCGAGATCGCTGTAGAGACGAGTGTTCTCCATTGAGATCGCTGCTGCTGAGGCTAGCAACTTGAGGACGGCCATTCGTGCAGGGGTAAACGCGTGAGGTGTGAGACTGTTTTCGAGGTAGAGCACCCCGAGCAGCCGATTCTGTTTGAGTAACGGAAGACAGAGCACAGACCGTGGGTGATGCCCGCGCATATACTCATCGCCGGCGAATTGATTCTGACCGGATGCGTCGTGTAAGAGAACGACTTGTTTGGTCCGGAGGACATAATGAAGGACCGACTTGGGTAGATCCGCAGCGGTGACACCTGCCTGTCGAAAGGCGACTGTTACCCGATCACTGCTTGTTGTGGCTTCCGCTTCGATGCGATAGTCGTCTCCCTGAGCAAGAATAAGTAGACCTCTTTCGGCGCCTGCATGTTCGAGAGCTGTGCGCATGATTGTGTCGATCAGTCGTTCTGCTACGATTTCACCCGACACAGCTTCGGATACCTTGATCACGGTCGCCAGCTCTAGTTGCTCGACCGCCGTGTGGATCGTTGCCGTCGCATCCGACATCGCTCTTTCACGTCTAATCTGCGGGTAAAGCTGGTCAAGCTGGCGAACCTTGGCATCAGCTCCCCAGCGGACGTAGCAGTAGCGTGCTTCCCGTAGGTAGGTCGTCTCAATTCTTTCGTACCCGCGCGCTGCATAGAACAATCCTGCGAGTTCATTGGCGAGGGCTTCAACGTGGACGAACCCTTGGGCATGTGCGGATCGAACCGCCTTCTCGTAGAGGTCCTGCGCGTTCAGAATGCGCCCCTCGATCCTCGCAATCTCCGCTGCAACCAGCGCGGCGCGGCTCTCAAAGGTCAAAGGTGAGTGCTCTGCCCACACTTCGAGTTGCTTGTAATGCTCCGCCGAGGCGTCGAAGTGCTTTGATCGGTCTTCAAGCGATGCAGTATTCCAGGCGCCCGCGTGAGCAATGGCAGCATAGAGACGAAATTCTGCAGTTTCGAACATCCCCGCTGATGTCCAGTACAGCCCTTGTCCCTTGAACGCTGCCTCAGCCGCTGAAGCATAGTCTCCGGCAAAAACGCGAGCCTCCACCTTGCGGGTCCAATAGTAGAACTCGGCGAACACCAGATTCGGATTGTTCGCCAGATCACGCTCGACCTCGGACTCACTGTAATCGTCGTGATCCAGGCGCCCAACCGTCGGTGTAACTCCGCGTAGCGTCCGAATCAGGCCCAGTTGTGCTCCGCAGAGGTGAATGACCAAACCAAAGCGGACCCTTTTTGCAAAGGCCAGACCATTTTCGCATTCGGACTGCACTTCCGCGAGCGGATCTCCGACTGCCAGGCAAATCGTAATAAGTTGGTCCCAACTATAGGATGCGAAAGTTAAATCGCCAATGCGATATGCGAGATCAAACGCACGCCGCACCAGTTCACGTCCGCTGGCGACGTGCTGCGCCCATGGCATGACCATGGCCCCCACCGACATATAGGTTCGGGCTTGGTAGCGCGTTAGACCGCGCTTTTCAACCAAGTCATAGCCCAGTTGCCCGAACCGGGATCCATCTTTGTAGTTGCCAAGACGTGGGCCGGCAAACATCGCAAGCCAGACATAGGAGAAGCACGCGGCGTCGCTGTTGCCGTGCTCGAGGCTGAGAGTCACCAAGCGACAGACGACCAATGTCGACAGGTGCTCGTCAAAGAGAATCGACGGCGTGACTATCTCCGTGAAGACGTCCAGCGTATCAAGTACCTCCGGATCCACCACGATCGGAAGGTCCATAAGATCTTCGATCTGCCGGTCGCCGAGAAGAGCCCAAATCTGCTCGTATTCGCGCAACACGTCATCACGCGTCGGGCGGTTCGACCACACCGTGCCTTGGCTGCGGAGCCACTCCACAAACACATCCACCGCACGGTCGCACCGATCTAACGTCGTGTATAGAGTGAGTCGCAAGCGTGTGGCCACGCAGAAATCGTGCCGATTGTTCGCGCGCTGCGGCAACAGGGAGAGTCTATCCTCGGCAGCAACCTTGTCTGCGGTCAGCAACTCGCACTCAGCCATGAGATACTCGGTCGCAAAAATGAGGGTGTAGTTCCGCTCCCATGTAGCTTCGGTCAGCAGCGCTCGGCCTGCCCCAAGATATTTGAGTGCCGAAACGTACGCGGTTGAGACCTTGGCACGCCGTCCTGCAATGAGGTTTAGCTCCGCGACATTCTCGCGGTCTTCGACCGAGGTAAGTAGGTGAGAGCCGCGGTTGAGTTGGTTAACTATCTCGAATATTGCCTCCTCGCGTTTGGCTAGAGGTGTGTGTGCAGCCAGGAGCATTCCAATGCGCAGATGCGCCACGGAACGCATTTTCTCGGGGATCAGAGAATAGGCTGCTTCCTGCACGCGGTCGTGCAGAAAGCGATAGGAATCGTCTGCGCGAAAGATAAGTCCGGTCCGCACTGCTTCCCAAAGATGTTGGTGAAGTTCGTCGACAGACTTCTCGTGGCCCATCGCCAGCATGTCGAACTGCGCGCTGTTCCCCATGCAGGCAAACTGTTTCAGCGCCTCCTGTGCGTCTATTGGCAAGCGGTTCAACTTTCCGACCATGAGCTCAACGACGTTGTCGGTGTAGCCTTTGGCATGAATGCGATTCAGGTCCCATACCCAGCTGCTCAGGCTGTAGTCAAAAGTAAGCAGGCCCTCATCGGCAAGCGTGGAAATGAACTGAATTGCGAAGAACGGATTCCCGGTCGTCTTTTCGTGAATCAGTGACGCCAGTGGGTCGGTACGTTCCGGCTCGCTGCGCAGGGAGTCGACAAGCAGTTGAAGCAAGTCCTCGCGCCGAAGTGGAGTGAGAACGATGTCTTGCACGGCCGCTCCGCTTTGGCGGATCGCATTTAGCTTGCGGACCAGGGGGTGAGTGGCATTGACCTCGTTGTCTCGATACGCACCAATGAGCATCAGGTTGTGCAAATCAGTTTGAGTCAACAAATCTTCAAGCAGATCGAGTGTGGCGGTGTCCAGCCATTGCAGGTCGTCGAGGAAAAGCGCCAGCGGATGCTCCGGTCGTGCGAACACGCCGATGAAGCGGCGAAAGACTAGGTGAAAACGTCGCTGTGCTTCCGACGGCGGGAGTTCGGGGATGGGCGGTTGCTCGCCAATGACATGTTTCACTTCTGGGACAAGATCGATCATCAGCAGTCCGTTAGGCTCCAGCGCTTCCCGAAGCATGTCGCGCCATTTGCGCAGTTCGTCTTCACCTTTACTGAGGAGCGGCCGGACGAGGCTTTGGAATGCCTGCGCAAGCGTCGCGTATGGGATATCGCGCTTGTACTGGTCGAACTTGCCAGCGGCAAACAGGCCGCGCGGTGGGACGAGCGGCTTGTGAAGTTCATTCACTACTGCTGACTTGCCGATACCGGAGTATCCGGAGACGAGCACCAACTCTGGCTTACCGCCTGCGACAATGCGATCGAATGCCGTGAGCAGGGTGTCCACCTCACAGTCCCGCCCGTATAGCTTCTCGGGAATTATGAGGCGATCCGGAGTGTCCTGCGCGCCGCAAGTGAATACGTCGATGGATCCTCGAGAATCCCATTGCAAAAGGCCATGCAGTAGGTCGCGTTCGACTCCAGCCGCCGTCTGATACCGCTCCTCAGCAGTTTTCGAGAGCAGCTTCATCGTGATCGCGGAGAGAGCCTCTGGAATGTTCTTTACTCGTTCGCTGGGTGCGACAGGCTGTCTCGCGATGTGGCAATGCACCCATTCCATCGGATCGGATGCAGTGAACGGCAGGCTGCCAGTCAGCATCTCGTACAGCGTGACGCCAAGTGAATATAGGTCGCTGCGGGAATCAATAGATCGATTCACTCGTCCGGTTTGCTCTGGTGCCATGTACGCAAGTGTTCCAGCGATGAACTCTGGAGGTTCGAGCGGTTGACGTTCGCGCGGGACCTGCGATGCGATCCCCAAACCGGTGAGACGGACCCGGCCAGTTTCCAAGTCCACCAACACATTCGAAGGTTTGATGTCTTTGTGGATCAGCCCTCGTCCATGCAGTTGACCTATTGCACCGGACAAAGCAACGGCGAGGCGAAGGAACTGCCCGATCTCCATCGGCTGCCGGACGAAGCGATCGAGCGGCTCGCCACCTGTGTAATCAACGACGAGCAACGTCTGTCCGCGATCGCGGACCAACTCAAGCGGCCGCAATGCCCATGTATTGTCTAGGTGGCTTCTGAGTTCGTGCTCGTGCGCGAGTCGATTGACGCTCTCCAAAGTCGGGTGCTCGGCAACTTCAGAGACTGGTACGAACGCGTACTTCGCGCCCGTGGCATTGTGCTGGCTGAGCCTGCAAAAAATACGTCCGGCATCGCGCCACAGCACCTCTACGGAGTCGTTCTCCCAGCCCGCCCCAAACAAGACGGATGCTTTCATCTGTCCTGACTCCTTCTTCCCGGGTTCAAACGGTCGCTCTGGCTCGCGCTAGCGGACCTACCACAATTCGGAGACGATGCAGCTCGACGTAGCCTCGACTAGATCTTGCTGTGCAATGAACTCAGGATTTTTCCGGTTCAAAGGGATCCGCGTTCAGGGCCCGCATTATCTTTCACATCCGGTGCCCATCGACCTTCGAACGGCGGCACCAGCGCAAAAACGCAAGCGGCAAAACCCAAGACACAGGCAAGGCCAAGGGAGGTTTCAACGTCGGGAGCAGTTTCCCATAGTTCTAAACACATCCAGTGATAGCAACTTAGGTCCCTGGGGAATGTTCCACTGAATGCGAAAAGAGCGGGGCAGCTTCGGAGAAATCATCTCACAACCCACAAGGGCTTGAGGGCACATCCTGCGTCGGGTGCTCGCGCACCTCGACAGGGCATTCACGGGTGCCCCTCTATCGGTTCTGGTATTGTCACATCGCGCAGGAGCTTCGTCGTTAGGACAGCCTTTCTTCACGGTGAAATGTCAATTGTTCCCAGTAGGGCAATACGCGCATCGACGGATTGGTGTCTAAAAGACGAAGAATCCAATCCACAAAACCTGTTGTCTCCAACTGTCACGACAGAGGTCAACAATCACATGGACGTGTAGTCGTTAGCCTTGATCGGAAATGCCTCGGGGCAGGATGCTGAGGGAGCGAGAAATTGCTCCGAGGCATTTTCGATCAAGGCTAACGACTTTGCGGACAAGTGACCCTCCGAGGAAGCCGACTGCTATTCATTTTTGGCGAATTTACTTCACTGTTAGCGATACGGGCTAGCACCCATGAGTCTGGGTTGACCTGCTGCGCTTTGAAAATGTCCGGTAGTGCGGAGCAAACAGACGACGCTCTCTTCTCCACCTCGTTTGAAGCGTCAATGAATAAAGAGAGCGATCTTGGAATAGGCTGGCGTCGATCGTTCTATATGTGCACATCTATCAAATTCCCATAGACTT
>Ga0302325_10034704_pt1 | contig 10320 bp, 7 predicted proteins | sample Palsa_T0_2_FD_201948 | JGI IMG/M metagenome (GOLD analysis project Ga0302325, IMG submission 201948) | Peat permafrost microbial communities from Stordalen Mire near Abisko, Sweden - Palsa_T0_2 | ecosystem: Environmental > Terrestrial > Soil > Palsa > Peat permafrost | place: Sweden: Abisko...
ATAGATCAGCAGCGAGTTGCTCGAGGCGTCGGAGGTGATCCGGACCCCTTCGAGGAGAGGCGCGCCATTGCCGCCCCCGGCGCCCAAACTGGCCGAACCGGCGCCGCGCGCTTCGAGCGCATTCGCGTTGGCGCCGTTCGCCGCTCCGATCGTGCTCTGAAATCCGGCCGAATTGCCGCTGCGGCTGCCGCCGGACGTCTGCGCGCCACCGCCGAGGCCCGATGACGAGCCGCCGCCGGCGCCCGACTGGCCGCTGCTGCCGCCCAGCGACAAGCGGTCGGTGGAGGACCGCGGCGCGGTCGAACTCGGCGTGTCGAAAGAACCGCCCGAACCGCCGACGCCGAAGATATCATTGAGCACCTTGGCGACCTGCTTGGCCTCGCCGTAATTGACCCGGTAGACATGCACGCCGGTGCGGTTGACGTCCGTGGTGTCGAGGCGCTTGATCCAGGTCTCCGCTGCCCGCAGCAGGTCGGGCTTCTTGGTGACGACGAGGATGCCGTTCATGCGTGCCATCGGCTGGAACTTGACGTTGCCCTGGCTCATGCCGCCCTCGCCGGCATCGAGGATCTTCTCGAGCTCGGCGATGATCGGCTCCGGGTTGCTGTACTGAACCGGAAAAATGCCGACCGACTGCCCGCGCATCCAGTCCACGTCGAAGCTGAGCGCGGTATCTATGGCGCTGCGGCGTTCCGGGCCGGTGCCCTGGATCAGCAGGATGTTGCGTCCGGGATCGGCCCGCACCGTGCCCGGCCTGGTGGCAAAGCTGTCGAGTAGTTTCACCAGCGCGGCGGCGGAGACATATTGCAGCGGAACGACGGAAACGCCGTAGCCGGGTTCGGGGTGGCCGGCCACTGTATCGGCGTTGCCGCCGCCTACTGCATCGCCCAGCGGTATGATGCGATAGCCCACGGCGTCCCGGATCAGCACCACGTTGCTCATGCGCAGGACGCTTTCGAGCACGTACACCAGATCGGATTTCGGCACCGGCTTGCCGGATGACAGGCTTATCGATCCCTGGACGCGCGGATCCACCGAATATCCGACACCCAGGATGTCGCCGAGCACGGCCTTGGCGACCATCGCGATCGGGGTGTTTTCGAAATTGAGCTCATAGCCTTCCCCGGTTCCGCTCCCGCCGGCCTGCTGCGCCCGCCCCGCCGCATCGTTGGCGGGAACGACGACCCCGGTATAGACCACGGGCTTGCTGCGGGGGCCGCCGTTCTGGGCGCCCTGATCGACCGGTTGCGGCGAGCGTGGAAGAATGTCCAGCGCGCGGATGCGATCGAACACGTCTGGGGTTTTGCCGTCCTCGGTGGCCACCGGCAGGTTGGTGCACGAGCCCACCAATGCGAGCGTCAATGCCCATAGCAGCGCCACCGCTCCGCCGCGAAGCGATCGACGCGCATCGACGATCTTGCTGTCTCGTCCCACGTAGCGACGCCAACCCCAATTTACTTCGGGCGGTCGTAGGTGAAGTTTCCGGCGAATGTGGGCTTGCAGATTTCGCCATTGTTTCTTCAATCGCCTTTTTTGTTTCTAATCTTCTCTGACGGAGATCGACATCACACGACCCGATCATTATCAAACGGTCTGACGACCTGTTCCTCCACCCCGAGGACTTCCTCGGCACGCTGGTCGAGCTCGAAGAGGCCTGAGTCCCGTGGCATGGACCACGATCGCCGCGATCTACTTCATCATCTGGTGGCTCGTGCTGTTCACGGTGCTGCCGTGGGGCGTGCGTTCCCAGCACGAGCACGGCGATATCCCGCCCGGCACCGATCCCGGCGCGCCGTCGATCCACGGCCTGAAGAAGAAGGTGGTCTGGACCACTGTGGTGGCGACCGCCGTGTTCGGGGCGTTCTACTGGGCGTTCGTGACCAGGGCGATCGCGTTCGAGGATCTCGTCACGCTGTGGGGGCTGCTCAAGCCGGGGTCGCGTCCGTAGCGCCGCTTCTCCCTCTCCCCGCACGCGGGAAGAGGTAGCCCGCATGACATGCGGGATCACGCTGAAGTGCTGCATCAAAACGATCGCCGCACTCTGATGTCGCTGCGCTCATCCAGACTACTCGCCGCGGAGGCTTCCTAGCCGACCTCACGCTGCCTTAATGGCCGCGTGGTCCAATACGCATAATTTTGTTGCGCCTTAGCGGGCGAATCGCCGGAGATGTACCGGGACAATTCCGCTGCGCGGTAGAATCGGGCGCCCCGAACACAATTCATGATTGTATTTATGCCTGCCGCATCTTTGCGAGCGGGGCGTCGCGCCCGTTCGCCCGCCGCCGCAGCGTCCCGAAAAAAGAAAGCAGGGCCAAAGCCCTGCTTCAATGCGCTCACAAAGTGCCGGTCGACTCCCGATTTGTTATTATTTGGAGTGGCCGCGATTTATCGCGCCGCCGGTTTTCCTCCCACAGACTTGGACCGCAACCTTCCGGAGCGCAAGATTATTGCGCAGACGCGCTCCATTCAGCGGATAAGTTACTCTTACCTTATTGCGGTCCAATTTGTCACCATGGTTGTCGTGCACTGCACCATAAATCATCAAAGCCCTGCCGGGCGCCGGTTTTGGCGATTTGGAGGGGAGAACCCATTGAATCGATTGCCGTGCTTGTAATTGGCGGAGTGATCCGGTTTGACTGCGTCCGACACTCGCTTCCCCGAATCATGCGCGGAGCCCATGCGACTTTCTCGTTTTTTTCTGCCGATCCTGCGCGAAACCCCGAAGGAGGCAGAGATCGTCTCGCACCGGCTGATGCTGCGTGCCGGGATGATTCGCCAGGAGGCGGCGGGTATCTACGCGTTCCTGCCGCTCGGCTTGCGGGTGCTGGAGAAGGTGTGCCGGATCGTGCGCGAAGAGCAGGACCGCGCCGGCGCGATCGAGATGCTGATGCCGACGATCCAGTCGGCCGATCTGTGGCGCGAGAGCGGGCGCTATGACGACTACGGCAAGGAGATGCTGCGGATCAAGGACCGCCATGACCGCGACATGCTGTACGGGCCGACCAACGAGGAAATGATCACCGAGATCTTCCGCGCCTATGTGCGTTCCTACAAGGACCTGCCGCTCAATCTCTATCACCTGCAATGGAAATTCCGCGACGAGGTGCGCCCCCGCTTCGGCGTCATGCGCTCGCGCGAATTCCTGATGAAGGACGCCTATTCCTTCGACCTGGATTTCGCCGGCGCCCGGCACTCCTACAACCGCATGTTCGTCGCCTATCTGCGGACCTTCGCGCGGCTGGGATTGCGCGCCATACCGATGGTCGCCGACACCGGGCCGATCGGCGGCAATCTCAGCCATGAATTCATCATCCTCGCCTCCACCGGAGAGAGCGAAGTATACTGCCACCGGGACTATCTCGACTTCGCCATCCCCGAGGCGGACGTGGATTTCGACGACCCCGAGGCGATGCAGCGGCTCGTCGACGTCTGGACCTCGCGCTACGCGGCGACCTCCGAGAAGCACGAGCCCGCCGTGTTCGATGTGCTGCCCGCCGACGCCAAGATGTCCGCGCGCGGCATCGAGGTCGGCCACATCTTCTATTTCGGCACCAAATATTCCGCGCCGATGAAGGCGGTGGTCGCGGGACCCGATGGCGGCGAGCATCCCGTCCACATGGGATCCTACGGCATCGGCCCGAGCCGGCTGGTCGCCGCCATCATCGAGGCCTTCCATGACGATGCCGGCATCAAATGGCCGGAGGCGGTGGCGCCTTTCAAGGTCGCCATCCTCAATCTCAAGCAGGGCGACTCGGGAACCGATGCGGCGAGCGAAAACCTCTACCGTCAGCTCTCCGCCAGGGGGGGCGATGTGCTCTACAACGACCTCGACGAACGTCCCGGCTCGAAATTCGCGTCGACCGACCTGATCGGCATTCCCTGGCAGGTCCTGGTGGGGCCGAAGGGGCTGGCCGAAGGCAAGATCGAGCTGAAATGCCGCGCCGACGGCAGCCGCCAGCTGCTGGCGCCGGCCGACGCGATCGAGCGCCTGGCACGATGAAACTGTGCGCGACGGCCGGCGCGACCATAAAGGCAGTGGCGCATGAGCGCCAGAATCTGATGAAATCGAGCGCGGGGAGCTGGATTCTGAAACCGGGGGAAGGGAACCAAAGCCTATGAGCGAACCCAACTCGACGCCGCCCTTTGCCCCGTTCGAATGGATGCTGTCGCTGCGCTATCTGCGGGCGCGGCGGCGCGAGGGGTTCATCTCGGTCATCGCCGGGTTCTCCTTCCTCGGCATCATGCTGGGCGTCGCCACCCTCATCATCGTGATGGCCGTCATGAACGGCTTCCGCAAGGAACTGCTCGACAAGATTCTCGGGCTCAACGGCCATCTCCTGATCCAGCCGCTGGATTCGCCGCTGACCGATTGGGACGCGGTGGCCGGCCGCATCATGATGGTGCCGGGCGTGAGGCTCGCCGCACCCGTCGTCGAGGGCCAGGCGCTCGCCTCCTCGCCGTTCAATGCCAACGGCGTGCTGGTGCGCGGCATTCGCGGGCCCGACCTCGCCCGGCTCGGCTCGATCGCCAACAACATCCAGCAGGGCACGCTGGAGGGCTTCGACCAGGGGCAGGGCATCGCCATCGGCGCGCGGCTGGCGGAACAATTGTCGGTGCATGCCGGCGACAACATCACGCTGGTGGCGCCGCGCGGCGCGGTGACGCCCATGGGCACGACACCGCGCATCAAGCCCTACAAGGTGGCGGCCGTCTTCAAGATCGGCATGTCCGAATACGACGCCGCCTTCGTCTACATGCCGCTGCCGGAGGCGCAGGCCTATTTCAACCGCCCCGGCGATGTCACCGCGATCGAAGTCTATGTGGACAATCCCGATCGCATCGACCGCTTCCGCAAGGCGATCTCGGACGCGGCGCAGCGGCCGATCTACATGATCGACTGGCGCCAGCGCAACGCCACCTTCTTCAACGCGCTGCAGGTCGAACGCAACGTCATGTTCCTGATCCTGACGCTGATCGTGCTGGTGGCGGCGCTCAACATCGTGTCGGGCCTCATCATGCTGGTGAAGGACAAGGGCCAGGACATCGGCATCATGCGCACCATGGGCGCGACCCAGGGCGCGATCATGCGCATCTTCCTCATCACCGGCGCCTCGATCGGCGTGGTCGGCACGCTGACCGGCTTCCTGGTCGGGACGCTGGTCTGCTTCAACGTCGAATCGATCCGCCAATTCCTGTCCTGGGTGACCAGCACCGAGCTGTTCTCTCCCGAACTCTATTTTCTGTCCCGGCTGCCCGCCGACATGGACGCCGGCGAAACCACGGCGGTCGTCATCATGGCGATGACGCTGTCCTTCCTCGCGACCCTTTATCCTTCCTGGCGCGCCGCGCGGCTCGATCCGGTCGAGGCGCTGCGCTACGAGTGACGAGATGGCCGACGGAACACCGGTGATCTACCTGAACGGCATCGAGCGCCACTACAAGCAGGGCGACGCGACGCTCGATATCCTGTGCGGGGTCGATCTCGCGGTGTGGGCCGGGCAATCGGTCGCGCTGATCGCGCCGTCCGGCGCCGGCAAGTCGACGTTGCTGCACATCGCCGGCCTGCTCGAGCACCAGGACGCCGGCGAGGTGTTCTTCAACGATGCGCCGACCTCGTCCCTCAACGATACCGCCCGCACCAAGCTGCGGCGCACCGATGTCGGCTTCGTCTACCAGGCCCATCATTTGCTGCCGGAATTCACCGCGCTGGAAAACGTGATGCTGCCGCAGATGGTGCGCGGCCTGCGCAAGCGCGACGCCGACCGCCGCGCCCGCGAATTGCTCGGCTATCTCGGCCTCAAGGAGCGCGTCGAGCACCGGCCGAGCGAACTCTCCGGCGGCGAGCAGCAGCGGGTCGCGATCGCCCGCGCCGTCGCCAATGCACCGCGCATCCTGCTCGCGGACGAGCCGACCGGCAACCTCGACCCCAAGACCTCGGAGCGGGTGTTTTCGGCCCTGACCCAGCTGGTGCGCGCCTCCGGCCTCGCCGCCATCATCGCCACCCACAACATGGACCTCGCGGCGCGCATGGACCGCAGGGTGACGCTGCGCGACGGCAAGCTGGTGGAGGTGGAGTAGCGCTACCCGCGCGCGACCCGAGCCCGCTTGCGGCCGCTCACGTGCGGGTCCTGAGCCGGACGCTGCGTCTGAATATAGCCGGGATTCGCCAAGCATCTGCCGCCGACGCCGCCAAGGGTGGCCGTGCACTGCGCATGGCTCGAATAAGCGCAACTCCACGCAGCCGATTCATTGGAGATCAGGCACCAGCCCAAATACTGTGCCGCCGCTTGATGGTTGCCCGCCGCCCACGCGGCGATGAGGATGCCCGTAAGCAGAAATGTTCGTGCCATGGCCGTGTCCTCCTGCGGCTCAACGCGCGCCGTGCAGGCCTTCGCGTCGAGACGGTGCCGTGATCCTAGCCGGTTCAGGCTCCGCCAGCGACCGCCTTTGCCGGTGTCTTTGCGCCTGCGCGGCGAGGATTAACCACGGCGAAGGCGGGGCCATCTCAGGCCAATCTCCCACGTTGACTTAGAACATATCATGAACTACGTTCCCCTTACGTTCGAAGAAACGGGGGACGCATCATGATACGCGCTGTCGTCGAGGAAGCCGCCGCACTCGCATCGATCACCTTGTTCGTGGGGATGATCGTGGTTTGGGCTCAGGTCCTGGCGGTGCTGTAAGTCTTGGCGGTGCTGTAAGTCCTGGCGGGTGCTGTAACCGGGAACCCCGAGTATCCTGTGCACGGCGCCGCCGGCGCGGCCGTGACGCTGGACAAGGCCACGCCCGGGTTCGCAGGATCGGGCTGGTCGAATCGGCCGTTCCGCGCCCGCTCGTTCCAAACCGCGCAGTGTCAGACAGGCAAACATGGTCGGTTTCGTCCACCTCCACCTTCACTCGGCCTATTCGCTGCTCGAAGGCGCGCTGCCCATCGCGCGGCTCGCCGAGCTCGCCAAGGCCGATCATCAGCCGGCGCTGGCGCTCACCGACACCAACAACATGTTCGGCGCGCTCGAATTCTCGGAAAAGATGGCGGGGTCGGGCATCCAGCCGATCGTCGGCTGCGCGCTGTCCATCGATTGCGGCGACCAGGACAACCAGATGCGTCCCGGCGGCGGCGGCCTGTCGGCCAGCGCCCAATCGCTGCCGCGGCTGGTGCTGCTGGCCGCCACCGAGACCGGCTACCGCAACCTGCTGCACCTCAATTCCCGCGCCTTCCTCGACCATCCCGGCAACGAACCGCCCCACATCAAGCTCGCCTGGCTCGACGGCCATGCCGACGGGCTCATCTGCCTGACCGGCGGCCCTGACGGCCCGATCGACCGCATCATCGCATCGGGCCAGCCGCATCTGGCCGCCTCGCGCATGGATGCGCTGTTCGCCGCTTTCGGCGACCGCCTCTATGTCGAGTTGCAGCGCCACGGCCTCGCCCACGAGCGCACCGTCGAACCCGCGCTCATCGATCTCGCCTACGCCAAGGGCATTCCGCTCGTCGCCGCCAACGAGCCGTGCTTCGCGACCGTCGAGGACTACGAGGCCCACGACGCGCTCTTGTGCATCGCCGAGGGGCGTGTGCTCGGGGAGGCGGACCGCCGCCACCTCACCATCGAGCACCGCTTCAAGACCCGCGCGGAGATGATGGCGCAATTCGCCGATCTGCCGGAGGCATTGGCCTCCACGGTCGAGATCGCCGAGCGGTGCTCGTTCCGACCGGTGGCGCGCAAGCCGATCCTGCCGCGGTTTTCGCTGCCCGGCCAGGAAGCGGTCGACGAAGCCAGCGAATTGCGCAAGCGCGCCGAAGCCGGTCTCGCGCGGCGGATCGCCGATCACGGTGTGGCCGAAGGCACCATTCCCGAGCAGTACGCCGAGCGGCTCGCCTTCGAACTCGGCGTCATCGAGCGGATGAATTATTCCGGCTACTTCCTCATCGTCGCCGATTTCATCCAGTGGGCGAAGTCGAAGGGGATTCCGGTCGGCCCCGGTCGCGGCTCCGGCGCGGGCTCGCTGGTCGCGTTCTCGCTCACCATCACCGACCTCGACCCGATCCGCTTCGGCCTGATCTTCGAGCGGTTCCTCAACCCCGACCGGGTGTCGATGCCGGACTTCGACATCGATTTCTGCCAGAACCGCCGCGACGAGGTGATCGACTACGTGCAGAGCCGCTACGGCCGCGACCAGGTGGCGCAGATCATCACCTTCGGCAGCCTGCAGGCGCGCGGCGTGCTGCGCGACGTCGGCCGCGTGCTCGAAATGCCCTATGGGCAGGTCGACAAGCTGTGCAAGCTGGTGCCGCAGAATCCGGCGGCGCCGGTGACGCTCGCCCGCGCCATCGCCGACGAACCGCGGCTGCAGGCGGAGCGCGACAGCCAGCCGATCGTGGCGCGCGCCTTCGCCATCGCGCAGAAGCTCGAGGGCCTCTACCGCCACGCCTCGACCCACGCCGCCGGCATCGTCATCGGTGACCGGCCACTGCGGGAACTGGTGCCGCTCTATCGCGATCCCAAATCCAACATGCCGGTGACCCAGTTCAACATGAAATGGGTCGAGCAGGCCGGCCTCGTCAAATTCGATTTCCTCGGGCTCAAGACGCTGACCGTGCTGGAGACCGCGGTGAAGCTCGTCGCCGCCCGCGGCATCGAGATCAATCTCACCCGCATTCCGCTCGACGACGCCAAGACCTATGAGAGCCTGGCGCGCGGCGAGACCGTCGGGGTGTTCCAGGTGGAAAGCCAGGGCATGCGCCGCGCCCTGGTCGACATGCGGCCGGACCGCTTCGAGGACCTGATCGCGCTGGTGGCGCTCTACCGCCCGGGCCCGATGGCCAACATCCCCACCTATTGCGCGCGCAAGCTCGGCCGTGAGGCGATCGAATACCTGCACCCGACGCTGCAGCCGATCCTCGCGCCCACCTACGGCATCATCACCTATCAGGAGCAGGTGCAGCAGATCGCCCGGGATCTCGCCGGCTACAGCCTCGCCGAGGCCGACCTGCTCCGCCGCGCCATGGGCAAGAAGATCAGGGCCGAGATGGCGGCCCAGCGCGGCCGGTTCCTGGCCGGCGCGGTCGAGCGCGGCGTCGACAAGGCGACCGCCGACACCATCTTCGAAGCCTGCGCCAAGTTCGCCGAATACGGCTTCAACAAGTCGCACTCGGCGCCCTACGCCTTCATCACCTACCAGACCGCCTACATGAAGGCGAACTACCCCGTGGAATTCCTGGCGTCGTCGATGACGCTCGACATGGGCAACACCGACAAGCTCTCCGAATTCCGCAGCGAGGCGCAGCGCCTGGGGATCAAGGTCCAGCCGCCCTCGGTCAACCGCTCCGGCGTCGATTTCGACGTCGCCGGCGACACCATCCATTACGCGCTCGCGGCGCTCAAGGGCGTCGGACGCGCGGCGGTGGAGATCATCGTGTCGGCGCGCGGCGACCGCGCCTTCGCCGATTTCTCGGACTTCGCGCGCCGGGTCAATCCGCGCGCGGTCAACAAGCGGGTGCTGGAAAGCCTCGCCGCGGCCGGGGCGTTCGACGATGTCGAGCCCGACCGCGCCCGCGCAGTCGCCGCCATGGATGCCGTGCTCGCGACCGCGCAGCGCACCTTCGACGCCGTCGCGCTCGGCCAGAGCGAGCTGTTCGGCGGCCCGGCCGCGCCGGAGAAGCTGGTGCTGCCCGAGGTCCCGGTGTGGCTGCCGGCGGAGCGGCTGCAGCGCGAATACGACGCCATCGGGTTCTTCCTGTCGGGCCATCCGCTCGACGACTATGCCGGTGTCCTCAAAAGCATGCGGGTGCCGTCCTGGGCGGAGTTCTCGCGCCAGGTGAAGTCCGGGGTGACTGCGGGCAAGGTCGCCGCCACCGTGGTGACGCGGGCGGAGCGGCGCACCAAGACAGGCAACAAGATGGGAATCATCGGGCTGTCGGACCCGTCAGGCCACTACGAGGCGGTGATCTTCGCGGAAGGGCTGCAGCAGTATCGCGATCTCCTGGAGCCCGGCCGCCCGGTGCTGCTGGTGATGACCGCGGAGGCGCAGGGCGACGAGGTGCGCGCACGCATCCAGAGCGTCGAGGCGCTCGATGCCGCCGCCGCCAAGGTCCAGAAGGGCCTGCGCATCTTCCTGCGCGACGGGCTCCCCCTCGACGCGGTGGCGAAACGCCTCGACGGCAAGGGCGACGGCGAGGTCAACGTCGTGCTGCTGCTCGATGCCGGCGCCGAGGTCGAGGTCAGGCTCCCCGGCCGCTACAAGGTCTCCCCGCAGATCGCCGGCGCCATCAAGGCGGTGCCGGGGGTGGTCGAAGTCCAGGCCATGTAGCACACAGCCCGG
>Ga0302325_10034705_pt1 | contig 10319 bp, 10 predicted proteins | sample Palsa_T0_2_FD_201948 | JGI IMG/M metagenome (GOLD analysis project Ga0302325, IMG submission 201948) | Peat permafrost microbial communities from Stordalen Mire near Abisko, Sweden - Palsa_T0_2 | ecosystem: Environmental > Terrestrial > Soil > Palsa > Peat permafrost | place: Sweden: Abisko...
TAGAGAATCTGGTGCTCTTGATCGCCATGGCGGCCTTTATCCCGGTGTTCTTCTTCGCCAGCGAGTACGCCCAGATATCACTGCACAAGAATGCGTCGGAGTCCGGGCTCTTCTTGCTCTACTTCTTCATCGGATTCGCCGGCGCGGCGCAGATCGGCGGGCGCATCCTCGACCGCGAGGGGGCCAAACGCGCCGTGGTCATGGGCTGTGCCATCGCCGCGGTGGGATTCGGGCTATGGGGCTCCAAGGTCACGCACTTGAGCCTTTCGAATCAAATCGTCTGGATCATCGTGGCCGGTGCCGGCATGGGCATGATGCTGGGCCCGGCCAACACCGATGCGATCAACCGCGCCTCGAGCCTTTCTTACGGCGAGGCGACCGGCATCACCCAGACCATCCGGAACTTCGGGGCCAGTCTCGGTCTGGCCGTGCTCGGCACCGTCTTGCTCACGGTGCAACGCTCCAAGGTGACCGCATCGTTGCAGGCGCAACACGTCCCGAACGCGGCGCAGGAGGCCGCACGTATCTCGCAGTCCCAGGGAGGCCATTCGGTGAGCTCGATTCCCCACTTCTACTCACTGGACTTCGCCTTCGCCACACAGTCGGTCCTCTACGTCATGTGCGGGATCACCGCTTTCGCCGGCGTCGTGGCACTGTTCGGATTGAAGCGCGGGTTGCAGGTCACTCAAGCGGCACCGGTCGAAACGGCCGGGTGAACCCGTTCTTCACCGGGGTCCGTGAGACCGTGGCGCCCCGACCGGGCGGGCGGCACGGCCCCCTTCCCCCGTTGCTGCTGGGGCTGACGGCGGTGACCGGGCTGGTCGATGCCTTCAGCTACCTGGTGCTCGGGCACGTCTTTGTGGCCAACATGACCGGCAACGTCGTGTTCCTCGGCTTCGCCCTGGTCGGCGCGCACGGCTTCTCCATCGGCGCCTCCGTCGTCGCGCTCGTCTCCTTCGGGCTCGGTGCGCTCGCCGGGGGAGAGGTGGGGGTCCGGCTCCGGCAGGACCGGGGCCGCCAGCTCACCGCCTCCGTGTCCGGCCAGGCGGCACTCCTGGCCGTCTGCGTGGTCCTCGCTGCCGTGAGCGCGCAACCGGTGCCCGGGGGTTTCCGCTATCCCCTGATCATCGCCCTGGCGGTTGCCATGGGGATGCAGAACGCCACCGTGCGCAAGCTGGCCGTTCCGGACCTGGCGACCACCAACGTGCTGACCACCACCATCACGGCCATGGCAGCGGACCGGGAAGACGGGCGGCTGCAGGGATGGGGCGCCGGGCGGCACTTCACTTCGGTGGTGGCGCTGTTCACCGGGGCGCTGGTGGGGGCTGCGCTCGTTTTGCACGTCGCCATGCTCCTACCCCTGATCGCGGCGTTGGTTTTGGTGGCGGCCATCGCGGTGACCGCCCGCCTGTTGGGGCAGCCGGACGCCCCTTGGGTGGCCCCGTGAGCACGTTCATCACGTGTTTCGACACGGCGGGAAGCGGCATCCGCTTGGCCGTCAAGGATCTCATCGACATGGAGGGAGAGCTCACGACGGCGGGCTGCCGGGCCGTGGCGCAGCGCGCCGTTCCGGCCAGTAGCGATGCAGCGTGCCTAGCCGGGGCCCGGGCGGCGGGGGTCCGCATTGTCGGGCGAACCAACCTCCATGAGCTGGCCCTGGGGGTGACGGGGATCAACCCGTGGTACGGCACTCCGGTGAATCCGCTGGACTCTGGCCGGGTCCCCGGCGGCTCGTCCAGTGGGTCGGCGGTGGCGGTGGCCACCGGGGAAGCCGATGTCGCCTACGGCAGCGACACCGGGGGCTCGATCCGGATCCCCTCGGCGTGTTGCGGGACGGCCGGGCTCAAGACGACCTGGGGGAGGATCTCGTGCGAAGGGGTGTGGCCGCTGGCGCCCAGCTTCGACTCGGTGGGCCCGATGGCCCGCGACGTTGCCGGCCTGGGGCGCGGCATGGAGCTCCTCGAGCCGGGATTCGCGGTGGCCGACACGACCGGGGTGGCCATCGGCCGGCTCCGGCCCCCGGCTGATCCGCTGATCGACGCCGCTGTCGACCGTGCCCTGGCCGACGCCGAGTGGCCCGTTCTCGAGCTGGCGGCTCCCGGCTGGGACCGGGCGACGGCGGACGCGGCGCTCCTTCTGGTGGCCGAGGCCTGGGAATCCAATCGCGCCCTGCTGGCCCGGGATCCCGACGGAATCGGGACCGACGTGCGGGAACGCCTGCGGTCGGGCGCCGCGTTCGAACCGGCGGCGGTGACAGCCGCCTGGTCGGGCCAGCGGGCCTGGACGGCCGCGTTGCGCGGACTGCTCGACCAGGTCGACTTTGTGGTCACGCCCACGCTGTCCGTGTTCCCGCCCCTCCTGGCCGAGGGAGGGGACCTGTTGGGGGGCCGTTGCACCCTCCCGGTCAACCTGGCCGGGTTCCCCGCTCTCTCGTTGCCGGTGCCCACCGGAGGGCCCTTGCCGGCCAGCATCCAGGTGATCGGCCCGCCGCACAGCGAGGAGCGGCTGCTGGCCGCCGGAGCCTGGCTCGAGTCAGCCGCCGCCGGCTGACGGGGTGCCGTAGAGCTGCAGGAGGGCCTGGCCGATGGCGGCCAGGTGCGCGCGCACCGCCTCGGGCGCCCGCACCTCGACCCGGTCGGCCAGCCCGGCCAGCTGGCGGGCGACCATCTCCTCGGAGGGTCCCCGGATTTCGACCTCGATCCGCCCGTCGGCACCTGCTGCCCCCTCGTTCACCCGCCGCCCGAACATGTACCGCAGGATGTCCATGGTGCCCGGGTCGGTCACGACGATGGCTCGGGCCGGAGCCCGCTGGGCGTCGAGCGTGGTCACGATGGCGCGCCAGGCCGCGGCCAGGTCGAAGCCCTCGGGCCGCTGCACCGGCTCGCCGGTCGGCTCCACGGACCGCACGCGGTTGACGCGGAAGGTGCGCTGTCCGGCGTCGGTCCAGGCGATCAGGTACCAGACCTGGTTCTTGACCACCAGGCCGAGGGGGTGCACGACTCGCTCGGACACGGCGCCGTCACGGCGGGTGTAGCCCAACCGGACCTGCACGGCCTCGATGACCGCCTGCTGGAGTGACTCGAGATGCGGGGGCGGGGCCGGGCGGCCGTGGTCCCAACTGGTCGGGTCGAGGACCACGGCGCCGGCGGCGGCCTCGGCCTCCGAGCGGAACGTGGCGGGGAGGGCCTGGACCAGCTTGCGCAGCGCGGCCTTGAGCTCGGGCGTGGCCGTCGAGGGCCCGGCGACCAGGAACAGGGTGCGGGCCTCGGCGGCCGTCAACCCGCTCAGATCGGTGCGGGACCCCCCGATCAGGGTCCAGCCGCCGCCCCGGCCCGGTTGGGAGTAGACGGGGATACCCGCCATGGCCAGCCCTTCGAGGTCGCGCCGCGCCGTGCGCGTGCTCACCTCGAGCTCCTGGCCCAGCTCTTCCGCCGTGACCCGCCCCCGGGCCTGGAGGACGAGGAGGGCGGCCACAAGTCGATCGGCCCGCATGGCTCCAACTCTGCCCTACAAAGTGGCCATCAGGTGGCCTCTTTGAGGGCGCACACTCGGAGGACATCACCGATCGCCGCCCGGCGGCAGAAATGGAGAACCCCATGCCCGGACTCGTGCCCCCCGTCACCGACGAGCGCACCGGCCTGCTGTCCTACCTGGCCCAACAGCGTGCCGGCATCCTCTACGCCACCCACGGCCTGACCGATGCGCAGGCGATGACCCGCCCCAGCGTGAGCGAGCTCAGCCTGGGAGGGTTGGTCAAGCATGCCGCCCTCGTGGAGCAGGCCTGGGTGACCTACATGGAGGAGGGGGACGTGGCGGTGTTCCTGCCCGGGTACGACTGGGCCGACGGGTTCCGGCTTCTCCGGCGAGACGTTGGCCGACGTCGTCTCGTTCTCGGCCGAGGTGGCCCGTACGACGGAGAAGGTCGTCACCGACCTCCCCGACCTCGGTACGCCGTTGCGGGCCACCGGTCAGGGCGTGCCCTGGATCCCCGCCGGCCTGGTCTGGTCGCCGCGATGGATCCTCCTCCACCTCATCGAAGAGACCGCTCGCCACGCCGGCCACGCCGACATCGTCCGCGAATCGCTGGACGGCGCCACGTGCTGGACGCTCATGGCGGCGGCGGAGGGATGGCCCGAGGAGCCCGGGGAATAGTCCCTCCCCGGCGGGGTTGACCAGAGCATGCAGATAGATCTCTGGTCCGATTTCGCGTGTCCATGGTGTGCCCTGGGCTTTTACCGGTTGGAGGCGGCGCTCGGGCAGTTCGCCCATGCCGACGAGGTCACGGTGGTGCACCGTGCGTTCGAACTGGACCCGCGTGCCCCGGCGCGCCGCCCCCAGTCGATGACCGAGATGTTGGCGACGAAGTACGGCATGAGTCCCGCGCAGGTGCATGCCGGGCACGAACGGCTCACGGCGTTGGGTACCGAAGTCGGCCTGGAGTTCCGGTTCGACCGGGCCCAGCTGGGCAATACCTTCGATGCCCACCGCCTGGCTCGAGCCGCCCGCGACACGGCCGTGCAGAACGACCTGGTCAAGGGGCTTTTCGGCGCCTATTTCACCCAGGGCGCCCTACTCTCGGACCATGAGGCGCTGGCGCGGGTGGGGGCGGAAGCGGGCATGGATCCCGAGGCGGTCGCCGCCGTGTTGTCGAGCGAGGACTATGCGTCCGACGTGCGATCCGACGAAGCGACGGCACGGGAACTGGGGATAACGGGGGTGCCGCACTTCCTCATCAACGGCAAATGGTCCGTGCCCGGTGCGCAGGACGCGGAAACCTTGGTCCTGGCGCTGGACCGGGCGTGGGAGCGCACCGAAGGGCTGGAGCAGGCCGTCTCCTAGGCCATGGTCTCAAGGATCTCCCGGACCATCTCCTCGGTGGTGTTCGGGTGGAGGAAGGCGAAGCGGGCCACCGTCTCCCCTTCCCAGGTAGTGGGGGTGACGAACCCCGTCTGGGCCGCCAGCAGTGCGGCCGACCAGGCCTCGTAGTCGGGTTTGTCCCACCCGGGTCGGCGGAACAGCACCACGGAGAGCCCGGGTGGCCGCACCAGCTCGGTGTAGGGCGTGTCCTCAATCAGCCTGGCGGCCGACTGGGCGATGGCCAGGCCGGCTTCTACGGCATCGCGGTACGCATCGAGGCCGTACACGGCCATGGAGAACCACAGGGGGAGCCCGCGCGCCCGGCGGGTCAGGTGGTAGGCGTAGTCGCTCGGGTTCCACTCTTCGGGCTTCCCGCTGTGGAGGACCTCGAGGTAGGAGGCGTCCTGGGTGTGGACCGCCTTGGCCAGGTTGGGCTGGCGGTAGAGCAGCGCGGCGCAGTCGAAGGGCGCGAACAGCCACTTGTGGGGATCGACGATGAACGAGTCGGCCCGTTCGAACCCGACGAACTTGTCCCGGACCGATGGCGCGAACAGGGCGGCGCCCCCGTAGGCGCCGTCGATGTGGAACCACAGCGAGCGTTCCGCCGCCACATCGGCCACGCCGGCGAGGTCGTCGATGATGCCGGCGTTGGTGGTTCCCGCCGTGGCGACCACGGCGATCACGTCGTCGGCCCGCGGGTGCCCTTCGAGGGTGGCCCGCAGGGCCAGGCCCGTCAGCCGGTGATCGTCGGTCGGGACGACGAGGGCCTCGACGCCGATGACGTGGAGCGCCTGACCCACCGAAGAGTGGGCGTCCTCACTCACCGCCACCAGCGGGTTGGCGGGTCCGACCCCGCCCCGCCGGTGGCCGGCCGTGTCGCGGGCCACCACGAGCGCCGAGAGGTTCCCGGCCGAGCCACCCGAGACGAAGCATCCGCCGGCCCCGGGCGGCAGGCCGGCCGTGCGTGCCAGGACCTCGAGCGCCTGGTTCTCGGCGACCACGGCGCCGGCCGCCTCCAGCCAGGACGTCCCGTGCAGCGAGGAACAGGAGACGAACATGTCGAACAACAGTGCTGCCTTGGTGGGGGCAGCCGGGATGAAGGACAGAAAGCGGGGGCTGTCACACGACACCACGGCGGTGGCCAGCTTGTCGACGAACAGCCGCATGACCTCGGCGGCCTCGTTCCCCTCGGGACGCATCAGACCGGTCAGCACCGCGACCAGATCCGGGGCCTGGCCGCCGAAGTCCAGCGGGACCGGGTCGAGCGCCAGACGCTCCTTGCAGTAGGCCACCACCAGGTCGGTCATGGCCTCGTCGTAGTGGAACATCCCCGGTGCGGTCATGCCGACCCGGCGCCGTGGCCGCCGGGCGAATCGCCGATGGCACCGCGCTGGTTGAGTCGCCAGGCCTCCTCGGCCCGGGATGCCACCTCGTGCACCGGCATCCCGGTCGCCGCGGCGATCAGGGCGACGTCCTCGAATTCGGGCTTGGCCCGGCCGTACCCCACCTTCATGCGCACCTCCATGCCATCCACCGTGACCTGGTCGAGGCTCCGGGCCGCCGGCCATCGCTCCGTGGCCACGGCTCGCACCCCGAAGGTGCCCGTCGTGGTGTGGATGACCTGGCGCAGGAGGTCCAGGTGGGTGGCGTCGGTCAGGACATGCAGGACGTGGCCCGGCCTTCCCTTCTTCATGGTGACCGGACTGACCCAGGCGTCGAAGGCCCCGGCATCGAGAGCGGCGGCGACCGCATGGGCCAGCTGCTCCCCCGTCACGTCGTCGAGGTTCGTCTCGAGCACCAATGCGGGTTGCCCCGGCCCGATCGGCGCCGCCACGCGGTGCCCGATGACGACCTGGGTGCAGTTGGGCAGTTCGTCGAGCTCGCTCGCCCCCCCGCCAAACCCGCTTGCGGCCACCACCATGGCGGGCATCGGGCCGAACGAGGTGGAGAGGGCGGCCAGCAACGCCGCGCCGGTCGGTGTCGTGAGCTCCACCCCGGTGGCCCGCCCGTAGGTCGGGATGCCCTCGAGCAGGCGGACCGCCGCCGGGGAGGGGTTGGGGAGGATCCCATGGGCGGAGCGGACCGTCCCGGTGCCGGTGGCCACGGCCGACGCCGCGATCTCGTCGACCCCGAGGACCTCGAGCGCAGCGGCCGTGCCGATTATATCGATGAGGGCGTCGTGGCCCCCGACCTCGTGGAAGTGCACCTGATCGACCGGGCGGCGGTGCAAGGCCGACTCCACCTCGGCCAGCCGGCGGAAGACCGCCAGCGCCCGGTCGGCCACCCGCGGCGGCAGCGCGGCCCCGGTGATCAGCCCGACGATGTGCGCATGGGTGCGCACGACGGTGTCGCCGGCGCTCCCGACCGCCACCAGGGCCCGCGTGCACGCCACACCACCCCGGAGGGACTGCTCGACCCGGAGCTCCCAGCCGGGAAGGGAGAGCCGTTGCAGGAGGAGGCGGATCTCTTCGACGTCCGCTCCCGCATCTATGAGGGAGCCCAAGGCCATGTCGCCCGCAATGCCGGCAAAACAGTGGAACCAGCCGATCGTGGCGTCGGTCGGCGGAGCGTCGGTCGGCGGAGAGTCGGACGGCGGAGCGTCGGACGGCGGAGTGGCGGAGGACGGTCCGCTCATGGGAGCAGTCGGGCGATGGCACAGGCGGCGCCGTAGCCGTTGTCGATGCCGACGACGGTCACGCCCGAGGCACACGAGGCCAGCATGGCCAAAAGCGCGGTCAGCCCCTCGAAGGCGGCCCCGTAGCCGGTGCTGGTGGGCACGGCCACGACCGGTGCCGGGGTGAGACCGCCCACGACGCTGGCCAGCGCGCCCTCCATGCCGGCGATCACCACCACCGCGTCGGCCATGGCCAGCTCGTCGAGCTCGGCCAGCAGGCGGTGCAGGCCCGCCACCCCGCAGTCGACCAGGAGGTTGGGCGCGAAACCGAGCGCCCGGAGCACCGCCGTGCACTCGTGCGCCACCGGGAGGTCCGCCGTCCCCGCCGTCACGACCACCACCGTCCCTCCGCGGGCAGGGGCGGGTCGGAAGATCATGGTCGACGTCGAGCCGGTCATGGTGACCTCCCCGCTCCCGTAGCCGATGGCCTCCGTCAGGGCGCTGACCGCTTTGACCTGGGCATCGGTGGCCCGGGTCAGGAGGACCGGTGCGGTGGTGGCGACGAGCAGTTCCTCGACGATCGCCGCACAGTGCTCGGGCGCCTTGCCCGGCCCGTACACGGCCTCGGGCATCCCCTGGCGCAGGTCACGGTGGTGGTCGATCCGGGCGAACCCCAGGTCGGCGTAGGGCAGGCGCCGTAACTGGCGGACGGCGTCGTCGGGTGTGCATTCGCCCGAGGCGACTCGGTCGATCAGGGCGCGGAGTGAGGAGGGGTTCATAGATCCTCACTATCCTGCCCGGGAGTGAACCCCCCTGCGACCACGGTCGCCTACTTCGGCCCCGCGGCCACCTTCACCCAGGAGGCGCTGCTGACCCAGTCCGACCTGGCCGGCGCCGAACTCCGACCGCTCCCGACCATCACGGCCGTCCTCGAGGAGGTCGCCGGGGGCAAGGCCGATCTCGGCTTCGTCCCCATTGAGAACGCCATCGAGGGCACCGTGAGCGCCACCATTGACGGCCTCATCTTCGATGTCGACCTCTATATCCAGCGCGAGGTGGTCATGGACATCCACCTCCACCTGATGGCCCGGCCGGGTACTCGCCTGGCCGACGTCGGGCAGGTCTCGTCCTATCCCCATGCGCTGGCCCAGTGCCAGAAGTTCCTGGCCGGTCAGGTGCCCGCGGCGGTGCAGGTGGCAGCGAACTCGACCGCCGATGCGGCCCGGGTGCTGGGGGAGTCAGAGGAGCGGGGTGCCGCCGCCATAGCCCCGCGGTTGGCGGCCGAGCGCTATGGGCTGGTCATTTTGGCCGAGGACGTGGAGGATCACCCCGAGAACCAGACCCGGTTCGTGGCGGTGGCGCGCCATCGGGTGCCCCATCCTTCGGGACACGACAAGACCAGCATCGTGTGCTTCCAGCAGGCCGACCACCCCGGCAGCCTGCACGGAATTCTCGGACAGTTCGCCGCCCGCAACATCAACCTGACCAAACTCGAGTCACGCCCGACGAAACAGGGGCTGGGCGATTACTGCTTCGTGATCGACCTGAGCGGCCACGTCGATGACGAGGTGATCGGTGACTGCCTGCGCGACCTGCACGCCAGCCTGGCCGGCGTGAAGTTCCTCGGCTCCTACCCGGCCGCCGGTCTGCGCGGGCAGGAAAAGCGCCGAGAAGCAGGCGTGGCCTGGCGGGCCGCCGACGACTGGTTGGCGGGACTGCGCGCCGCCATCGCCTGAGCCCTTCGCGACCCTCTGCGCTCGACCTACCATGCGCCGGTGGGCGTGACCGGAATGGCAAATCTCGCGGTCAAGGTTCTCGACCTCGAGGCGGCGTGCGCCTGGTACGTCGAGGCGGGGGCCACGGTCACCGAGCCGGTGGAGTGGGAGAACGGCCGCCGGGCCGACGTGTCGCTCGGCTGGCTCCAGATCACCCTGTTCACCAAGGCCATTTACGAAGACGTGTGCCGGCTTCCCCCGGAGGGATTCTTGCATCCGGCGCTCTTCGTCGACGATCTCGATGCCGAGCTGGCCCGGCATACCGTCCTGTGGGGACCGCGCACCGTGTCGGGATCGTTCGGGGTTCGACGGATTGCGTTCGTCGAGGCACCCGGTGGCATTCGCCTCGAGTTCATGGAGCAGGTCGAAGACCCGTGAGCCGGTCCCGGTCTCCCGGTACCCGCGGTCGTCAGTTCCACACCCGCACGTAGCGCACGTCCAAGGTGGCGGGGACCAGGGTGGGGTCGCCACTGTCGTAGGAGTTCTCCATGACGAGGAACATCGGGTTGGTGAGGGCCTCGGTGGCGGTGCCGACGGCGACGCCGTCATAGAAGAAGGTGACCCCGGTGGTGGTCCACAACACCCCGTAGGTGTGGGTGCCCGCCGAATGGTTGGCCGACCCTCCCTGGGCGGTGCCCGCTCCCGATCCGTAGTGGATGTGGTAGGCCGCTGTCCCCCCCAGTCCCTCCATCACGTCGATCTCGCCGTCTTCGGGCCAGGTCTGCCCGACCAGCCACAGGGCCGGCCAGTTGGCCACCATCCCACTGGCGCTCCCCGGCACGGTGGCCCTGAACTCGACGAAGACGGGCTTGGTCGGGGTCGGGGCGATCTGGAACCCGGTGTGCCCGGGCTGGCCGTCCTCGGGGTTGGAACTCACCAGGCCGCCGCTCTGGGGGCCGTTGAGCTGCAGGGCCAGGCCGTTGGCCCCGACGGACACGTCGGAGGACACCATGGTCGTGGCGTTCGACGCGTGTCCACTGCCGAACCAGTCGGGCGCCCACAGGCTCGTGTTCAACGCTCCCGTGTTGAACTCGTCGTCGAGGACCATGGTGGTGGGGGCACCGGCGCTGGCC
>Ga0302325_10034706_pt1 | contig 10319 bp, 10 predicted proteins | sample Palsa_T0_2_FD_201948 | JGI IMG/M metagenome (GOLD analysis project Ga0302325, IMG submission 201948) | Peat permafrost microbial communities from Stordalen Mire near Abisko, Sweden - Palsa_T0_2 | ecosystem: Environmental > Terrestrial > Soil > Palsa > Peat permafrost | place: Sweden: Abisko...
CTGCGGGACGCGCACTTCGACGTTCCCGAGTCCAACATCTAACGACATCTCACGGCCGCTCAACTCGGGCCGGGGGGGAGGGTCCCGTCAGAAGTCGGTGCCACCGTCGACATTGACGGTGGCACCCGTGAGGTAGCTGGCGCGCTCGGAGAGCAAGAAGGCGATCACGTCGCCGAGCTCCTCGGGTCTGCCGGTCCGTCCGAGCGCGACCTGCATTCCCCACTCCTCGACCATGATCTGCTCGAGCGCAGTCTCACGGGGCCAGCCCCGTGATTCGGCCACACTCCGGCGCATTGCAGCCAGGATCTCGGTCTCAGTAGCGCCGGGACAGACGCAGTTGGCCCGGATGCCAAGGTGTCCGAAGGATTTGGCCAGGCTCTTGGTGAGCGTCACCACGCCGGCCTTCAAGGAGGCATAGGGCACTTGATGAGCGTTGGGGGCCCGCACAGAATAGGCGGCAGTGGTGACGATCGAGCCCCCGCCCTCACTCAGCACCGGAACGACAGCGCGGCAGGCGCGGACCGTCCCCAGGAGCACGTCATCGAAGGTCGACGTCCAGTCCTCGTCGGTCCCTGAGAGAAGGTCACGATGTCCTCGCGGGCCAAGTCCGGTTGTCACGGCCAAGCCTCGCAGTCCACCCAACTCCTCGACGGCCTGGGCGACCACCTCTTCGGCGGCCCCCGGTCGGGTGAGGTCGGTCGTCAGGGCGATCACCGACATCCCGGTCGCCGCCGTGATCTCGGTCCCGGCGAGCCTGGCCCCGTCGCGATCCCGACCGGCTATCGCCACGCGGGCGCCATCAGCGGCGAGAGCCAGCGCCGCCATCTTGCCGATGCCGGCCGAGCCGCCGATGACGAGGTAACCCTGGTCGCGGACGCCGAGGTCCATCAGTGGTCACCTCCCGCCACCGATTGCGCTCCGGCGGCGACGGTCTCGGCCCACCGGTAGTCGGGCTTGCCGTTGGCATGGCGTTGGACCGTCTCGCAGAAGGCGACGGCCCGCGGCGCCTTGAACCGAGCGATTTCGCCGGCGACAAACCGCCGGATGGCTTCGGGGTCGAGGGTCGCTCCTTTCCGGGGGGCGACTACGGCCACCACCTCCTGGCCAAACCGGGGGGATGGGCGCCCGACGACAAGGGCATCGGCAACATCGGGATGGCGGCGCACCACCTCTTCCACCTCCTCGACGAACACCTTCTCCCCGCCGGTGTTGACGACCAAGGAGTCGCGACCGAGCATCACGATGCGTCCGTCGGCGGACAGCTGAGCCCGGTCCCCGGGGATGGCAACGCGGTGACCGGCTATGACGGGGAACGTCGCCTCTGTCCGCTCCCGGTCGCCCAGGTACCCGAGCGGGACGCGGCCTCGTCGAGCCGTCCAGCCGATCTCCGCTTCACCCGGCTCGACGAACCGGGAGCGATCGGCCGATATCACGGTGGCGCCGGCGTCCGGCGCGAGTCCCGCCCGAAAGCTGTTCTTGGTCCGGGCGCCGTAGGCCATCCCGCCGGTCTCCGAGGCCCCATAGCCGTCCCTGATCACCAGGTTCGGCAGGTGCTCCAGCAGCGCTCGCATGTGCTGTTCGCCGGTGGCGGCACCCCCGGTGCCGATGATGACGAGGGAGGAAAGGTCGTAGGGCCGCCGTGCCAACTCCTCGACCAGGGGCCCGGCATAGGCGTCCCCCACGATCGACATCAGGACCACGCGTTCGCGTTCGGCGAGCGTGAGGATCGACGCGGCGTCGAACGGGCCCGAATCGTCGTGCAGCACGACCGTCGCTCCCTGATGCAATGCGGAGTAGGCCGTCCATTGAGCGGCAGCGTGCATCAGTGGAGGGACCGGGTACCACGGCCCGCCCGCGCCGGCTCCCGCGTTGGTGGCGTGGATGATCGACTCCACGGTCGAGTCGTCGGTGCCGGCCATGCCGGACACGTAAATGTCGGCCTGGCGCCACAGCACGGCTTTGGGCCGGCCGGTCGTCCCCCCCGTGCACACCATGTAGAGATCATCGGGCGACGGCACCGGAAGGGGCCCGTCGACTGGCGTGCGAACCACATCCTCGAAGCTCGTACTCCCGGAGGGGGGAGGCACGCCGGATCCGTCGTCGACGTCGACGAGCACCATGTCCAGCCCTTCGCCCACCGCCTCGACCAGCGGACCGTAGCGGCGGTGGTAGATGACGGCACGGACCCCGACGTCGGTGAACAGGGCGCGCATCTCGGCCGGTCGGTAGTGCTGGTTGACGTTGAAGGGCACGGCCCGGGCCCGGTAGGCGCCCAGCATCGCCTCGATGTACTCGACGCTGTTGTGCATCACCAGCGCGATCGGGTCCTGCCCGCACTCCCAGGGCTCGAGCTCGGACCGCTCTCGCCGAACGCCGAGACCCCGGGCACCGAGAAAGGCGGCGATCGACTTCGTCCGTCGGGCTACCTCGCCGAAGGTCCGCCGAGTGCCACCGCACACCACCATTTCGCGGTCGGGCACTTCAGCGGCCACCACATCGTGGACCCCAACCAGGGACCACTCCCTTGGAGGCATGCCAAAAAGTCTAGAGCTTTTGTGCCGGTCTCGCCTATCCGTCGGGCCCCGGCGCAACAGTGATCAGAAGTGGTCGAGGAGGTCCACCACGGTCTGGGCCCGCTGTCCGAGCATCACGCGCCCGACCACGCCCATGTGCGTGCGCCAGTGCGATTCGGCAGCGTCGGCATCACCGCTCTCAATGAGATCGGCCAGCCGTTCTTGCGATCGGATGCCCCGACGCCTGGTGGCGGCCGATTCGCCACTCGAGTCGGTCCGGCTCACGATGGTGACGGCCCGGGCGACGACTTCGTTCAGCATCTCGGTCACGATGGTCAGAGTCTGGTTGCCCGCCATCTCCACCAGTTCCTCATGGAAGTGCGCGTTGGCCTCGCCGAAGGTCTCGGGGTCGTCGATGGCTGCCGCCTCCTCGGAGATAAGGACCCGAAGCCTCTTTGCACAGGCGCGTCGGTTGCGCCCTGACGCCAGCAGCCGGACCGCCGCGGGCTCGATGATCGTACGAGCCTCGAATACGTCGGCCAACGGCACGTTGCGGGACTGGAGCACGAGCGCGGCGGTCCGAGCGGTCTGGCGCTGATCGGGCCGGTGCACGACGACGCCGCCCCGCACCCCGCGGATGACGGAGATGAGGCCCTCGGCCTCGAGGATGCGCAGGGCCTCGCGGAGGGAGGGACGGGACACGCCGAAGCGTTCGATGAGATCCGGCTCGTGACCGAGAGAGTCGCCTTCGTCCAGCTCTCCACGAATGATGAGCCGGCGTAACTCGTCGGCGATCTGCTGTGGCTTCTCGCGAGGCTTTGTCGCGGGTCGGGGGGTCGTTCCGCGCGGGGTCGTCCCCTTGGCCTTCGCCATCTATTCTGCCTGCGACGGCGTGACGAGTATCTTGCCGTTGATCGAATCGGCGGCCAGCGCGGCGTAGCCATCGTTGAGTTCAGTCAACGCCATCTCCCGTCCCTCCAGCGGCCGGGGTTTGATGGACTGGCTGGCGAGCCGCACCGGAGCATCCTACCTCTAGAGGTTTGTGATTTACGTTTGCTAACGTCAGCTCTCCATGACGAACGGACGGCTCGTTGGAAAGGTCGCCGTCGTCACGGGCGGTGCCTCGGGAATCGGCCTGGCCACCGTGCGCCGGTTCATCGCCGAGGGGGCGCAGGTGATGATCGGCGACATTGAGGGTGACCGTGCCGCTGAGGTGGTGACCGAGCTCGGCCAGGCGGTAGCCAGCCGCCGGTGCGACGTCAGCGCCGAATCCGACGTCGAGGCGCTGTTCGAGGGCACGCAGAAGCGATTCGGCGGGGTGGACATCGCGTTTGCCAACGCGGGGATCGGGTCGTTCGCGCCGGTCGTCGATGCCCAGGTCCCGGACTGGATGCGGGTGCTCGAGGTCAACCTCGTGGGCCCCCTTCTCACGATCAAGCACGCGGCGCGCCGGATGGTCGAGGGTGGGTCGATCGTCCTCACGGCAAGTCTCAACGCGGTGCAGCCGGCCATCGGTATGAGCGCCTACTGCTGTTCGAAGGCCGGGTTGGCCATGCTGGCGCAAGTGGCGGCGCTCGAACTGGGTCCGAAGGGGATACGGGTCAACGCCATAGGGCCGGGGCTCGTCCGCACCGGCCTGACCGACGGCATGTGGTTGCTACCCCAGATCGTGGAGGAATTCGATGAGAACGCGCCACTCAAGACCAGCACGTCGACGGAGGACGTGGCGAACCTGGTGGCGTTCCTGGCTTCGGAAGAGTCCTCGTCGATATCGGGGACGCTGCAGCTGATTGATCGGGCCGCTCATACGATGCGGTACCCGAACCTGCCCGCTCGCTTCGCTGATGCCACCGGCACAGGTAGCCAGGGTCCCTGAGCAGCCGTAGAACCGGCTGACCGGGGGCGGCGAGGCGGGGATCATCATCGCCGCCATGTCGCCTGCCGTCGTGGGACCGGAGGTGGCCTGGTCGTCCCTAAATATCTAGATGTAAGGTGGCATCTCTTCCTCTCTCCGTCGGCCAAAGGGGCACTGCGGCGAGGCAAGACCTTGCGGCCCATCTCTTCATAGCCGGGGAGGCACCATGACAAGTGACAAGACGATCGTCGAGCGCCATGACGGCCTTGTCGTCGTGACGCTGAACCGACCGCACAAGAAGAACGCGCTCAATGCGAAGAACTGGAACGACCTTGACGAGGTGCTGGCCCAGGTGGAGGTGACTCCGTCCGATAGAGCGTTGGTGCTGACGGGAGCGGGTGGGAACTTCTCTTCGGGAGCGGATCTCTCGGGGGGATTGTCCGCCGACACGCCCAACGACGGCGCAACGTCTGAGGGCGACGCCGGACGCTCTGCCGGTGGCCTCACCGGTCACGGTGTGCAACTGATCGTGCACGAGATGCGGATAGTCGGCCAGATCATCGCTCGGCTCCAACGGTTGCCCAAACCAACGATCGCCGCCGTGGATGGGCATGCTGTCGGCGTGGGCCTCGGACTCGTGTTGGCCTGCGACCTCGTCATCGCCAGCGACCGCGCCCGCTTCACCGAGGTATTCGTGAAGCGCGGACTGGCCATGGACGGCGGCGCCTCGTGGACGCTTCCCCGCCAGATAGGACTCAGGCGGGCCAAGCAGATGGCCTTCTTCGGCGATGCCGTCGACGCGGCAACAGCGTATGAATGGGGCCTGGTGAACGAGGTCGTGCCTCCGGAACGGCTCCTGGAGACGGCAATGGCCTGGGGCCAGCGATTGGCCGGTGGCCCCACGACCGCCCTGAGTCTCATCAAGAGTCTCCTCAACTCGAGCTACGGCTCGAGCTTCGAAGAAGCGATCGAGGACGAGGCGCGCGTGCAGCACATCGCCCACACGACCGCTGACATGAACGAGGGGATCATGGCCTACTTGGAGCGGCGGGAGCCCAACTTCACGGGCCGCTAGGTAGGCGCTACGTGGAGCCCCCGAAGAAGAAGGCCTGCGCGTTGGCGTAGAGCCACCCGTCCCGCACGTCATCGGGTAGGTCGAGCGCGGCGGCTTCGGCCAGGCACCGTTCCATCGACAGGACGGGGTAGTCGGTGGCGAAAAGGATGCGGTCCTGGCCGCGGGTGCGCATGTAGTGCAGCAGCTCTTCGGGAAGCCGCTTGGGCGACCACGCTGATGTCATGAGTCGCAGGTTCTTGTACTTGATCAAGAGGCGGATGGCGATATCCCACCACGGATCGGCGCCGTGAATCATGCACAGGCGAAGCTCGGGGAACCGGACGCAAACCCGATCAAGGTGGATCGGGTTCTGGACCTCGCCGGGGATGGGCGGGCCGGGTATGCCCGTGTTGACGCAGAGCGGCAGGTCGAGTTCGCAGCACTTCGTATAGAGCGGGTAGTACACGGCATCGCTGGGCGGGTACAGACCATCGCCCCAGAAGCTCGGGCCGATGACGGTGAAGGCGACGGGGTGATCACGAACGAAGGACTCGATCGCCCGCAGCGCCTTCATGGGCCGCAGCAGGTTGAACCCGCCCAGAGCGAGGGAGAACCGCTCTGGCGCTGCCTCGGCGAAACGGACTGCTCGATGTTCGCTCGTGGCGGAGACCTTCGTCACGAGGATCGCCCTCTCAACGCCGTTGGCATCCATTTCTTCGAGCAGCTCGCCGAGCTCGGGGCTCTTGAAGAACGACTCCCCACCCTTGAAGTAGTCCTCCTTGACGCGGATCATCCAATCGGGCTGCTTTTGATCAGCGAAATCCACATTGACGAGGCCGTCGATCACTCTGGTCATGTACGAGATCCTAGCGCTCCGAGGATTAAATCTTTATACATATATCCACCGCCGCTTGAGTGCGCCAGTGTCGGGCCCACGCCACCCGGATGGTGATCGTCGAGATCCACCTGGACCGGGACTATGGAAAACATCTAGATGTATCAGCTATCCTCCAGCCCGGTCGAGAGGAAATGGAGGCGTCACATGCGCACTACCTTCCGAAGGGGAGCGATGGCGACCTTGTCAGCCGCGTTGGTGGCCGCCTCGGCCGTGCTCTCTGCGAGCCCGTCGTCTGCGGCGTCCTCGAAGAGTCCGATCACGATCGCGCTCATCACTTCTGAAACCGGGCTGGCGGCGCCCGAAGACAGCGACGCGCCCCAGGGATTCCTGGCCCGGGTTGCCGTGCAGAATGCCGAGGGAGGGGTCAACGGGCATCGGATCGTGCCACTTGTCATTGACGACCAGTCGAGCCCAACGTCGGTGGTGACGGCGGTGCAGGACGCAATCTCCAAACATGCGATCGGGATCGTCTCCGACAGCGCATTGTTCTTCCTGGCGGCCAAATACCCTCAACAAGCTGGTATTCCGGTGACCGGGGGTTCCTTCGACGGGCCGGAGTGGGGTGAGCAGCCCTATACGAACATGTTCGCCGCTGACTCGGGCAGCGTTGATCCCAAATTCCCGGTCAACACCATCTTCTCCTCGTTTCTCAGGGCACACGGTGGAACCGTTATCGGCTCCTATGCCTACGGGATTTCATCGACGTCTGTCCGCGGCGCCACCAGCGCTGCGGATGCCTTCAAGAGCGAGGGTGGCACGATAGGGGTGCTGGCCACATCCATACCTTTTGGCAGTGTCACCTTCGGCTCGGAAGCACTTCTGGCCAAGCAGCACGGCGTGAACGCCGTCTTCGCCGCCATGGACGGTGACTCCAACGTCGCTCTCGCCACGGCGCTCCAACAAGCCGGCATACGACCGAAGGCGGTGGTCTTCCCGACCGGCTACGAGCCGAACCTCGTGCACTCACCGTCCTGGTCGGCGGTTCAAGGGGACTACTTCGTCTCGGAGCTCCGTCCCGCTGTCCTTCCCGACGCCGGGACGAAGCGACTCACCGCCGCACTTGAGAAGTATGAGCACCGACCGCCTAGCGAGTTCTACGACTACGCCATCGGCGAGTCCTGGTTGGGCACAGACCTGATGCTAAAGGGAATTGAGCTCGCTGGATCGAACCCGACATCGGCGTCGATCATTCACAGCCTGCGCAACCTGAAGTCCTATAACGGTGCTGGACTCCTGGCCCACAACCTCGACTACGCGACCGCCTTCGGGCACGACCAGTCGCCCGGTTGCCTGTGGTACCTGCAGGCTCAGAAGAAGGGTTTCGTCCCGGTATCGTCCAAACCCTGGTGTGGGCATGATCTCCCGGGTACTTCCGTAGCCAGTTAGAGAACCAGATCCTGGAGAAGAACCCGGGCGGTCACGCTTCGAGAGGTACCGGATGGTGGACGACGTGAAGGAGGTCGAGTGAAATGGCCCGAGCACGAGAGGCACGTGAGTGGGCGGCCAGTGGAGGGTTGCGCGGCATAGGCGACTCTCTCTACACGCCATTCTGCGGCTCCGACGGCGAACGCATCGACTGGGATGCCTACCGGACCCTGGTCCGCTACTGCGTGGGGGACCTCCGTCACGACATGCTGTGGCTCACGAGCGGCGTGGGAGAGTGGTGGTCACTCACGATGGACGAGCGCAAGCGCTTGCTGGAAGTGGCAGTGGGGGAGGCGCGGGCAATAGCTCCCGACACCGTTGTTGAGGCCTGTACCAGCGCGGCGTCGGTGAAGGAATGCGTGGAGTTGACGCTTCATGCCCAGGAGCACGGCGCAGACGTGTGCTTCCTGCAGACGCCACCGATCGAGGTACACGCGGGGGAGGGAGTCCTGCGGTTCTTTGCGTACGTCGCCGACAGGACGGACGTTGCACTTGGGATGTTTAACTCGCCCTCGTCGGGTTGGGTGATGAGCGCCGAGGAGATGGCAGCGATTCACCACCAGATCCCGGCTGTCGTCGCGGTGAAAGAGGGCGTGCAGGACAGCGTTTCGCGAACCGTGGCCCTTCATGCGCTCGCTCCGGACCTCGTGATCTGGGAGTGTGACCTGATCGTCTACAGCGCGGGGTGGCTACAGCAGGGAATCGTCGGGCCGGCCCAGCTTGGCACGTCGGCCTATCTGTTCGAGACGCCCGGCGACCTCATCTACCGGCAGTATTGGGAGCTGGTCTGGGACGGGAAGCTGGCCGACGCGTCCGCGTTTGCAAAGGAGTCTGGACTGGATGCCCGTAGCGCCGGCATGGGCTCATGGATGGTGCAGTACCCCGGCAGACCCGACTACTTCACGCACTGGGGCGAGGCATTCAAGTACGCCGCATCGGTGATCGGTCTGCCGGTGGGTGACTACCCGCACTCTCGACCTCCGCAGGGCTTTCTGCCGGAGGCAGCGAAAGTTCAGATACGGGCGGCACTTGTGAATGCGGAAATGGAAGGGAAGGCGCAGCTCGCTGTGGGCGCCGCCGGTCAGCGCAGCCGATAATTGATGGGGACGCTCTTCGGCCCCTGCACGAAGTTGGCGCGGGTCCAGGTCGGCTCGCCGGCCAGTTCGACGGACTCGAGACGGCCGAACAGCTCCGTGAAGAGGGCCCGGATTTCCAGCCGAGCCAGGTGCGCGCCCAGGCAGAAGTGCCGACCGAATCCAAAGGCGAGGTGGCCGGCGGCGTTCTCCCGCCGGACGTCGAGCTGAAACGGGTCGGCGAAAACCTCGTCGTCCCGGTTACCTGATGCATAGGACAGGAGGACCAACTCGCCAGGCTGGAACGTGACATCCCTGAGAGTGAAGGTTTGCTGGCACGTACGCATGAAGTGCTTCACGGGCGAGACGAACCGGATGAGCTCGTCAACGGCGGAGTGAACCAATGCGGGATCTGCTTGGAGGAGCTCCAGCTGGGAACGATTTTCGAGAAGGGCGAGAAGTCCGCCGGCAATGACGCTCGAAGTGGTGTCATGCCCAGCTGTGGCAATGATCACGAAGTGGCCGAGAGTGTCCAGATCAGGGAGAGCCTCGCCACCGAGCTCAGCGTTGGCGATGACAGAAGCGAGGTCACCGGTGGGATGAGATCGGCGATCTTGTGTCAAAACCGTGAAATAGTCCACGAGGTCAAGCAACACGGCGACAGCCGCCTCATCCTTGCCCTTTCGGGCAATGTCAGGGTCTTCGGCGCCGAAGAGCTCTTGCGTGAGTTTGAGCATTCGGGGATAGTCGTCTTCGGGTAGCCCGAGGATCGCCAGGATCACCTGAAGAGGGAAGTGCACGGCGACGTCGTTGGCGAAGTCGCAGGACCCGCCGAGCTCGGCCATCACATCGACGTAACGTCTGGCTAATTCGTCGATCCTCTCCTGTAAGTTCCTGACGTTTCCCGGCTTGAACCAGTCGTTGACGATGTTCCGATGCGCCGTGTGTTCGTCGCCGTCCATCTGGATGAGAGTTTTGACCGGCGCGTCGATCATGTCCTTCATGTTTGCCCTAGGTGTAAGGGTCGGAACTGGAGCGTTGGTGAAGATCTCGGGATTTCGCTCGATTTCCATGATGTCCGCGTGTTTAGCCACGGCCCAAAATTCGGGATACTTCTCGACGTCCACCTTTAGGATCGGCGACGACTCGCGGATCCGCCGCGCCTTCGCATGCCAATCGACGGGATTGGCGTACGCCGTCGAGCTCACGAAGATGGAACCGAGGTTTTCAACGTCAATCCTGGCCATACGGTCATCATAGACAACTAAATAGCTAGAGGTTTCGACCGTAGATAAACTAAGGGGGGCCGCGCTGTGATGACTGCCTTGTTGATCTTGATGCGGCCCGTGCCGCGTTCAGGATTGATGCTGCCCAGCCATATATGGTGCCCGCCGGTGCAGTCGACCAGTCGCTCAAATCGGGTCGCCAGATCAGCCACTGGTCTCACCACCGGTCGAGTGTATGGGTTAGGTGGATCGGGGTTCTCAACCCGAGTCTGGGA
>Ga0302325_10034707_pt1 | contig 10319 bp, 6 predicted proteins | sample Palsa_T0_2_FD_201948 | JGI IMG/M metagenome (GOLD analysis project Ga0302325, IMG submission 201948) | Peat permafrost microbial communities from Stordalen Mire near Abisko, Sweden - Palsa_T0_2 | ecosystem: Environmental > Terrestrial > Soil > Palsa > Peat permafrost | place: Sweden: Abisko...
TCCAATTGCACAGAATCTGATGCGCACTCAACAAATGTGGCGATACCATGGAGGCGAGCCTACTCGGTGGTGATATTTACCCTATAGATGGATCCAGTTGCGGATGGTCACTAAACGCGACCCACCCAGTCCGTAACATTGAGAGGATGAAGATGAAAATCAATTCAAAGAATTTTTGTGTACAGCCTGGAAAGAAATGCACACTCAAAGAGTGGCCGACGATTGTAAGGCCCTTTTTCAAGTCAAAAAAGCGGTATCAAAAACTCCTGGAAAAACACGTTGAGGCGTTGAGCGCGCTGCAACAACTTCACTACGCGTCCAATCGCTATGCATTGCTGCTGATTTTTCAGGGCATGGACGCCGCGGGCAAGGACGGCGCCATCCGGCACGTCATGTCCGGGGTCAATCCGCAAGGCTGCGAAGTCTTCAGTTTCAAACAGCCGAGCGCCGAGGAACTGGAACATGATTTTCTCTGGCGCGCGTCGTGTCAACTTCCCGAACGCGGACGAATCGGCATATTCAATCGTTCCTACTATGAGGAGGTGCTCGTCGTTCGAGTTCATCCCGAAATTCTCCGCAACCAGGGGCTTTCTGAAGAATTGCGCGACGAGAAGAACATTTGGAAGGGGCGGTATCGTTCCATCGTAGACTTGGAGGACCATCTCTGCCGTAACGGCACCAGGGTCATCAAAATCTTCCTGCACCTTTCGAAAAGCGAACAACGAAAGCGCTTCCTTGAACGCATTGATGACCGGGATAAGAACTGGAAATTGAGCCTCGCGGACATTCATGAGAGGAAATATTGGAAAAAATATATGGAGGCTTATGGGGAGTGCCTGAACGTTACAAGCAGCCATCATGCGCCCTGGTACGTGGTTCCCGCCGATGATAAGGAGAACGCCCGGTTGATTGTTTCCCAAATTGTTCTGGATACGCTGACTGACCTTAAGATGGCATATCCCAAGACCACCCCAAAACGCAGACGGGAATTGCGATCTATCCGCAGGCTGCTGACAAAGTAGGTGGCGAATTATGGCCTCTGGGTGTCATCGAGATCGCACTGGCGCATCCACTCGCCGAAGGAATAGGCATCGTGCTGTTCCGACTTGCGATTCCACGGATGATCGAGTGGCCCACAGCGTCGAGATAGACCTCCTGGAAGGCAACTGACGCGTTGCACCGGAGATGCGCTCGGGCGTATCGTAGCGGTCAGTTTCCGGCCGCGCGGTTTGGGACCGGAAACGGTAATTTCCGCGTAAGCGGTTGCAACGAGGTTTGGATCGTTTCCAGGGAAGACGCCGCGAGCAGTTTGTACTGCTGTCAATATCAATTGGCAGGTGAGAGGGGGCTACATGCTTCATTTGGACACAGGCAACACCGGCTTCATGATTTTGTGCACGAGCCTGGTGATGCTGATGACGCCGGGCCTGGCGTTTTTTTACGGCGGCCTGGTGGGGCGCAAGAATGTGCTGGCCATCATGATGCAGAGCTTCGTCTCGATGGGCTGGACGACGGTGATTTGGTATGTCTACGGATATTCCGTGTGCTTTAGCGGCGACTGGCATGGGATCATTGGAAATTTCGACAACGTTTTTCTTCGCGGAGTGAGCCTCAACACGCCCTCTCCCAACAATACGATTCCCGCGCTGGTGTTCATTGCCTACCAGATGATGTTTGCTATCATCACGCCGGCGCTGATTTCGGGGGCCTTCACCAATCGCGTTACCTTCAAGGCGTACCTGCTGTTCCTGACGGGCTGGCTCACCTTCGTGTATTTCCCGTTCGTGCACATGGTTTGGGGTGGCGGGCTGCTGGAGCAGTGGGGCGTGCGGGATTTCGCGGGCGGCATCGTGGTGCATAACATTGCGGGAATTGCCGCGCTGGCTTCCGTGCTGTATGTGGGCAAGCGGCGAGTGGCGGACCGCGGGCCGCACAGCATTCCGCTGGTGGCGCTGGGTACCGGGCTGCTCTGGTTTGGGTGGTACGGATTCAACGCCGGCAGCGAGATGCGCGTCGATTCCGTAACCGCGGCGGCGTTCCTCAATACGGATATCGCCGCATCCTTCGCCGCAGTGGCATGGCTGATCACCGCGTGGGTTCTGGAAAAGAAGCCCAAACTGCTCGGGCTGCTCACCGGCGCGGTGGCCGGGCTGGCGACGATTACTCCGGCAGCAGGATACGTCTCGCCAAGCACGACGGTGATTATCGGCCTAGCTGCGGGAGTAGTTTGCTACTTTGCCGTTGAGTTGAAAAACAAGCTGCGCTGGGATGATGCGCTTGACGTGTGGGGAGTTCACGGTGTCGGCGGCTTTCTGGGTATCCTGTTGCTGGGAGTTTTTGCCAACCAGGCCTACAACCCGCAAGGCCCTAACGGCTTGCTGCACGGCGATCCGGGCTTTTTCGTGAAGCAGCTTGTTGCGGTGATCTTCTCATCGGTATGGGCGTTCGTCTTTACGCTGGCGATGTTGAAGATCATCAATATGTTCACACCGGTAAAAGTTGACCAAGCCAGCGAAGAACTTGGGTTGGATGAGGCGCTTCACGGCGAGCGGGCCTATGAGGAGTTTGGGCGCGAAGGTTCACGATAAGATGAGGCCGTAGCCGGTACCGAACAAGTCGCCGCTCGTAGCGGTGATGAAGGCGAAACCCAGGTTTTTGGACGAAGGCTGAAAGCGTTGAACTGCCTCCGGTTCAACGGATGTCAAACAGATGTCAAACAATGGATCCGGGGCGAGCCCGTTGGTACACCTTGCCACCGCTGTGATGCGGGTTTTTTCGCTTCCTACTACTGCGTTTGCAGGTTCTGCAGTTGGAGTATGCCCACGGCTGGGCTGGTGCCGCCGCCCACCGCCACGAAGAGCACGGTATTGGGACCCGCAACGTAGTAAACCTCGTCTTGTGACCCAGGGGGCGTGGAAACCAGCGTGCCGGGGAAGCGTCCGTTTGAAGGCCCGCCGGTAAACGTGCCGGTGAGGGTGATGTTAGGCGTTTCCACGGGGTTCGTAAGATTCCATTGGTTTATATTGCCGGTGCCATTCAACGTTGTTCCGCCCGTGGCGATCAACTGGCCCGTAAGATCGGTCTCGGTCGCCCAGGCAACGCCTGGGGCAGTGTAATTCACGGCGTAATCGCCACTGAAGGAAATTGCTCCGTTTTGCAGTATCCCGGAACCGCTGCTGACGGAGCCTGAGTCTGTCTCCAGGAAAAGCGGTCCTGCGGTGGCCGTCTCGTAGACCTCAAAGTCAGTGATGCCGCCAGCGCTGGGGCTGATGGTGAATGTGCCCCGTCCATCGTCGGAAATGCTATAACTTCCCGAGAATGAGGCGTCCGAGGTGGGCGTGCCATTATTGTTGACGTCTATGACGCCGCTGCTGAGCGTGCCGCCTCCATTGGCGTGGAAGAAGCCTCCTTCCGCGCGCGGCCCCGTGCCATCATTTCCCAATCCGGTGAAAACATAGTTGCCGCTGAGCGCTCCATTGCCCAGCGTCCCGCTTCCCTGCGTATAAGCGGTACCGAACGACTCGAACACCAGGGTGTTAGTATCAGTTTCAAGGAACTTGAGCTCACCTGAATTGACAATATAAAAAACGAATGTGTAGTTGCCATCGTCAAAACTTGCAGTGCTCACGCGCCCAAAGCTGTCCGGGGCGCTGAAATTGCCCGTAATCGCCGAATTTAGAGTTACTTTGCCGTTGTCATTTATATCTTCGGTGCCACCCGTGAAGGCTCCGCCGGTGCCATTGGCTGTAAAGACGCCTCCGAAGGCTGCCGGTTGAAGCTTTGGATACTCGGTGGTATCAATTCCGGAAAAAATGAATGAATATCCGCCGGAGATGGACCCCTGCGTAAAGTCCGATGTGGTTTGAATATCCAGACTGCCGCTGGAGGTGGCGCTGTAATCGAACTCGCTGACCAAGGAGCGGGTGGAATCGACGAGCTCAAAGCTGATGATCTGTTCGTACGTGTAATTGCCACAGGTAGTGCACCCAATGCCGAGGTTGTCGTTATTGTAGATATACATCGTACCGAGGCCATCCGACCCTATCTGGTAGACCCCGGCGAGGTTCTGCGCGTATTGCGTGAAAGAATTGAGGTCCAGAAAATCCTCCTCACCCCCGGTGATACTTCCGTTGCCATCGAAGCCGAGGCTTCCGGCGACGGCATAGAAACCATTGGTATCGGTGCCCGTGAAGGATATCGCGTATTGTCCTTTGAGCAGGGAATTCAACGAGGCCACGGTAGTGATCGGGATTACGGCGGTGGCATTCGCCTTGGGATCGATTATGGAGGTAGCGATGATTGTCACGTCAATGCCGGTGGGTACCGCGGCGGGCGCGGTATATGTGGTTGCGACGCCGTCGCCCGTCTGCGTGGGGCTGAAAGAGCCGCAATCCGCTGAACCGCACGTGACCGTCCAATTCACGCCATCATCGTTGAGATCGTTCGCAACCGTGGCCGTGATCGATAGCGTGGTGGCGACGGTCAACTCGCTCGGAATGGTCGAAGTGATGGTGACCGCCACGGCAGTGCTGAAAATTGTGGGGGTGGAAGTAACAGAAACCATGGGATCGGCCGTGGCCGTGGCGATGATATTCACCACGTTCCCATTGGGCACGCTGGAAGGCGCCGTGTAAGTGGTGGTGGCGCCGCTGGACGTATGCGGTAGGTTGAATGAGCCGCAGGCCGAGCCGCCCCCGCAGGTCACCGTCCAATCCACGCCGGCATTCGTCGGGTCGTCCGTAACAGTGGCGGCGACCATCACCTGCTGGTTGATATTGATAGTGGAAGGCGGCGCCTCGCTGAATGCGATCGAAACCTGCTGCGTAGCCACGGAGATTGTTATCGTCACCGTGACTTTCTGGCTGGTATCCGCGACCGAGGTAGCGGTTACGTTTACCGTATTGCCGGTGGGGACCGCCGAAGGCGCCACGTAAGTTGTGGCCGCCCCACTCAAGGTGCTGGTGGGGCTAAGCGAGCCGCACTTGGCGGCGCCGCAACTCACGCCCCAGGTTACGCCCGAATCCGTGGGGTCGTTGGTAACCGTGGCGATCAGTATGGCTGTCTGCCCTATGCCGATCTGCGCGGGCGGCACTTGCGTGAGGGCGACGGAAAGACTCGTATTGGCCCCGGGAGAAGAGCCCTTGCCGCATCCAAAAAGCGTGACGAGAGCAATCATCGCCAGGAAAAAGGGCAGCCGCGCGCGCATCATGCGCCCTTCCCGCTGTGACGGGAATCCCGCTCGCATATCCGCCTGGGGCGAATAGGAGGCCTCATCCACCTGCGCCTTGCCGTGATATCCGGCGACGGGAAATTGCACGCGCCGTCCGGTGCTGCATGTGTTGCCGTCCTTCATTGCCTCTCCCCCGTAATTTCCTTTCGATGGTCCCGGTCCGGCGGATAGCGTGGTATCCAACGCGCCGGAAGCCTGTTGCTTACAATTTCTCCCCGTTCGCTTTCGGCGTTGAAGCCGGGAGCTGCTGCTTGATCCACTGAAAAATCCTGCCTCCCGTTGATGCCCCGAATAGGGCCCGCGTGTCATCATAATGAACCACTTGCACGGAAGGGCCCGCGGCGGATTCCAGCCGCTGCCGGCAGATTTTGGGGGTTACATTGTCGTCCATCACGTTCATGATGCGCATGCGCTCGGATGTCAGCTTTGGCAGCCATTGCACCGGATCAAAGAGCGCAATTTTTTTCAGAAACTCCGGCTTCAGGTAACTGGGCCGCTCATTTTCCGGAATCAGGGAAGATCCGGCCATCCAATCGGGCCAGTCCGCCCAAGGGTCCAGGAGATCTATGGCCTTGATCCGTGAATCCGTGGCCGCGGCCAAAATCGCGATGCTGCCGCCGGAACCCGCGCCGAACATGCCGATGCGATTCATGTCCACATCGCCACGGGCCGCCAAGTAGTTGAGAACCATCTGAACATCGTGGACGGATGTGACCAGCGATTCCTGAAGCTGGCTGACAAACCATTCCTTCATCGGGCGGCTGTGGTAACGGTGTCCGGTGAGAGCGGAAACAAATCCGATGGCCGCAAAACCGCCGCTAGTGACGCGCTCGCAATAGGCATCATCCTTGAACCGATCCGTTTCCGTGGGATAGCTATACAGATAAAGTATCGCCGCGGGCTTCTCCACGCCCTTGGGCTTGATCACATAGAGGTCAATTGCATCGCCCCGCCGCCATTGGACCTGAAGCAGCTCTCGAGTAAATCGCGGGGCTTCATCCTTTTCGCCCAAGACCGGCTTATCTGCCTTCAGCTTGCTGTCCGCTATCGAAAGCGAATTCAAATCCTCCTGGGAAGAGTCGGAGTTCGCGGCTGGCGGCGCAGACACTTGACTCGCCGATGGCTGGCTGGATGGCTTTGCAGAAGCCTGCGGGGCGAAGACGGCCGCGATCTGTAGCGGGGACAACAGCAATGCGCCGGCGACGGACCACTGAATCGCAATCTTGCGTAATTGAAACCGCATTTTCTCCTCAAAATATCTTTTTTTCAGCACCCTTATGCGCCCATAAACGGCGACGCTTGACGGGTGATAATCGCGGGAAAGGGCAGGCCGCTCGAAAAGAGCAGCCTGCCCGCGATCCCACTTACAGCGTTCCTGCCACTGCGCGTTGTTACTGTTTTCTGTTAATGATCTGTGCGCCTGTGTCAGCGATGAAATCCAGATCCGCCTGCACGGTATATACGGCACCGCCCACATCGCCGCCTGACTCCTTGCCACTCCGTTCATGCCCGTTATTAGGCGCTACACCGGACTGGGTGTAATGCGAACGAAATACTTCGAGCTGGCCGAAGGCCAGGAAGTCGGGGATATTGCCCACCTGGTTCTGCGCGGCGGTAATCATCGCCGTAATACCCGTGGGCACGGGATTGGCCGAAACAACGCGAAGCACGTTCCAGATGGGATACGAGCCGTTGATGACGTTGTAGAAGGTTACCGCACCGGGGCACGGCGCCGTGCACTGCGGCAGGGCATTGGGACCGTTGGGGTTCTGGCTGGTGCTGGCGTATAGAGGATCCACGCCATCCACCGTCAGATACTTGGCGGTGGTAAGGACACCGGCAACGTTTCCGAAACTGAAGAAAGCGTAGCCTATAGCGTCCGCATTCGAGCCGATTTCAGAAACCTCTTCACCGGTCCCGATGGCTCTCTGGCGCTTGGCGTTGTCGTTAAGCGAGATGTTCAATGGGTTATCGGACGTGGGGTTTACACCGAGTTCCTGCGACAACCCTACTTCAACGCTGCGCGTCAAGCTGAACTCCGTTGTGTTCATCGTTCCAGACGTAGGCTCGCGAGTGATTATGTCCATTCCGACTGCCGGCAGCCCCGACGAGGGAACCAGATCGCGAGTCAGGTAAAGCTGACCAGCGAGGACACTGCCGAGGACGAAGCGATCCACGTTATTAAAAATCACGTTGCCAAGGCCTGCCGGGCCCGTGTCGGTTGTGTTAACCAATACGAGCATCACCTGCGCGCCCACGTCGGTCGCCGTCGCGCTCACCACCCTCTGTCCAGTGATGGGGTCGTTGCCGGTGATGGCATAACCGACCACTTGTGCGGTCTTGCTGCTGAATGCGCTGAGAATGGTGGCGCCTACCGGCCCCGGGCCGTAGCCCAAGCCGCTGGCGTTCGAAGTGTAGGGAGCCAGCGCGCGATTCGTGGCAAACAATGCGTCTTCAGGGCGAATGTCGCTGGGAGCCGCATTGAAGGTCTGATTGTTGAGGTCATCGTAAATATTCTGCGGCAACGGTGTATCCGGAGGCAGCAGCGGAACCAGGTTGCCTCCATTCGCGCCGACGTCGCTGGAAGGAAGACTGAGCGAACCCTGCGGCGAGCCAAAGAAAAGCCGCTGGCCGATGACGGAATCGATGTTCAGGTATGCGCAGACGGTGCGATTCGGTTCCGGAGTATCGTTCCACACGATCCAGACGTTCCCTGTTACCGCGGCAATGTTGGCATCTCCACGGTTGTCAATACCCATGGCGCCATTCTTGAGGGTCCAGTTGTGATCCCCGCAAACGCCCGATTGCCCGCCGGGATTGGAAATTGCGGCGGCCAGAGCGAAAGAGTTGAATGCGCCCGAAGAACCCACTGCATTGAACAGCGGCGCGATATTCGATTGTGCGTAGCAGTTAGAAGCCAATAGCATAGCCGCAGCCACCGTTAGAACTGCCAGGAAAAACTTCGCCTTTGTCATCACTAATCCTCCTCGTGAGATTGCACCTAGGAGGAGAGCAGCGCCGGGAGGCAGTGGACCTGGCGGACAAAGGAAATAAACAAGTACCCGTACTCCGCGCACCGACCAGACCGCTCCCTGGGCCCGAGCAACTCTCCAGATGCCCGGAGGGAGTATTGGAGGTCTCTGTTACAGCCGCGTGACGAACGAGTGTAAGCGGTATCAATTTACTCGACGGGTGTGGAGAAGCGGTGCCCACGATTTCTTGCCGGACTAGGAGCATGTCTTCCTTTAGACACCTTTCTGGCGGATGCACCCTTCTATCAAAATGGCATGCACCCGGCTGATAATTGCGGGAAAGAGGCAGGCTGTCCGGAAAAAAACAGCCTGCCCGCCATCCCGCTTGCACCATTCCTGCTACAGCCGATTCTTACTGCTTATGGTTCAGGATCTGCGCGCCTGTGTCGGCAATGAAATCCAGATCGGCTTGGATGGTAAATACTGCGCCACCCATGTCGCCGCCTGACTCCTTACCACTCCGTTCATGCCCGTTATTAGGCGCTACACCGGACTGCGTGTAGTGCGAGCGGAACACCTCAAGCTGATTAATGGGCACGAAGTCCGGAATGTTAGCCACCTCGGATTGCGCCGCGCTGATAATCTCCGATATGCCGGCCGGCACAGGGGTGGCGCTTATCACCCGCGTGATATTCCAGAGGGGATACGAACCATTGATAACGTTGGCAAGCGTCACCGCGCCGGGGCACGGCGCCGAGCACTGCGGCAGGGCGTTGGGACCGTTGGGGTTCTGGCTGGTGCTGGCGTATAGAGGATCCACGCCGTCAACGGTCAAGTACTTCGCCGTAGTGAGCACGGGCGCGAAGTTGCCGAAGCTCCAGGCGGCATATCCGATGCTGTCCGCGATGTCGCCGACTTCGCTCACTTCCTCGCTTGATCCGATGGCACGTTTGCGCACCGCGCCGTCCGCGTACGTCAGATCCAGCGGGTTGCCGTCGGCTTCCGATGGGTTCACGCCCAACTCCTGCGAAATAGCGTAGGTGCTGACCTCCGTGCTGCGGACGTCGCAGAATTCGACAACATTGTATGCAGCCGCAAGCGGGTCGCGAGTGATGATGGTGAGCGGCACCACGGGCAACCCAGAAGACGGGATCAAATCCCGTGTGCGTGTCTGCTGGCCGGAAAATACACCGCCGAGTACGAACCGATCCACGTTGTTAAAGATTGTATTTCCCAACCCCGCCGGCCCTGAATCCGTCGTATTTACGAAGATCACGAACGGCGAGGCTCCCACGTCCGTGGCTATCGCTGCAGGCACGGTCTGTCCGGAAATCGGATCCTTCTGGCCCGGCAGCGCAAATGACACCACCTGGACATCCTTACTGCTGAAGGAACTCAGAATGGTTGAGCCAATGGGGCCCGGCCCGTAGCCCAGGCCGCTGTAGTTCGTCTGGTTCAAAGCCGTCAGTGCGCGGGTGGTGGCGTAGAGCGCGTCTTCCGGACGGAAGTCCGTGGGCGCGGCATTGAATACCTGTCCGTTCAGGTCGTTGTAAATGCTCTGCGGCAAGGGTGTATCGGGGGGCAATAGGGGCACCAGGTTGCCGCCATTTGCTCCGACATCGCTGGGGGGAAGCGACAGCGATCCTATTGGCGCGGCCAAAAACAGCCTAACTGCCGTACCGGAATCCACGGAAACGTATGCGCACACCGTGCGATTAGGCTCCGGGGTGTCGTTCCACACGATCCACACGTTTCCCGTCGTCGCGGCGATCTGTGCGGAGCGATTATCCACGGCGGTTGCTCCGTTCTTGAGGGTCCAGTTGTGGTCGCCGCACACGCCCGATTGCCCGCCGGCATTCGAAATTGCGGCGGCCAGCGCGAAAGAGTTGAAAGTGGATGCAGCGCCCGCCACGTTGAATAGCGGGGCCTGATTTTGGGCCTGGCAGTTCGCCGCCAGCGCCATGCTCCCCGCGACAGCCAATGCGGCTGCGAGGAATTTCAGCTTTGCCATGGAATAATTCTCCTTTTTCCTGTTTGTTTGAAATGGTGTTCCCAAGCAGTGCTGTCTCGCAGCGGCGATGCGGCTCGCAGTCCGTGGCCTTTCGCCATGACCGGCA
>Ga0302325_10034709_pt1 | contig 10318 bp, 9 predicted proteins | sample Palsa_T0_2_FD_201948 | JGI IMG/M metagenome (GOLD analysis project Ga0302325, IMG submission 201948) | Peat permafrost microbial communities from Stordalen Mire near Abisko, Sweden - Palsa_T0_2 | ecosystem: Environmental > Terrestrial > Soil > Palsa > Peat permafrost | place: Sweden: Abisko...
TTCAGCGGGCGATTGCGCGTAGGCGTCTGGGCAATTCGGATGGGTTTCATGGCAGGGACGCAACCGTACTCGGAACTCGCGTCAAGCAATCCAGCGAGCCAGAAAACGGTCGAAAACCCCAGAGCAATTTTTATTATCGCTGTTTGCGGAATGATTGAGGAGCAAAACCGGAGCTGGGGAATCTGGCTGCGAACCCCCGAGCCTTCTAATTTGACCCGAGAAGCTGCTTGCCGAGCGTCAGCAGCAAGATCGCGAGGGCAATTCGGTAAACCGCAAAGATCACCAATCCGTGCTTCCGCACCCAGGACAGGAACCACTCTACGACGCCGAGCGCCACAATGAACGAGACTGCGATGCCGATCAGCAGCACGATCCAGCGTTCGCTGTTCATGACCAGCGGCTTTGCAATTTCAGCTGCTTCGGCGGCCGAGGGATGCAGCACCTCTTTGTAGAGATCCCAACCGGTGGCGGCAATCATGGTCGGGATCGAAAGCAGAAAGCTGAATTCCAGCGCAGTCGATCTCGTTAGCCCGACGAGCTGGCCGGATGCGATTGTCGACATTGACCGTGAAGTTCCGGGAAACACAGCAGACAGCGTCTGGCATAGCCCGACGAAGATCGCCTGGACGAGGGACATCTCTTCAACGTCGCTCGTGCCTGCTTCGTGCCGCACTGTCCAGGCGTCGATGATCCACATCACCACGCCGCCGATCAGTAGCGCGAGCGACATCAATTGCAGGCTTTCGAGATTCTTGTTGATTAGCTTCTTCAGCAGCAGGGAGGGGGCGGAGGTGAACGCGAAGGCGATCAGCGTGAGGGAGATGGGATGATTCCAGATCGTGCGGTTGCCGTTTTCGCCGGTTGGAAAGGTGCGAATAAACTCTATGATTCGTCCCATGAAGAGGAGGCAGAGAGCAAGGATCGCCCCCAGCTGGATCACGATCGTGTACATCTTCCAGTAGGCGTCGGTCAGATCGAGGTGCAGCATTGCCTCGGCAATGCGCAGATGGGCCGTTGAGCTGACCGGCAAAAACTCGGTCAACCCTTCGACAATGCCCAGCAATACTGACATGAGATAGCTGTTCAATCATCCTCCGCGCACTGGTTGGGGAGACTTGCTTAACAAGCGAGGACCAATCCGGCTGTCGAAGTCGCAATGCAAGGGAAAGGTTTAGCAGCCCTTAGAATACTCGAATCCTGAAGCAGGGCCTCAAGGAAATCAATCCCGGTCGGCTCCGTAGACCGCAATGCCCTGATCCAGTTTGAAGACCAGCGCTGCTGCTCGAGCGGTATAGTCTGAGGCCGGAAATTTCTTTTCGAGCTCCCCTGCCAGTTCCTTTGCATGGTTTCGCGCGGCGTCGCCCTTCTTGTCGTTGCCGTCCGCGCCATACATGTCGCCCAGAACTGCCTGCCGGTAAGCCGCCTGGTAGAGCGCCTGCGCCGTTCGCGGTCCGTCGGGATGTTCGGAAGCAAATTTCTCGTAGTATCCGGATTCCTTCTCTGGACACTTCTCCTGACCCTGCCAGTCCCCGCACAGTTTGTTGTCGATCATCTCGAAAGCGGCATCGTCGGCCTGTTTTGAGTTCGGATAGAGCTTGATGATCTTCTTTAACTCACTGTCGTCGAGCTGTTCACGAAGATAGGGGTCACGTTCTTTCGAGGAAGGCAATCGGGCTGCGTCGGCTTTTTGAAATTGCCAGCGAATGTCGGCTGCCCGCCATGACGCCTCGGCCACGAGCGGAGAGTTTGGGAAAAACTCCACCAGGCGGCGATAGAGCAGGCGGGCCGCCTGGCCTGCATTGCGGGGTCCGCGCGCATCTTCGGCGAGGATTTCCATTGTTGCCGCTTCGCCCATCAACACCTTGTCTCCGTCAGGAGTCGTCTCACGCACAACGCCACGCGCTTGAATCCAGCCTGAGACAGGAGGGGTCACGGCATCGCGCCCGTAAATAGGGGCATCCTTCTCGTTGGCTTCCTCGATGTCGGTATTCGCGAAGACTCGAATCCAGGGACCGCTGCTTTCGGCAATTACGAGTTCGCGGCCTTCCTGCACGCGATCCACTTTTTGCGACGTTGTGTCGGGCTCGACGTAGAGCGGCGTTTCGCGGAGGATTGTGGCTCGCGGACCGGCCATCGGCTTCACTTGGGGCTTGTCGGCTGCGAAGGCCAGAAGGGAAGTCAGGAACAGGGAAGCAGCGACGCTGGGGGATAGAAGGAAGCGTTTCACAATCCAAATCATAATCGAAGGACGTTGGCGAAGGGATTCGGTCAGCATTCAAGTTAAGGGATCAGGTTGTCCACTTCTATCTTGAGATCCAGCGAGTCGAGTTGGATCTCACCTGAGGAGATTGGGGTCACTTTTGAGTTCAAAACGGTAATCCGAATAATGAGCCCCAGCTTGTTTGAGGCTATCGTTCGCTTTTCACCGAATGTGAAATTCTGGGCCCCTTTAGCCAAATCATCAGCTGCGAACATATATGCCTGCAAGCCATGCCAGTTTCCAGCGGGCTCGAGAAGGTTCGGGGCATCGGCGTCGTCATGCAAACCAGTGAGGGCAAGATCCACTCCCTCAATCTGGCCACCAACCCAGAAGAAGGGAGGTACAAACGATAGGACGTACAGTGTGCGTCCGTCAGTTGATTTGACTGGAGCTGACCATCTGCTCGCGAGAGCCTTGGAGGAAAACGTAGCGGTTGTTCGCAGCGGGATTATTCGTGGCGTCGCGGCGTAGGAAACTGTACACAAGACTGCTACCAAGAGAACAGCAAAGAGTGCAAGGACATTGTCCACCGCATATGACAAGGATCGGCTCATAATTGCTCCAACAGAATATCGACCAGCATCTACTGCGTCACATTCCTGCGGTTCAAAAAGAAATTTCAGCTAGCACAGCAGGATTGCGCCCTTTACCTGCCCGGCGAGTGCCCGATCGAACGTAACAAGTGTCAGGCCTGCAGTTTCCGCGAAAGCCGCAAGGTAGGCATCGGCCCAGGCCTTTGGAGAAGGAGAGTTGAGCCGGGTGTTCGCTCGAAGGGCCGATTCCAGCCCCGACGGTTCTTGAGCCAGAATCGCCTGACCTGAATCTATCCAACCATCAAAGATCTGCCAGCACTGGGGTTGACTCAGGACATCTTCCGCCATGACCGCTGCAGTGCTGAGCAGGCGAAAGAGACCCAGTTGAGTGTTACGGCAAAATACGAGCGCCGATGAGGAGTCTTGCGCGGAATACCAATCGACTGCGACGCGACTGTGGATGTGACGGCTGTAGTTCAGGGCAAGCCACAAGTTCACATCAGGGAAAATCGATGATCTCATAGATTTTTTCGCTATCGATGTCCAACGTACCAGGCCTGGACGATCGGATTAGCGGCAGCTTCAATCGCTTCGCAGGAGCTCGGCCCGCCCTCTTCTCCAAAACGAGAGCGAGGCCGTCCAAAACCATCTGCCTGAGAGTAGTGTCGTCCTCGATGGCAACCGTTCTGACGTTTTTGTACAGATCGTCGGGAAGGTCGATGGTGGTGCGCATAAAGGCATATTAGCATATTTATGGCTTGCATGCCGCCTATACTCTTTTCCAACATAAGAGGAACTGATCAACCCCGCTCCAGAAGAACCTCTGCCAGCATCTCGGGTGCGACATTTCCGCCACTCACAATTGCGACCGCCTGCCGGTACTCGGGCAACTCATGTGCGTGGAAGAGCAAGGCTGCCGTTGTCACAGCCCCGCTCGGCTCCGGAACGAGGCGCGTCGTCGCCACGATTGCCCGCATTGCGGCGCGAATCTCTGCCTCGGTCACCGTAATAATTCGATCCACGAAGGCCTGAATATGCGCGAAGTTTCGCACGCCGACGCTTTGGGTGCGCAGGCCATCGGCGATCGTGCGGCATGTCATTTCCGCCGGCCAGGTCACGATTTCGCCCTTGCGGAAGCTCTCTGCCGCATCGGCCGCCAGTTCCGGTTCCACGCCAACCACCATTGCACCGGGCAGCAGCTGCCGGACCGCGGCAGATACGCCGCTGAGCAGACCGCCGCCGCTCACCGGACTCAGGACCAGATCGACATCGGGCAGCGCTTCGACGATTTCGAGGCCGCAGGTAGCCTGTCCGGCGATGATCGCCTCGTCGTCATACGGCGGCACAACGATGTAACCGTACTTTGCAATCAACTCTTCGGATTTTGCGAGGCGCTCGCTCGAGGCTGGACCGACCTCGACGATCTCAGCACCGAGCGCCAGGGTCGCGGCGCGCTTGATCGCGGGGGCGTTAGACGGCATCACGATGACCGCCTTGGCACCCACTTCGCGAGCCGCGTAGGCGACTCCCTGGGCATGGTTTCCGCTGGAATACGTAATCACACCTCGGGCAATTTCTTCGTTGCTGAGCTGGAGAATCTTGTTGGCGGCTCCGCGAAGTTTGAAGCTGCCGATCGGTTGCAGGCTCTCAGCTTTCAGCCAGACAGACTCATTGACGCTGGGAAATGGAGCACGAACCAGGGGTGTCCATGTCGCCACGCCGGAGATGCGCGCTGCAGCTTCGCGAATGGCGTTGAGGGAGATAAGGGGTGCAGTGATAGCACTCAAGGCAAATACCTCGCAGGGACAGTTTCAGTCGAGGTTTCGGCTTCCCATAGGATCTGTATCACACGCCAGCGGTTTCCATCATTTACTGCCTGAATACTGTTGATTCCTCGCACCTCGGCTTTTCCGTCAGGGGTCGGTCGAACCTCATAGGTGCTCCAGAGATGGGCAATGTGGCCAAATACCTCCGTGGATACCTTTACCTGGCGTTCATAGAAGACCATGTTGCCACGCTTGCGAACAGCCTCGATCCAACCGTCTATGGTGAGAATGTGCGGAGTGAAAGTACCGTCCGCGGCCTTGGATGTGGGAATGAGCCGTGCATCCGGCATCAGGAGCGACTTCATGCAGGTCCGGTCTTTATCCGCGGGTCCGCTGACGGCATCGTCAAGGGCTTTGATCAACTCATCCAGTGTTCCGGAAGGAAGGCACGCCGTTGCGGGTGCCGGTGCAACAGTCTGCGCCCGAAGCTCTGGCGCAAAAAGGGCGCCGAGAACTGCCAAAGAAAGGATGATCGGTTTCATAGCGCGATTTTACATAAGCTGGGCGACGCGAACTTAATTCAATTGTCCACTCGCGCTTGAACTTCTATATTTCCATCACTACCGGCATAATCATCGGACGTCGTCCGGTAGTTTTCTGAATGTATCGTTTCAGTTCTACCCGAACCTTTTCCTTGACCATCCCGTAGTCTGCACGCTCTTCCTGGCTCAGGCCGTCTAGGCTGCGCATAACGACATCCCGGGCACCGTCGGTGATGTCCGCTCCGGCAAAGCCGCGCATCACCACTTCGGGAGTGCGCTCCACCTGGCCGGTTCGCTTGTTCAGTGCGAGAACTGCAAGCACGATACCGTCTTCCGAAAGGGTCCGGCGATCCTTGATTACAAGGTCTTCGACTACGTCAATTGTCGAACCTGAGTCGATCAGCACCCGGCCGGCGGTTACTTTTCCATTCTTGCGGGCCTGCGTCTTGTCGAGCTCCAACACGTCGCCGTCTTCGATCACGATTGCCGTACCGATGGCTCCGGTTTCAACTGCCACCTGGGCATGCTTCTTCAGATAGCGGTAGTCGCCGTGTACGGGAATGAAGAATTCAGGTCGCACCAGATTGATCAGGAGACGCATCTCTTCCTGGCTGCCGTGACCGCTGACATGGATCAACCCCTGCGAACCGTCGTCGTAAATCACGTTGGCATCGCGGCGATACAAGTGGTCGATAACCCGGAAGATCCCTTTTTCATTTCCGGGAATGACGCGCGAGCTCAGGATGACGGTGTCGCCTGGGTCGATCTTCGCCTGCTTGTGGGTGTCGACAGCGGCTCGGCTGAGCGCGCTCATGGGCTCACCCTGCGTGCCGCTGATCATGACCAGCAGCTTCTCCGGCGGAAAATCCTTCATCTGACCCGCGTGAATCACCAGACCCGGAGGAATGTCGAGATATCCCAGGTCCTGCGCGATTTCGGTACTTTCGTTCATCGAGCGGCCAATGACCGCGACTTTGCGTCCATGTGCCCGCGCCAGTTCCAGGGCGATTCGGATGCGATAGATCGATGACGAGAAGCAGCTGAAGAAGAGCTTCTTTTTTGTTCGCGAAAAGATCTCATCCAGCCGCGGCTTAACTGCCCACTCGCTGGGTGTGTATCCCGAGCGCTCGACGTTGGTCGAATCCTGCAGCAGTGCCAGCACACCGCGCTTGCCGTACTCGGCAAAGGTGTGCAGGTCGAAGGCCTTCCCGTCCGGCGGAGAAAGATCGATCTTGAAATCGCCGGTATGGATAACCACGCCCACGGGTGTCTCGATCGCAAAGGCGACGCAATCCACTAGAGAATGGGTGACACGGATCGGCTCAACCGTGAAGGGCCCGATGGTGAATTTCACCTTGGGCTCAATTTCGATCAATTCGATCAGGTCCGTAAGCTTGTGCTCTTCGAGTTTGCCATCCACAAAGGCCAGCGTGAACTCTGTTCCGTAGACCGGAACCTTGAGCTCGCTCAGGATCCATGGCAAGCCGCCGATGTGATCCTCATGCCCGTGCGTCAGGAGGATTGCGCGCACATGCGCCCTGTTTTCTATCAGATAGGAAATATCGGGGACGACAACGTCAACGCCAAGCAACTCCGACTCCGGAAACATCAATCCGGCGTCAATGACGATAATGTCGTCTTCCCAACGGAGCGCGAGGCAGTTCATTCCGAACTCGCCCAGTCCGCCCAGGGGAATAATTTTCAGTTTTTTTGTTTGCATCACTGGTCTATTCGATGCTACCACCCCCGCTCAGAAGCGGATATCTGCCAACGCCCGGTGATATGTAACTCGAATCGACCCGAAAACGAATCGGGTCACGATTAAAACGGAACTGGAACCTACTCCGCGCGCAGCGCCTCTGCCGGATCGACACCAGCTGCCCGCCTGGCTGGGATATAGCTCGCCAGCATCGCCGCCGAGCCAAGAACCAATGCGACGCTGACCAGCGTCGTCGCATCCCACGCCTCGGTTCCAAACAGAAGCTTGCGCATCCCAGTTGCGGCACCGATCGAGCACCCCAGTCCGAGCACGATCCCGATTCCGGTAAGCCATCCTGCCTCGCGCAGGATCAGCCCGTACACCGAGCGGCGCGGCGCACCCAGCGCCATGCGCACGCCGATCTCCCGCGTCCGCTGGCTGACCGAGTACGCGATCACGCCGTACAGGCCGACCACGCCCAGTACCAGCGCCATTGCCGCGAATCCGCCCACGAGCGAAGCAGCCGCCCGGTGAATCGCGGCCGTCGCCGAGTTGTCGATCTGTTCGGCCATAGTTGTCTCATTCGAGACTCCAATGCCGGGGTCGATCTGGTGGATCGCCGCGGCAATGCCGGGAAGAGTCGATTCTGGTGACTGCGCCGTGCGCACGACCACGGTGAATCCGTCGTCGGGCCCCTGGTACATGGGGTTATACACGGCTGGGCGAATCTCGTCATCCAGCGCGCCCTCGCGGATATCGTCGACGACACCGACTATCTCCTGCAGTGAGTCCTTCGAAAGCAGAATGTCTCCGATCTTTTTGCCGATGGGATCCTCGCCCGGAAAGAACTGTTTCGCCAGGGTCTCATTGATGATCACGTACTTCGGATGGCCGTTGTCATCGCTCTCCGTGAAAGCTCGCCCGCGCACGATTCCCGCCTGAAGCGTCCTGAAGTAATCGGGAGTTACATCCCGTTCGGGCGCGTCGTTGTGTTCGCCGTTGTAAGGATGGCCCATTACGCGGAACCACGTCGTATCGCAATTGCAGGTCAACGGCGGATCGCTGCTCAAACCCACCGAGACGACTCCCGGCAGATGCGACAGCCCAGCCACGACCTGACGATCGAGCGCCAGCGACTTGGGTTGCTTGCCGTATACTTCGTCCGGCGCCTCGACGTTGACCAACGCCAGATGGTCGGAATTGAAATGCACATCGACATGCAGCAGTCGATAAAAGCTCTTGACCAGCAGCCCCGCACCGGCCAGCAGCACCATTGCCGTGGCCAACTCCGCGACTACCAGATTCGCGCCGAGGCTCCGCCAGGCTCTGCCGGCCGAACCGCGTCCACCTTCTGTGAGCCCCGCATACACCAACGCCAGAGGCAGGCGCAGCATCGGCACAATCGAGAAGAGAATTGCCGCCACTACCGCCAGCAATCCGGCAAAAGCGAAGCTGTGCAGGTTGAGCCTAAGCCCTTCGAGAAAGGGCATTGACCCCAGCGCCTGTTTCGGAGGGAGCGTGCTCAACGCATGCATGGCCGCGTCGGCTGCTACCAGGCCCAGCGCCGTTCCGGCAGCTACCAGGACGACCCCTTCGGTCGCGAACTGCCTCATGAGCCGCATCCGGGAGGCGCCCAGTGCGCTGCGTACCGCGAATTCCCGTTTGCGACCCTCGGCTCGCACCAGTACCAGGCTCGACACATTCACGCAGGCAATGAGAAGAAGCAGCGTCGCACCGGCCAGCAGAACCAGCAGGATGGGACGAATGTCGCCGACGATCACTTCTGAGAGAGGCAGAACAACGGCGCTCTGACCTTTATTGGAATTTGGATACTGGAGTTCCAGCCGCTGCGCTATGGCCTTCGTGTCTGCCGCCGCCATCTCTGCCGATACGCCGTCCTTGAGGCGCGCAAGTCCGAAAAGGTTGTGACAACTGCGCCGTTTTTCGCACCCGTTGGGATCATGAATCGTCGTCCAGAATTCGGCGAGCCCACGAGGCGCAAATTGGAACTCTCGCGGCAGCACACCGATGATCGTGTAGGGGAGACTGCTCAACGTGATTGTCTGCCCCACCACGTTCTTTTGCCCGCCAAACCGCGTCTGCCACGCCGCATAGGTCAGCAAGACGGTGCGGGGTGCTCCTGGCGAATCTTCACCCGCGTAAAAGTCGCGTCCGAGCAGAGGAGTCACTCCCAGCGCGCGAAAGAATCCGTCGCTCACGCGGATTCCCCGCACGGGCTCCGCTCCGGATGCCGTGGGAAACAGGTAACTGTTCGAAGTCCAGGCTTCCAGCGACTGGAAGACAGTGTTCTGCTTCTTCCAATCCAGGTAGTCTTCGTAAGAGAGGTTGCACTTCGGACACGCCGCCGCTTTCTCATAGACCCCGACCAGCCGCGTTGGGTCTCGATACGGCAGCGGCTTGATCAGCGCGGCGTCGACAAAGCCGAAAATCGCCACGCTGGCTCCAATTCCGAGGGCCAGCACTATCGCGGCAGTCGCAGTAAATCCCAGATTTGCGCGCAATTGTCGAAGGGCAAATCGAAGATCCTGCATGACGGATTCAAAGCGGAAGCTGACGACATCGGTGCTGCGATTCTTAAGCCGCTCCAGATTGCCGAACTGGCGCTTCGCTGCGATGCGTGCGGCTTTTGGAGTCATGCCTTCGGCAATCAAATCCCGCTGCGACTGAGCGCGATGAAAGGCCATTTCTTCATCCAGTTCGCTGCGAAACCGTTCGCGTCGTATCAGCAGCCACAATTTTCGGAAAAATCCATCCGTCTTGGATCCCATTTCAGCCTCGTTTCCTTGATCGAGTTATTCGGTTCTTAAAACTTCCACGGGATCGACAGAGGCTGCCTTGAGCGAAGGTCGCAGACTCGCAACAAACACCGGCGTCAGCAGCAAAAGTATTGCAATCAAAAAGGTCGTTGGATTGTCTGGCTCGACGCCATATAGCTGACTTCTCAACAGTCGCGTGAGCAACAGTGTTGCAACACTGCCGCATGCCAGACCTATCAATGCAGCGGCAAAAGTTCGCCTGAGAAACATGATGGATATTTGTTGACGCGATGCTCCGAGAGCCATGCGCACACCGATCTCCTGTCTTCGCTGCGCAACCGAATAAGCGACCACTCCGTAAATGCCGACGCAGGCTAGAAGCAGTGAAATTCCAGCGAAGGAAACAAGGAGTGCCATGTTCAAGCGAGGCTGCGCGACGGCCACATCCAGCATCTCGTCCAGTGTCTTGACATTTCCGATCGCCTGTTGCGGGTCGATCAGGTGGACCTGATTGCGAATCGTCGAAATCAATTGATCAGGCTGCATCTGGGAGCGCACAACAAACGAACGGCTAGTGATGCCCGAGGCCGGGAAATACACCTCCGGCTGCACCTCTGCGGCGATGGAGCCGGCTGTTCCGCGCACGTTGCCAATGATTCCGACAATTCTTATGCCTGACTGCTTCGCCCCTGCGGTTCCGATGCTGTACTGATTCAAAAGAAAGCGGCCTACGGGACTTTC
>Ga0302325_10034710_pt1 | contig 10318 bp, 9 predicted proteins | sample Palsa_T0_2_FD_201948 | JGI IMG/M metagenome (GOLD analysis project Ga0302325, IMG submission 201948) | Peat permafrost microbial communities from Stordalen Mire near Abisko, Sweden - Palsa_T0_2 | ecosystem: Environmental > Terrestrial > Soil > Palsa > Peat permafrost | place: Sweden: Abisko...
AAGATCGTCTCGACTGAGGGAGTCCAGATCCGCCATAAAAACATTATGGTCCGATTCTGTTTTGGAAGTCCACAGCTTTTAAATCCGGTTGCAGGATTCCATGGCCGACTCCCGCTAATCAATTACCCGTCAGGGACCGGCTGTCACTCGTGCCGACGCGTGACCAAATTACGGCTCAAGGGCAAGTATCGTGCCTGCTCCCGCGCCACCCGACCACGTCGGGCCAACGAGGACGCCGTCCCAGCTCATGGTCAGAGGCCCTCCGTGAAGGCCGCCGCGCCTCGATGGGCGAGCCGCCTAAACGCCTCGTGGGATGGCAGAAGGTGTTTCTCCAGCCCGGCACGTCGCAGCAGCTGACCATTGAAGTCGATGCCAAGGATTCCTCTCATCCGCTGTCTTATTGGGATATCAATTCCAACGCCTGGCTGATCGCGCCCGGCGTCTACACCGTGTATCTGGGCAACTCCTCCAACGGCGCAAGGCTGATCACCGTAGGCACATTGCAGATTGGATCATAAGCGATGACGGCCGCAAGGATTGGATCTCTGCATAATCTGGATCGCGCTCACGGGCCAAGGCGCCTCCGCCGTTCGCGTTGCATTCGTGGGATGCAGGCCGGACGGTCAAACCGGGCCGCCGGGCAGCGCCACGTAGCCCAATGGAGTAATCGTGTGCGGCTTTCAGAAATCGAAGCAAGTTACGCTTCCACAGTTCAGGTTCTCCCCACCATCCTGCTGACAACCAGCGCCGTCAAATATACCACCGCCACCACGCATGCCGGCACCCGCTCTCGACGGACCGTCCGTGTCCCACCTGGGTGTCGAGACGAGTCTCGACACGGCACGCAGGAGTGCGTGCGCCACGTTTAGGAGACCGGGCCGGGCGCCTTGAACGCGAAGGCGAAGAACGCGGCCAAGCCAAGAAAGACGAACGCCACGAGATAATTCCACGCGAGTTTCTCCCTCAGGAACGTCAGCGCGAATCCGGTGAAGACGACCAGCGTGACAACCTCCTGAATGATCTTGAGCTGGAATCCCGAGAACTGGCCATAGCCAAGGCGATTTGCCGGCACCGCCAGGCAGTATTCGAGCAGCGCGATCGCCCACGAGACCAAGATCGCTTTCCAAAGGGGCCAAGCGTGACCGTATTTCAAGTGCCCATACCAGGCGAAGGTCATGAAGCAATTCGAAAAAACAGCAGCAGGATGGTGCTCATAGGGTTGGATTCAGAAGTAGTTTATCGCGTGTCTCCGGCATGCGGAAGTAGAAGGTGCCGAATGCGGCCGCCGCGACCGCTGCCAGGAACAGAAAGCCTGCATTGGAGCCAAAGTGATGCACGATGGAAGCGGCGATAACCTGGCTGAGCGAAGCGCCAACGCCCACCGCCGTGGCGATGGCCCCCCAGGGTGGGATTAAAGCGGCCCGTGCCCTGCGTGAGGTCGGCGATCACAAGGACCGCGACAACGCCGAATATGCCGGCCGCCACTCCATCCAGGATCTGGATCGCGATCAACTCACCCGGGTTGTGGGTGAGGGTGGAGAGAACAGCGCGAACCGGCAGGACTCCGAATGCGATGAGCAGCAGCGGCTTTCTACCCCATGTCCCCGCTTGCCGCCCCCACCAGGGAGCCAGCAACGCGATGACAAGCTGCGTGGTGACCACGCACGCCGACATGAACATCATCGAGTTCCGGCCCTGCCCCTTGGCCAGCATCTCGCCCAACAGCGGCAGCATCGCGGCGTTCGCAAAATGGAACCTCACGGCGCAGACCAGGAAGACCACCAGCGGGCGGTCCCGGAAAAGGATCCGGACGCTTTCCGCTTGGCTGCCGTTCCCGCCTTCGTGCCCGCCCCGCGCCCGCTCGTAATCGATCTCGTCGGGGCGGATGAGGAGCAGGGTTAGAATGGCCGGAACCGTGCAGACCGCGACGAAGAAAAAGATACTTCGATTGGAAATGAAGCGACCCAGCAAGCCCATGGGCACGGCGGCGACGACGTTGCCGGCCGAATTGAAAGCCTGGTTACGTCCCTGACGGCGGTCAAGCAACTTGTGTCCCACGATCCCGAGCGAAATGGCACAGATGGCCGGTCCGAAAATGCTCGATGTGCCGCCAATCAGGACCTGGGCCGGAATGATGGCCCAAAATATTGGCACGAACGCGATCAGCAACGCCCCCGCCGCCAGCGCGACGATTCCGGCGGTCATCAAGGCGCGTTTAGATCGCAGGCGGTCGACCAGCGCTCCCGCCGGGGTCTGCGTCAGGATTCCGGCGACTCCGCCAACGGTGAGCGCGATTCCCACGCGCTGTTCGTTCCACCTATATCCCGCGAGATAGATGGCGAGGAATGGTCCGACTCCCGTCTGGACGTCGGCTAGGAAAAAATTAACCAGTCCAGACCGCGCAGCGTTCGGCCGGAGGGCGTCACTTACGCCCGAAGGCCCACCGTTACCGCCCGGTTCAGCCGTACGACATTCTTCATCAACTGCAAGCCGCAGTCTCCCTCGGAAGTCAAAATCGACTCCGGATGAAACTGCACGGCTTCGACCGGCAGCTCGCGGTGACGCAGGCCCATGATGACGCCGTCATCCGACTCGGCGGTCACTTCCAGGCACGCGGGGAAAGCTTCGCGCACGGCGAACAGCGAATGATAGCGGCCCACCTGAAAACGTTCCGGCAGCCCCTCGAACACGCCCGCGCCGGAGTGCCTCACCCACGATGGCTTGCCGTGCATGGGATAGTCGAGGAAGCCGAGCGCGCCGCCGAACGCCTCGACCACGCCTTGCAATCCGAGGCACACGCCGAACACCGGAACACCCCGCCGCATGGCCTCTTTCACCAGAGAGGGCACGCCGAAATCGGCGGGGCGGCCGGGGCCTGGCGAGATCAGGATCAGGTGCGGCGCGATCTTCGCGATCAGCTCCGGCGGAAATCCGGCGCGATAAGTGACTACCTCGGCGCCGGTCTGCCGCGCGTAGTTCGCCAGCGTTTGGATGAAGCAATCGTCGTTATCCACCAGCAGCAGGCGCGCGCCGATCCCCACCGGCTCCTCGACAGACACCACCGCGGCAACGTGACCCGCGCCCAGCGTGCGGAAGAAGCCGGTGGCTTTCAGATGGCACTCGCGATCTTCCGCTTCCGGCGACGAATCGTAGAGCAACGTGGCGCCCGCCGGATAGCGCGCCATGCCGTCGCGCAGATACGTGGTGCGAATCAGGATGCCGGTATTCATATCGCCGTTGAGCGAAATCATGCCGACTGCACCGCCGTACCAGCCGCGCGCATCCTTCTCCAGGCTCTCGATGGCCTGCGCGGCGGCCTTCTTCGGCGCGCCCACCAGCGTCACCGCCCACATGTGGCTGAGGAATGCATCCAGCGAATCAAAGCCTTCCTTCAGAAAACCTTCCACATGATCCACAGTGTGGAACAAGCCGGCGTACGATTCGATCAGCCGGCGGCCGATCACCTTCACCGATCCCGGCTCGCACACGCGGGATTTGTCGTTGCGGTCCACGTCCGTACACATGGTCAGCTCGGACTCTTCCTTGGCGGAGGTCAGCAGCTCGCGGATATTTTCCGCGTCGCGCATGGGATCGCCCGTGCGCCGCGCGGTGCCTGCAATGGGACACGTTTCCACGCGCTGGCCTTCCACACGCACGAACATCTCCGGCGACGCGCCGATCAGTTGCTCGTCCCCCAACTGCAGCAGAAACTCGTATGGGCTGGGGCTGGCGCGCTGCACGCGCTCGAAAAGCTCCGACGCTTTCCCCGAGTAAGGCGTGCTGAAGGTCTGCCGCAGCACCACCTCGTAATAATCGCCGCAGCGCATACCCTCGCGCACTCTTTCCACGCCGGCCATGTATTCTTCCGGCGTGTGGTCGGAGACGATCGGACCAGGATCGCGCGCGGGCGGCGGCGGGATGGGTTCCGCCGTGCGCTCCAGACCCAGCGTCGACAAACCCTCGCGCTCGAAATCGTATTGATAGCGCTCGATCTGCTCCTTCTTGCGGTCCATCAGGTAGATGTCGTCGCACAGAAACAAATGCAGGTCTTTGTGACCGTTGCGCGGCAGCTTCTTTTCGATCGGGTCGAACTGGAATAGCAGGTCGTAGCCGAATGCGCCGGCCAGCGCCAGCCGGCAATTCTCTTCGTTGCGGAACTCTTCGATCAAGGCGCGCAGGATCGAGAACGTGGAGGGCTGCTTGCTGCGCTCCTCTTCCGGAAACAGCGCAGGCAACGGCTTCAGGCGGCCAGCCAGGACGCCATCCACGCAGGCAAACGATTCCCAGTGCGGATGGCTCTGCAGCACCGGCAGCAGAATCTGATTCAGGATTTCGCCGCGAATGCTGAGCGGGCGGAATTCCACTTTCCGGTCGTACGATACGATCTCCAGCGGCGGGCGCGTGGAGGCGATGTCCCAGCGCGAGTAACGTCCCGGATATTCGTATCCTGAAGAAAGGTAAATGCCGCGATGACAATCGAGATCGTGCAACAGATGCCGCAGGCCTCTGCGATATCCGCCTTTAGTAACTGTACGAGTAACTGCGATTCCGTGCGGAGTTGTGAAGCTGTATTCACGCATGTCGTCACCCAATGCGAGACTATTGGCCCAGAATAGCATGGGGCGACCGCTCCCTAACGGCGCGGCTCGGTAACAGCCGCGTGGTATTCTGGCATTCCATGAGGCGAAAATGATGGAACGCAGAGAGCTTCTGAAAACAGGCGCCGCGCTGGCGGCTGGCGCTACGCTTGGCAGGCCGCAATCGAGCGCGCCACCGAAGGCCAAGATCACCAGTTCCGTGATGCTGTGGACGTTGAAGGGCTCGTTCGAAGAGAAACTGGAGACGGCCGCGCGCGCCGGTATGCAGTCCGTCGAATTGGTCGGCGAATACGCGCAATGGTCTGACGCGGACATCGCGCGCGTGAAGAAAACCGCGGGCTCGTTCGGGCTGGGGATGGACACGTTGCTGGGCTCGCCGGACTGGGGCACGCGGCCGGTCTCGATGGTCGATCCCGCGCATCGCGACGCTTTTCTGGCGGACGTGCGCAATGCCATCGTGTACGCGCGGAAATTGGAGATCCCGCAGATCATTTTGATGAGCGGCAACGCCATCGCCGGCCGCACGCACGAGGAACAATACGCCAGCCTGCTGGAGGGCGTCAAGCGCGCCGGCGATCTCGCCGGAGAGGCCAAGCTGACCGTGATCGTCGAGCCGCTCAATGCGCTGGTCAACCACAAGGGCTTCTTCCTGACCACCTGCACCGAAGGGCTCAAACTGATCCGCGAGGTAGACAACCCGCACGTGCGGCTGCTGTTCGATCTTTATCACGAGCAGGTGCAGCAGGGAAACGTGATCCGCACGTTGACTGAAGCCGCGCCCGAGGTTGCCGTCTTCCACGTGGCGGATAATCCCGGACGCAACGATCCCGGGACAGGCGAGATGAACTATTCGAACATCTACAAAGCCATTCAGAAGACCGCCTTCGGCGGTTACTTGACGATGGAGTATCTGCCGCTGGGCGACCAAGCGGCGAGTCTGACGAAAGCGGTGGATGGCTTCCGCGCCGCGCTGGCGGGCTGATGGATTTCGCCAGCAAAGTAATCGTCGTGACCGGAGGCGCTTCCGGTATCGGCCATGCCACGGCCCGCGAATTCGCCGTGCGCAATGGCGCGGTGGCGATCTTCGACCGCAACGACGAAGCCGGCCGGGAAACCGCCGAAGCTTTGCGCGGCGCGGGCCACACGGTGGAGTACTTCCACGTGGATCTCGCGGTGAGTTCGCAGGTCGAGGATGTCGTGGGGCAGGTGGCCGCGCGCATGGGCGGCATCGATATCCTGGCCAACGTCGCCGGCATTCAGCACTACGGCACGGCCGTCACCACGCCGGAAGCGGAATGGGACGAAACACTGAATGCCAACGTGCGCAGCGCGTTCCTGGCGTCCAAGCACGCCATCCCGCACATGGTCCGGCGCGGCGGCGGGTCCATCGTGGTGGTTGGGTCGGTGCAATCCATGACGGCGCAACGGAATTCGATGGCCTATGTAGTGAGCAAGCATGCGCTGCTGGGGCTGATGCGGTCGATGGCGCTGGATTTCGCGGCGGACAACATTCGCGTCAACTGCGTCTGCCCGGGCGCCATCGACACTCCGATGCTGCGTTGGGCCGCTTCGCTCGACGAGCGTCCGGAGCGGGTGGTGGAGGCGTGCCACAAGCTATCGATGTTCGGGCGCATGGGCCGTCCCGAGGAAATCGCGCGGGTCATCGCTTTTCTGGCGAGCGACATGGCTTCGTATATCACTGGCGCGGCGATCGTGGCGGATGGCGGGCTGTTGACGCCGACCGGTGGCATGGCGAGTCAGGCGGAGGGGACGGGCGGAGCGCGGAGATAGGTATCGGCTAGTCCAGTCGCCAACCCTCTGGTATAGCGTCTCGCGGCGATGGGATGCAGTGCGGCGGCAACATTCAAAATCAACAAAACACCGGAAATTGTCGATGTAGAGGCGCGTCAGCATCTGACTCAATTCTATTTGAAAACATCTGCAACGCGCAGCCCATCGCCGCCGAAGAGCGGCAAGGGAACGCTGTCCGCCTGCGAATATTGCACGGCTCTTCCGTCAGGGCCGATCACCGCGATGGTCCGCGCCTTTTCGTCGACGATCCAGAAATCCTGACAGCCATTCGCCAGACAAAGAGAAGCCCGCTCGCGCAATTCCGCCCATGTGTCCGACTCGGATTTTACTTCGATGACCAGTTCCGGCGCCCCGCGCAGGTTGTCCTCCAGATCGATTGCGTCCCAGCGCTCTTGCGAGATAAAGGCGACATCCGCAGCGCGAAGGTCGAACTGCGGTACAGCGCGGAAAGGCATCTCTATGCCAACCACGCCGAGATTCCCGGCTCTGGTCTCCAGGAGGCGTTCCAGCCGCTTCTGCAGTCTGTAGTGCTTAGCTTTCGGGCGTGTCACAGTAACGACCTCTCCGTGGTGCAACTCGTGCACCACAGGCCCTCTATCGAGTGGAAGTTCTTGGAACTGCTCGACAGTCATTAACGCGGGTAAGGTAGCCATCGCGTCCTACGTATTCTATTATCGCCGAAACTCAGCCAGCCGCCATGCCCCGCTTTAAGAACTTCACCCCCTCAAACGCAATCGATTCCGGCGATGGCGCGATGTCCCGCCAGATGGACGCCGCCGCCGACAACTCGCCCAACGCGAAGCCGAAGCTCTCGATCGTCAGCCAGCCGTCGTAGTGCACGTCGCGCAGCGCCTGGAACACGCCGGGCCAATCCACGTGGCCCGTGCCGGGAATGCCGCGGTCGTTCTCGCAGGTGTGCACATGCTTCAAGTGCCTGCCCACTAAGCGGTACGCGTCCGCCACGTCCTTTTCCTCGATGTTGGCGTGGAAGGTATCGAACAGGATGCCGACGTTGGGATGGCCGATGGCGTCGCACAACGCCACCGCGTCCGCCGCCGTGTTCAGAAAGTAGGTCTCAAACCGGTTCAGCGGCTCGATGGCGATGGTCACGCCGTGGTCGCTGAGCGTTGGCCCGATCGCCTGATAGCAATCCACCGCGCGCTGCCATTCTTCACCGGTGCGGCGGCGGCCGGTCATCAGCCCCACGGGCGAGTACAACGGTCCGGCGATTATCTTCGCGCCCACCTCGGCGGCGGCCTTGGCGCAATCCTGCATGTGGATGCGGGTCTTCTCGCGCACCGCCGCATCGTCCGAAATCATGTTCAAGCCGCCCGTCAGAATCGAGCAGATGGTACACTCCAGGCCGTTGTCGGCCAAGCCGCGCCGGATATCCGCGGCTGCAAACTTTGAGGGTTCGAAGAGCGGCACTTCCACGCCATTGAAGCCCGCCGCCTTGATGGCCGGCAGCAGCGGCAGATTGGACCGGTCGAAATTCGCCGTCCAAATGAAGGTGTTCACGCCGAATTTCATGCGGGGACCGCTCCCTGACCGTCGCGGCTCGGATGGTCGCGGCTCGGATTGTCCGGGTTGCCCGGGCCGAAATGCTTCAGCATTACCAGATTCTCTGTATCGCTCTGGTTGCGCACTTCCACGCCGCGCCGCGCCGCCGCCGCGCTTACGAACAATTCGTCATTGGTCATGGCGCCGTAGCGGATCAGCGAAGGCGTCTCCACTTCCATCCTGCCCACCGCGCCCCAGCCCTGCACCACGATCAGCCCATACGCCGCCGCATCGTGAATCACCGCCGTCCGGCCCGGCGCGACCGTCAGCTCTTTCGCGGAATAATGCGGCGTGGAGTAGACCACCCACTGCTCCGAATAGCCGCACGCGGCCATCTCGTTCTCGGCGCGCACGGGTCGGGGATGGAACAGCCGATGCTTGGCGAATTCCGGATCGACGTTGGCATCCCAATCCAGCATGCCGACGATGTAATCCAGGTCGTGATGATGTTCCGCCGGCACGTCCTTCACCAGCAGGTCCCAAGGCACCGCGCGCCCTTCCACCATCGACTGGAACATCCCGAACACATCCGAATTCACCTGCGGCTCGTAAGTGACCAGCGAACCCGGCGCGTGCAGAATGCCGGCGTCGATCTGCCATCCGGTGCCGGGCTGCAGGCGATACGCTTTCGAATGGTACAGGATGCCGTTGTCGCCCTGGTTCCAGCGTTCCAGGCATCGCCGCACATCGCCGCGCGTGGTGCCCGGCTCCAGCCCCATGAACGTGTAAGGAAAATTATTGTCCTTGAAATTATATTGCGGCGGAAAGTAATACGCTTCCGGCTTGCCCTTCTGCCCGACCTTCCTGGCATGCTCCTCCATCTGGTGCATGTGGTGCGGAATCGGTCCCAGATTGTCGAAGAACTTGCAGAGCACGTTCCAGCCGCCATAGCGCGCCATCGCGTCCGCGCCCAGAATCTCGTCGCCAATGTCCGCGACGGCTTCCCGCAACAGCACGCGCCGGCCGCCGATCGCAATATAGCTAAGCCCTTCGTCTTCCGGAGTGCCCGGACCATTAGCCGCCTGGGTGGTCGACGAAAACCATCGCTCGTCGATACCGCCGCGATGCGCGCCCAGCGCGTAGAGGTCGCGCGGGTCCAGTTTCAACCGCCCGCCGGGCATCAGGAAGGAGCGCGGCACCCAACAGGGCGCAAGTCTGACGATGCCCTCGCCTGCCGCGAGAGCTTCCCGTACTAACGAGATTTTGGACATGGTTATTTTTTGGCGGCTACCTTCACAACGATCGGCTCGGAAGCGTACTCGTTCTGCTGGCCGGCTCGCGTTTCGATATTACCAGATAGCACAATCGGCAGATCCATCGCCTCCGCGTTCGGCAGCGCTTGCAGCGTGAAGGTGACGTGGTTTTCGTTCTCGTGGATCAACACGCCGTTCAGCCCCACATTGGCCACCATCACAGTCGGCGGCAAATTGTACACTTCCACCGGCACGCGCCCGCCGAAATTATTGTTGCGGTGGATCTCGACTTCCACCGTGGCGGTCTTCCCCGGCTCCAGCACCACTTCGCGCGTCTTGGCCTCCATGGTGATATCCGGCTTCGGCATCAGCGCGATCAGCTTCAGCTTGTCTTCCGGGCTGGCCCAGTGGGAGATTTGGCGCGCGCCGTCCTGCGCCTTGCCGCTCACGCGCAAGGGTACCGCGCTATCGAGCTGCGCGTTTTCGTCCGCGCTCAGCAATATAGTCGTACTCGCGCGTCCCGGCTCGATCACGCCGCGAGTTGCGGAAATCCCCGGCGGCAGACCCTCGATGGACACGCCGATCGGCCCGTCAAAATCGTCGAGGCGCAGCGCCGTGACAGTCACCGGGATGCGTCCGCCCACCGGCACATTGGGATTGCGCGGGTCCACGCTCAGCCTGAAATCCGGGGCCGGCGCGCGCACCGCCAGCCGATATGCATAGTCTTCTCCGTGCAAGCCGCGCACATCCCGCAGCCGCACCACGTATTCGCCATCGGCAGGCGCGGTGAACCGCAAGCGCGAATCCTTGCCGTAACCGGAACCCCCATCGTCGTTGCGATACGGCAGGCGCACCAGCGGCAGACCGTTGCTCACAAAAGTTGCTCCCGGGGGATGGATTTGGACCTTGTATACCGGCGTATCGATGGCGTGCGCTTCGGGCGTGGAATCGAGCAGGCCGAGCCGCTGCCCCTCGAAGGATTCGAACCGGATATCGTCATCGGGTCCGCGCGGCATGGCGCTGACCTGGATCAGTTCGCTGCCCACCATCAACGTGTCTCCCACCGCCATGCCGGTCCACGACAGGATGCGAACTCCGGAACCCGACGAACTGGGGTCGTTCAGCGTAACCGCCGTGGCCAATTCGCAGCGCACC
>Ga0302325_10034711_pt1 | contig 10318 bp, 7 predicted proteins | sample Palsa_T0_2_FD_201948 | JGI IMG/M metagenome (GOLD analysis project Ga0302325, IMG submission 201948) | Peat permafrost microbial communities from Stordalen Mire near Abisko, Sweden - Palsa_T0_2 | ecosystem: Environmental > Terrestrial > Soil > Palsa > Peat permafrost | place: Sweden: Abisko...
CATCGAAGAGCAGCGCGAATCCGAACGACGCCGGTTGCGAATTGAAGTTGATCTCGCCCTGCTGCAGGACCTGGCGGCCCAGACCAAAGACGGTCACATGGTCTGCCTGCAGGCCAACATCGAATTCCCGGCCGAGGTGGACGATGCCATCCGCCGCGGCGCTGAGGGCATCGGGCTGTATCGCACGGAATATCTCTATTTGGCCTCCGGCCATGAACCCAGCGAAGAAGAGCATTACGGCGCTTACGCCGACGCGCTACTGCGGCTTCGCAAACGCCCCCTGGTCATTCGCACGCTCGATCTTGGTGCCGACAAATACACGCAAGCGCAATCTAAAAATCCCGAGCGCAACCCCTTCCTCGGCGAGCGCTCCATCCGCATGTGCCTGCACGACATCCCCATGTTCAAGCGCCAGCTCCGCGCCATCATGCGCGCCAGCATTCTGGGCGATGTCCGCATCATGTTTCCCATGATCAGCACCCTCATCGAATTGCGGCAATCCAAGATGGTCCTCAGCGATGTGATGGAAGAGTTGGAGGATGAAGGCGTATCATTCAATAAGGACATCCCCATCGGAATGATGATTGAGGTGCCCTCCGCCGCCATCATGGCCGAGGAATTTGCCAAGGAAGTGAATTTCTTTTCCATCGGAACCAACGATCTTGTGCAATACACCCTGGCGGTGGACCGGACCAATGAACGGGTGGCGGGGCTGTTTTGCCCGGTGCATCCGGCGGTATTAAGGCTCATCCGAGATGTCATCCGCAAGGGCTCCCGATCCAGTATTTCCGTCAGCATGTGTGGTGAAATGGCAGGCGAACCGCTGTACACTCTCTTGCTGCTGGGGCTGGGCCTGACTTGTTTCAGTATGAACAGCCCGGATATCCCGGAGGTAAAGAAAATTATTCGATCAACGACTATGGAGAACGCCCGCCAGGTGGCGCGGCGAGTCATGACATTCGATTCTGAACGCCAGGTGACGCATTACCTGCGCGATGAAACCAGGAAAATCGATCCAGATATAACTTGAGCTCGCGAAGATTAGCGAGCCATAGCGGAGGAAGAACCTCCCAACGGAGAAGTAATGGCAAAGGAAATGCTGATTAACGTCTCCCAGGGCGAAGAATGCCGAATCGCCCTGGTGGAAGACGGAAAGCTCGAAGAGCTTTACATGGAGCGAACCAGCTCCACCAGCCATGTTGGAAATATTTACAAGGGCCGCGTCTCGAATGTCGAGCCGTCGATCCAGGCGGCGTTCATTGATTTCGGGATGGCCCGCAATGGGTTTCTGCACATCTCGGACCTGATGCCGACTTATTTCGGGCGGAACGGGGCGGATGTGCAGGAGACGGTCGGCCGCAAAATGGCCCGTCGCGATCGGCCGCCGATCCAGCGCTGCCTGCGCCGCGGGGATGAGATCATTGTCCAGATCATCAAGGAAGGCATTGGCACCAAGGGTCCGACGCTATCCACTTATCTCTCCATCCCCGGGCGAATCCTCGTGATGATGCCGGGCATGGGAAAGATGGGCGTCTCGCGGAAAATTGAAGATGATCTGGAACGGCGTCGGCTGCGGCAGATCCTCGATGCCCTCAAGCCGCCGAAAGATGTTGGATTCATCATCCGCACCGCCGGCATCGGCAAGAGCAAAACTGAAATCCAGCGCGATCTGACTTATCTCACTCGCCTCTGGACGATCCTGGTCAAAAAGCGCGACAGCGGCCCCGGTCCGACCGAGCTTTACACCGAGGGCGATCTGGTCACCCGCACCGTGCGCGATGTGTTCACCACTGATGTCGATCGCGTCGTTGTCGATGACAAGGAAGTTGCCAAGCGCGTCAAGGAAGTCATCAAGCTCGCCAACCCGCGGGCAAAAAATAAAGTCGAGCTATTCGAGGAACCGGTCCCGCTGTTCCACAAGTATGGAATCGAGAAGGAAATCGAGCAGATGTACAGCCGGCATGTGCCGCTGCCATCGGGTGGGTCGCTGGTAATCGACAGCACCGAGGCGGTCGTGGCGATTGACGTGAACAGCGGCAAATTCCGCGACCATGCCGATGCCGAGACCACCGCCTTCAAAACCGACATGGAAGCCGCCGATGAGATTCCGCGCCAGTTGCGATTGCGCGATCTGGGCGGTGTGATCATTTGCGATTTCATCGATCTGCGCTACGAACGCCACCGCCGCGACCTGGGCGCCAAACTGCACGCCAATTTCCAAAAGGACCGCGCCAAGACCAAGGTGCTGCCGATGAGCCAGTTCGGCATCATCGAAATTACCCGCCAGCGCATGCGGCCGAGTTTGAAGCGATCGATCTACTGCGACTGCCCATATTGCAAAGGTGCGGGTCTGGTCAAAACGCCGGAGAGCATGAGCCTGGATGTGATGCGCCGGCTGGCGATCGCGGCCCACAACGCGCAGGTGGCCCGGGTGGAATTGACCATCGCTCCGGATGTGAACTTTTTCCTCCAGAACCGCAAACGCGCTCAGATTGCCGAATTGGAGGCGGAATCCGGAAAGAAAATCATCATCCGCGCCGATGCGGCCGTTGGACTCGACGAGGTCCGGATGGCGTTGTTCGACCTGCGGGACAGCGCGATTTATTTGGCGGAACTGGGGATGTCCCCGCCGCTGCCGCCGTCGGTCGGCGGGCGCGAGCCGCGCCAGCGGGGTCCGCAGCGTGGCCGGCGTGATGGCCGCCAGCGCAACGATGGCCGCCGACCGCCGCTGCCTCCGCGCCATCAGGAACCTGAAGACGATGCGTTTGATCTCGACGCCGTTGAGGACGAGGTTGATCAGCGAGAAGAAGAACAGGATCAGGATATGGAGACGCCCCCGTCGGAAGTTTCGATGCCGGCGGTGCTGGAATCCAATTCTCCCGAAGCGGAATTGGACGAATCGGTGGCGGAGCCGGGCGAATTGGCGATGGATACCAGCGGATCAACCGTCGGGCCGCCTGCCGAGCAGGGCGATCGCGGCGATTTTGACAATGGCCAGCCTGGTGGACCCCGCCGGCGGCGACGACGTGGTCGCCGGGGACGTGGGCGCGGTCGGGGCCGAGATCAGGGCGGCGATCAGCAGCAGCCACCGCCGCCGATGCAACCCGTCAACGCGCCATTTGAAGGATACGATCAGGAAATCGAGGAATTCGATCGGTCGGATGAAGGCGAACCCGCTGTGGAACCACCGGAACCGGGCAACGAAGCCCTGCCTACCGAAGCGCCGCCGCCGCGCGAAGGCGGACGGCGCCGGCGCCGACGCGGCGGACGTGGCCGCGGGCGAGGCCGCAACCAAAACGGCGCCCCGATCTCACCGGCCGAGCAGGGGCAGCAATCCGCCCCGGTTCCTCCTCCGCCGCCCCTGGCCCCGCGCGCGGCCGAGGCAACCCGGCATACTCCGACCGGCTCGACCGATAAACATCTGGTCAGCGACGAACCGATTGCGCCCCAGCCTATCCACCGGCCCCGGTCCTACCGCGATCTGGATTCGATCCCGGATGATTTCGATTGAAATCAAAAATTCTCACCACGGAGACACGGAGAACACGGAGAGGAATAGGAAATCTTTATTTCGACTTTTTCCTCCTCCGTGAACTCCGTGTCTCCGTGGTGGAATTGAATTTTCCCGTCGGAACGCCGCCGCCTGTACAATAAAGCCAGATGCACGACACCCGCCACGAGTTTGATCCCGACGCATTCCAGATGTCCATCGGCGATCACCTGGAAGAATTGCGCAAGCGGATCTTTCGGGGATTGGCGGGGCTGATCGTCGCGATCCTCATCTGTTTTTGCTTCGGCAATCGGCTGGTGGCGATCTTTTGCGCGCCGCTGTTCAACGCCCTGCGAAAAGCGGATGTCAGCACCCAGCTTTACGTCGATGAGTTGTCCGACGGATTCATGACCGTCATCAAAATCAGCTTTATCGTTGCTCTGTCCCTGACCAGCCCGTGGATTTTGTACCAGCTCTGGCAATTCGTTCGATCGGGGCTGTATCCGAAGGAGCGAAAATATGTCACCAAATATATTCCGCTGAGCATCACGCTTTTGATTAGTGGAATGCTGTTTGTTTATTTTCTCGTGCTGCCGTGGTCGATTCAATTTTTCATCAGCCGCGCCAACGCCATTCCGCTGCCGAATCAGGATGTCTCGGCTCGCGTGGTATCGACGAATCCCTCGGTGATCGAATCGCTGCCCGGCGATCCGGCCAGCCCGAAGGATTATCAGATGTGGTTCGACACGACCGAACACCGGCTTAAGATGTTCGTCGGGGGAAATATCCGCGTGATCCCTTTCGGCCCGGACAACCTCATCAACACGCAATTCCAACTGACCGATTATCTGAGCCTCGTGCTGCAATTGCTGCTGATCTTTGGGCTGGCGTTTCAATTGCCGCTGGTGGTTAATGCATTAGCTCGGCTTGGGATCGTGGAAGTTTCCACCCTCAAACATTGGCGCCGCCACGTCTATTTCGGCCTGTGCGTCCTGGCCGCGGCGATCTCCCCCGGCGATCTCGTCACCGCAACGGTCGCCCTGCTGGTTCCGCTGATTTTTCTGTATGAATTGGGCATCTTCCTGGCCCAGATGGGGGAGAAACAGGCGGCGAGAGCGGAAAATAGGACGACATAACCGTATTCGTTTGACTGGGTCATCCAATCAGTATAACATTCTAAAAGCTGCTTAAAAGATGTTGAGGTCTCCCATGCTCGATCTGAACGACATCCACCCTGTCACGGACTTTAACCGCAACACCAAAGAACATATCCAGAGACTCAAACAGACGGGTAAGCCTGAAGTCCTCACCGTAAACGGTCAGGCCGAAATAGTGGTGCAAAGCGCCCGGGCGTATCAAAAACTTCTTGAGGCAGCGGAACTTTCTGAAATTCTTGCCGGGATTCGACGCGGGTTGGAACAGGCGAAGCGCGGGGAAGGCCGCCCAATGCGGGAATTCATCCAGAAGCTTGCAGAAAAACATGGCCTATCGCTGCCATGAAATACCTCGTCATCGTCACGCCTGAAGCCGAGACAAACATTGGGGCTGCGTACGAATACATTGCTGAGCGATCCACCGCCAACGCCGCGACTTGGCTGCGCGATTTGTACGAGCAAATCTCCCGACTGGAAAAATTCCCCCGCCGATTCAGCCGGGCCCGCGAGCAGGATCATGTTGCCGAGGAAATCCGGCAGGTCATCTTCAAATCTCACCGGATTATCTTCACTATCGACGATAAATCTGCCACTGTTCAAGTTGTTTATGTCCGCCACGGAAAGATGCGCGCGGTTGGTGAAACAGAGGCTGAAAGCCCGCAGTGATTTAAATTCGGCACGGTCGAAGGATTACACCCCATATAACTCCGCCGCCCGCGCTCCCAGATGATCCAATAACGGCTCGGCCGACAGAGGCCGGCCGGTGATTTGGCGGACCAACTCAGGAGCCGAAAATTTCATCCCTTGGCTGTGAATATGCTTTCGCAGCCACGCCAGCAGCGGGGCGAACTCACCCCGGGCGAAATGGCCATCGAGATCGTTGATGTCCTTCGACGCTTGTTGGAAGAATTGAGCCGCGTACAGATTCCCCAGCGTGTACGTCGGAAAATATCCGATCGCCCCACCCGACCAGTGCACATCCTGCAGGCATCCGCGCGTGTCATCCGGCGGAATTACGCCGAGGTATTCCTTCATCTTCGCATTCCACGCGGCCGGCAAATCCGCGGCGGCCAACTGGCCGTCCAGCAGCGCCTGCTCCAGCTCAAATCGCAGCAGCACGTGCAGGTTGTATGTCGTCTCATCCGATTCGGTGCGAATCAGCGATGGCCGCACGTCGTTGATCGCAAAATAAAAATCCTGCATCGGTACATCCCGCAGCGTCTCGGTGAAAGTCGCTTGTGCCTTCGGATAGAAAAATTCCCAGAACGATCTTCGTCGCCCGACCAGATTCTCCCACATTCGGCTCTGGCTCTCGTGAATGCCCAGCGAAACATCCTCGCCGCGCGGGGCGCCGAAGTGCTCGGGCGGCAGGCCTTGGCTGTACATGGCGTGGCCGGATTCGTGCAACACGCCAAAAAATGCATCTGCGAAATAATGATCGTCGTAGCGCGTGGTGATCCGCGTGTCGCCGGGGCCGATCCCGCTGCTGAAGGGGTGTACGCTTACGTCCAATCGGCCGGAATTAAAGTCCAGTCCAACGGCCGCCGCCGCCGAGCGGGCGAATTTCTCCTGCAGCGCGACCGGATAAGAATGCTCCAGAATCTCCACCGGCGCCTTGCGGGATGAGGCGACGATTTTCCCCACCAGTTCCACCAGCGGTTTGCGCAATGACTCAAAAACCCGCCGGAGATTCGCGGATGTTTCCCCCGGCTCAAAATCCTCCAGCAGCGCATCGTAGAGTGAGTTGCCACCATAGCATTGCGCCTGCTTGCGCTTGAGCCCGACGATTTTCTCCAGCCACGGCCGGAATGCGGGGAAATCATTCTTCTTCCGTGCCTCCGCCCAGGCGTGTTGGGAGAGCACTTCGGTGTGCGACAATTCCTCAACCAGCTCCGGCGGAAGTTTGGTCGCTCGGTCGTATCGCCGCCGTGTGTGGCGGACATTGACGGCCGGATCGCCCAGCGGATCCTTCACCAAATCGGATGACTCCACGCTCGCCAGCAATTCGCCGATGCGCGGCGAAGTGAAGCGTTCATGAATCATCCGCGCCAGGATGGAGGATTGATTCGCCCGAAGTTCCGCTCCGTTTTGGGGCATGTAAGTCCGCTCGTCCCATCCCAAGAGGGCGGCGACCGATCCGAGCAGAGCGTGTTGTTTCAATTCCGAGATCAGCGATTCGTAATTTGATTGCGCGTTGGCCATGGTGGGATGATATGCGCCGATTCAGCGGACGCCACAGGTCAAAATCCACGGCAAATTGGATCGCCCCCATGCTCGGCGTTATCCTTCCAAATGCGGAGCAATTTTCACGACTGGAACTGCAATGAATTTACTGACGCGATGGCGAACTCGATCGGGGGAACTAGAGATAGTCATGCTCTGATTCGACCCAGGTTTTCTGGTTTTCGGGGTCCCTGTTTTCCGTCCCTAGTTTTCAAATTTCTTCCCCCGATGCGGCAAGAGAGTAGTTGCCCAGGCCGACAGGGTTTCGCGCGCGCACCCAATAGTAATAGAGCACGCCAGGGGCAGCGGTGGTGTCGTTGTAGTTTGTGTCGGTGAGGGCGGCGGCGATTTTGGCGGCGGTCGCGACATCGTCGGTTGTGCTGCGGAAGATTTGATAGCTGGTTGCTCCCGTTACCGCTTCCCAGGACAGGGCAACATCATTCGGGTTTGTGGTGCTGGCCGTGAGATCAACGGGACCGGCAAGTGGCGTGAAGCTGGTGTCTGGACCGGCAGCGACGCCGACGGCGGATGGGCCCTTGGCGCGAACCCAGTAGTAATAGAGCACGCCGGGCGTGCCGGTGAGATCGTTGTAATTGGTTGTCGTCAAGCCGGCGGCGATTCTGGTGGCGGAGCTGAAATCGCTGGTTGCGCCGCGGAAAATCTGATAACTGACGGCGCCGCCGACGGCGGCCCAGGTCAGGGTAACGTGATGCGACATCGAGGTTGCCTGGAAGTTGGCCGGAGCGGGCAATCCGGCGAATCCGAGCGCGGGTCCGCCGGCATCGCCGACGATCGATGCATTGCGTCCCACCACCCAATAGTAATAGTCGGTGCCGGCGACGGCGGTGGTGTCAATGTAAGAATCCGTGGTGATGCCCCCGGCGAGTTTGGTTGCATCGGCGAAATTGGTATCGAGGCTGCGGAATACCTGATAGGAAGTCGCGCCGGTGGCGGCGTCCCATGTCAGGCTCACTTGACCCGTGTATGTCCCGTTGCTTGCGGCAATGTTCGCGGGAGCGGCGATGGTTTGAATGGCCATGCCGACGAGCGTGTCGGGCGTTTGGATGAGGGATGCGTTGACGGTTGCGCCGGAGGTGGTGTATTCGCCGATTCGGCCGCGGCTGCTTTCCTCGACGTACAGGTCCGATCCTAAAACTGCAATTCCGCTGGGATGTTCCAATCCGGAAATCAGCGAGAGGTTCACCGTTGCGCCGGAGGTGGTGTATTCGCTGACGGAGCCGTAGGGGCCGGTGGTGAGAAACAGATCGGTTGCATCAGCCGCGAGCCCCCAGGGGCCGAGTGTGTTCTCCGCGCCGGTAACCAGCGTCGAGTTGACCACCGCGCCGGAGGTCGTGTATTCGGCGATGGTGGGCGTGGTCCCGCCGATGGTAGGGGAGGTCGAGATATAAAGATCGGATCCGTAAATGGCCATCGCGACTGGATTGTCCAAATTGGAGATCAGCGCGGAATGCACAAGCTCGCCGCCCAAGGTGTATTCGGCCAGCACGCTTTGGGTTCCTTCAATACCGAGGGTTTCGGTGATGAAGATATCCGATCCGGAAATGGCGATCGCCGACGGTTCGGTGATGCCGCGGATAAATCCCGCCTGGACGAGGGTGCCGGAGGTGGTGTATTCGTCGATGGTGGCGTTATCGTAAGCGGAGTTGTTAACGTCCCATGTACCCCAGTTGGTGATAAACAGATCGTTGCCCGAGATGGCGATTCCGGGATTTTCCGAAAAGCCGGTTATCAGGGCGGCATTAACGATCTGGCCGGCGGTGGTGGCTTCGCCAACGGCGCAGGGATTGCTGCTGTCGCTGCCGTCGTTGTAAGTCGCGAAGATATCCGCGCTGAGCAACCTGCGCGCTTCGAGTGGCTCTACCATACCGAGGGTTTTCGTTCGGCGGGCGCGCACACAGCGTCTGCATTTCTCCAACATCGATTGCTCCTTTTTCCGTTGTTATTTTTGCCGGCTGCGCGGGCTGAGATCGCATTTCTGCGTCGCTACGACCGCTGCATCAATGATAACGGGGACAACACGCGCCGCAAGCGACGCGGCTAAAAAGGGGCTTTTCCTTCCCGTGGGTTGGCGGCTTGATGAATTGGATCGTCCAGTGATTCCCGGTATTCTGTTGGATGCGGAGAGGTTTCGGGAATGAAAAAGACCATGAAATCCTTGCGGCGGGAGCGAGCTGGGTTGTGGGCGGGGTTTTGGGGTTTTGTCTTTTGCATTGTCGCGCTGGGGCGGTTGGTGGCTGCGGATACGCGGGGGATTTTTTTGAAGTTGATTGATCGGCCGCGGGTGGCGGCGGATGCGGTCGTGACGACGCGACCGTCGGCCGATGGCCTGACGGAATATCATTTCACTTTCGCTTCCGACGCTCAGCAGCGCGTGCCCGGATTCCTCATCGAAAAATCAGATGGGCCGGCCGTTCGTCGGCCCGTCGTCATCGCCTTGCACGGCACCGGGGGCACCAAATCAGATGAGCTGCCGCTTTTGCGAATCCTGGCCAATCGTGGTTTCATCGCTGTCGCCATCGACGGCCGGTATCACGGCGAGCGCGTGAAGTCCGGCAATGGGGCCGGCAGGGGGTCGGCCGAGTATCAAGACGCCATCCTCCGGACCTTCCGAGGCGGCGGCGAGCATCCGTTTTATTTCGACACCGTCTGGGACGTGATGCGATTGATCGACTACCTGCAAACCCGCGATGACGTCGATCCTGCCCGCATCGGACTCTATGGCGTCAGCAAAGGCGGAATCGAAACCTATCTCTCGGCAGCCGTCGATCCGCGCATCGACGTCGCGGTGCCGTGCATCGGATTGGAAAGTTTCAAATGGGCGCTGGACAACAACGACTGGCAAGGGCGGATAGGAACGATCCCCGATGCCTTCGCCGTCGCCGCCAGGGATAGCGGTATCGCCACACCAACGTCCGATTTCGTTCACGAGTTTTATAACCGGGTCGCACCCGGAATCGACGGCGAATTCGATGGCCCGCAAATGGTGAAATTGATCGCTCCGCGTCCGCTGATGGCCATCAACAGCGACACCGATCCCCATACGCCGCTGCCCGGCGTGCAACTTTGCGTCGATGCCGCCCACGCCGCATACACAGATGCCGGCGCGTCAGACCATTTCGTCATCCGCATTCAGCCCAAGACCGGCCACAAGGTCAATCCCGATTCACAGGCGGCGGCGGTCGATTGGTTCGTGCAATGGCTCAAGCCGTAGGCGCAAATTCCACCCCCATCAGCGATTGAATTGCCTGCCGATCTCATGGATCATGCGTTTGGCAGGAAAGGATTCCCGAATTGATCGAATCAAAACTCAATGAAGTTCGCCGGCGGCTGCTGGATTTGACGCGGAATAACCGGCTGATTAACCATCGGCGCGGCGGGCAGCGGACGCTGGAAATCGTCGATGAATTGCCGGGGGAAATCTGTCGCATCC
>Ga0302325_10034713_pt1 | contig 10317 bp, 10 predicted proteins | sample Palsa_T0_2_FD_201948 | JGI IMG/M metagenome (GOLD analysis project Ga0302325, IMG submission 201948) | Peat permafrost microbial communities from Stordalen Mire near Abisko, Sweden - Palsa_T0_2 | ecosystem: Environmental > Terrestrial > Soil > Palsa > Peat permafrost | place: Sweden: Abisko...
CGTTCGGGCACATCATCAAGTCGCGGTTCCTGATCCTGCTCGGGCTGGTGATCATCGCGGGCGTGAGCGCCTACGTGTCGTTCGTTCTTCAGCCGGGGTCCTAGCGGGTGGTGGTTTGGGGGGCGGTGGTGGTTTCGGGGCGCGGTGGGCGAGGATGGTGTGGAGGCGGGCGGCTTCGCGGTCGGGTGTTAGGTCGAATCGTTCGCGGGTGACGCGGACGGTGGCGATGCCGGCGGCGAGGAGGTCGGCGTCGCGGTCACGGTCGCTTTCGAATGCGGTTCGTCCCGAGTGGAATTCCCAGCCGTCGAGCTCGACGACGAGCTTGTGTGCGCGGAAGAGGACGTCGACTTCGTGGCCGGCGATGTGGGTGTTGATTTCGGGTTTCGGTAGGCCGTACCGTTCGAGGAAGGGAAGGAAGTCGTCCTCGAATGGTGAGCGGGTGGGCGTGTGCGGGGCGTTTTTGGTGTGTTTCCGCAGTCGGTTGGCGGCTCGGCAGGGAGGGTGGCGGGTGAGGAGCTCGTCGAGGTCGGCAAGCGAGAGGTATCGCGCGTGGCGGAGGTCGCTGATCGCGCGTGCGATCTCTCCGTCGGTCAGGCTGTTGGCGTTGTCGAGCAGCGTGCGTGCCGGGCTCGTGGCGGGGATCCCGAAGTGCACGGCTCTGTCGCCGGCGGTGAGTGTCTTTGAGCGGTGGATGCGCAGCCGGCTGCGCCTGCGGGCGGACGAGGCGGTGACTTCGAGCGGTGAGCTCCATTCCTTGGTGACTCCCCACAGTGTCGCTGCGGAGCTGTGGCTGAGCAGCGCGCCGGGGCCGCATGCGAGCACGGCCGCGATCGCGTGGGCGTGGGGCGAGACAGGGACGTGGCCGACCGCGTAGACGCCGCGATGGAGGGGGTGCAGGCGGCCGATCTTGATTCGGTACTCGATCATGCTCTTGCTGAGCCCAAGCTCCAGCAGCTGGAGGCGGGTCACCACGCCTTGCTGTGGGGCCGCGATCATCGCGATCGCGCTGTCGAGCGTGTCCAGGGCCTTTCGGACGGAGCCGTGATGAGTTGTCGACAACTGTTGTTCATTCTTCAGCACGACCCCCTGAGTTTCAGGCGGATTGGGCCGGCGCGGGCCGAAACCGCCCGAAAAGTTGCAGGGGCGAGGGACAGCTGTCACCCGGTCGTGACACCCCGCCCGCGGACAGGCCCGGGCGCGGTGGGCGGGTAGTCCCTAGCGCTCCTCTGAGTCCGGCCGCTCGTCATCGAGCGGGATGGTGAGCTGGGTCGCCCCCGCCGGCCCGGGCGCCCCCGCCGACCCCGGCGCCCCCGCCGGCCCGGGCGCCCCCGCCGACCCCGGCGCCCCCGCCGGCCCCGCCGACCCCGTCGCGCCCGCCAGCCCCGCCGGGCCCGGCGCGATCACCGGCTCGGAGATCTCGGCGGGCTCCTCCCAGGTGACGGGTTCGGCCCAGGACGCGCGGCGGGCTCGGCTGGCCTGGCGTCCCCTCGCGCCGTTCGCCGGTGCTCCTGATGCGGCCGTGGGCGCGCCACCTGCGGCAGCTTCGCGCCGCGCGCGGCGACGCGACGCCGCCGGGTCCCGGGCCGGCCTGGCCGGATTGTCGGTGCCTGGCCCCTCGCCGGGGAGCAACGGCTCCGGCAGGTGCGCGGCACGCATGCGCGCGCCGGCGTATGTGAGCAGCGCCGCGGCGCCGAGCGCGGTGAAGATGCCCCATTTGATCCCGAACGTGGTCCCGAACTGGCCGTTGCTGGTTGTTCCCTGCTTGTCGAAGATCCGCCAGATCACGAGCAGACACGTCCAGCTTCCGGCGGCCATCACGATGAACCCGTCGCCGCCCGGTAGGTGGAAGGCACGTCCCTCGGCTCTCAGGAACAGGAGCGCCAGCACGCTGACCGCGACAAGCAGCACCGCAGCTTCGACCCACGAGAATGCATGCCATCCGGTCAGCGACACGGCAGTCGTCTGTAGCTTTTTGCCGCTCGCGAAGCCGGTCTCCTGGTACCACGGCAGGAACAGCGTCAGCCACAGCCCGATCGCAGCGGTCGCCGCCAGCTGGCGATCGGGCGGTAACGCACGCCAAGCTCGGCTCAAGCGCGTAAATCCCGAACCGGCGCGCTTCGCCGCCTTGGCAGCCGTGTCCTGACTGCTCATGTGCGCAGCCCGGCGACGTCGCGATCATGGCCTGCCCTCGCCGCACAGATGATCCCGCTACGGGCCACGGATCGATTGTACGGGCGGCGCCCCGGGACTCCGACGGGCGGCGCCCCCGGACTCCGACGGGCGGCGCCCCGGGACTCCGACGGGCGGCGCCCCGGGACTCCGACGGGCGGCGCCCCGGGACTCCGACGGGCGGCGCCCCCGGACTCCGACGGGCGGCCCGGGGCGTCAGTCCCAGCTGATCGGGATGTCCTCTACGTCGGCCGGCTCGTCTCGTTGGCGCTCTAGACGCTCCAGATACCAGTTGATCAGCGCCCTGACGGCAAGCAGCAGCTCTCTCAGCGCCTCGGCGAGGCGCCGCTGTAGGTCCGGGGGAACGAGCTCGCGGAGCGACTCCACGAGGTGCATCAGCAGCTCCAGGTCCGCGCCGCGCACGGGTCCCTCCTCGTTTTCCGGCACCCGCCAGCCGGCCGGGGGTGGACGCCGGAAAGCATTGGCTGCCCGAGCCGCCGACTCCGCGGCCGCTTCCGCGATCAGCCGCTCAGCGGCACCCGACGCGCGATCGAGTCGCTCTTCAAGCCTCCTCAGTGCATCCTCGGGCAGCTCGCCGCGCCCCGCGCCGCCCGGCTCGCCGCGCCCCGCGCCGCCCGGCTCGCCGCGCCCCGCGCCGCCCCCCGAACCACCGCCCGGCTCGCCGCGCCCCGCGCCGCCCGGCTCGCCACCCCCCGAACCACCCCCCGGCTCGCCGCCCGGACCGCCACCCGGCTCGCCACCCCCCGAACCGCCGCCCGGCTCGCCGCGCCCCGAAGCGCCCCCCGAACCGCCGCCCGGCTCGCCGCGCCCCGAAGCGCCCCCCGAACCGCCGCCCGGCTCGCCGCGCCCCGAACCGCCGCCCGGACCGCCACCCCCCGGACCGCCACCCGGCTCGCCGAGGGGGTCGTCAGCCGCGCCGGGAGGAGGAGTGTCGTTGCGCGCCATCGAAGGTCACCTCGAGCGCGCCTGCTTCGAACGTGGCCTCGCTGGGGCGGAAGGCGGCGAGCGCGGGGGGGAGGATGATAGTTCGCTTCTGTCCGTCGACCCGGACGATCAGCTCGAGGCCGATCTTCTTCAGCGTCACTTCGCCCTTGCGGGCGAACGGCAGCGAGATCCGGAGTCGGGCGCCGGTCTCGGACACAGTCAGCTCCTGAGTGATCGCATCATGCAGCACCGCCGCGGGATCATGCTGCTCGAACAGGGCAGACGCGAGTCGATCGAGCATCTCAGCCCCGGTCACCTCCTGATCGAAGTAGGGCGCCCGCAGTACGGGCACCGGCGCGAACGCGGACTGCACCAGCTCGAGATGCTCCTCCTGAAGGATCCGCCAGCGCGCGAAGTAGTCGCCGACCTCCTGCGGGAACACTCGGTTGACGATCACGGCGTCGGTCAGGTAGCCGTACAGGTTCAGGTAGGTGAACGTGCGCATCGCTTCTCCGATCACCATCTTGTCCGGGTTCATCACCAGGCGGATGGTGGATCGCTCGCGGTCGCGGAGGATCTCGTTCATCGCGATCAAGCTCTGCGACAGTCGCTGGACGTCGGCGAAGACCGCTTCGGTGGGCAGCGGGATGTCGAGCAGCGAGCGCGCGATCGGCCGCGCGGCGGCCAGAATCTGGCGCTCCCTCGGGAACACCTTCTCGATCCACCACCGCGCGATGTCGGGAAAGGACAGGAGCCGCAGCGTCTCGCCGGTCGGCGCGCAGTCGACGACGATCACGTCCCACTCGCCGGATGCGTGGTGGGCCTGCAGTCGCAGCAGCGAGAACAGCTCGTCCATGCCGGGTGGGACGCTCAGCTCCTCGGCCGAGATCCGGTCGACGCCGCGTTCCACGAGCAGCTCGCCAAGCCAGCTTTGCACGCCTGACCAATGCCGCTCCATCTCGTCCTGGGCCTTGATCTCCTGACCCCAGAGCCGCACTCCGACCTCGACCGGCTCGGCGCCGAGCTCGGTCTCGAGCGACTCGGACAGGCTGTGGGCCGGATCGGTGGACAAGACCAAGGTGCGCAGGCCATCCCGCGCGGTGCGCCTCGCCGTGCACGCCGCGACCGATGTCTTGCCGACTCCGCCTTTGCCGGTGTAGAGGATCGTGCGTGGCCTCATCAGCAGAGGCGAGTCTACGAGGGCGGTCCCCGAAGCGGCTGCCTGCGCTGACGCCCCTTGCTACGCTCGCCGCGGTTTCACGGTCGCGGATGAGGAGGATCTTGGCAATGCGTCATCGGGCAATTGAAGCGGCCGGACGCCGTTTCCACGGCATCGGCTTCGCCTTCGCGGCCGGCCTCGCCGCACTTGCCGTTGCGGCCTGCGGTGGGGGAACCAGCGCCTCGCAGCTCCTCAGGGATACCTTCAGCGGCTCGCACAAGATGACGAGCGGTGCCGTCAACATCGACCTGACGGTGACGCCGTCGGGATCGAGCACGCTGACGGCCCCGATTACGCTCAGCTTCAGCGGGCCGTTCCAGGATTTCGGCAAGGGGAGAGCCCCGAACTCCGACTTCACGCTGAGTCTGAGCGCAGTCGACAAGAGCCTGCTGTCGGTCGGCATGGAATCGCTCGACGGGAAGGGCTACATCCACCTTGGTGGCAGCAGCTACCCGCTGCCGGCGAGTGAGTATCAGCAGCTCGAGTCCCGGCTCGCCCAGACAGGCTCGGGATCCCTGTCGACCTCGGGAATCCTCGGCAAGCTCGGGATCAACCCGCTGCGGTGGTTGATCGACCCGACGGTCGCTGGGTCGGGCACCGTCGGCGGCACGAGCACGACCCAGATTCGCGCTGGAGTCGACATGAGCGCGCTGCTCGCCGACCTCGGCACGTTCCTCGGCAAGGCCTCGTCGCTCGGCGTACCGGACGCGAGCAAGATCTCGACGTCGATCTCCCCGGCAACGAAGGCCAAGATCCTCGCCGAAGTCCGTAGCCCGAGCGTCGAGATCTGGACCGGCACTGCGGATAGGACGCTGCGCAAGCTTGCTTTGAGCCTGACGATCCCGGTGACGGGAGCGCTCTCGAGCGAGCTCGGAGGCCTCAAGTCAGCGGTGCTGTCGTTGGACATCCTCTACCAGAATCTCAACCAGCCCCAGAGCATCACCGCTCCCGCCGATGTCAAGCCTTACAGCCAATTCGAGTCGCAGGTCCAGGCGCTCGTCGCCGCGATCCGCAGTGCGGTCTCGGGCTCCCTGGCGGGCGCCGCGACGGCGCCGGCGGGCGCGGGCGCCGCGACGGCGGCCCCCGCGAGCGGAGGGGTGCCCAGCGCTTACTCTCAGTGCATCACCGCAGCGGGCAACGACTTCAAGCAGATGTACAAGTGCGCGCCGCTGCTGAGCGGCGGTGGGTAGCCCGGTCGGGCGCTATTCGCGCCCGACCTCCTGGTGGTCCTCTTCGAGCTCGTCCTCGTCCTCGACCACCTCGTCGTCCTCGGTGATCTCGCCCGGGTGGTACCGGATCTGGAACGCCTCGAGCAGCTCGTCGCGCTGATGCTCGTCAACGGGGACCTCGTCTGAGATCAGAACCCAGTCGGCACCCTCGGGCTCCTCCATGTTGAAGACCTCGGCGTCGAGCTCAGGCGAGTCGTCGACGACGATCAGAACTTCCGTCTGGGGATTGAAGTAGGTCCCCGGGCGGATCAGGAGCTCGTCGGGCTCGAAGCGGCGTGGATCAGCCATACAGGAGGTCAAGCCTACATATCGCGGGCCGGTCAGGTCAGCTCAGTGAGCTGCGCGATCTCCCGCGCGATCTCGGCCTCGACATCAAGCCGAGGCTTGCCGGCGCGCGCACGCCGATGGTTGCGAGCGATCACCAGGTCGCGGATCTCCTCGCGGATGCCGGAGTCGATGACCGGGATGGTCAGCCGCCGGAGCTCCGCTTCGACGTCCACGGGGGCTTCCCCGCGCCGGAGCCGGCGGGCGTTGCGCGCCTCTAGGAATTCGCGGATCTCCTCGTCGCGCTCGCGGATCGCGGCGGCCGAGGCGTCCACTTGCCCGCCCGGTTCGGGCCGGGTGTCCCGGTCCATCACGAGATGGTCGCGGCCGTATTCCTCCCATTGCTTGCCGCTGCTGACGAGCGCGAGGAAACCTGCCACGAAGCTGAGCCCGGTGACGATCCAGAGCACCGTGCCAAACGAAGTCTGGATGCCCTCCATGCCATAAGTCTGACATGGAGGAGGTCGAGCGCGTGGGCGCCGCGCTGCCGGCGTTGAGACCAGACGCGTTTGCGGTTCTCGCGGGATGGGGTACCCTTTAGTGACATCGTTGACTGACTAGTCAATCTACCTTGAGGAGGGGCCCGGATCCCCTGTATCTGACAGGGCCGCGGCAACCTCGACGAGGTAGCCAGAACCACTCTTTCAAGGAGCCATCAACCGTGGTTGATTTCACGCTCACCGACGAGCAGAAGAGCATGCGGGAGCTCGCGCACGACTTCGCCCAGAAGGAAATGCGGCCAGTCGCCTGGGAGTACGACAAGGAAGGCACGTGGCCGCAGGAAGTCATCGAAAAGGCCTGGGAGCTCGGGCTGATGAACGGCCACCTGCCCGAGGCCTACGGCGGTCCTGGGCTCAGCTACCTCGACGGTGCCATCATCGAGGAGGAGATCGCCTGGGGCTGCTCCGGAATCGGCACCTCGCTGACCTGTAACGGCCTCGCGAGCGCCCCGCTCGCGCTGGCGGGATCCGAGGAGCTGAAGAAGGAATACCTCGGGCGCCTCAGCGAAGCGCCGCTGCTCGCGTCGTTCTGCCTCACCGAGCCGGATGCCGGATCCGACGTGTCGGGGATGAAGACCAATGCCGTCCGCAAGGGCGACAAGTGGGTGATCAACGGCTCGAAGTGCTTCATCACCAACGGCAGCTACGCCAACTGGTACACGGTCTATGCGAAGACCGACAAGGAGGCGGGCCACCGCGGCATCTCCTGCTTCATCATTCCGCGCGACGCCGGCGTGGTCGTCGACAAGAAGGAAGACAAGATGGGCCAGCGGGCGTCCAACACCGCCACCGTCTCCTTCAACGACGTCGAGATCCCGTTGGACCACCTCGTCGGCGAGGAGAACAAGGGCTTCAAGATCGCGATGATGACGCTCGACCGGACCCGTCCCGGCGTCGCCGCGATGGCCACCGGAGTCGCTCGCGCAGCGATGGAGTTCGCGATCGCGTACTCCAAGGAGCGGGTCCAGTTCGGTGTCCCGATCGCGATGCACCAGGCGATCCAGTTCATGATCGCCGACATGGCGACCAAGGTCCACATGTCCCGCCTGGCGACCTGGAACTCGGCCGTGCTGCTCGATCAGGGCAAGCGCAACACCCTCGAGTCCTCGCATGCGAAGCGCTTCGCCGCGGACTCGGCGATGGAGGTTACGACCGACGCCGTGCAGGTGTACGGCGGCTACGGCTTCATCAAGGAGTACCCGGTCGAGAAGCTGATGCGCGACGCGAAGATCCTCCAGCTCTACGAGGGCACCGCGCAGATCCAGCGCCTCGTGATCGCCCGCGAGACGCTGCTGCCGCGCCGCGTCGAGGAGCCTGCGACCGCCGGCGTCTGACGGCGGCTAAGTGCTGAAGCGGCGGTGATCCCAGGCGGCGCGCCCCCGGCCGCCTGGGATCGTGCCGCATCCATCGATCGAGCGTCCGGTCCCCGAGCTCGATCTCCCGACCCTGACGGACGCGCCCCCACGCCGTAAGCCGTTGCGTGCAGTTCCGCGCTCCCCCGGAAGCCCCTGCTGAGCGACGATTACGAGTTCCAGTTCCATCCTCGGCAAACTGTAAATGCGGGCGGCACCACTGGGCGGTGATATATGTCACAAGCCCCGGCAGGACCCCGACGGCGGCCCGGCAGGACCCTGGCGGCGGCCCGGTAGGACCCTGGCAAGCCCCCGGCAGGACCCCGACGGCGGCCCGGCAGGACCCTGACCGCCGGCTCAGTCGGTCGCGCTGAACTCCCAGATCGCGACCCCGAGCATCACCAGGCCGAGCACCACGATGATTCCGGCTTCGAGCAGCGACGGAACGTGCCAGCCGAACCATGTGACGCCAGGATCGAGCACACGGCGCGCGATCGGGCTGATATTCAAGTGCGAGAACACGAGCCGCCGCATCGGGTCGACCGCATAGGTGAGCGGGTCGATCCGGTTCAGCACCGAGAGCCAGCCCGGCAGGCCGGCCACCGGGAACAGCGCCCCGGAGATGAAGAACATCGGCATCACGACCATTTGCATGACGCCCATGAACGACTGCATCTGGGTGATTCGCGCCGCGACCATCACGCCGAATGCGGTGATCGCGAACGCGAGCAGAACCTGCAGCACAAACACGCCCAGGATCAGCGTCGGGGCGTAGGGGACGTGCACCGCCCCGGCCAGGCAGAGCACGATGATGCCCTGGAAGCTCGCCACCGTCGCACCGCCGAGGCACTTACCGATGACGATCGAACTGCGGCGTACCGGGGCGACCATCATCTCCCGCAGGAAGCCGAACTCGCGATCCCACACGATCGACGCGGCGGAGAACATCGCCGTGAACATCACGGAGATGCACAGGATGCCGGGGTAGATGAACGTCTTCAGGTTGACGCCGTGGGTGCTCGCCGCCGACAGGCTCTGCAAGCCCGAACCGAGGACGAACAGGAACAGCAGCGGCTGCACGAGCGTAGTCGCGATCCGGATCCGGTCGCTCCGGTAGCGGATCAGCTCGCGCTTCCAGACGATCTTGATCGCCCGCAGCTCGCTTGCGAAGCTGCGCTTGGGTACGTGCACCCGGACGATCTCGGGGCGGCTGGCGCCCGGCGAGTCGCTTACGGTCGGTCGCGGCTCGGCTGTTGTGCTCATCGCCGTCCTCCTCCGCTCATCACCTGCATCATGATCTTGTTCCGATCCGAAGTTCCGGACTCCTCGACGTCTCGGATCGAGCTGCCCGTATGGGACATGAAGACGTCGTCGAGCGTCGGGCGCGAGACATGGACGGAGCGGATCCGCACTCCCAGCTCCGCAAACAGCCGCGGCACGAACGACTCTCCCGACGGGATCCGGAACGTGACTGCGCCTTCGGAGATGACCGCCTCGACGTCAAATCGATCTCGGAGCGCGGCGATCGCGGCTTCGTCGTCATCGGTCTCGATCCGGATCCGATCGGCGCCGACCTGCGCCTTCAGCGCCTCGGGCGTGTCGAGTGCGACGATCACGCCTCGATCCATGATCGCGATCCGGTCGCACCACTCTGCCTCGTCCATGTAGTGCGTGGTCATGAAGATCGTGATCTCCTCGCTCTCCTTCAGCGTCCGGATATAGCTCCAGATCGAGCGTCGGGTCTGGGGGTCGAGCCCGATCGTCGGCTCGTCGAGGAACAGCACCCGCGGGGAATGCATCAGCCCGCGGGCGATTTCGAGTCGCCGCTTCATCCCTCCGGAGAAGGTGCGCACGGGGGAGTCTTTTCGCTCCCACAGGCCGACCATCTCCATCACCTGTCGCATCCTGGCCGGGACGAGCGAGGACTGCACGCCGTACAGCTCGGCATGCAAGCGCAGGTTCTGCTCCGCCGTCAGGTACCCGTCGAGGGTGGTCTCCTGAAACACGAGCCCGATATTGCGCCGGACGTCGTCGCGCTCGCGGACGACGTCGTGGCCGGCGACCGTCGCGGTCCCGCCGGAAGGAGTGGTCAGCGTGCAGCACATATTGATCGTCGTCGTCTTGCCGGCGCCGTTCGGGCCGAGGAATCCGAATACCTCGCCCGTCTCAACCTCGAAGTTGACGCCGCGCACGGCCTGCACGTCACCGAAGGACTTCTGCAGGTCTCTGACGACGATCGCGGGCGCCGCTGTCGGAGTATGGTCGTCCACCGGGACTGCCTGCGTGCTGCTTTCGCTCACAGCAACAGGTTAGCCACGCCTAGGGTCCGTCGTCTTCAGAGGGCGGACCGGAGCCGCCGCCGCGCCCGCGCACCCATTCCGCCATCTGCTCCGCCAGCCCGCCCACTTGGGCGCCGAGCTTGGTGACGTTCTCGCCGATGTCGCGGAAGATCGCGCGGAAGCGCTCGGCGTAGAACTCGAACGCGTCCCCGGCCTCCTGGCGGACCGGGGGCTCCTCGCCGCGCTTGATGTACTCGCCGCGAACGATCCGGTCGTACTCGCCGCTCTGGACCCAGCTCA
>Ga0302325_10034714_pt1 | contig 10317 bp, 8 predicted proteins | sample Palsa_T0_2_FD_201948 | JGI IMG/M metagenome (GOLD analysis project Ga0302325, IMG submission 201948) | Peat permafrost microbial communities from Stordalen Mire near Abisko, Sweden - Palsa_T0_2 | ecosystem: Environmental > Terrestrial > Soil > Palsa > Peat permafrost | place: Sweden: Abisko...
CGATCAGCGTGTCGCTGGCGAAATCGAACGTACCCTGCTCATCGTGATGCTCTTTCACCGTGCTGAAAATCTCATAGCGCAGCCCCAGGTTCAAGGTCAGCCGCTTGGAGAGCTTCCAATCGTCCTGCATGTACTCGGCGTAAATCTGCCTGCGATAGTCGATGTCGTGCAGGTTTACGATGGAGCCGCCATCCGGAATTCCCAGCAGGAAGGTTGCGAAACCATAGCCGGCGCCGTCAGAGGCAATGGCCCCCGGATTCGAGGTGAACTCCGTCCCAAAATTCTCCGCGCCGCGAGACTGCGCGGGCTGGAAAATGGTGAACTGCTCGATCCGGATTTCCGCGCCAATTTTCAAAGCATGGGCGCCCAGAACCTTGTTGAAATTATCCGAGAAAACGAAACTGTTCTGTTTCTCGATAGAGGGCAGATAACCCGAACTGCCGATCTCGATCGATGACCCGTCGCCAAAGGTGATGGTCGGCAGTCCGCCGTTGCCCGCGGAATACGGAACGCCCGGGAAGCCCAATTCCTCGGAGACATTGGTGTCCGCGTTTTCCTGGAAGCGGTGGGAGTTGATGCGGTTGTAGCCAAAGCGAAACTCATTCAACGTCGTCGGGCTAAACGTGTGATTCTCGCTGATCGCCAGGCTGCGGTACGAGCTTTCTTCATTCCCGCTGAAAAAGCCGCCGCCATCCAGCGCGTTCCCAAAAGGCGCAGGAATCGTCCGCGGCTGATCCTCGTAGCTGAAACGATAGAACGAGGTATCCGCGTCGCTGAATTTGTGGTCCACGCGCACGTCAAAATTGTTGCGCGTGGTTTGTTCCACCGGCACGGCGATGTAGTTGTACCCGTCGTTGTTGGCGTTCGGCGCCGGATATAGGGCGGCGAGCCGCGCAGCCAGCGGATCGATCTGCGTATTCCCGCCAAAAACGTTGAGTTGCCCGCCTGGACCGGTGATCGGCACGCCGCAATATCCATTGGGATTCAGTGTGGACGCCTGTGTGAGCCTTGCGTTGAAAAGCTCGCCCACGTACGTTGGACTCCCGCTGCAATCGAGCGCCGTCTGCCCGGTGGGATTTCCGTTTACGTCGGCGGCCATGGCCGGCGTGTTCGTCAGAATGGAAGTGAAATTTCCGCCGATCATGCTCTGATCTGGAATCGTGCCATTCAGAATAACCCCCTGGTGAATGCGCAGCCCCTCATAATCCATAAAGAAGAACGTACGGTCCCTCCTAATCGGCCCGCCGAAGGTTGCGCCAAACTGGTTCTGCTTATACGGCTCGCGTCCGAAACCCTGCGCCTTTAGCGTGGAATTCGCGGCGTCGAAATCGTCGTTACGCAGAAATTCGTACACGTCCCCGTAAAACCGATTCTTGCCGGACTTGATCACCGCGTTCAAGATAGCCCCGTTCCCGCGCCCGAATTCCGCGCTGTAGGCGTTCGTCTGCACCTTAAACTCTTCGATGGCGTCGACGGAAGGCTGAATCACGTAGGACTGTTCGTTGAGCACGTCGCCCAGGTTCGCGTTGTTATCCACGCCGTCCAGCAGAAAGTTGTTCTGCAACGCGCGCGCGCCGTTGGAACTGAATCCGTAACTGCCCGATGTACGCGAACCCGGCTCGCTCGGCGCCACGCCGGCCCCGAGTAGCGCAAGTTGCGCATAGTTGCGCCCGTTCAGCGGCAACGTCTCGATGCGCTTCTGATCCACCACTTGCCCCAGATCGGAAGTCTCCGTCTCCAGTTGCACGCCCTGCGCCGTCACCTCCACGGTTTCCGTCACCGCTCCCGGTTGCAGCGTCACATCCACCGCCAGCCGGTCTTGCACGCTCAGCGTAATCGGTCCGGCCTCCGCGGTCTTGAACCCCTGCTTCTCGATGCTGATCTTGTATTTCCCGATGTGCAGCGCGCTGAAAACGTACTCGCCTTGCTCGTTCGTGGTCGCGCTTTGCTTCTCCCCCAGGTCAACGTTGCTCGCCGTTACCGCAGCGCCCTGCACCGACGCCCCGCTCCCGTCCTTCACCACGCCCACGATCGAGCCGGCGTCTTTCTGCGCCAGCGCCGCAGGAGCTCCGCACAAGGTTGCCAGCACGATTGCGGCCAGGATTCGGCCCGTCGTCCGCAGCGGCGCGCGAAAACGTCCCCGCGCAGCTTGTCCAAGTTTCGCGCCCGACATTTCCCGCAAAGACCTACAAATCAGCTGTACCGTTTGCATGTCCTGGCCACCCCGATGTGATTTTTTCCCCGTTGTCCGGGGCACCCCGTCGCTCATTCGCGGAGAGTGTACACGCAAACGAAAGAAAAAGAAATAAAAAGTAGGTAATCGTAACAGCCCTGCTTTGGCGGACTATCGGCGCGTAAATGGCCAAGCCAGCCAGCTTGCCAGCCATGCGCCAAGGAGTTCGAACGATTATTTCGATTCGTGCGATTTCAAATTCACAGGGAGGGCTGTACGCGGGTTCTTCCCGCAGCAGGTTATCTGAGAAGTTGCCGACCTAGTGTTTCGTGAACTTGATTTCCCAGCGAACTGGCTTGGCCACTCCTTGGAAGCGAATCTTCAGAGAGCTTCCAGTGAATTCTTTGCGTATCGGAATTGTCACGTCTTCCGAAACCGCGTTTACGCTTTGCAGGCGGAATCCAGAGGGGACATTAATCCATAGAGTGTAGGGATCGCCTTCGACGCTGTCTGATGTACCTCGCAAGATGTTCTCGGAGGAGTTCCAGGTTAATTCTCGTAAAGAGTAGGTGCCGCTGATGTGGCGAGATAGCCCAACAAGTTGCGGATGAGTTTGCAACGGATGAATCAGCAGCACACGGGTGTCATGAGCATCGATATCTACGGGCAGGTTATGACGCATGACCCCGAGAATCTTTTGATTCCAAAAATCAAACACGAGGTACTCGCCTTGTGGATCCAATCCCAACTTCTCCCCAAGATCAATCACGCGGCGTGTGCCGGTAGCCCGCCAATTGGTGAGGCCAACCACGTCGTAGACGCCGGCTACGGAATTCACTTTAAGGTCCAGGATCTCCGGGAAGTTGTGAATATAAATGTCGGGCGAGGTGTAACGGAATGTTTGCCAGCCGGCTTCCGTGCCGCGGCTGAAAAGATCTACGGGAAAAATGGGGAGCGTCGGCATAGTCGCTTGTAGCAATCGCACCCGCTCTTCGGGCAACTCCGGCATCACGCTCGCTAGAGGGTACGCCACCCCGCTAAGCGCAACATAACTAACTAGTGTGCGGGCCTCCGCCTGCGTAACCCCGAAGCCTACGACGGGATCCTCTCGAAGCTTCGCGGTTTGGAGGACGACGGGCAGTCTTTTCTTGCTGGCTTCTTCGACGGTCATGGGCAGGCCCAGTTCCAGTCCTTCGCCAGGCATGACATAGGCGGCAATGTGGTTGAAAAACGCGTTTGCATTTATCGAGCTAAACATCGCGTACATGCCCTGCCAACTGCCGTAAAGGTCGTCACCGTTGAAGTAAGAATTGAAATATCCGATCCCATTCAGTGGCGTGCCCGCCGGACAGACCTCGATGAATCTTTTTGGCCCGATGATCCCTCGGATCAGTTCCAGTCTGTGCCGATAGTTCTGCACCAGGTCGGCGGTGGGATCGTGCAATTTGCTCCGGTCCACGGGTGGGGCATAAAGCGAAAAAGCATGCTCACCGTCGAACTTGTAGTAGTCGAAGCCCATATCGTCGAGTTTCCGGAACATGGTCTGCACAAAGTCCAGAACTTCGGGATTTGTGGAGTCCAGAGCTGGCGTTGCGTAATCCAGGACGATGTCGTCCTTTTTGTCGCGCAAGTACCAGTCGGGGTGTGCGCGCACGGCCCCCGCATAGGCGTTCGGCACCAGCCAAACCCCTGCTCGCATGCCCTTGGATTTAATGTAGTCCGTCAGCCACTTCCCACCGTGCGGAAACTTTCCTGCATCCCAGTTTTCGATCCAGTAATGTTCGCCGTGTTCGCCGCGGTCATAGCCATCATCGAGTTCGACATATTGGAATCCGTAGGGCAATAGGTGCGCTGCAATCCAATCCGTGTTTCGGACCATGTCCTCTTCGCGCACATCCTGGTAATAACTGGTCCAACTGGACCACACCATGGGCGCCGATTTGAATTCGCTATCGTCGAACTGTTGATAAAAAGGAAGGCCCAGTGTTTTGGTGTAATAGTCCGGGGTGAGCCGAACAACGGCGTTTCCTTGCAGTGGCAGTTCGAACTGCAGGACGTCCGGGTTCGCCGGATCCCGCCGCAACCAGCTGCGGTCTGGAAAATGAATGGCAATGTCGGACTTGCGGTCGAAAAGGTCGTGGAACACCGGGCTCGACACTTGGCCCAGGGTGAAATACATGCACTCCGGATTTTTTGTTTGGAGCGTGGAGCGGTTGCGCGTGATGCTTCCACCATAGTTCCCTTGCACCTCCGTCGTGCCATCCCAATTTACGGGTGGCCCCTCGGGATCGAGAAGGCGAGCCACGATGCGATCCGGTGAGGCCGGCAAGACGCCACGGACCACAGCGTTATCCGCCGTGCTAGAGATCTTCAGAAGGTTCGGTTGCAGATCAAATTGCCAACCCGCAGTTGGATTGCTGGTGCGAATTAGAAGCCGCGTTGCGCTGCCCGCTTTGGCCGACCAGCGGTTAAGCTCTCGCAAGCCACGTTCGCTGGTAAGGTTGAGCGTAAGTTGCTCCACGACGGTCCCTAGATCTTCCTGTGCTATAGAGATTTTTCCTTTCGCCGAGTCTGCGGTAATTGTCCAACCATATGCGTGGATAGAGGTGGTCGAGCTCTCTTGCGCAAGGGCAGAGGCAGGTACTATAAGGATGAAGCACGACAGGCAAGTCAATTTGAATGAGCTCAAGGAATCGCCCTCTCGGAGACTTCTCTGAAACAGGAGATATTCCGGACTTCAACCAGGGATGTCCCGCCGTCAAGGAAGGAAAAGCAGACGTTCGGAACACATCGACGCGATTGGCCCATGGTCGCGAATCATAATTTCTTTTGGAGCTGGGTTCTATGACAAATGCAAAACAATCTCTGATGGCGGTCTCACGCTGCAGAATTTGGCTTGGCACCCGGAACTTATCTGGCTCCCACGGCGGGATTAGTCCTGTGAAATCACGGGGCGTTTACTGATAACTTTTGGGCGAGGTGGTTCCCCGTGCCGACTCAAGTCCCGGTGAACGTCGCTTACCAGACACGTGGAGTCCTAGTGCGTAAGATCTCCGGTAAGCGGACTTACGTGCGGGAATGCCCGCGGTCGTGGTGTTCGGGCAGTGGTGTCGCGGCCCTTACGCTGCGTTTTCAACTTCAGATTTTGTGTCTTTTTTTTACGGACAATACGGACAACTTCGGCGACTTGTTGGCCTGCCTTTGGAGTCGGGGGACCGGTAGAGGGATCGCCTTCACTCCATGGTTCCGACCGGAGATTAAATACCGACGAACTTTATTTCCCGGCTGGCATGGAAGCGAGAAAGAATTTCGTCGAGAGCTTTTGGAAGGATGGGTTTGGTCAAAAAGCCGTCCATGCCGGCTTTGAGGCATTCGTCGTCGTGCGTGTCCAGGGCACTCGCGGTCAGCGCCACGATGGGAACATGGGTACCGGAGAGCGCTTCTTTGCGGCGAATGGCCGCCGTGGCTTGCAGGCCGTCCATTTCGGGCATATTAATATCCATCAAGATGAGATCAACGGATTCCGCGACGTCAGCAACCAGGAAATCTATGCTCTCGATTGGCGCTTACCCTGATCGTCCTCGCCTCCGTTGATACCTCGTGGGCGATTGCCTGCTGTTTCGCGAATACTTGACAATCGTGATTCAGGACTGAAGATTTGCGGAAGCCCCTCACTCGCAGCTAAGGAATGAGGGGCGCCGCGAAGGTTTGAGCCGCAGCTGTGGAACACGAAGGCGGCTACGCCGGCTTGCCGGCGACTTTTCGGATGGCGCCGAGTAGTTCGTCGATGGTAAGTAGGGCGAAGCCGAAGGTCGGGTAGGAAATTTCCAACGCAGCGCGATGCGCTTTTTTGGTGAACTCCGCAACCGCGTCGGTGAGGAACGTTTCCTGGGTCATGATGTAGCCGCTCTCACCTTGCGATCGGTTGGACTGGGTCGTTGCCGCAGCGGCAGTTGTGCCGAAGGAAGCGGCCGCTGCGATATTGCTTGCATGGAATTCCTCCCGTGTCCTGCCGATTTTAGTTTTATTCGAAAAATCTTGCCCACAATTCTTCACGCGCGCGTCCGTGCTGTGTCCCGGGCGATCGGCGATGATCGTCCCCCGCCGCGTGGGGTCGTCGGTTGTAACGAGTTGGTATCGACCCGAAACGAGGTGGGATTTGCTGATCGTCGCGGAAGGTGAGTTGCTGGCGGGAATTGAGTTCAAATCACAAATCGGATCGTTCGGAAACAACTTCAATAATCGCACCGAAGAGGCGATTGGGAGTGCCACCGATATGTGGGCGGCATATCGAGAGGGGGCGTTCAAGCCGTCTGCACGACCTTGGTTCGGCTACATGATGCTCCTCGATGAAGCGCCGGGCTCGATGCGGCCGGTAAAAGCCAAAGAACCACACTTCAGAGTTTTTCCTGAGTTCAAGGATTCCTCCTACGAAAAACGGTACGAGATTTTGCTCACGAAGCTCGTGAGGGAGCGACTGTACGACTCGGCGTGTTTCTTGCTGTCCGATCCTGAACGCGGCCTGAGAGGCTACTACACGGAGCCAGACGCGGAACTCACGTTCGAGAAGTTCATCGCTTCGTTGTTAGCACGTGCGACCGCGGTGGCGAAGACCCGGAGATCGACCTAGCGAGGCCGAAGCGGCCACATTTGTGTCCCGGTATATGCCCGAAAAAAGAACCAACAAAATCGTCTACCTGTTCGGCGCGGGGGCAACTCAGGCCGAACTCGACAATAGTTTCCCGGCGCTGAAGGAAAAGAACCTTGGGTTGCTAATCTCACATGTCTCTCGCAGAGGAAGCACTGGACAGCCGCGGGGAGTTCCGACTTACTCCACGATTCGTGGACTTTTTTGTTAAATTACTCGATGAGATCGAGACTAGCCTTACGCTATTGAGCGACTTCAAGAAACCGGACAATCCAAAAATCCTCGAGGAATTCCAAATGTTCATCTCTCAGGCCTCCGTTGAGCCCTGCGCGATCAAGTGGAGGAATCAGTTTCTCGAATCAGCTTTTAGGCACTATCTCAACGTGGGAACGAAAGGCGATTATCGGCTCCAAGTGATTCATTGGGATTCCGGCTGGCCTCCATCTAGTTTCGCGGCTACCCTTCCCGTGGGAACGCCATTCTCCCGAACGGTGCCTTTCGGCCCCGTTCTTCGCGCGCAATATCCACGATTCGAACGGAGTACTACACGGTACTATTGACAAGTGATGACGTGCCTGCTATCCTGCATCGTGTCCGTCGCAGAACTCATCGCCAACACCCCCTCCCCGATCTTTCCAAACCGCCCTATTTCCGCTCCTCCTGAATTCCGTATTTCTCTCGCAACCCCTCTAGAATCTGCACTTCCACGAAGTGAACAACATCACTTTGTAAACCCTATAGAATCACTACCATTTTTCCGAATTTCGCCATTCTGCACCGGATCGGTCCCTGTAACTCCCGTATCTACAATACTTACAGAAGGCAATTATCCCTTGACAACAAGTAAGGGATTTGAGATTATCTGCTCTGCGAGGCGCACCATGAAGCCTAAACAGAGCATTCCCAAGCATTTGCGCTATACCGTCAAAGACTTTAACGCGGAATTCCCCACCGATGACTCTTGCCTAGAGCACATCAAGGAAGAACGCTGGCCGGATGGTGTCACTCATTGCGATAAGTGCGCCGTAGAGCGCAAGCATCATCGCGTGAGCGGTCGTACTGCGTATGCCTGCCAAGTATGCGGCAATCACATCTATCCGCTCGCTGGCACGGTCTTTGAGAAAAGCACCACATCTCTGCGCACTTGGTTCTACGCCATGTATCTCATGGGCTCGACTCGTTGCGGCATTTCCGCCAAGCAGATTCAGCGGGAAACAGGCGTCACCTATAAAACAGCGTGGCGCATGTTCCGCCAGATTCGGAGTCTTTTGTCCGAGGACGGTCTGCAATTGGAGGGTTCGACGGTGGAGATGGATGAAACATTCCACGGTGGGCATCGGCGCACTCAATTCTGGCGCGACAACAAGGTGCCAGTCATTGGCATGGTCGAGCGCAGCAATGCGAAGCGCGTGGGCCGCGTTGTGGCTCGCGTTGCGCCTGATACCAAGACTCAGACCTTGCGGCGCATGGCGAGGGAATACATCCTGCCCAAGAGCACTGTTTTTACCGATGAATACGCCTCTTACGACGGCCTAGAGCACTGCGGATATGTTCACAAGCGCATTCGGCACAGCGCCAAGGTCTACGTTGTCGGCGACGTGCACACCAACACCATCGAAGGATTCTGGAGCACTGTGAAGCGTGGGATCGGTGGCGTGTATCACAACGTCAGCGCGAAGTACTTGCAGACCTACCTCAACGAATATTCGTTCCGCTACAACCGCAGAGACCAAGGCAATTTGCTGTTCAAGAGGATTTTGGAGCAGGTTTCAAAGCAGGCGTCTTAATCGCTTTCGTCAGCAAGCCGTGGAACGCGGAACGCGTGTACGGCTGTATCTTTTCTTCCGACTCTTTACGCGGTCTTAGTTTTGGCACTCGCGTCATGCCTGAGAGTGTATCACGCAAAGGTGGTTTAAATGGCTATCGATCAGAATGAACTCGGCGAGACCGTCTATTACCTTTGCGAGATTGCGAAGCGTCAGCATGAGTTACTGACGCGGTGCACGCTGGAATCTTCGGCGCTCGCCGCTGCTTTGTCCCAGTACATCCCTGATCTGGTGACGCGTTTCGAGAAAGAAATCCAAATATTGAAAACTTCCGTTGCCACTCAGAAAGCTGCCGAAATTTCTCAAGCACTTGATTCCCTAATTGAGCGATTGAAACGGGCCTACGGCCCTTTGGAAAACTGATTGCGGTTGGCACTGGACACACCCCGTGTTATCTTTCGGATTGCGTCCACGGTACTTATGAGGCCCCGACTGGCATCGGGGCCTTTTTTAATTAGACCACATCTGTCAATGGGAGGAGCGCATGGAGATTCTGGCTATCGGCTGCCTTGGCTGCGTATTGCTGGGACTCATTTTGATTTCTCTGCGGCAATGCTTGGCAGAATTGAGAGCTTTGAACTATAACGTGAGAACCAGTGCCACAGAATCGAAAGATAGATTGTCGGGGATCGCCAAAGAAGTGACGCGAATAAGAATAGAGCGACGCTAAGGCGTACCACTAATATCATGCGTTCTTATAACATTCAAAACTTCCAGGGCGCGAAACCCTGAGATGTCTCGCTCTATCCAACTTCCCTTGCCGTGCTCGCGAAGGGCTTGCAGTGCGGGCAGTTCTTCATTCTTATTCTTGTATCGAGAGAGCAGCCATGCGTATGTGTCAGCAGCTTTCAGTGGAATGATGTCGTCTCGGTCTTCAAAAACAGCAGTTTTTTTTAGGCACGACCCCGCCTTGGTTCCGTAATACGCCTTGTATCCTCTCTCAAATGGAATGCGTCCCGGTTGATTCCCTTCGTCAAATACCACTTTTATGGGAGTCCACTCTTTCCTGATTTGATTGTGAGACGCCAATTCATCAAGTAGCTCACAACAGCCGAAGGAGCATATGGCGTATGCACTGCTGACAAGCTGGGCCGATCCCGCACATCCCTCTAGCTTGGCGAACAGCGACTCAAATTTTTCCCGCTCCAAAATTACTGAGACTGGCCAAAACGCGAAATCGCGTATCACTTTTGCAAGAATTATCGAATCCGAAAGTCTTTGCTCCTCATATTCCGGGTTCACTTGTGCTGTACTTGGGCGATAACGAAGGTGTTTCTTGATGTCCGACTCTGAAATATGTTGTGCGGCATCCTTCCATCTCTTCTCAAACTCAATCCACATATCGGTGGTATTGAAGAATCCAGCGACCACGGCAAACTTGTGGCTCGCGTCTACGCGACTCTCATCGAAGTACGCTGTGCTATTCGGGATGCTCATAAATCCCCAACAGGCTTCTCGCCAGCGACCAACAAACAACGCCTCGGCCAGATGCCGGAAAGCAGAGTACCCTTCGACTTCCATCTCTCTTTTCCATTTCCGGCCTATTCCAATCATCCCTGTTTAGACTTTACTTGTCCACAAGGGATAATTACCGACCACTCTATATATAATCTGCCGCCGCGATTCCCACCCTCATTTTCCCGCTCCCTAAACTCTCGACCGGTCCGCTC
>Ga0302325_10034715_pt1 | contig 10317 bp, 8 predicted proteins | sample Palsa_T0_2_FD_201948 | JGI IMG/M metagenome (GOLD analysis project Ga0302325, IMG submission 201948) | Peat permafrost microbial communities from Stordalen Mire near Abisko, Sweden - Palsa_T0_2 | ecosystem: Environmental > Terrestrial > Soil > Palsa > Peat permafrost | place: Sweden: Abisko...
ATCTCCTCCCACGGGCAGAAATCACCGAGTCGGCTTAGGCTGCAGCAGGGGTACCATGGCCGTCACAGAAAGTGACCGGATTTGCTGGTCGTCGCACCGCGAGTCTGCATCCTCCCTGCCGATTGGGCGCGCAAGGTGATCAGTTCTCAATGGCGTGTAGGCGTGCGCATATCGCTCAGTTCGGCGCACCTAGCCCTGATCTTTCACAGGAGTTGATGGCTGCCGCTGGCGGGCGGCTGCCTGGTTCCTGGGGGTGGATTTTGAGGCCTGGGGTATGACGGCGGCCCGGCTGTCGGGCCGGGTGGCCGGGATTCCACGGGCACGCGGGTTTCCTTTCTTGCGCGGCGGGATGGGTGGCGCTGGTCAGGTGGGGTGCGGGATGGCCTAGATGCGCTGCCAGGCGGTGACGATCGGATCTGCCCAGGGCCAGGTCCCGGCGATTTTCAGGCACCTGCAGCGCCCGCCGCGGCCTAGGCGGGCGGCGCGTGCAGGAGGCGGTAGCGCAGCGTCTTCGGCTCTGCCTTCGCGAGGGCGCCGTCCAGGGGCGATGAGCTTCAGCCAGGCCAGCAGGATGCAGGCGGTCATGGACGCGTCGAGCCACGCCTGGCTGACCTTGTAGTCGTGCGAGGGGAAATGCCCGAGTCCGGTGTCCTTGCCGGTGCTGACGTCCTCGACGCGAGCGTGGACGCGGTGCGCCGCTCGCGGCGGCGAAGACCCGCATCGTCTTGGGCCAGGCCTTCATCTGGTCGCCGCCGGGGGCCTCGCGCAGCAGCCCGGTGGCGAGTACCCAAGCGAGACCAGCTGGTCCACGACGGGCAGGTTGAGCCGACATGTTGATGGGCCCACTGGCCGCGACCGACTCTGGGCGGATTGTGGCCGTTGTGACGTGTAACTCCGGGCCTGTCATTGACGGGCGGGCAGGCACACGGCAAGGTTGGCAATTACTATTACTAGGGGGATTGTAATGGACGAGCATCGGATCGTCGGCGATCTCGATCGCCTCACGGATCAGCTTGGGTCAATGACCTCTGCCGTGGTGGCGGATACGACGATCACACCTCCCGACGTCCGCGCCGTCTTGCGGTTTGTTAACAAGGTAGTGCAGGTAGCTGATCAAGCGTTTCAAGACGTCTACACCGTCCTGATTGACATTCAGTTCCTGCAAGAAGGCGACCTCGCGGCGGGTCGGCTTGACGAAGTCAGGAGGTCTCTGGCACTTCTCATGGCGCGGAGCCACTACAGGGACGCAGAAGAGATCTGCAGCCGCCTACATCACCTTGCCGAGGAGTACCATCAGAAGATTGAGCCGATTATCGCTAATGTAACGGATAAGCAAGCCTGGGCTAGCGTCTTTTCCCTCTTGGACGAGTATGAAGGCCGCATCATCCTGATGGTGGAGAGGGCGGTCTATGATCTCGACACTATGCTCGGCAGCCTAGCTTCAGGACCGGGTCGGGCGCAGCTGTCACAGATAAACAACGCAGCGAGGGAAAGCGCTGCCGGGATGCGGGCAGCGCTACTCAGGCTCGAAGTGCTCCGCAATCGAATCCTAGGACTGTCTGGGGAACCAGGCTTGATGGCACTTGTCTCAAGCTCTGACCGCGAGCGGGCTGCTGCCTCGATAATCGCCGGGGAGGTTCGGATGGGAGACACCTACAATGTCCAAGGCGGAGGAGCTGTCGGACCGGGCGCTAGGGCCAGCAATGTCACTATCAATCAGGCGTGGCAAAATCTGGAGAATCATGACACTGCGTTGCTCGCCCGGGAGCTCGCGGCATTGCGCGCGGAGCTAAGAACGAGGGCTGCCGACCCTGAGCAGGATCTCGCAATCGGCGAGGTCGCGTCCGCGCAACTCGCAGCCGAAAAGGGCGATGGGCCATCAGCAATGGCGCATCTCGCACGAGTCGGGAAATGGGCATTCGATGTTGCTACCTCTATAGGCACGCTCTTGGCCGCTGCAGCCATCCAGGCTGCCATGGGAATCAAGTAAGCTAAAACGCCCAAACTAAGTTTCCATGCAATTGCTGAAGCCAGCAACGAGAGCCACAACGGGCAATCCGGAACCAAGACGTCATCCTCGGATCCCGAACTGCGGATACTCTCCGCCGCGCGAGGGCTGCTTCCTGCTTACTCGCCCATCGGAATATGGGTTTCGCTCTCCCGCTGAGCCTTTTTCATCTTCCGATCTCTTGGGTTTGTGCGCTGAAGCTGCTGCCGGCCGGGGCGCTGGCGGACGGGCTGCGCACGGCGCCGGCGGACGGCGGCGGCCTGCCCCGGCGCTGGCCTGCTGGTGCTGCTGGCCTGGGCGGCGGCCGGCATCGCCGCCACGGCCCGCACGTTCCGCTGGGAATAGGCGAGCCGGGATCGCCGCCGTTCGCCTGTTAGCCGGCTCGCCTGCTAGTCGCCGGTCGCGCCGTCGATCTGCTCCCGGATGATGTCGGCATGCCCGGCGTGCCGGGCGTGCTCCCGGATGATGTGCACGTAGATCCAGCGCAGTGACACCTCGCCCAGCTGGTCGTGCGGCACCGTCTGATCCAGCGCGAATTTCGCCGCGATCTGCCGGGATGCCGCGCAGGCGCTGCCGAACTCGGCGATGACGCCGGCGATGGTCTGGCCAGCAACGTCCCAGCTCGGGGCGTCACCGCGGGCGTTCCCGGTGATCTCCTCGCGCGGTCTGCCGCCCAGGTAGTGCTGGAACCAGTTGCGCTCCACGGCCGCGGCGTGCCGGACCAGCCCCAGCATGGTGGTCAGCGAGGGCACCAGGCGCCGCCGGGCGTCCTCCTCGGACAGGCCGCGAAGCTTTCCGCTCAGCATCTTGCGGTGGTACTCGAGGAACCCTTCCAGGGTCTCCCGCTCTCCGGCTGCGGCGACAAGGTCTTCATCTGCCAGTGCCGAGTTATTAGCTGTCACCATAAAAAGGCTACAGGCGGCTAGGGCCACAGTGAATCCTTTCATCATGATCTTTGGTGGGTGGCGCGGAAAGGCTGACCAGGCCGGGTGTGTCGGCTTCGCGTGCGGCCCCGTCTGCACGCCCTATCGCGGCCGGAGCAAGCCCGCCTCGCAGAAAGGACGGCGGTTACTTGAGTACTCGCGCTTCCTGCAGAAAGTCACCTGGCTGTCGGCCCGTTCCTAGATCGCGAACACTGTGGCCGGCGGTCGTGCCGTACTGGGCATGCGGCTGTTGCTTACTGCTCAATGATCGGCACGGTCTCGGTGTGAACTGCACGTCGACGCCGCGGCAAGGACCGGCGGCGACGATAGTGCTGAACGGGACCGCCTCACGATGATCCGCCGGTTGTGTGCGACCGAGCGAGCAGGTCGGCATGGTGGGTCGCCGCGACTTCGGGATGCGAGCGCAGCCAGCCCTTAAGCGCGTTGTCGCCGAAGCGGCTGTACAGGACGTTATGGGCGGACTGGCTGACTCCGGGGGCCTGCTCGGCGTATTCGTGCGGCAAGGGCACTGTGTCGAGGGACGCGTCCAGCCGGGGGGCCCAGAAGAAGGCGATCGAGTCGCGTGTCCCTCCGGGTGCGCACGGCAGGACCCGGTGGGGGGTGGCCACGAGATAGCCATGGGTGGCTACTTCGAGCATCTCGCCGATGTTCACGATGAGAGCGCCGTCGACCGGCGGAACGTCGATCCAGCGGCCGGCGCCGGCTGGACGGGCCTGCAGCCCGCCTGTGTCGTCCTGGAGCAGCAGGGTCAGGAAGTTCCAGTCGGTGTGCGGCCCGACACCTTGCAGGTCGGTACCGTCGGCGGCCCCGACGTAATGGATCAGCTTGCCGAACCAGTGCGGGGTACCGGCGAAGTACTGGTCGAAATGGTCTTGGGGTAGCGCCAGCGCCACGGCGATCGCCCGGGTGAGCTCGAGGCCGACGGTGCTCAGCAGCCCGGCCCACTGTCCTGCCAGCGGGCGGAGTTCAGGGACGGTGTCATCGGGCCACTGGTTCGGTCCTTCGAGCAGCCGGTACGGAGCGTCCCAGAGCTCGCGGGGCACAGGAGCCTGTTCAGGCGCGAAGTCGATCTGCTCGCGGGCGTCGGCCCGGCCGGCGGTGATCTCGTGCCCGAGCCGGGTGTAGCCCCGGAAGTGCGGGGACAGCCGGTTGTCCAGCCGCAGCCGCTGCTCCAGGGGCAGTGCGAAGAACCGGGCCGCCGCCGCGGTCAGCTCGCCGATCTGCCCGGGGGTCGCGCCGTAGTCGGTGAGCTGCAGGAACCCGATCTCGTGCAGGGCAGTGCGCAGCCCGGCGAGGAACGTCTCGCCGAACGTCCCGTCGGCGCGGCGCGCGGTGCCCAGACGCAGCACCGGGATGGGCCTGGCCGCCCGGGAAGCGTGGTCCGGCGCGGTGTGCTGACGACCTGGGTCGTCGACGTGGTCTGTCATGGTTCTCCTGCTCTCACGGTACTGCTCCCGGTCGCGGCGACGGTGCCCTCCCCGGTCAGGGCGTCGCGCTCCAGTGCACCCAGGAACGACCCGGCCCCTGGGATCTCCTGCGCGGTCCAGGCCTCGAACTGATCGAGCTCGTCACCGGGCGGGTTGATGGTGCGCTCGGCGACCAGCACGGTGTCCAGCCCCAACCGCGATTCCCGACGGCGGCGGGTCCGGGCCGGGTCCGGGCTCACGCGCTCGCCCGCTTGGGCACCTCAGCGAGGATGTGCGCGGCCTCGCCGGGCTGCTCGGCGCTGTGGCGGCCCAGCCCGCATCCGGCCGGCACCCCGAACTTGGGCACGAACCGGCTGCCAGCTCGGTGCTCGCGGACTCGACCCTGCCCGCGGCATGCATTTTGCGGTACGCCTGATCACCTTGCCGGGTAGGCAGACTCCCGTGCACAGGAAAGGCTATCCGTTGCTTCGGCTGGTTCACCGGGTGCGCGGAACGTCCGGATCTGCATGCCTGTGTCCTTGCTCAGCTTCAGACCAACAGTCGCCCCTAACGACGGCGGATCTCGCGCGGTGCGTGCCAACGCTCCGTCGTTGGCGTCAGGCGCTCACTGCGGTGGTCGTGGACCGGTTCGTGGACCGAGCCATCTGTGCAAACGGTGCAATTAGCGTCATCGGCGGCACGACTCCGTAGTATCTGTGCAGTTAGCGCACCCGGAGCGCCGGGTCGTACTTCATAATCCGCCGGTCGTGGGTTCGAGCCCCACCCGCCCCACCTGTTCCGAGTTAGCGCCTTGGCCGAGGGTGTCACGTGTCGAGGCTCACGTGCTGCACGCTGATGACTTCCTGACCCTCATGCTCGGTGACGGTGTACCAGATGGTCACGTCGTCGGCTGGCAGGTGCAACTCGGAGGCGCCGGGCAGAGGGTCGTCGCGGGGGAAAGGATCTACGAGGGCCGGGACCGGCTCGTCCAGCAGATGAAAGATCGTCCGCTGCACCGTCCACCGCAGCGGCTGGGGCAAGGCCTCGACCTCCTGCCAGGACGAGCCCGGGAAGCGGACGAGGCGATCACTCACGTATTCCCCACGCCTCAGCGAGCTCCTCGCGGGAGAACGCGGGCGCATCATCACCCGGGCCGGGGTCGGCCTGAATGCGCGCTATGGCGATGCGGTAACCGGGTTCTGGGCCGTCGGGACGGTCCAGGGCATCGCGATCTGACCGGCGACGCACCCGCCCCAGCAGATCGCCGGAAACGCGCTGCCCCCGGCTCCCGGTCCGGCCGGGCGAAACCGGGCTAAATAAGCGGTCGCGGCACTCGGAATGACTTTGCCGAGGCCCTGCCTCTTCTGTAACCCTCGCAGTTAAAGATCGCTAGCGAACTCGTCACCTCCGTGGGGTGGCCCCCACGGCCGACGCGAGGCCTCACGCAACGGCCTGGCAAGCGCCAATCCCGCCCCCTGTGCGTCACCACAAGCCGTGCGGGTCCCAGGCCGGCACAGGGCATAATTTGACGAAACGGGGTGGCGTTCCCGCCTCTCCCCAGCCGACTTGCCCCGGATGGTGCCGCCATGGCCGGCCTGCCAGAAGTGATCGGGTTGCTTTACCGGGCCGACTGGACCCGCTTGTCCCTGTCGGCCGAGTTGCGTTCCGAGACCGACCGGGAGCCGCTCCCGCGCCTGTCGCGCGAGGGGCGGTCCCGGTCGTATCGCACCTGGCCGGTGCAGAGGCAAGACGACGGCCGCTACGTGGGGCGCGGAGCGCTGCTGATCGGTCCCGGTGGCCGGTGGCGCCTGGAGTGCTCGGTTCCCGGCCGGGGCGCCGAGGGAGAGGCCGCCGAGGGTAACGACGGCGAGCACGGCTGGTCGTGGCGGCCGCGGGAAGTAGGCGGACCCCCGCCGCTCCCGGTCAAGGTGGGCGTCGGCTATCCGCCGCCGCCCGAGTTGTTCTGCCCGTCCGGCCTGCTCGGCGGGTACACCCTGGAAGTGCTGGGGCTGGTGACCCTCGCCGGCCGCGACGCGGTCGCGGTCGCGGCCACGCCGCGCCGTGATGTGCTCGGATCCGGTTCCGCCGAACGGGCCTATGACCGCATCGAGGTTGCCGTGGACGCCGAGCTCGGCATCCTGCTCCGCCGGATCGAGACGTCCGGGGGCGAGCTGGTCACCCTCACCGAGCTGACAGACGTGACGATGAACCCGCCGGAGGCGGCCGACCCCGCCCGGTTCGCGCCTCCTCCGTGCAGCCACCGCGGCGAAACCCAGGGGGAGAACCGGGGGGCAACGTTCAGCGGTCCTGGCTGGGATGCCGCGGACCTGGCGGCGGGCGGCCTCGGCGCGCTGCTCAGGCATGCGCCGCACCTGCTCGGCCACGGCGCGGCCGACGAGCAGCCAGAGGCGATGCCGTCGCCCGACGAGGTGCTTGAGCTGCTCTACCGCAGCGGTGAGCCCCGTGACCTCGGCGCCACGGCGCGGCAGTGGCTCGACGTGTTCGCCATGGCGGCACCGGTGCCAGAAGGATTCCGCGCCGCCGGGCGCGGCGGCCTCGGCGACCTCCTCGACGCGATGACCCGCGGAACGAACGTGGCCCGCACGGAAGCCCGGCTGCGCGTCAGCGGCCCGGACCGGTACCGCCTCGACTTCTCGCGTCGCCCGCGCATAGATTCGACGACGATCGCCTGTGACGGTGAGCGCCGCTGGCGGGTCTTCCAGGACCGGACCATGGTCGGCCCGGCCGCCCCCCTGCGGGACCACATCGCGTTCCTGGCCGACTCGTGCTGGCTGCTCCGCCGCCAGCTATCCGGCGGCGCGGAGCTCACCTACCGTGGCCGGCCCGCCCGCCAGCTCCACGTCACTCCCGTCCCCGGCGACGCGGAGGTGGCCCTGGGGCCGCTGATGACCTTCACCACCGACACGATCGTGGACGCCCCCACCGACGTGATCGTGGACGCCGAGACTGGCTGCCTGCTCCGCCTGATCTCCTACGCCGGCGACACCCTCGTGATCTGGTCGGAGCTGGACGAGATCAGCACCGAGCCCGCCGGCCCGGACGAGTTCCGGGTGCGCGTCCCGCCCGGCACCCGCATCGTGGAGGAAACCGGGAACCTGTTCGCCGACGCCGTCGCGGTCATGCCCGGTGTGAAGGGAACCGCGGCCCGCGCCGCGGTTGAGGCCGTCAACCGCACCACCGGCGCCGTCTCCGCCGCCCGGAGCTTCCTGGACGACCTGCGCGGCCATCGCTAGACAGGAGCACGCCGCGTTGATTACCGCGGCTGCCGGTGCGAGAGGGCGCCTCCGGGTCCGCGGGCAGGACATAGTCCACCTCTGAGTGCAAAGAAAGCAGATCACGGCGATCTCCTTGCCAGGCCTGCCGCGCGGATCGCGGGCCGGTGAAGGAGACGTCATGGCGGATCTTCCGGCCAAGCCCAGCCTCGATCATCAGCGCCGCCAGGCCCGGGACCTGCTCAGAACACGTTGTCGGCGGTATTCAGCAGCCAGCCGCCGAACCGGGTGCCGTTCGGCTGCATCATCGGCGCCGCCATCGTGTTACCGGCCACCTTCAGGATGCCCAGGCCCCACGGGCTGTGCACCAGCAGCTCGGCCGTCCCGTCGCCGTCGTAGTCCGCGGCCGGGCCGAAATCGTTGTCGGCGGTGTTCAGCAGCCAGCCGCCGAACCGGGTGCCGTTCGGCTGCATCATCGGCGCCGCCATCGTGTTACCGGCCACCTCCAGGATGCCCAGGCCCCACGGGCTGCGCACCAGCAGCTCGGCCGTCCCGTCGCCGTCGTAGTCCGCGGCCGGGCCGAAATCGTTGTCGGCCGTGTTCAGCAGCCAGCCGCCGAACCGGGTGCCGTTCGGCTGGACCACGGGAGCGGTCAGGGCGCCGCCGGACAACTTGAGCACCCCGATGCCCCAGGCACTGGAGACGAAGATTTCGGCGGCGCCGTCGCCGTCGTAGTCGGCGATGAGGCCGAGGAACTGGTTCTGGACGGTGTCGAGGTTCCAGCCGCCGATGAAGGTGCCGTTGGCGGCCATTCCTGTCGAGGTCAGCGCCCCTTCGACCAGCTCGAGGAAGCCGATGCCCCAGGGGCTGGTGACCAGGATCTCGTCGCGGCCGTCGCCGTCGTAGTCAGCGACCGGCCCGAAGGTGTTGTCGGCGGTGTTGAGCAGCCAGCCGCCCAGGCGGGTGCCGTTGGGGGCCATGGTGACCGCGGTCATGGTCCCGCCCTCCTCCTTCAGCACGCCGATCCCCCACGGGCTGGTGACCAGGATCTCGTCCTGCCCGTCGCCGTCCAGGTCGCCGACCCGGCCTACGCGCACCGTCTGCAGCGCCTCAAGGAGCGCCATGCCGTTGGGGCTGCCCCAGCCCGTGCACGCATCCCAGCCTGTCTCGACGGGGTAGCCCGTCGTCCCTGCGAAGCTGTTGTTGCCGGGCCCGGGGGGCGAGACGATGTCGCGGCAGACGGATGACCCGAGCTCGTACAGCTGGGGATTCAGGAACCCGACTGGCCCTCCGAGCGCCGCGTTGATTACAGCGATCAAGCCTGCCCACAGCGGGGACGAGGCGCTGGTGCCGTTGCCGACCTGCGGACTGCCACCCACGTAGATGCCGGAGTATCCGGAGTTGGGGCTGGCGTTGCCCGCGACGTCCGGGACTCCCCGGCCGACGTGATGATCGGGGTTGACCGACGCGGGCACGCCGGCCGCATCCTGATAGGAGGGCATGGCGAAGAAGTAGCTGACGCCGCCGCCGCTTGCGCCCGTGTCGTCGTTCCAGGCGTACTCGGTGAACGAAGTGCCGCTCACGTTGCCGATGCTGGTGCCGCCGACGGAGAGCACCCACGGGTCGCTCGCCGGATACTGGACATGCGCCTTGCCGTCCGGCGTCTTCGATTGCGCCCCGGTGTCTCCCGACGCAATGCAGACCGTGACGTTCTGAATCGCCGCGTCCTGGAAAGACATGCTCACCGCGGTGAGCCAGCTCGAGCTGACCCCGTCCAAGACCAGCGTTGGCGAGTCGTCGCCGTTGGCGACGTAAAAACTTGAGGAGAACACCTGGCAGGTCGGATCGCCGGCCTGGGGATTGATGACCCGGTTGATCAGGTCGACCCAGCCCGCCTGGGAGTAGGTGGTGAAGTAGACCGCCACGCCCGCGCCTGGCGCGCCCATCGCGGCGATGCAGATGTCTTGCGTTGTCTCAAAGTCCGCGGTTCCATTATTGCTTGCGTCGACGGAGATGGAGGTCACCGTCGGCGGGTGCCCGCCGAAGGTTGCGCTGATGTCCGACTCTACGTAGCCCCCCTCGGAGAAGATGGCGATCGTCTGGCCGGCGGCGGAGTTCGCCGGGAAGTTATAGAGCTTCGGAATCGTGGCAACCGGGATCGGCTGGGCGTTCGGCGGGTCCCCGTTATTGCGCTTGGTGACCCGGCGGTTATCGAGGCCAAAGACCCCCACGATGATCGGGGCGAGATCCCTGGGCACGTAGATGACGCCGTCACGCCCGCGGTAGGACTCCCGCGCCGGCTCCTGGCCCGCGCGCGGCGTGACCTCATGCTCGTAGGTCTGGAGCGTCACCGCGAATGCCTCGCTCATCTGTGCCACCGTCCCCGAGGCTTTCACGGTCCGCGCCGCCGCGTCGGTCTCGACGACCTGAAGACCATGCGAGGTGACGAACTCGACAACCTTCGCGAGGTCGTCGTCGGCGGCGCCGTACCTGGCCGTGAAGTCCTCGCGCGAGAGGCGGCGACGCTGCGGACGCGGGGTGCTCGCGTAATACGAGAAGTCCGGTACCGGGGGACCGTCTGGTCGCCTTCGCAGGACGATGCTCACCGTGAACGACTCGCCCGGATCTGCCGGACCGGTGACCGCGGCGCCCGGCGAAGGACGACGCTCGCTGCCCTCAAGCGCGACGTAATCAGCAGGTACATCTGGCATGTGACGCCCCCTTTT
>Ga0302325_10034716_pt1 | contig 10317 bp, 7 predicted proteins | sample Palsa_T0_2_FD_201948 | JGI IMG/M metagenome (GOLD analysis project Ga0302325, IMG submission 201948) | Peat permafrost microbial communities from Stordalen Mire near Abisko, Sweden - Palsa_T0_2 | ecosystem: Environmental > Terrestrial > Soil > Palsa > Peat permafrost | place: Sweden: Abisko...
CGGAGTGCTGGGGATCGGCGGAATCGGCACGAACCGTTTGGGCCATGAGGAATTACCCCTTTTCTGGCAGGGCGCAAGACGGGTACCGGCTGGCGCCTGGGGATGTCCCCGCAATCGGGAAAACGGCACAAAATCGCTCGGCACGGCTGTGGCCGAAACGCCGATCGGCCGCGCCCCTGCCGTTTTCCCGATTCCGCGGACCAGTTGGATCGACCCTCTTTGACATAAACCTATTCGCCGACGCCATTTTTGTCAATCGAACCGTGCCCGCCGCCCTGCCGACGCTCGATCGGCAGTCGGCGGGCTCGCCTTGCCCCGATTTGACTTTGGCAAGAAAATGCGTTCCGGTGGCAACTATCAGACGGAGGGCGAACCGATTCGCCCGATGTCCCGTAGCTCTGAATGGGTGCCGGAAAAACCGGGGCAGACGTCCTAAAGAGATCGCCACGAGTGGCCGGTCGACGGGCGGCGCACTCCAGGGCCTGCCGCCACGCCAGGAAACCAAGAACGATTCTTCAATACGAGGGAGATCCGTAATGTCTAGTATCAGAACGTATGGGAGGGCTCGACTTGCCGCACTGTTGGGCGTGATTGTCACGCTAGGGCTGGTGGGAACGGCTCTCTGGCAGAGGGGCGCCGTCGGGGAGGAAGCGCGCAAAGAAACCAACGACAAGTCCGTTCACCAGGCACAGCAATTGTCGGCAGCCTTCCGCAAAGCGGCGGAAACCGCCATGCCGTCGGTCGTCACGGTCCGTGCCAAGTCCAAGGCTCACACCGTCAAAGGCATGAATCCCCGCCGCGGGGAGAAGGGCGAAAACCCACTCAAAGGCACGCCGTTCGAAGACCTGTTCCGGGACGGGATGGGTTTCGAGAACTTCGGTGACTTGCAGCAAATGATTCCCGGCCGCGAAGGAATGGGCTCCGGCGTCATCGTGGACAAGTCCGGAATCGTGCTCACCAACAACCACGTGGTCGACGGCGCCGATGAGGTCATCGTGCATCTGGCCGACGGCCGCGAATTCAAAGGCACCGACATCAAGGTCGACCGAGCCAGCGACCTGGCCGTGATCCACATCAAGGGCGCGGGCAGCCTGCCCGTGGCCAAATTGGGCGACTCCAACAGCCTGGAAATCGGCGACTGGGTGATTGCCATCGGCAATCCGTTCGAGTTGGAGCAGACGGTCAGCGCCGGCATCATCAGCGCCAAGGGCCGCGAACTGGCGGGTAACGGACCGCATCGAGCCCCCAAGTACCTGCAAACCGACGCGGCCATCAACCCGGGCAATTCCGGCGGCCCGCTGGTGAGCTTGGATGGTGAAGTCATCGGCATCAATACGGCCATCGCCACCAACAACGGCGGCTACCAGGGCATCGGCTTTGCCATTCCCAGCAACACCGCCAAGTGGGTGATGAACCAGTTGATCAAGAGCGGCTCGGTGGAACGGGCCTATCTAGGCGTGGCCATCACGCCGATCGACACCGACGTCAAGGCCCACAAGCTGGGCGTGCAGCGCGGAGCCGGCGTGCTGGTCGACCAGGTGCGTCCCAACAGTCCTGCGGCGGAGGCCGGTTTTCAGCAGGATGACGTGATCGTGCGTTTCGGTGACCACAAGATTCACAGCCCCAGCGAACTGCAAGAACTCGTCGAGCGAGTTCCCGTGAACTCGAAGCAACAGGTCGAGATCCTGCGGGACGGCAAGCTGGAAACCTTGACGGTCGTCGCCAAGCCGCTGCCCAAGGACGAGGAGACGGCCAGCAGTCCGCGTCCGCGGCAGCGAGAAGAGTCCGACTCGTCGGCCTATGAAAATGAGACGCTCGGCCTCGAGGTCGCCGATCTGACTGGCGACACGGCCGAAGCGCTCGGCATGAAGAACGTCTCGGGCGTGATGATCACGAAAGTCGACCCCAATGGCGCGGCGGCCGAGCAACTCTTGCGGAAGGGGATGCTGATCACCAAGGTCGAGCGGAAACCGGTGCACAACGTCGGCGAGTTCAAGGCCGCCATGGTCCACGAAACGCTGAAAGAGGGCATCATGCTGTCGGTGCAGACCCCGGACGGCAACCGGACCGTGTTCATGCAAGCAGACTGAACCGTTCGGGTGTCCGGCTGGCAGAGGCACGTGCGGCCCCGCCAGCGGCAACCGACGATTTGCCGGCAAGGTAGGGCGCCAAGTTTTCTTGGTGCCCTACTTTTTTGCGCTGAGAGGGGCGTTTTGGCCGCCCCAACGCCGCCGCTTTGGCCGATAATTATGGGGGCGACGCCAGCGGTGGCCTATTGACCGGAAAAAACACCGCACTAAGAATGGCTTGGGGCCGAGGTCGGTGTCGTGGGGCCCGCTAGAGCGGGCGACGTACTGCGCAAATCCACCCTCCCTTTCTCTTTTCGACGGAAATCCGGCATGTCACGATTTCCACGCCTGGCGGTTGGCACGATCCAGCCAGGTGTCGATGCGACCGCAATCATCTGGGCGTTGATGGACTCGCTGGAAACGATGGGCCTGCGGGTTCAGAGTTTTCTTTCGCGTGCCTGTTTCGTGTCCAAGGACGGGGCTACGGCCATCACCGGCCTCTCGCCGCGGCACCTCGATAGTTGGCTGATGTCCGAGGATTTGTGCCGCGAGCTGTTTTTGCGCGGCACGGCGGCCAGCGACTTTGCCCTGGTCGAGGGGCGATTCGCTGCGGCGGTCGAACTTGCCGACGCTCAGGGTGGCGATCTCGAGACCTTGTGCCGCTGGCTGAACTTGCCGCGTCTGGCGATCGTCGACGCCTCGCTTGTGTCCGATTGCCACGTGCCGCCGCGCCCCGATCAGGTCGACGGACTGCTGCTCGATCGGGTCGCCGATTCCACGCAGTTGATTCGCTTGCAGACGATGTTCGAATCGCTCTGGGGAGTCCCGGTGCTGGGCTCGCTCGGAATGATCGGCGACCTGCGGCGGGAAATCAAGAACCTGGCGCCCGGGGCCAAGCCGGCCCGCGAGCTGTGCGCGCAGGTCCGCGACCAATTTGCCCAACGGGCGCAGTTGGATCGCATCCATCGCCTGGCATGCAGCCGGGACCTCTTGGACTCGCGTCCCGCGGAATGCGTCCGGCCCGAGGGTCCCGCCCTGCAAGTGGCCGTGGCCTACGACGAGGTCTTCCACTGCTATTTCCCCGACATGCTGGATTTGCTCGAGCTGAAGGGGGCCACGGTGCGCGACTTTTCGCCGCTGCGCGATGAGCGGCTGCCGCCGAATACGGACATCGTGTATTTCGGCTGCGGCCACCCGGAGCGTTATGCGCGCGAGCTGGTCGAAAACCATTGCATGATGCTGGCCTTGAAAGACCACCTGTGCAACGGGCTGCGTTTGTACGCCGAATGCGGCGGATTGGCGTATCTCTGCCAGCGGCTGGAGATGCCCGACGGCGAGTCGCTGCCGATGTCCGGCGTGCTGCCCGCGGTTGCCCGGCGGAATCCCTATCCCGAGCCGCCGCGGGCCAGGGAAATCACGCTGTCCGCCGATACCTGGCTGGGGCCGGCCGGCTCCCGGCTGCGCGGCTATCTGACTTCGCATTGGAGCCTGGAAGCGGCCGGCCCGCTGACCTGTTTCGCCAAGGAACCGCCCGACGAGCCGGCGTTGGTCGGCCGGCACCAGGCCATCGGCAGCCGGCTCTATTTGAACTTCGCCGCGCAGCCGTCGATACTCAGCAGCTTCTTTCGCCCCCACGCGCCGGCGATCGATCCCACCGCGCCGGTCGCCCGTTCGACCGATGGATGAGCTGGGTTCGTCTCGCTGGCGCTTTTCGAAATAGTCGGGTTCATTGGTGCGCTGCGGCAGGCGCCCGACCGGGTTGCGGATTCGTTGAAACGGAAGCACCTATGGCAGAACTTGGCGTCAACATCGATCACGTGGCCACGGTGCGCCAGGCGCGGCGGACCAACGAGCCGGATCCCGTCTGGGCCGCGACGCTCGCGCAGCTGGGCGGCGCCGACGGCATTACGCTGCATCTGCGCGAGGATCGGCGGCACATTCAGGACCGCGATCTGCGAATCTTGCGCGAAACCGTGACCGTCAAGCTGAACCTGGAGCTGGCCAGCAATCCCGAGATCGTCGAAATCGCCTGCCAGACCCGCCCGGACCAGGCCACGATCGTGCCCGAGAAACGCGAGGAAGTTACCACCGAAGGTGGGCTGAACCTCGTCCGCTCGCGCTCCCGCGTGGCCGAGGCGATGGCTCGCCTGAAAGCGGCCGGCATCGCCGTCAGCTTGTTTCTCGACCCGGAACCGCGGCAGATCGACCTGGCGGCCGAGTTAGGGGCCCAAGCCGTGGAACTGCACACCGGCGAATACGCCCTGGCCGGCGACGACGACACGCGCCGCAAAGAACTGGACAAACTTTCCACGGCCGCCGAGCGCGTGCGGAAAGCCGGGCTGGTGCTGCACGCCGGCCACGGCCTGACTTACCGCAACGTCAAGCCGATCGCCGCCATCGACGGAATGTCCGAGTTGAACATCGGCCACAGCATCGTAGCCCGCGCCATCATGGTCGGCTTCGAACAGGCCGTGCGCGAGATGAAGGCGCTGGTGGCTTGAATCGCGCCGCGCACTCACGGCTCGTCCTCTTCGCGCGGCTCGAAGTACCGCAGCAGGATCCGGGCCAGCACCTGCTTGCCGCGGGAGTTGCTGTGCACGACGTCGCGCATGAACCATTCCTGCGGCCGCGGCGATTGCCAGATGTACTGGTTCCAGGCCGCGCGGATGTCCAAGAACTCGACTTTCTCCTGGCGGGACATGCGCCCCAGCCGGGCGTTGTACTTCTCGAAATTCTCCAGCGCCTGGCCCTTGGCCGGCGGCGGAAGATAGCGGAGGAATCCGTCCTTGGAGAATTCCTCCGGAGCCACCGGGCCGGTCATCACCAGGATCTCGGGCTGCATTTTGGCCCGCACCTGATGGATCACCGTGCGCACGTTCTCGGCGTCGTAGCCGTTGCTGATGCCGCCGATCACGAGCAGGTCGGGCTTGTACCGGAGCACATAATCGGCCACGCGGTTTTCTTCCTTGTAGTATCCGCAGCCCGTGCCGCCGCGGACCGACGGAATGACTTCGATCTGCGCCCCGGGATATTTCCGCTCCAGCAACACCTCGAACATTGAGTTGCAGGTGTCGTTGATGATGCTATCTCCCAAGAGCACGATCCGCAGTTTGCCGCCGCTGCGCAACTTTTCCAGGGTCTTGGCCAAATGCTTCCAGCGGGCGTCCGGCGGAACGTAGCGCAGCAGCGGATTGGCGGCCGCCACGCCGTCTTGCCACTCGCCGACCGCGGCCCGATCGTTTTTTTCCACGCTCACGTCGTCCACGTGCAAGGTCTTCGTCGTGGGCTGAAAGCGGATCCGGCCCGTGACGGCGCCCGGCGGCGCACGGAAGCAGAACTCCTGCGTGCTCCAGTCCTCCGAGACCTCGATCCGGTCGTACACGTCGACGGCCAGCACGTCTTCGTACTGACCGAAGAACATGCCCGCCCACAATCCGGGAACCGCGGTTTTGGACGCGAAACGCAGCCGGTAGTATTCGCCCGGCTTGACGGGGAACGACGGGCTGTGCCAAACGCCTTTGGTCACCTCGATCGAGTAGATGCCCGACACGCTGTCGCGGTGGCTCCAGGCGCCAGTGAACTCGTCGTCCTCGTTCAAAACGTCCTGGGTCCAGCCCGATTTCAGCGGGTCGCGCTCGAAATCGGCGCTCAGCAGCGGGCGGGCGGGCGCTTTCTCCTTGGCCGCGGCGGGAACGGCCAAACCGAGGAACAGTGCCAAACCGCAGGAAAGTGCGGCGTTGAACAGAAACAAAAGGCGGGAAGCGTGCATCGGTGGGATACTCCGGGGTTGTGGCTTCCATCGTAATCAGGGCATACCCGGGAGGGAAATGGCCCGGAGAAATCCACCCCATTGCCCCGTCTGCCGCCAAAGGCCAATGGTAATTTCTCGAAATAAGGCGCACGAATGATCGTAAACCAATAGCAGGACAGAAAGACGCCGAGCGATCCGCCGAAAAACGGGCGTCCGCGGGCATCTGCCACAGTCTTGACGATGCAATTCGGCCGAGCGAAACGCAACACGGATCGCCTTTCAAGGGGCGATCCGTGTCGAACTGGGTCGAGCGGAAGAAGGTCTGGGGTAGCCGGCATCAGCGGGACTGCCGGACCGTCAACGACCCCTACCGTGCAAGCAGGCTTTGCAGCCGAGAATTGAGCGGCGCCGGACGACGAGTCCCGAGTGAGGCCGGCCCCGTGCGCAGGGGGTGCTTCATCTTTGGAGCGGCTGCAACGCGCGGGGCGCGGCACCTCACGCTCGGGTGGTCATCGACCGCGGTCTCGACCGACTGCAACGGCGTCGAGTGGGGCCCTGTCGACTGCGGGAGTGCCGACTGGGGCAGTGTCGACTGCGGCTGCGGGGCCGCCTGCCGGGCGTTTTTCTTCCCCGCCGGCGCGCCGCTCGAATTCTCCTTCTCCTGGGCGATCCGAACGGCCAGCTCCGATCGGAACACGTTCACGTCTCGAGGGGCCACGATGCCGACCCGCACCGAATGGCCTTTGACCTCCAGAATCGTGATGGTGATGTGAGGACCAATTTGGATTTGCTGTTGCGTCTTGCGGGTGAGAACTAACATGGGGCACACTCCTTTGCTTTGCGTCAGAAGAGAGCTGGTAGATGTGATAGCCAACCCTCTTGCAGCACGCGTGCCAAAACCGCGCGAAACGCACACCACGGCCGAAAGCACCGTCGCCAGCGGGCTTATGGCGGCCGCCTCCGACCTGTGTACACTAGTTTGGTGTACAAACTACAAGACAGACTTACAAACGGTTCATGCCGGTCCATGCGGCGGCGTTGATAGATCGGCATGCGCCAGCAGTGAATTGCCGCATCCGCCGGCCCATGCTGTCAAAGCCAGCGACCCGCGAGGGTTTGTCGCGATGTGCTGACGCAGAATCGCAAGCCTAGCGTGCCGCGAAAAAATGACGCGGCTGCCAGCGAGAGCAATCGGGCTCGGAAACAACAGCGAGCATGCGGCCCGAAAGAGGCGCCGCAGCGCCCGCCGCAACCGCTAGTTGCGGGAGCGTCGATGCAGTTCGTCCCGCAGCCGTGCGGCCAGTTCATATTCTTCGGCCGCCACGGCGTCGGCCAGTTGCTCGGCCAGGCTGGGCTTCACGTTGTACTGCTCGCGAAGTGTGTCGCGCAGCTCGATCAATCGCCTCACCAGTTCGTCGTCGTCGTACTGCTCTTCGGCGTCGTACTCGGCGAACAGGTCACGGAACCGCTGCAACCCCTGGTTGAGCTCCTGGATGGCCTCCTCCGGCCCGCTGTCCTCGAGCCGGGACAGAGCCGCCGCCTGCGTGCGATGGAACAGCACGAACGGGCGATACTGCTCGTGCGAGAGCGTCCATTCTTCGTCAGGGGAGTGGGCCCGCACGAAATCCATGAAGGCCAGGCTATGATCGGCATCGCGCGCGGCGCGGCGAAATTGCCGCAGAGCCAGCCAGCAAATTCGCCGGTGATAGAACTGCAAAAACTCGCGATCGGCGGCCGCGCATTGTTCCGAGGTCAGCTCGAATCCCTTCCCCTCTTCGCGGGCAAGCTGAACCAAATGCTCGAAATAAGTGTTGGCCCCGCCGGGACGCTGGCCATCCGGGCGGTGCTCGGTTTCGAGCTGCAAGATGCCCATTTCCACCCGCATTTGCAGGACTTCACGGCCGTCCGCGGCCGTCAGCAGCCGCGCGCTGACGTCGCCCGGCTCATACGGCCATTCCCGCAAAATGCGATCGAGATCCTGACGCCTTCCCATCGGCGGCTCGCTCTCCCCAAAAGGAAACAAGAGACGACGCCCCAATTATATAAGCCGCTATTCCGCAAGGCCACTGCCCGGAAAGGCCGCCCCGCAACCTCGAGAAACAGTTGGTTTTGCCCGGGATGTGGTGTTCCAACGGGACGAGAAAGGATGATCCGAATCGAATTGTCGCCCTCTCATGTGTACTACTTGCCAGCCGTCTGACAACCACTGCAACAAATGTGCCGGAGGCTACACGTGGAAAAGATAGGGCATTTTGCCGATCCAAGCGTCTGGGCCGGCGAGGCAACCAGGCACCGGTAGCAAGCGCTGGCGGGGCTGGCGTGATTGCGGCGGCTGCCCGGCCGCCAGGTCCATTTCCTGCCCCTCGGTCCTTGACGCACAGTCTTCGCACAAGTACTCGACAACCCACTTGTAGGTGGGGACTTCCTTGATTCGCTCATGCTTGACCAGCCTCGGCCGGTCGGAATCCGTTGCAGCGGCCGCGACCGCCCCTGGCGCCGCAGGGCAGGCCGAGGCGCCAGCTTCGTTGCATTCGCCGTGGCACTCGCAGGCCTCACCGCACGGCGGTCCCTGCTCTCCGCCGCCGTGGTCGCATTCGTAGGTGTAGACGGCCACCATCACTTTCTTCATTTCGCGGACCACGCGCGAGACGCGGCGGCAGAGCACGCAGCCGCATCGATCGCAGCCATCGTCCGCCTTCAGTGCGGCCGCACGCAAGACCGTCAAAAACGTCACCGCCAAACAGGTGCTCAGCCGTCTCATAGTCGTTCCTCACAATGCGTTTGACCCGATTGGCCAAGACAGGGCAGTTTGACGCCCGTTGTTCGTCGGCGGCGGGATGCTTGCCCGCGATGGCGGCACCTGGCGCACTCAAACGCCGCCGTGCAAGCCAGCAAGCAAGTGCTATCTCGTGCCCCCGCTTGCCGCTGCGTCGCCGTGGCAACCGGCCGCAGCGGTTCACCCCTTCTGCTGCATCCCTGGGCAGTACCGGACTGTCGCCCTGACTGCTACAACTACTGCGTCGCGTTCGAGCAGAATAATCATCGGACTCTGCCTAAGTGGAACTTTCTTCCAATGACGTAAAACCGGGAGCGGCCGCACCTTGAGCGTGGCGGCCCGAGGTAGACTCTGCGCCACCGCTACGGCTGATGCGACTGGTACTCTTTTACCAATGGGAACAATCGGGATATCTTCCCCAATCGCTCGCGGCAATTGACAGCAGCCTGGCACGCAGACGGCGTCCATGCCATTTGATTTAACGTCGCCAGGTTCGATAATTCAGCATCGCACAAGGAGTTATTACCCAAGCTAAGCCCAGGGGCTGCGTCCCCTGGGCGCGCGGCAGCGTGGCTTGCGCTTTGCCGTTGAACCTGGCCAGCAAACCATGCAAAAAGCGGATCGCGAAAAACAGGTCGCCGAAGCCGAGGAATTGCTGGGGGACCGCCTGAAAGGGATTGGCTTCGTCAAAGGCCTGTACTTCGGGCAGTTTCTCGGGCATAAGCTGTTGCCGTATCCCGATCCCCGCGCCAATCTCCAGACCGACCAGATGCTCGCCAAGCTGCGCGCGTTCTGCCGCAGCCAGATCGATCCGGTGGCCATCGATCGCGACGCCGAGATCCCCGCGAGCGTGGTCACCGGCCTGGGCGAACTGGGCGTGCTCGGCGCGTGCGTGCCCAAGCAGTACGGCGGCCTGGGCTTCAGCCAAACGGCGTACTGCCGCATTGTCGAAGTGCTGGGCGGCTGGTGCGGGAGCACGGCACTGTTCGTCAACGCGCATCATTCGATCGGCCCACGGGCAATCGTTCTGTTCGGCAATGCCGAGCAGCAGGCCCGTTGGCTGCCGAAACTGGCCCGGGGCGAGTGGATCAGCGCGTTCGCCTTGACCGAGCCGGAGGCGGGCAGTGACGCCGCCAACGTGCAGACCGCAGCCACACCAACGCCGGACGGCCGCGGCTATCTGCTCAACGGCCAGAAGCGCTGGATCACCAACGGCGGGATCGCCGACGTGCTCACGGTAATGGCCCGCACGCCGGTGCCCGGACAAAGCGGCACGAAGATCACGGCCTTCATCGTCACGCCGGATATGGCCGGCTTCGAGGTCGTCGAAAAGCGGATGCCCAAATGCGGCGTACGCGGCACGGCCACGTCGCGGCTGGCCTTCCACGACATGTTCGTGCCCAAGGAGAACGTGCTGGGAGAGCTCGGAAAAGGCTTGAAAGTGGCCCTCACGGTGCTGGATTTCGGCCGCACCACGTTCGGCGCCAGTTGCACCGGGGCCGCTAATTTCTGCATCGAGCGGGCCAGCCAACACGCCCTGACTCGCGTGCAGTTCCAGCAGCCGCTGGCCGCCTTCGAACTGGTCAAAGAGAAGATCGCCTACATGACCGCCGGCGCTTTCGCCATGGCAGCAGCCACTTACCAGACGGCCGCGCTCATCGACTCGGGCACGGACGACTACATGCTGGAAACGGCCATGCTCAAAGTCTTGTCGACCGACG
>Ga0302325_10034719_pt1 | contig 10316 bp, 16 predicted proteins | sample Palsa_T0_2_FD_201948 | JGI IMG/M metagenome (GOLD analysis project Ga0302325, IMG submission 201948) | Peat permafrost microbial communities from Stordalen Mire near Abisko, Sweden - Palsa_T0_2 | ecosystem: Environmental > Terrestrial > Soil > Palsa > Peat permafrost | place: Sweden: Abisko...
TCGACCGCGGTGCAGCGAAACGCGGCCGGCCAGGGCTCGCCGGCCAGATAGTGGAACACGGCCACGAACTGTTCTTCGTCGATGGTCTCGGCCTCGAGGGCGAAGCGGCCGACGGCCTGGCGGGTCTCGAGCGCCGAGTCCCCGCCGACCATGGCCTCGCCGATGAGGGCGATGACCCGGGCCATCCGGTCGGCCGGGGGGGCGGTGCTCGGCCCACCGGTGGCTGGGGGCGGGGCGTCCACCGACCCCTGGTCGGCCGTGGTGCCGGCCGACCGGTAGCGGTCGAGTTGGGCCTCGAGGTCTCGACCGAGGGCCAGTTGGGCCCCCACCGCCGATCCGGCCGAGGTGCCCAAGATGAGCTGCGCGTCGGCCAGGACCACGCCCTTCCTGGCCAGACCGGCCGCCAACCCGGTCTCCCAGGCGATCCCGACCGGGCCGCCTCCGCTCAACACGAGTGCCTTGGACATGGTGTTCCCTCCCCGCCGGGGCCGGGGTCCGGGCCCCGGTCGGTCGAGTTTCGCGCTCGGGCCCCGGTCCCACCACCCGGCCCACCAACCGGGCCCCACAACCCTGGCGAGGCGATTCGGCGTTGGTGTAGCCTGTCTGTTCGGGCCAATTTCCTGACCCGTTCGGCGACCCCTCGTGGGTCTCCACCCCAACAGACGTGCTCGAGCGCCCGGCCATGGGTCGGGGACCTCGGGTCGAAACAGTCGAGCGCTCCGCTCGGGACAACCGGGCGGAGCGTTGGCATGCACAAGGGTCCCCCGGGACCCGATGACGAAAGACGCGCGAAGTGGCAACCAAGGCGATCGTCGGCGAAAAAGTCGGCATGACCCAAGTCTGGGACGACCAGAACCGTGCCATCCCGGTCACGGTGCTGCGCGTCGCGCCCGTGCGCGTGGTCCAGGTGAAGACGCCCGAGCGGGAGGGCTATTCGGCCCTCCAGGTCACCTACGGCTTCCGTCGCCGCTCGACCCTGAACAAGCCGACCGATGGTCACTACCAGGCGGCCGGGGTCGAGCCGGGCCGGCGGCTGGTCGAGCTGCGGCTCGACGACATCAGCGACTTCACCGTCGGCCAGCAGCTCTCGGCCGACCTGTGGAGCCCCGGCGAGCGGGTCGACGCGATCGCGATCAGCAAGGGCAAAGGCTTCGCCGGCGCCATGAAGCGCCACAACTTCAAGGGCCAGGGCGGCGCCCACGGCAACCACAAGCACCACCGGGCCCCGGGCTCGATCGGCGCCTGCGCCACCCCGTCCCGGGTGTTCAAGGGGACCCGGATGGCCGGCCGGATGGGGGCCCGTCAGGTCACCGCACTGAATCTCCAGATCGTCTCGGCCGACCCCGAACGCGAGCTGGTGCTGGTGAAGGGGGCCATCCCCGGCCCGCGCGGCGGCATGGTCGTGTTGCGCAACTCGGTCAAGTCGCCGGCCGGCAACGGGAGCGGTCGATGACCACCACCACCGCCAGCAGTGCGCTTCGAGGGCCGGTGCGCAAGGCCCGGCCCGAGCCCGTTCAGCGCTCGGTCACCCGGCGAGACGTGACCGGGGCCGAGCTCGGTGAGGTCGCCCTGGAGCCGACCATCTTCGGGATCGAGCCCAACGAGGCCGTCCTGCACCAGGTGGTGACGGCCCAGCTGGCCGCGGCCCGCTCGGGCACCCAGGCCACCAAGACCCGGGCCGAGGTGCGGGGCGGCGGCGCCAAGCCGTACAACCAGAAGGGCACCGGCCGGGCCCGGCAGGGCTCCACCCGGGCCCCCCACTTCTCCGGCGGGGGGGTGGCCCTCGGGCCCAAGCCGCGCAGCTACCGCCAGCGGACCCCCAAGAAGATGGTGCGCCTGGCCCTCTACAGCGCGCTCAGCGACCGGGCCGCCGACGAGCGCATCGTGCTCATCGACGGGTGGGGCTGGGAGCTGCCCAAGACCAAGGACGCCCTGGCCGCGCTGGAGGCGCTCGACCTGGGTGGCCGGGTGCTGGCCGTCCTGTCCCACGACGACGTGGTGGCCGACCGGTCCTTCTCCAACCTGCCCGACGTGGACACGGTGCTGGCCAGCGAGCTGGCCGCCTACGACGTGCTCCGCTCGGACTGGGTGGTCTTCACCGACCGCACCCTCCCGGGTGCGGCCCCCGAGGAGGCCGACGCCGATGCGTGATCGCGGCTCGGTCCTTCTGCGCCCGGTGGTGTCCGAGAAGACCTACGCGCTCATGGACCAGAGCGTGTACGTCTTCGTGGTCGACCCCCGGGCGACCAAGATCGAGATCCGCCGGGCGGTGGAGGAGTCCTTCGGGGTGAAGGTCCACCACGTCAACACCCTCAACCGCAAGGGCAAGACGACCCGCAACCGGCGCACCAACACGCCAGGCAAGCGTCCCGACACCAAGCGGGCATTCGTGACGCTGCAGTCCGGCGACAAGATCGACCTCTTCGAGAGCTGAGGAGCCCGTCATGCCCGTCCGCTCGAGAAAACCCACCAGCCCGGGACGCCGGTTCCAGAGCGTCGCCGACTTCTCCGAGATCACCCGTGACCGCCCCGAGCGATCGCTGGTCGCGCCTCTGCCGTCGAGCGGTGGCCGCAACAACTACGGCCGCAAGACCTCCCGTCACCGCGGGGGCGGCCACAAGCGCCAGTACCGGGTGGTCGACTTCCGTCGGGACAAGGACGGCGTGCCGGCCAAGGTGGCCGCGATCGAATACGACCCCAACCGCAACGCCCGCATCGCGCTGCTGCACTACGCGGACGGCGAGAAGCGCTACATCCTCGCCCCGGCCCAGGTGAAGGTGGGCGACCGGCTCCAGAGCGGCCAGGGGTCCGAGATACGCCCGGGCAATGCGCTGCCGATGCGCTACATCCCGGTCGGCTCGGTGATCCACAACGTCGAGCTGCGCCCCGGGGGCGGCGGCAAGATGGCGCGGGGCGCCGGGATGAGCATCCAGCTGGTGGCCAAGGACGGAGGGTTCGCCACCCTTCGGCTGCCCTCGACCGAGATGCGCCGGGTCTCCATCGACTGCCGGGCCACCCTCGGCGTGGTCGGAAACTCCGAGGCCGAGCTGATCAAGGTAGGCAAGGCCGGCCGGAACCGCTGGAAGGGCATCCGGCCCCAGTCCCGCGGCGTGGCCATGAACCCGGTCGACCACCCTCTCGGTGGCGGCGAAGGGAAGTCCTCGGGTGGTCGCCATCCGGTGTCGCCGTGGGGCAAGCCGGAGGGCCGGACCAGGGCCCGCCACAAGGAATCCGACAAGTTGATCGTCCGTCGCCGCCGCACCCGCGGGGCCAGGCGCTAAGGGGACCGAGGAATGCCGCGCAGCCTGAAGAAGGGACCCTTCGTCGACGACCACCTGTTGAAGAAGGTCGACGCCTTGAACTCGACCGGGGAGAAGCGGGTCATCAAGACCTGGTCGAGGCGGTCCACGATCATCCCCGACATGGTCGGCCACACCATCGCCGTGCACGACGGGCGTCGGCACGTGCCGGTGTACGTGACCGAGTCCATGGTCGGCCACAAGCTCGGCGAGTTCGCGCCGACCAGGACGTTCCGGTTCCACGCCGGCCAGGAACGGGCGGGACGGCGTTAGATGCCGGGCCTCAAGACCAACGAGCGGCCGGGCACCCGGGCCGTCCTCCGGCACTCCTCGATCTCGGCCAGCAAGGCCCGCCAGGTGCTCGACCTCATCCGGGGCGAGGATGTCGACCGGGCCGCCCAGATCCTGGGCGCGACCCAGCGGCAGGCCGCGGTGGCCATCGGCAAGGTGCTGTCCTCGGCGGTGGCCAACGCGGTCCACAACGACGGGCTCGACGCCGAGGACCTCTACGTGTCGGCCTGCTACGCCGACGAGGCGACCACGCTCAAGCGGTGGCGGCCCCGTGCACGGGGCCGGGCGACCAGGATCCGCAAGCGCAGCTGTCACGTGACCGTGATCGTCAGCCGGATGGAGGACGAACGTCTGGCCCGCCGGCGGGCCGAACGGGACGCCAACCAGGCCCGACGGTCCCGCCGGGTCACCGAGTCGCGGCGCCGGGCCGACCTTTCGGGCCGACTGAGCAGGCGCCGGGTCGCCCAGGCCGAGGCCGAAGAGGCGCGCCAGACCGAGGCCGAGGCGGATCTCGACGAGTTGCAAGACGAGCTCGGCGATGAGGAGATCGTCGACGTCGACACCGAGGGGATGGAGCCCGACGACGTGCTCGACGAAGACGAACAAGACGAAGACGAAGATGAAGACGACGACCAGGTTGACGCACAAGACGACGTCGACGACCAGGTCGACGACCACGAGAACGCCGACGGCGAGCAGGACGACGCCGACGAGGAGAGAGACAGCTAATGGGCCAAAAGGTCAACCCCTACGGGTTCCGCCTCGGTGTGACGACCGACTGGAAGTCGCGCTGGTTCGAGGAACGCCGGTACCGGGACTTCGTGGTCGAGGACTGGCGCATCCGCGACTATCTGATGTCCCAGCTCGAGGCGGCCGCGGTGAGCCGCATCGAGGTCGAACGGACGCGCGACCGCGTCCGGGTCGACATCCACACGGCGCGTCCGGGCATCGTCATCGGCCGGCGCGGGTCGGAGGCCGACCGGCTGAAGAAGAAGCTCGAGGAGATCACCGGCCTGCCCAACCGGATCCAGCTCAACATCCAAGAGATCAAGCGGCCCGAGATGGACGCCGCGCTGATCGCCCAGGGGATCTGTGACCAGCTGGTCCGCCGGGTGGCCTTCCGCCGCGCCATGAAGCGGGCCATCCAGACGGTGCAGAAGGCGGGGGCCCAGGGGGTCCGGGTCCAGTGCTCGGGCCGGCTCGGCGGTTCCGAGATGGCCCGCAAGGAGTCCTACCGCGAGGGCCGGGTGCCGTTGCACACGCTGCGGGCCGACGTCGACTACGGCTTCCGGGAGGCCCGGACCACTGCCGGGCGGGTCGGGGTGAAGGTCTGGATCTACAAGGGCGACATCCTCCCCTACAAGGTCTCGATCGACGACAAGATCAACCGTGAGGCGGCGATGGCCGTCGGGGAGACCTCCGGCCAGGCCCGGCCGCACCGGCTCATCACGGCCGGCGGTGGCCGTCGCCGCGTCGAGCAGGGTGAGCCTGGCAGCGCGGTGGAAGAGGAGCTCGAAGACGAGATCCTCGAAGAGGTGGTCGAAGAGGTGGTCGAAGAGGTCGTGGAGGCCGCCGTCGAGACAGCGGTCGAAGGTGTCGAGGGGGAGGAGGCCCCAGCGGAGCCCGAGACCCCCGCCCGCGACCTCCTCGAGGTCCCGACGGAGCCCGACGACCTGGAGCGTCAGTTGGCCCAGGACGAGCAGATGGAGCGCCAGACGCGCCACGAGCACCACGAGGCGCCGCACTTCCGCAGGGAGAACGACTGACCGTGCTGATGCCTCGCAAGGTCCGCCACCGCAAGCAGCAGCGCGGCCGCCTCCGCGGCGCCGCCAAGGGTGGCACGACGATCAACTTCGGCGACTTCGGCATCCAGGCGCTCGAGCCGGGCTGGATCACGGCCCGTCAGATCGAGGCCGCCCGGATCGCCATGACCCGCCATGTCAAGCGTGGCGGGAAGGTGTGGATCCGGGTCTTCCCCGACAAGCCGGTGACCGAGAAGCCCGCCGAGACCCGCATGGGTTCGGGCAAGGGGAACCCCGAGCACTGGGTGGCGGTGGTCCGTCCCGGCCGCATGCTCTTCGAGCTCTCGGGCGTCGACCCGCCGCTGGCCCGCGAGGCGATGGAGCGGGCCATCCAGAAGCTGCCCATCAAGGCGCGCTTCGTCGTGCGGCCCGGTACCCACGGTGTCTCCGAGGTGCAGGTCTGATGACCAGGGTTGCCGAGTTCTACGCCATGGACCCCGACGAGCTGGAGAACCGGCTTCTCGAGGCGCGCCGCGAGCTGCTCAATCTGCGCTTCCAGCTGGCCACCGGGCAGCTGGACAACGTTGCCCAGGTGAAGAACGTCCGGCGCGACGTGGCCCGTGTCCTGACGGTGCTGCGCGAGATGGAGATCGCGGCGACCGAGGGCGTGGCGTTCGAGGCGCCGACACCCCGGCCCTCCCTGGTGAGGGCCCAGCGTCGCGATCGGGAGGCCGCCGAGGTGATCGACGCCGGAACGATCGATACCGAGGATTTCGGGGACGAGGAGGAGGCCGAGCCGGCCCCCGCCCGTGCCCGTGCCCGCAGGTCCCGCAAGGTTGAAGACGTCGCCGAAGTGCCGGCGGACGCCGACGAGGAGCAGTGATGGTCGACGAAGCCCAGACCCGTTTGAACCGCCGAAAGGTGCGCGAGGGGGTCGTCGTGTCCGACTCTATGCAGGCGACGGTGATCGTCGCCGTGGTTGAGCGTGTCCGCCACCCCCGCTACGGCAAGACGGTCCAGCGCACCAAGCGCCTCTATGTCGACGATCCCGAGAACTCGGCCAAGGTCGGCGACAAGGTGCGCGTCGCCGAGACCCGCCCGCTGTCGAAGCTGAAGCGGTGGCGCCTGGCCGAGGTTGTGGAGCGGGCCCGATGATCCAGCAGGAGTCGCGACTTCGGGTCGCCGACAACTCGGGCGCCCGCGAGGTGCTGTGCATCCGGGTCCTCGGAGGCTCGCGCCGCCGTTATGCCGCCATCGGTGACATCTTCGTGGCCACCGTCAAGGACGCCATCCCCGGTGCCGCCGTGAAGAAGGGCGACGTCGTGAAGTGCGTGGTCGTCCGGACCAAGAAGGAGAAGCGCCGTCCCGACGGCAGCTACATCCGCTTTGACGAGAACGCGGCGGTCCTGATCAACGACCAGCAGCAGCCCCGTGGGACGCGCATCTTCGGCCCGGTGGGCCGCGAGCTTCGGGACAAGCGGTTCATGCGGATCGTCTCCTTGGCCCCGGAGGTCTTGTAATGCGGATTCTCAAGGGTGACCGGGTGGTGGTCCGTTCCGGTAAGCACCGTGGACAGCGCGGTGAGGTGGTCAGGACCCTTCCGACCGAGGACAAGGTCGTGCTCGACGGGGTGAACGTGGCCAAGCGCCACACCAAGCCGAAGCGGGCCACCATGCAGGGCGGGATCATCGACAAGTTCATGCCGATGTCGGCCTCGGCCGTCTCGGTCTGGTGCAACGGGCACGGCGGCCCGGCGCGGATCGGGATCAACCTGGACGAGCAAGGTCGCAAGGTTCGGGTGTGTCGGAAGTGCGGGGCCGAGCTGTGAGTCCGGACAAGGCCGTGCCGGCCAAGAAGGTCGCGGCCAAGAAGGCTGCTCCGGTCAAGAAGGCCGCTCCGGTCAAGAAGGCCGCTCCGGTCAAGAAGGCCGCTCCGGTCAAGAAGGCCGCTCCGGTCAAGAAGGCCGCTCCGGCCAAGAAGGCCGCTCCGGCCAAGAGGGCGGCCCCGGTCAAGAAGGCCACGGCAAACGAGGCTGCGGCCGACGAGACGACCGTGGCGGTCGAAGCCGAGGCAGTCGAAGAGGCCCAGGCAGTCGAAGAGGCCGTGGAGGTAGCGGAAGTTGTTGCGGCCGCAGAGGAACTCGAAGACGAGGTCGTCGAAGAGGCCGAGGAGCTTGAAGAGGAGCTCGAGGCGAAGATCGTCGAAGAGGCGGTCGCCAAGGCCGAGGTGATCGAGGAAGCGATCGAAGAGGCGCTCGAAAAGGAGCTCGAGGACGAGATCGTTGAAGAGATCATCGAAGAGGTGATCGAAGAGGTGATTGAAGAGGTGATCGACGAGATCGCCGAAGAGGTAATCGAAGAGGCGGTCGCAATCGAAGGGGCCGAGGCGATCCAAGAGGCCGAGGCGGTCGAAAAGGCGGCTCCGGCCAAGAAGGCCGCCGCGCCTCGCGCGGCGCGCGGGACCGACACGCGCCAGCGCCCCCGGATGAAGGAGCGCTACCTGGTCGAGTTCCGGGCCGAGCTGCAGGGACAGCTCGGGCTCGAGAACGTCATGCAGGTGCCTCGGCTGGAGAAGATCGTGCTGAACATGGGGGTGGGTCGGGCGACCCAGCAGGCATCGCTCATCGAGGGTGCCCAGCGCGATCTCGAGGTCATCTCGGGCCAGAAGCCCATCGTGACCCGAGCCAAGAAGTCGATCGCCGGATTCAAGCTCCGGGAGGGGAACGCGATCGGGGTCAAGGTGACCCTGCGTGGGGACCGGGCCTGGGAGTTCTTCGACCGGCTGATCAGCATCACCATCCCGCGGATCCGGGACTTCCGGGGACTCTCACCGCGCTCGTTCGACGGCAATGGCAACTACACCTTCGGCGTAACCGAGCAACTGATCTTCCCCGAGGTCGACTACGACCGCGTGGACTCGGTGCGCGGCATGGACATCACGATCGTTACCACAGCTCGCAATGACGAGGAGGGCCGCGCGTTCCTACGGGCGTTCGGCTTCCCGTTCCGACAGGAGACCCGATAAGCAACATGGCGAAAAAGGCACTCATCCAAAAGCAGCAACGGATCCCGAAGTTCAAGGTGCGGGGGTATACCCGGTGCCAGAGGTGTGGCCGCCCCAAGGCGGTCTTCCGAAAGTTCGGTCTGTGTCGAATCTGCCTCCGGACGATGGTCCATGCCGGCGAGGTGCCCGGCGTGACGAAGTCGAGCTGGTGAGGGAGGTGGCGGCATGACGATGACCGACCCCATCGCGGACATGTTGACCCGGATCCGCAACGCGAACTCGGCCCAGTTCGACACCGTGAAGATGCCCGGCTCCAAGCTCAAGGAGGCGCTCGCGGCAATCCTCGAGAAGGAGGGTTACATCGCGGGCTACGAGATCTCCCAGACTCCGGACAAGCCGGGTTCGACCCTCGAGATCACGATGAAGTACGCCGCCGACCGCACCAGGACCATCGCCGGGATCAAGCGTGTCTCGAAGCCCGGCCTGCGCATCTACGCTCAGGCGGACCGGATTCCCCGGGTGCTCGGCGGTGTTGGCGTGGCCGTCGTCTCCACAAGCCATGGGCTGATGACCGATCGCGAGGCCCGTAGGCATCATCTGGGCGGCGAGGTGCTTTGTTATGTCTGGTAACCACCACATTCTTCCGATGCGTCCGGGTGTCGCCCCGGCGATGACCTCGCGCGGGAGTGGGGCCTGATGTCGCGCGTCGGTCGATCCCCGATCCCGGTTCCCTCGGGGGTGTCGGTCACCCTGGCCGAGCGGTCGGTGACCGTTCAGGGTCCCCAGGGGACCCTGGCGCGGTCGTTGCCGGGCAATATCACCATCAGTCAAGAGGGTGATGTCTTGAACGTGGCTCGGCCCAACGACGAGCGCATGAATCGCGCGCTGCACGGCCTAACCCGCTCGTTGGTCGCCAACATGGTGACCGGCGTCACGCAGGGGTTCACCAAGGAGCTCGAGATCGTGGGGGTCGGCTATCGGGCTACGCTGCGCGGCCCGACCTCCCTCGAGCTCGCGCTCGGGTTCTCACACCCGGTCTTTGTGGAAGCGCCCGAGGGGATCACCTTCGAGGTGCCGGTGCCCACCCGGATCATCGTGAAGGGCATCGACAAGGAGGAGGTCGGCCAGGTCGCCGCCAACATTCGCAAGATCCGCAAGCCCGAGCCCTACAAGGGCAAGGGAGTGCGCTACCTGGGTGAACGGGTGGCCCGCAAGGCAGGAAAGGCGGCCAAGTGACCTCCAAGGCGGCGGCCATCAGAACGCTTCGCATTCGTCGGCACTCCCGGGTCCGCACCAAGGTGAACGGCACGGCCGACCGGCCGCGCCTCGCGGTGAGCCGGTCCCATCGGCACATCTCGGCCCAGGTCATCGACGACGCCACCGGCCGCACGCTGGCGGCCGCCTCGAGCGTCGAGGCAGACCTGCGGCGCTCACTCGGGGTCGGTGGCGGCGGGAACGTTGCCGGCGCCAAGGCGGTCGGCAAGCTGGTCGCCTCCCGGGCCAAGCAGGCCGGGATCACCCAGGTGGTATTCGATCGCGGTGGGTTCGCCTACCACGGACGGGTGGCGGCAGTGGCCGACGCCGTCCGAGCAGAAGGACTGGAGCTCTAGTGCCAGAGACGCAATATGAGGAACGCACCATCCGGGTGAACCGGGTGGCCAAGGTCGTCAAGGGCGGCCGGCGGTTCTCCTTCGCCGCCCTGATGGTGGTCGGCGACGGCAACGGGCACGTCGGGCTGGGCTACGGCAAGGCCAAGGAGGCCGGGCTGGCCGTACAGAAGGGCATCGAAGAGGCGCGCAAGAACGTCTTTGAGGTCGCGCTGGCCGGTTCGACCATCGTCCACCCAGTCGTGGGGGAGAGCGGGGCCGGTCGGGTGATGCTGAAGCCGGCCGCACCCGGGACCGGGGTGATCGCAGGCGGCGCGGCACGGGCCATCTTGGAGATGGCCGGGATCCGTGACGTGCTGGCCAAGTCGCTCGGG
>Ga0302325_10034720_pt1 | contig 10316 bp, 11 predicted proteins | sample Palsa_T0_2_FD_201948 | JGI IMG/M metagenome (GOLD analysis project Ga0302325, IMG submission 201948) | Peat permafrost microbial communities from Stordalen Mire near Abisko, Sweden - Palsa_T0_2 | ecosystem: Environmental > Terrestrial > Soil > Palsa > Peat permafrost | place: Sweden: Abisko...
CGAGATCGAGCGGCTCGCCCTCGGGTATCTCGAGCACCCGCCGCCGGCCGGCCCGCTGGCCGAGCTCGACCACGCGAACATGCTCGGTGCCTACGCCGAGCATGTCCGGGCCTTTGTCGACGTCTCGTCGCTGCGCCCGTTGAGGGTGATCGCCGACACCGCAAATGGGATGGGCGGCCTGGTGGTGCCACTCGTCTTCGGACCGCTGCCATTCGACGTCACGGTGCTGTTCGGCGAGCTCGACGGGACGTTCCCCAATCATCCGGCCGACCCCATCCAGCCCGAGAACCAGGTCGACCTCAAGGCGGCCGTCCTCGAACACGGCGCCGACGTCGGGTTGGCCTTCGACGGGGACGCCGACCGGGTGTTCCTGGTCGATGAGAAGGCCGAAGGGGTTTCGGGGTCACTCACCACTGCGCTGGTGGCGGCCGCGATGCTCGAGAAGCATCCCGGGGCCACCGTCTTGTACAACCTCATCTGCTCGAAGGTCGTTCCCGAGGTCATCGCCGAGCGTGGCGGCGTGGGTGTGCGGACCCGGGTCGGCCACTCGTTCATCAAAGAGACGATGGTCGAGACCGGCGCCGTTTTCGGCGGGGAGCACTCGGGCCACTACTACTTCGCGGACAACTTTCGGGCCGACTCGGGCATCATCGCCGCCATGTTGGTGCTCGAGCTCATGAGCCGCAGTGCCCAGCCGCTGTCGGAGCTCCTGGCGCCGTTTCGTCGTTACGCCGACTCCGGCGAGATCAACACGGAGGTCGCCGACCCGGCCGGCGCCGTCGAGGCGGTGGCCGAGCACGTGGCCGGCCAGGGCGCCTCAACCGACCGCCTGGACGGCCTGACGGTGGACTACGGCGATTGGTGGTACAACCTGCGGCCGTCGAACACCGAGCCCCTCCTCCGCCTGAACGTGGAGGCGGGGAGCGAGAGCGAGTGCGCACGTCACGTCGACGACGTGCTGGCTCTGGTGGCCAAGCTGACCGACTGAGCGCAAGACAGAAGAAGGAAGACGAACCAATGCCCCTGGACCCGCTGTTGATCGAGATCCTGGCCTGCCCGCAGGACAAGGGGCCGCTTCTCTGGTTCGAGGACGAGGATCTCCTCTACAACCCCCGCCTCCACCGCGTCTACAAGGTGGTCGACTCGATCCCGGTCATGCTCATCGACGAGTCGATCGAGGTCGACGAGGGCGAGCACCAGCGTCTGGTGGCCAAGGCGCAGGCCGACGGGGTTCAAGAGACCGGGACGCCTCCGTCGGAGAAGGCCGAAGGGTGAGCGCCCAGGGCGCCGAGCGGGAGCACTTCGCCTCGCCGCTCGGTGTCGACTCGCTATCGATGTGGCACTTCACCGCGGGGCTCCCCGAGCAGGTGGCCGACGCCCTGGAGACCGCTCGTTCGATCGACGGGCTTCCGGGCGGCGACGACGTCGACGAGGTGGTGGTGTTGGGCCTGGGCGGGAGCGGCATCGCCGGCGATGTGCTGGCGGCCGCCGCGGCCGGCAGCTCTCGGGTCCCGGTGTCGGTGATCAAGTCCTACGAGCTCCCCTCCTTTGTCGGACCTCAATCGCTCGTCTTTGCCGTTTCATGCTCAGGGAACACCGAGGAGACTCTGACGACCGCCGAGGCCGCGTGGAAGGCCGGGGCCAAGGTGGTGGTGGTGGCGGGGGGCGGTGAGCTGACCCGGTTGGCCGGCGAGCACGGGGCGCCGGTCGTCGGGGTTCCGGCATCGATCCCCCAACCACGCGCCGCCATCGGTGCGACCGCGGTGCCGCTCCTGGTCATCGCGCAACGCCTGGGCCTGTTGCCCGATGCCACCGAGCAGATCGCCGACGCGGTCGGCCAGTTGACCCGCCGACGTGACCAGCTCGTCGGGACAGCCAGTCCGGCGTCTCAGATCGCCCGGCGCATCGGTCGCACCATCCCGTTGGTGCACGGGGCCCAGGGGCTCACCTCGGTTGCCGCGTCGCGTTGGAAGACCCAAGTCAACGAGAACGCCAAGTCACCGGCGATGTGGGCCGCCCAACCCGAGCTCTGTCACAACGAGATCGCCGGGTGGGCGCAGTTCGGCGACGTGACCCGTCAGATCGTGACGGTGGTCGAGTTGCGTTCGGCGGACGAACACCCTCAGGTCGCGCGGCGTTTCGAGTGGGTCGGCGAAATGCTCCGGGAGGTGGTCGCCGACGTCGTCGAGGTATGGGCGGAGGGCGCAACGCCGCTGGCCCGCTTCTTCGACTTGGTGATCATCGGGGATTTCGTGTCCCTGCACCTGGCCGATCGCGATGGCGTCGATCCTGGTCCCGTCCCCATTCTCGGCGAGATGAAGGACTACCTGCGAGGCTGAGGGTCGCCAGGTGAGCGTTCGGGTCAGCGGCCGGGCAGCAGCTCGAATGGGGCGTTCTCGAGGGTGCGCACCACGCCGAAATGTCGGTGGTCCAACGTGAGCACCCGATCGGTCCGATATCGCCGGGCCAGCACCACCAGCGACGCATCGGTCAACCCGATTTCCTGGTCCCGGTAGCGCCCGACGACCTCTGCGGTCCGCCGGAGGTCCGAGACGTCGAAGGTCGCGAGCTCCCAGGCCCCGCTGGCCAACTCGCTCAAGGCTGCGATCTCGGCGGTGGCCCCTCGACGGGTCGCGAGAAGGAAATCCAGCTCGGCGAGCACGAACGGTGAGACGACGAAGGGACCGGGTTCGGCGGCGATGACGTCGGCTACCGGTCTGTTGTAGGCCTCGGCGGCATCGAAGAACGCCAGCAGGCCACTCGTGTCACAGACGATGCCGCTCAACGTTCGCCAAAGCCGGCCAGAGCCTCATCGACGCCCTCCGCCAGGCCGCCGGTGCCGCTGTCGAACAGCCTCCCGTTCGGCCGCGGCCGCGGCGCGCTGGCCGTCAGCATGGTCAATGCCTGGCGGATCAGCTCAGCTTCCGAGCGGCCCGTTTCGGCGGCCAGCCGGGACAGGTTCTCTTTGATGTCGTCGGGCAGGTAGACGGTCGTCTTGCGCACGACATATGGTACCAGGTATGGCACCCTATGTTCCCGTCTAGCTGAGCCGCTCGACGATCATCGCCATGCCTTGCCCGCCACCCACGCACATGGACTCGAGGCCGAAGGTCTTGCCGGTGTCTTCGAGTGCGTTCAGCAGCGTCGTCATGATGCGGGCCCCCGTCTGGCCGAAGGGGTGACCGAGGGCGATCGCGCCGCCCCGAACATTGAGCTTGTCCCAGTCGATGCCGAGGTGGCGCGCCGAGGGGATGACCTGAGCGGCGAACGCCTCGTTGATCTCGACGAGGTCGATGTCGTCGATCGTCATCTCGGCCCGCTTGAGGGTCTGGCGGATCGCGTCCACCGGGCCGAGACCCATGATCTCGGGGTTGATCGCCGAGACGCCGCTCGCCACGATGCGCGCGAGCGGGGTGATGCCGAGCTCGGCGGCCCGGCTATCGCTCATCACGACCACCGCCGCCGCACCGTCGTTCAACGGACATGCGTTGCCGGCGGTGACCGTGCCACCCTCTCGGAAGACCGGCTTGAGCTGGGCTAGGCCTTCGAGAGTCGTGCCGGCTCGGGGCCCGTCGTCCTTGGTGACGACCGTGCCGCTTGGTGTGGTGACCGGGATGATCTCACGCTCGAAGAACCCGTTGCCTTGGGACTCGACCGCACGTGTCTGGGAGAGGAGAGCGAACTCGTCCATTTCCTGGCGGCTCACCTTCTCGAGCTCGGCCACGTTCTCGGCCGTCTGTCCCATCGCGATGTACACGTCCGGAAGTCCGGCCGGGGGGGTCCACGGGTCGGTGACAGCCGGGGCCCGGGCCTTGGTGCGAGCCTCGGCGTCGGCGAAGAGGGAGTTGTGTGGTCCGGTGTCCGAGGCGCCGTACGCGTAACGGCTCACGGTCTCGATGCCCGCCGCTACGAACACGTCCCCTTCGCCGGCCCGGATCGCGTGGGCGGCCATCCGGATCGTCTGCAACGACGACGAGCAATAGCGGTTGACCGTCACCCCGGGCACCTCGAGTCCGGCCATCACCGACACGACGCGGGCAATGTTGTACCCGGACTCGCCAGCCGGTTGGCCGCAACCGACGATGAAATCTTCCACCGTGGCGGGATCGAGAGAGGGGAGTTTCTTGAGGACCTCGGAGACGGTGTGGGCGAGAAGGTCGTCCGGGCGGCATTCGACGAGCGAGCCCTTATTGGCTCGGCCGATCGGGCTGCGGCCGGTCGCGACGATGACGGCTTCAGGCATGGAAGGCCTCCTTGTCCGGCGTGCCCGATGTGGGCAGGCAGGTCGTTGCAGTGCCGAGGTTACCAACGAGCCAAAGGGGCTCAATCGGGGCGCTCACTCGTCGCCCGAAACAGGGGAAGGGCTGGTCATGGGAGGGAAGCTCGGGGTGGTCGCAGGGCTGTTTTGCGCTGAAAATGGGCTGGTCTACGGCTCCGGCGGCCGTCTATCCTGCAGGCGGCGCTCTTTTTTCACCCCCAACACGTCGACCGGGAGCGACCGCGGCCAGCGGAGGATCACCGGCTAAGGGTGTCAGCTCAAGAGGACGGGTATCGAAGTCGATCCACGCGGACGCACGGTGACGACCAGCACCTTGTCGAGGGCTAGCCGATGACGTCGCGAGTCACGGAGCCGGGCGCCTCGGTGGCGGTCGTTGGCGCCGGATACGTGGGCCTGACCACGGCGGTCTGCCTGGCTCATCGTGGCAGTCGAGTCTGCTGCGGCGATCTCGATCCCGAAAAGGTCGAAAGACTGTCACGAGGCGAGCCCATCATCGTCGAGGAGGGCTTGACCGACTTTCTTCGCGAGGGGCTCGAGACGGGCAAGCTGCGCTTTGTTGTCACGGCGGCGGCGGCGGTCAAGGATGCCGAGTTCGTATTCCTCTGCATCCCCACCCCACAGCAGGCCGACGGCTCGGTCGACACCACTGCGCTTGAGTCTGTGGCCGTTGAGATCGGGCCTCACCTGGTCCGAGACGCGATAGTCGTCAACAAGTCGACCGTTCCGTTGGGTTCGACGGTGCTCGTGAAGCAACTCTCAGGTCGTGAGGACATCTCCGTGGTCTCGAATCCTGAATTCTTGCGTGAAGGGTTCGCTATTGACGACTTCCTCCACCCCGATCGTGTTGTTGTGGGCAGTACTGACGTCACGGCCGCGGCTCGCGTTGGTGCACTGGTCGCGGGAGACGCGCCGATCATCCTGACCGACCCGGTGACGTCGGAGACCATCAAGTACGTGTCGAATGCGTTTCTCGCTTCGAAGCTGAGCTTCGTCAACAGCGTGGCCAACCTCTGTGAAGCGTTGGGTGCAGATGTGCGCGATGTGTTGCTAGCCATGGGCTACGACCGACGCATCGGCTCTGAGTACCTGCAGCCAGGGCCCGGGTGGGGCGGCTCGTGCTTGCCCAAAGACACGCGTGCACTCGCACATATGGCCCGAAAAGCAGGCTTCGAATTTTCGCTCCTGGAGGAGGTGATCCGGACCAACGAACGGCAGATCGCGTCGATCGTGCCCAAGGTGCGCCGAGCACTTGGAGGATCCCTGGTTGGTTCGACGGTCGGCGTTTGGGGTCTCACGTTCAAGGCGGGCACGGACGATCTGCGCGACTCGCCGGCGGTGGAGGTCGTACGTCGACTCATGGCCGAGGGGTCGAAAGTCCAGGCATTCGATCCAACAACCGTAGGAAAGGAGGTGGCGGAACTTCGCGGATCGATCGAGATATGCGACGACGCCTACAAGGCATGCGACGGCGCCGACGCGCTGATCGTGCTCGTTGAGTGGGACGAGTTCCGTTCAGCCGACTTCACGAAGGTTCGAGGCCTCATGACCGAGCCCCTCGTGATCGATGAGCGCAATCTCCTCGACCCCGTCACCATGCGATCCCTGGGATTCCTGCACATTGGCATCGGCGATCCATCGGCGATCGAGAGCTAGGTCGATTCGCATGAAGGTGCTGGCCGGGACGGCGACGGAATGACTGCGAGCATCGGCCGCGTCGTCGTCACCGGAGGCGCTGGGTTCCTCGGCTCCCACGTCTGTGAGGCCCTCATCGAACGTGGGGTCGGTGTGGTGTGCGTCGATGATCTTTCGACCGGCTCCATTGGAAATCTGGTCGAGATCGAACATCGTGATGACTTCGAATTGGTGGTCGCCGACGTCAGCGACGGTCTTCAGATGATTGAAGACCCGATCGACGCAGTACTGCATCTGGCCAGCGCCGCGTCCCCCCCGGACTATCTTGCCCACCCCCTCGAGACCCTGGCGGTGGGCTCCGAAGGCACGCGTCATGCGCTGACGTTGGCGACGAAGCATGAGGCAAGGTTCGTTCTCGCTTCGACGAGCGAGGTCTACGGTGATCCAGCCGTGCATCCCCAAACCGAGTCCTACTGGGGAAACGTTAACCCGATCGGTCCCCGAAGCGTCTACGACGAGGCGAAGCGCTTCGCGGAGGCCCTCACGATGGCGTGGCACCGCACTCACGGCACCAACGTGGGTATTGCTCGAATATTCAATACCTATGGTCCTCGCTTGCGGCCAACCGATGGTCGCGTGGTGTCGAATTTTCTGGTTCAAGCCATCGAGGGAACGCCCCTCACGGTCTATGGCGATGGCAGCCAGACCCGGAGCCTCTGCTTTGTCGATGACACGGCTCGTGGCCTGCTGGAACTGCTGAGTTCCGAGTTTGTCGGGGTCATGAACATTGGCAACCCAGAGGAACATTCAGTTCTAGAGCTTGCCGACATCGTGCTGCGGCTGACCGGATCTGGGTCGTCCATCGTGCACGCGCCATTGCCCGAAAATGACCCCGCTCTTCGTTGCCCCGACATCACGGTGGCCCGTACGCAGCTGGGCTGGGAGCCCACCACCTCGTTGGAAGAGGGTCTGCGTCGTACCGCGGACTACTTCCGAGCGAACGGGATCGGGGTCAGCATGAGCAAGCACACCGCGTCGTGAACTGGACGCCCTAATGGCGGGGCCATCTCCCGATCAACCTCTGGGGGCTGAAGCAGCCGCGAGCTTGACCGTCTCTGTCGTCATCCCCGTATTCAACGGCGAGCACTACATCCGTCCCGCTCTTCTGAGCGTGATACAGCAGACCTACCCCGCCGCCGAGATAATTGTGGTCTACCAGACGTCCTCAGACAACTCCCTGGAGATTCTCGACTCATTCGATCAAGTGGGCGGCTTGAAGGTAGTTCACCAACCCAACCCGGGTTTGGCGGCGGCCCGAAACACAGGAGTCGAAGCGGCGAGCGGCGACTTAGTGGCATTTCTGGATCAAGATGATGTTTGGTTTCCCGACAAACTCGCCGCACAGGTGCCGCTGTTCGAGGACATGGACGTGGGAGTGGCCGGATCGTTTATGACCTACCTGGGGCCCGGTAACCGTCCATTCGGCACCCGGGGTGAGGTGGTAGACGGACGAGGGGAAGACATCGCGGCGGCCAGGATCATGCCCTTTGCGGCGTCATCGATGATTTGCCGGCGGAGCGTGCTCTTAGAGGTGGGCGGCTTCGATACCGAGCTGATCGTTCCAATAGATGACTTCGACTGTCTTTCCCGCATGGCCGCGTCGCACCGCGTCGATACCGTGCCGCGCTCACTCGGTTACTACCGCATGCGTCCGGATTCTTTGAGCTTCTCCCGGTTCTACGACCTTCAGCGGGGCATACTCTTTCTTCAAGACCGAATACAGCATCGTCGACGAGGCGAAGAAATAGCGTGGACAGATTGGCTCGCCGAACATCCGACCACGATCTGGGAAAAATGGCATGAGCGGAAGCAGCTTCTGTACCGCAGAGCTGGATTGTTTTGGATTGGCGGGCGCAGGGGCCGCGGCATCGCCTACATGACGATCGCAGCTCTGATGGGCCCGCGTTATGTGGTGCAACGGGCTTGGCAACAGTTCCGCACGGAGCGACACCCGCCGTTGGCGGTACTGACGGAATAGCCAAAGCCGGCCTCCAGGTCGGGTTACCAGTTGGAACCCGTCGGGAATCGTCGATACATCGCCACGCCTCTGGTTGCGAACCATCCGGAAAAACGTCCTGGGGACCGCCGGCGCCGAGAACTTCGAGTGGTGATCTTGGAGAGTTCCTCAAAGCGGGAGTGCCTGTAGGCACACCCGGACTACCTCAGCGCCGCTGTGGTTGACGTGGCAGCCGTCGTCTGTCAGGTCGATACGAAGTGACCCATCGGAATCCGCAAGCTCCTCAGTACAGTCGAGCAAGAGTGTTGTCGGCTCGGCCCCGGCCGTCTCGACTGCAGCCACGAGTGCCTTTCGAAGCAGACGAAAGGCACCGATCCGTTCCGCCAGGGTTCCAGATCGCGGGAAGTTTGGGTCATCGTCGAATGAGTCTCCGGGCGGGACCGGCACAGCGACGAGAACACGATCAGCATGCATCGTCCTGGCTAAGAGCAGGCATTGATCGACATACTCACGCACGAAACTCATGCTTGGCCCTGACCGTGCTTGGGCACCTACAAGATGGACTCGTACATCAATCTCGCCGAAGACGACGATCAAGGAACGATGTCGGGATGTACCGAATCTGTGGAGGAGTCGAGCCACCAGTCGAACCTCCGGTGGGAATCCCTTGTTGGCAATAGACCACATAAGACGGGGTCCGACGTGCCAGACGAACTCATGATCATGGATTCGAGTCATAGATCGAGAACGCACGGGCCAACATTCATTCAAGAAAGGAGCGTGTGAATCTCCTATCCATAAGTCGGTCACGCTGCCATCCCTGCAGCTCCGCAGAAGCGCGGTTGCGGGCGCCACCAGTCCCACGATCTGTCGCGCTCGACTAAATGACTCGCCGATCACAGGTTCGCCTCGATGACATCGCCTAATCCTGAGTGTGTGCCCGCAATGTCGGCACGGCCTCAGCTTCAAGAGCCATCGATGGCGACACAAGCACGGCGCAACCCCGCCGTGCCCCCGTCTCGTCCTCAGAACGAACCGCCGGGAACAAGATCGCCCACCCGGGCAGTGTCGGCAAACTATCGACGGAAATCGGTCGCCCGTCGTAGGCGTCAAAGCCGTAGCCGGGATCACCTGGTACCTCGAAGTCATCGATGACGACGACCGCGTCTGGCCACGCCTCGACGATGATCGCCAGTTCGGCCCCCAGCGGTAGATCCCGACCCCAGTGAGCATCCAAGTAGAAGAGAGTGCGTCGGCCGCAAAGTTCTTCCTTTGAAGCGAGATCCCTCAGGAAGGTTCGGGAATCGCCAAGTTCCACGGTGACCCACGGGTACTGAGCCAGCCGTCGCTTGGCGACAACGAAGGTTCGGGGGTGCAACTCAACGGTGAACACTGGGGCGCCGAGGAGATTGGCAAGGAACTCTGTCGTGGTGCCGTGGAAGGTGCCCGTCTCCACGAACTGTTCGATCCTGAGCCCGAAGACCAGGTCGCGAACGATCTGCTGGCGTGCGTTCTGGCCGTTGAGGGGGCTGTTCCACGTCCGGAACGGGGCCAGGGCTGTGTCGAGAACGTCCGCAGCCTTAGAAGGCAGCATTCCTTTCAGGCGGTTGTAGGCCACCTTGGTTGCATGACGTGCAGATGGCATCAGCTCAGAGGCCGCCACTCCGGCCATTATTGTCCCATTCGGTGTCAGGCCCCCCGCATATTGAGGGCGATGGTCTGACCCCAGACGGTCAATGGGCACGAGTCGGGGGCGACCGTCCGCCGAAGGTGCTTATTGCCGCCTACGAAGTTTCGCCGTATCGGGGGAGCGAACCCGGCTTCGGATGGCATCTTCCGTCTGCCCTGGCCGCTACCGGCGTGGACGTGCACGTCATTACCAGCTCGGATTGGCGGACCGAAATCGAGGCGTACGGTCATCCCGGTGACCGCCTCACGTTCCACTACGTGAGCCCCCGAGTTCTTCCAGTGGGATTTAGATCTGGGTGGCGCGGTGTCTATGCCGGGTACCTCTTGTGGCAACACGCCTGCTTTAAAGCCGCAGTCAAGCTCGACGCAGACGATGACTTTGACGTCGCGTACCACCTGAATTGGGGCAGTCTCTTCTGGGGATCGACTCTCTCACTGCTCGGGAAGCCCTTCGTCTTTGGGCCCATCGGTGGCGGCCAGACATCCCCCAAAGAATTGCGTGAGTGGTTCGGATCATCTTGGAGTCTCGAGGTCCGACGGAACTGGGCCCTGCGCGTAGCACTCAGATTCAACCGGAGGGCCCGTCGTACGATTCGGGCAGCCGACCTCGTCCTGGCGACCAACAGTGAGACAGCGGCACGATCGCGAACCCTCGGAGCGCGCCGGGTTGAGCTCTGTTTAGACACGGCGTTGTCACCT
>Ga0302325_10034721_pt1 | contig 10315 bp, 10 predicted proteins | sample Palsa_T0_2_FD_201948 | JGI IMG/M metagenome (GOLD analysis project Ga0302325, IMG submission 201948) | Peat permafrost microbial communities from Stordalen Mire near Abisko, Sweden - Palsa_T0_2 | ecosystem: Environmental > Terrestrial > Soil > Palsa > Peat permafrost | place: Sweden: Abisko...
AAGACGGCGTGGAAAGGGACGAGAATGACGAGAGGGACGTTATGGACGAAGTTGAGGAACAGGGACTCATGGATGAGCAGATGCAGGACGAGGAAGAAGAAGATCCGCTGATCTCAGGATTTTATAAACAAATCAACCTCGCAATGGCGAACCGCGAATCCAAATCCTTGTCCACTGCAAACACCACCACAACCACAACCACAACAACATTCGATGAACCACCAAGAACGCAAGGAAACCTTATCATCCGCGCCTTCGAATGTGAACCCGGCTGGTGCGGAAAAAACAAACCCGAAGAACCCCAATCCCAAGACCTCGATTCCCTCGAAATCGACCCCCCAGCCCTCCCATTCATCGACTCGTACCACAAAAAACAAAAGAAAATAGCGGCCAAACAAAAACGACTTTCCAGTTCTCCCGGGCGAATCAAATCTCCTATTCCTGTCGTGGGGGTTTCTCCTGCCCCCGCCGACGCTGTTTCCCCGGATATACCCGAGTTGTCGGAGGAGCAGGTCTCTAATTTGTCTGAGGCGCAGATTTTGGGATTGAGAAAGATGGGAAAGCCCGTGAGGGGGGCGAGGATAATTTTCAAGAGTATGTTTTTGGATCCTGTAAGGCATGAGCCTGTTGTTGCTTGGCGGTGGGGGAGGATTAGTGGTGTTGAGGGGAGGGATGTTGTTATTCGTGTTTTGGGACCGAAGTTTCACAGCGAGGATGACGCGGAGATTGAGGAGGGGGAGATCGAGGAGGAGGAGGAGAGTTTGGAGGAGAGGGTTGGATGGGGGGAGTTAGTTGATGTGAGATGTTGGGTAGAGTAATATGGAAGGATCCCTTTCGAGGCATAGTTCTTGGGAGTTGTAAAATTAAAATTGAAGTGTGGTCGTATTTTGGGCGAACTTGGTCTTCGTTCGATGTCCGTGGAAGAGTTCCCTTCGTCTTGAAGAAGTAACTTTTCAACCTAACAGTATAGACAAAGCAAAGTAGTGGAGAATATCCCAAGTATGTTATCCTCACCATCGTTCTTCATAATTACTCAATAGCGAGGGTATCGTATCTATCCCCATCCATGCCATTGAACAATCCCCCCAAACCCATTTTCCAACCCGTCGCAAAAATGCCCACCCATACTACCACCCCCTTTACCCCGTCCCCCGTCCCCCGTCCCCCGTCCCAATCACCCGCTCCCCCTACTCACAGGCTGCACCTTCTCATACTCCCTCTGCAACCTCTGCTGCTCCTCCAACTCCATCACCCTCTCCCTTTTTATCCGCTGCCTCTCGGCATCGCGAATCACGCCCTCGTGCATCGACTAAATCAACCAGTCTCTCGGGAAAGAGGGAGTACAGCTTTTTCAGAGGCTTGGTAGTGGTGGACGAAGTAGATTGTCGAGGCGGAGGCGAGGGTCACGGCTAGGAGGGTCGCTTTGGAGGCGAGGGACATGGGCGCGTTGGTGTCGTGGGTTTCGAATTTGAGGGATCGGCGGCGAAAAGTCGGTTTCGGTCGTGATGTGTATTTACAGTCAGGACCGTAACTTTGGGCCACTTTAGTAAAATCGGTTTTTTGAAGCTCGGTTTTTTTCAACATTCAAAAAGGTCACACCATGTGCACAACCACTTAAATATTCTCTACTAAGGGCTGCAGACACTAAAGCCACAGACCTTAAACTTATCTGAACCATCTTTTGAAGAGATACAGCCTGTATATAAAGTACTGTCCAGTTATTTATTTTAGGTATTTCTGGTTGTGTTTAAAATTTCCAATCTGAACATCGGTTCTGATTGAAATAGACCGAATTTTAAACAGAACTACCCACTTTTTGACATAAACAGAGCTACAGAAGATAGAGAGGCATACAATAGTGAAAAGCCACAATTGGATTATCATGGAGCAGTATATAGGTGACTGCTTCTGTCTTCGTTGCTTAAAAATTAGGCAATTGTACCTTGCTTCACAAGAAAATGTTGCTTGTTTACATGTTTTCTTACTCAAACACTTGAGATGTACCGTTCTTTCTGCATCTGAGTATAGATATAAAATGATACTAGTAATAGATTGTATATACAATTCGCATTAATTGCTGCGACACCCTGGTTGTGTAGATATCCATGAAAAAGTTGCTCAAAAAAAGCAAGCTTCAAAAAACCGATTTTACTAAAGTGGCCCAAAGTTACGGTCCTGACTGTAACACCAACACCGAAGATTCTAGTCGCGAAGGACTTTGAAGGTGTTCCATCAACACCGTCGTCAAAGCAAACTCGCCTAGCTTCACGCCATGACAGATGCATCATACGCTCTATCGGACTATGTCCAGAGTATCCATCCATCACCCCGTCTTCTAACTGACTTTCTAGCACTCGATAACTTACCCTCTGAACTGCAGCATATCTATGAAGAATTAGGGACCAAAGAACGTGTGTTTCTAAAATACAAACGAGAGAAGGATGCTCGAGAAACACAGATCTTCAGACATATCCGGCAGCATGGGGGACATACAGCGAATCCGTTTGAGGAGAAATACAATAAACAGATCGAGGAGATATTTGAGAAGATGGAGCAGATTCAGGAGGAGAAGTGTATGCTTGCTGACAAGGCAAAGGAACTGGTATGTCCCTGTCAAGAAGACATTTGTTAACGTGTAGATGGATCGACATATGAACCGCCTGAATCTTGAAATCAAACGACTTGAGGAAGACGGTCAAATCGTTCCCTTACCCTCCGCGAATCCGCCCGCCGAAACAAACGGCACCGCAACTCCCAACGGAACGCCCGCGACAGTAGCGCAACCAGGAACAGCCCCCGCAAGTGTCATTTCCGTCAACCCACCAAGTGTGCGCGCGCCCCTTCCCCAAAGAACCGGCTCCTCAAATAGTATCACCCTCCCCGCCGCGAGCGCCTCCCATCTCTCCACGCCGACACCCTCGGCCGCCGCACGGACCGGACAAAAGAGAAAAGCCGCCACGGCATTCCGACGAGACTCCTCTGTCGATGAGATTGCTGCCGACGAAGACTCACAGGTATATTGTTTCTGTCAACAAGTTTCGTTTGGTGAGATGGTTGCGTGTGACAATGAAAACTGTGAGAGGGAATGGTTTCATCTTCCCTGTGTTGGGTTGACGACGCCTCCCACTGGGAAATGGTTCTGTTCGGAATGTCTGGCGAAAGGGGCTGGACAGAAACAGAGACCAAATGAGAAGAAAAAGGTCAGTAAATAAGTGGGCTGGTGTGCATGGTGTTTGATTTACTTTGAGGCGGGTTATACTTTGGTCATGGGATTTCATTGCTGGATGTAGGATATCGCGATGGCTATTGAGTGCATGTGTTATACTATGAATAGTGGATGTATATCCCTGTCGCTTATGGTTATGTCCGTATGATTTGGACCGACTGCCGCGTTGAGACTCCTTTGAGGCTCTCTTGCAGGGTATTGTGGAAGCCGCGTCAATGTCATCATGATCTTTGTGGAACACAGGAAGAATACACCGGTGGTTGAGGCTCGGGCCAAAAAGAATACAAGCAAAGGAGAAGAAACCTCTGTGGCGAGATGATGTTAAAGACACCATCAAGGGACCGAGCTCGTACAGATAAATAGAGTCAATAATCCCTAACATTATTCACTTCCTCACTGACAATTCTGACCCTCTGATCTCAGTCATTGCTTGACGTGCTCTGATCTTTTGACTTGCATGAGGCATCTCGCCGCTGCTTTCTTCTGTCAATCTGTCTTTGTGTCCCCTTTCATCTTCTTCCCCGTGTCGGTGTTGTGGATTACTTTTATGTACGCTTATAGTGGGTTATAAGTACGTTTATCGGTTCTTAGAACAGTCTGTCCACTTCGTTATGGCGGAGGATAAGCTTTTATCACTAAACCGGGCTTTGTGGGTTTTTAGATGCATAAGGCAGGGTATACCGTACGAGATCCAATCATCTCAGCTGCGCGCGTTCGCACAGAACGTCGCGCACTGGCCACCATCCATTTCCACCATCTGATTCAAGAACCTAGTTGAAGCCCATACACTACAAAAGACAAGTGTACAGCATTCGGATAGAGTCGCAGACCTCGTTGAGCATAGTATGAGCCACCCCGAGCACCAATATATCCAACAGACGGTACGGCAAGGAGGTCTGGAGTTATGTACCTCGGAATCCCGTCTTTCCTCCGAAGCACATATGCATACGGCCAATTTCCATAAGACACGGGCGCGATTTTCCACGTCTAGGAGCCATATCAGGGGCTATCGCTATGATCCATTCGGTCTACCCTCAAGACAACACACCATGGCGTAGAGTATTCAGTAGATCATTCAGAAGGTAACGGAGGGAGGACAAAGTGATATTCTTTTGAGATCTTTGGATTGATAATTTGAGGGTTGAACTTGACTGTTCTGTGATGTATCTTTACGCCCAGGATACGCCGTCATTTGCAGCCCTCATCCTCCGATACAACAAAACACATCCGAATTAGATTGATGGTTGGATTATATGGAGGCAGACGTCGGAACATTTCTCGCAGTGTACTTTATTAATCTGTCATTGTGGTATTGGATAACAAGGTCGCGCTCTTGATCTTTATGTATGGTCAGGTCGAAAATAATGTTCATCCCCTAAGGTCCGTATGCATCTTATGCCAGATCAGAGCAAAGTGTTCATCCCCTAAGGTCCGTATGCATCTTATGCCAGATCAGAGCAAAGTGGTAGAGGAGCGGGGTGGCGGGCTTACAGAGAAAGCGTACACAGTTCACATTTGACGGGAACAAATAGAAAGTGTGTGATATATCCTTTATATAACATTAATACCTTCAACGGAGAAGCCGCGTAAGCTTGTTGCTATCTGACGCCCCCACCCTGGGTTAGGTACGTATCAATCAGTGGCACCTGATGACCTCACTTCCGATAATCATTGTTTGTGGAACTTTTCGAATCGAGACATATCTTTAATCACACCGTAGCTCAAATCACTCGCACAACGCGGCAACCTTGTCTACCAGCCAGGACGAACCAGTGGCGAACGACGAGTAGACATCCTTACTTGATGATCCGATAAGAATACTGGTACAGCGATAATTCACGGGAGGACGCGCAATGTCAAATCCCACTCGGCCCGATCCGACTCCCATTCAGCTGGTGCAGCCCGAGGAGGCCTGTGCCAGCGCTCCTGCCGCGGACATACGTCCGCAGACATCGTCATCAAATCGCTCGATTCCCACGCGACAAGGACGGTCTCGGCCTGTTGTCCACCACAGAAGGAGCTCCTCGACCTCGCTGGACAGCACCACGCTGCTGGACCATCGCAACCAGCCCCAGTCCCTCTCGCGGAACATGTCCATTTCACACAGTGTGTTGCATCAACATGGTCGTCGTGCAACGCGTACCCGTCGTCCTCGACCAGATGGACAGTATTCCTCGGACGAGACGTCCGATCGCGATGAGCAACAGGAGGAAGAAGATGATGAGACTATGCGATTGATGTCGCAGAGTTTCGCAAGGCAGTCGTTTGCTCCGTGGACTAAACCACGACGACAGTCACTGGATGAGAGTGCCCGGCTTTTGGGCTCGGCGGAAAGGTTGGATACATATGGGAGTCGTCCGCAAACGAGAGGAACAGGGTCTTCGCCGCCACCACGCGCTGGCCGTCGTTCTTCACCCACACGACCAAAGTACGCTCACAGACAGAGCCATATCAACCATCCTAGCTCTGTGCCCAGTAGCGTTGGATCACCGCCTACCCGTGCAAGACAATTTTCTCTCGTCGGAACTGGCGCCGATGGAGAAACAGTATCCATGCCTCTTGCTCAACGGGCCCAGCGTCGACTAACCCTGAGTCAGGAGATTCCTAATCGATATAAAGGCGACGTGCTTATCGATATCGATCCCCTTGAGCAAGACGTAGCCGACTTATCGGCTTTGCCGCCCATTAGCCAATCTCCACCACATAGTTCCACGCATTCGTCGACGGACGGATCAATTCATTCGCGTAGAAAGACATATAAAGCTGAGGAGGACGTGTGTTTCCCGACGGAAGAGCCATCGCCCAAAGCACCGTGGCCCGACTACGAGGTCTTGGAAGAATGGGCTGTGCAGGAAGGAAAGAATTTAGACGAGGGAAGCGAGGCTGTTAGAAATGGCGAGGGAGGGTTTCTTTCGAGGGACGGGCATAGGAAAGTTAGTGAGCCAGTGATGGTTGACGGCCGGTATCGTAGAGCATACACGTTCCCCAGTGCGGCGCCGTATGAGGTATGTTTCCGTGTTCTTCGTGGCTAACTAGAGCAGACGGATGAAACTCGTCCGTATCGATTTACTTTCTTCACCGACAAGTTGGCCACAACAATTCACTCGCCGACCATCTCTGAGCTTGTAGATCAAGGGGAACATTTCGGAGAGTTATTCGAGGGCGAGGGTAATGATTGTTGGTGGCTTGACGTCTGTGGTGTTACAGATGAGGAAATGAGAACCTTGTCAAGGGTAAACCTTCTTAAAGTGATTACTGACGGCCAGGCTTTCGGAATACATCCACTGACGACAGAAGATATTGCCACCTTGGAACCTCGTGAGAAGGTGGAGCTCTTTCGCTCTTATTATTTGGTCTCACTGCGATCATTTGAACAGGATCCAGGCAGTCCTGTTTATCTCGCCCCGCTGTCCATTTACATGATTGTCTTCCGCAATGGAATCTTGACGTTCCATTCATCTGCAACTCCCCATCCGGCAAATGTTCGCCGTCGGATCCGACAACTGAAAGACTATATCCAGGTTTCTGCGGATTGGATTTGTTATGCGTTAATTGATGATATCGTCGATGGATTCGCCCCGTTGCTGGAAGGCGTGGAACAAGAAGTCGACGCCATTGATGAGGGGGTATTACAACTCCATCGAGATGACGAGGAAGAAGTCGAGTCAGGAGAAATGTTACAACGGATTGGTATGGCAAGAAAGAAAGTGATGGGGCTGCTGAGATTATTGGGCAGCAAAGCCGATGTAATCAAGGGTTTTAGTAAACGTTGCAATGAGAAATGGGAAGTTGCTCCTCGAAGCGAGATTGGATTGTATCTCGGTGATATTCAGGGTCAATTCCATTCTGGTTCAACTTCTGATGATAGATCATATTGTAACCATGGTGCAGAACTTGAATCACTACGAAAAGATTCTTTCGCGATCTCATTCTAATTACCTCGCCCAAATCAGCATCGAGATGGCAAAGGCGAACAATGATACAAACGATACACTATCCCGCCTCACGGTCCTGGGTACGATTTTGATTCCAATGAACTTGGTTACTGGTCTTTGGGTACCGTCTGCTTATCTACAGTTCTAACTGCAGGGAATGAATGTCCTAGTACCAGGACAAGCAGATGAAAATCCAACATTGACCTGGTTTTTCACTAGTAAGTTTCAATGGTGATAGTGCTGACAGTAGTTTTGGCCGGATTGGCATGCTTCGCAGCTTTAAGTGTGATCATGTTGCGCAAAAACGGGCTTGTGTAGATTATTCGAACTTATTATGGAGGGTGCATTGGGACTTGGGATTTATAAAGTCAAAGGTGATGGAGTACGCGTGCTTATATTATAGTTTATTTGCCAGACGTTAGGAAGGGGGTACGGTTTTGTTATATTATGCGAGGGTAGCTAGATTTTTTGAACGGCACGGGCTACTTGGGACAGCCCAAATACATAAATCCACAATAGAAAGGCAGTCATTTATCTCTCCAAACAAGGTCGTTCCTAACCGTGTGCCCAGGGAGGAAGACTGATTTCTCACCGTATCACGTTGACTTCCATTGCAGGTATTTGAGGAAAGGTGGTCTTTCCATCAAGAACGCGATAGATGGAGGAGCGCTGGGAGCCTCACAAATACAACACGCTGTCCACTTTCTATGTTGAAGAAGCCGCGCGAGGGTCTTGGGAAGAAATTCGGCGAACATGTTGTCAAGAGGACTGCGAACACTGGATATTTGGGTCTATTCTTTTATGAATATATGCATGAAAAAGTTTGCAACCCTCAGGAACATCCCGCTAATCTCAAGCTGTCGCGGAGCTTCTGGCAAAGTCGATTATCCCACTAAACAAGCTCTTTGCTCCGTCACGCATATGCATTCCGGGGTCTACGCTTTGATAACGCTCGCATCCAATCAATGTAGAAGGCTTCTGGCAGCTGCTGGATGATAACACAAGGTCATGTCGACTATGTTCCCCTCTATCGCGTTATCAAAGTGTATACCCCGGAATGCATATGCGTGACGAAGTAAAGAGCTAGTTTAGTGGGATAATCGAATTTGCTAGTAGAGGATTGCAGAGCAATAGAGGACAAGCTCGCAACGCAAGGAACTGAAGAATGAATGATGAATTGGTGATGGCGTAGCGCTCTGGCTATGATTGCTATCTGAGCCCTTGCCCTATAAAAGCTACAACATAACAACATAGTCCTCTTAGATAAACGTCAAATCATGAAGACGATGATGGGATGCTTTTGCACGACACCCACAGATGCATTAATAAATGAAACAAGCCTCCTCTCCGTAGGGCTACGCCTCCGTGAAAAGATTCTCAAATCAGTCACACGAATGCTTACTGTCTCCCCACAACATCCTCTGTATCCTTGGATTGAACGAGCTCGCAACCCAAGATGGCAACGATTCTTCTTCCCCACAAACCTTGTCAACATTGCTAAGCACTTCCCTGAATGTATGCACGACCTTGAAACGGTAGTCCCCTACATCCGACCCCCATGGTGGTCGCTGAAAGCCTCCATCCACATCGATACCGATAAGGAGACCGCAGAGGTGCATCACCTAAGCACAACGTCCCGCCCTGACAACTCGGCACACATCTACACGGATGGTTCTGGAATTAACGACAGAATAGGCGCTGCAATGTACTGCCACACAGACCATCAGGTTAAGCACCGGTACCTCGGAAAGAGCTCAGAAATTAGAATCGATGGTATATGCCGCAGAATTGGAAGCTATCCACATGGCGGTTATTCACGCTAAAGACCATCTCACACCGCAATTCACAAAGTGCCGCATCTTCTCAGATAGCCAACCAGCCATGAGATCCCTAGCCAAACCAAAACGCCAATCTGGACAATCAATCATCAAGCGAATCCTTGACGATATCGACGCCTTATATCTCACCAAACCAACCTACGCAATGCAAATCGAATGGGTACCTGGACATGTCGGAATCAACGGGAACAAGAAGGCAGATCAAGCAGCTAAGAGCGCAGCAATAGATGAAATCAATCCGATCCCCCCAATCATCCTCAAGTCAGCACGAGCGAACGAGATACATCAATCTATCGAAGGAGAGCAACAAAAACAATGGGTTAACGGAAAAGGAACGGCACTGCTTCTTCGAAACATAACAAAACGGAATATGATGAAACGAGATCCAAATCAAAACACAAAACGAACGAGATCAAGTGCAGAAATTTACAATCGGTTCCGCAGACGCAAGCATAATTCATGGGTTGCACGGCTCAGAACCGGACACTGCTCGCTCAACAGCTATCTTGAACGATTTAATATCATCGACGACGCGACCTGCCCCGGGTGTGGGGACACAAAGGAGACAGTGCACCACTTTCTAATGGTGTGCCCGAAGCATGAGAGGTGGAGGGATAAGATGAGGCGGGAGGTGGGAGTTGGAGGTATGAAGATGGAGAAATTGCTTGGAGATTCCAGAAGAATACGGGATACTATTGAATTTATTGAGAACACGGAGCGTTTTGAGTTCTGATTTTGAGTTTTAAGGCACTAGCAATAGAACAAGCTTTTAATAAAGCATCAGGGGATAGCTTAGATGGGTGTCGTTAACTAATGTAGACCATAGCCGCGAATAGCTGCCCTTCTGGTGGCTGATATGCGGCTTTAATTGATTTATCAATCAATCAATCAGTCCTCTTAGATAACTGCGATTGTATTTTACTGCGGCTGCACGATAAAATCCACAATAGAAAGGCAGTCATTTATCTCTCGAAACAGACAATGTACGTACAACCAGATTGCGGATTCGGCGGTGCAGCTCGCGCAACTCAACTTTCCCAAAATTGGACGCATATATCAACTCGGCGATAGCCAATCTAATGCTGATGATTTAAATCTATTGCTGGGGCCAAAATGTATCTACCGTTCCAACTCAGCCAACCCACTTTCTCGCCGATCTGAATATCTGTAACCAAGGTCCAAATTCTCCCCAACTCTCTGCTTCGGAAGAAGGATACCAACTGCACGCCTCCTTCATAATAACACGTTCAGGATGTGGCATCAGCGCCAAAACTCGCCCATTCGGCGTGATGACCCCAGCAATTCCACGAGGACTT
>Ga0302325_10034723_pt1 | contig 10315 bp, 6 predicted proteins | sample Palsa_T0_2_FD_201948 | JGI IMG/M metagenome (GOLD analysis project Ga0302325, IMG submission 201948) | Peat permafrost microbial communities from Stordalen Mire near Abisko, Sweden - Palsa_T0_2 | ecosystem: Environmental > Terrestrial > Soil > Palsa > Peat permafrost | place: Sweden: Abisko...
AGATAGGAACTCTTCGCTATGTTCAGCGTCTAAGCCGAAGGGGCCCGCCAAGTGAATACATTTTTCAGCGATCTAACACACGCCTTCCGTACATTTCGCAGCAGCCCGGGGTTCACAGCCACGGCAGTGGCCGCCATTGCCATCGGCATCGGCGCCAACACTGCTATCTTTTCAGTAGTCGATACGGTGCTGCTAAAACCGCTGCCGTTCCCCAACGCGGACCGCATCGTGACCTTGATGAACACCTCGCCGCAAGGCAGCGGGCCCGCCGCATCCGTGCCGAAGTATAACGTTTGGCGCCGGCAGACCCAGGCTCTGGAGGATGTCGCCGCCTACGACACCGGGGGGCCTGGACTGAACCTTAGCGGCGGCGACCGGCCGGAGCAGATCAAAGGGATTCATGTCTCGCATGAGTTCTTCCACCTTTTTGGCGCGCAGGCGCTAATCGGCCGCACCTTCACGCCGGAGGAGGATCGGCCCCGCGGCGGCAATGTGGCCGTTCTGTCAAACGGCATTTGGCAGCGGCGTTTCGGATCGGACGCATCCATCGTAGGAAGGACGATCGCGCTGGGCGGTGAATTGGTTACGATCATCGGCGTCCTCGATGGCAAATTCGTCTTCGATCCCATGCCGGATGTCTACCTGCCGTTCCAAGCGGACCCCAACAGCACCAATCAGGGTCATTACTTTCGCGCCGCCGCGAGGCTTAAACCGGGTGTGACGCTGGGAGCGGCTAAAGCCGCCATGGACCTGGCGGCGCAAGAGTTCCGCCGTCAGTTTCCCAACTCTATCGGCCCGCGAAATAGCTTTACGGTGGAGCCCATGCAGCAACTTATGGTGCGGGATGTGAAAACTGCCCTCTACATCCTGCTGGGCGCGGTGGGATGCGTCCTGTTGATTGCGTGCGCCAACGTGGCCAGCCTGCTGCTGGCGCGCGCCGCCAGCCAGTCGCGTGATATTGCCATCCGCCTTGCGATTGGCGCGAGCCGCGGGCGGATTATTCGCGAGCTGCTCACGGAAAGCGTACTGCTCGCGATTACGGGCGGCGTTGCGGGACTGGCCATTGGCGCCCTCGGCGTACGCGCGCTGCTGGCGCTCAATCCGGGCAACATCCCGCGCATCGGCGAGAACGGCTCGGGGGTTTCGCTCGATTGGACCGTGCTTGGTTTTACGCTGCTGCTGTCGCTGGCGACGGGAGTGCTTTTCGGTCTGGCGCCGGCCATCCAGGCCTCACGCGCAGATTTGAACCTGGCGCTGAAGGAAGCCTCATCGCGCGCCGGCTCGGGGTTGGGGCAGGCCAAGGCGCGCGGGGCGTTGGTGGTGGTGGAAATGGCGCTCGCAATCGTACTGCTGGCGGGCGCGGGGCTGCTCATCCGCACGTTTTCCGCACTGCACAGCGTGGCCCCGGGCTTCGATCCGCACAATGTGCTCACCATGGAGACCGCGCTCACCGGAAGCAAATACGATCAGGCCGCGGTCACCAGCGAGATGGCCCGCCAGGCGCTCGAACGGATGGAAGCGATTCCGGGCTTGGAAGCGGCGGCGGCCACTTCGTATCTGCCCCTCGACGGCGGCCTTGGTCTGGGCTTCATCATCGAGGGACGGCCGCTGACTAACGGGCCGGTGCACGGCGGCGCTGCATGGAATTATGTCACCGCGCATTTCTTCAACGTTTTCCGGATTCCCGTGATCCGTGGGCGTGTCTTTACCGAACGCGACGATACTGCAGCCCCTCCCGTGGTAGTGATCAATCAAGCGATGGCCCGTCAGTTCTGGAAGAATGAAGACCCCATCGGCCAGCGGCTCATCATCGGTTCCGGAATGGGCCCGGACTTTGCGCAGGCGCCGCGCGAGATCATCGGAATCGTGGCCGACGCGCGCGACGCCGGTCTGAATAGCGATCCCCAACCGGCCACATTCGTGCCGCTCTCGCAAGTGCGCGATTCCTACATGAAGCTGAACAACCGCTTCATGCCGCTAAGCTGGGTGGCGCGTACGCGCGTGGAACCATATTCGCTGCTGCCGGCGATTCAGAGCGCCTTCCAGCAGACCGCCGACTTGCCCGTGGCCCACGTTCGTTCGATGGACCGCATCGTCATCCAGTCCACCGCCCGCGACGAATTCAATACCTTGATTCTGAGCGTATTCGCCTTCTCGGCGATTCTGCTGGCGTCTATCGGACTGTACGGGCTGATGGCTTACTCGGTGCAACAGCGCACGCTCGAGTTTGGCATCCGGCTGGCGTTAGGAGCCAGTTTTCCGCAGGTGCGCAATATGGTGGTCCGGCAGGCTATGGCTTTGGCGGCGACGGGGATTGCGATCGGCCTCGCCGCAGCGTACGGTCTCACCCGGCTTATGGCATCGCTGCTCTTTCAGGTGAAGCCAAACGATCCCGCGGTATTCGCGTCGGTGGCTGTCCTGCTGGCGGGCGTTGCGCTACTGGCCAGCTATTTGCCCGCCAGGCGCGCGCTGCGCGTCGATCCGGTGGTGGCGCTGCGCCATCAGTAACGCCGGCGGCAGCCACGATAGGCTGCCCCACGATTATTTCAGCTTCGCACCGGTCAGCTGAGCGATCGCGCCGAGCGTGGTTTGCGTAGCGTTCAGGCCGAGCCGGAAATCGCCATCCGAGAAATGTGAGAACACGTCGATGGGCTGATGATGGGTCGGATCCCAGCCGGCGCCGATCTGCGAGCCGCGCTCGAGCTCGCGCAGGCTGAGGGATGGGACCAGATCCTGGAACGGCGTGGAATCCGTATTGGTCATGTGATTGCCCACCGCGGCCGGGTAGTCGGTGGCGTATTTCTCATTCGCAGCCAGGAACGCCCAGGCGAGCGTATCCGCCTGCGCGGCGAATTTCGATTGCGACTGGAACTCGATGTTGACATCCGCCTCGGGCCGCTGGTGGTCGCTCACCCGGCCGTCTTGGAACGGCATGCCGTGGTCGAACATCATCATGTCGTGCTGGATCATGCCCAGCCATTTCGGCTCCGGGTATTTGCCCGATCCGGGAGGATCTTCTTTACCCTGCAGGTCTTTTCGCTGGTCGACGTAGGCGCGGGCGCCGTTCAAACCGGTCTCTTCGTTGTTCCAAAGCGCGAAGCGGATGGAGCGGTCGGTGACGACGCCGGGTGCGCTCAGAACGCGGGCGATTTCCATTACGAGCGCGGTGCCTGAAGCATCGTCGTTGGCTGCCTCGCCCCATCCGATTCCGTCCATATGCCCGCCTATAATGTACATCTCTTCCGGATGGGTGCTGCCAATCTTGGTACAAAAGACCTCTTCCCGCGGGCCGGGAGTAGAGGGTTGCGAGTTGAGCTCACGGAGCCGCGTGTCGGGCTGCAGATCGGGATCGTTGTTGGCCGCCGTCGGCCCGCGCGCGCCCCGCAGTCTGGCGCCGCCGGGCGCGCCGCCTCGTCCGCCGCCACCGGCGCCGCGGCCTTCACCGCCGCCTGCGGCAGCGCCGCGGCCTCTGCCCCCTTCTGCGCCGGTCGCCGGGGGTTCGTAGGTGTAGTGAATGCGCTCGGTGTTGCTGCAGCCATAGCTCTTGAGCTGCGCTTCAATCCAGTCGATGGCGGCCCGGTTGCGGTCGGTTCCCTGGCGGCGGTCGCCAAATTTGGTCAGGCCCAGGATGGTGGCTTTATATCGTTGCAAGTCGAGCCGGCCAACCAGAGTCTTGATCGGATCGTTATCCGCAGGCGTTTGGCCGCTGGCGCAAGTGAGCAGCAGGAGGGCGGCAGAGCAGGTAACAAGGAGTTTCGAACACATAGGCTTCCGGCTATTGTATCGATTCATTGCGGTTTTCGCAGCAGGCGGATGTGACAAGGTAGGCGAGTTGGCAACCTGCCAAAGGATGCCATCCCGGCCCGCACTCCGTTGGCCCACTTGGCATTAGCCGGTTGGTTTTTCGGATTCGGCTTCTCTGGGAGCATGACTGGACCGCGCCTGCAACGCCATGCCGACCAAAGTCGCGATCAGGATCGCGGGATACAGCTGCCCAATGAGCGCTTCCGCCGTGGTCAGCGATCGCGCAATCCGATGTACCGGATACACGTCGCCGTAAGATACGGTGGTGAGGGTTTCAAAACTGAAATAGATTAATCGGGCCGGTTCGCCCGTGGCAGATCCCCCCTCCACGGGGGTCGGGAAGTGAATTGCGCCGGGAATCTTTTCCATGAGCAGCTTATAACCGAAAGCCCAAGTCACGCCGATCGTCAGATAAGCGGCGATGCCGCCCATGACCCGGTGCACATTCACCCGGCCGGGAAGAAAGGTTTGCTTTAGCGTCATGACCACCAGGATGGCCATGCAAAAAATCTTGATCCCCGTATCCCAGCCCCTGAAATTGACCGAAGGGTTAAATTCAACGTAGAGGTCCGCCGTAAATTCCAAAACTGTAAGCGCGATGACGAAAATCATCAGCGTTCGCTTGAATAGCGTCGCAATTGCGCCGGAGAAGAGCATCAGCGCGAAAGTCAGGTCGATAGCGATTCGCTCCGGACGGGACACGCCGAGCATGGGAACCACAATGGTCATCAGCGCCAGAGATGCGAGGAAGAAGCTCAGCAGCCGATCCTCGCGCCAGAAACCCGGGGCCCGGCGGTTTATCTTAGCCACGTAGTTTGCTCCTTGGATTTCATCGTTTGGCCCGAACGCTGACACACAAGCTTAATCTGTTAACGGGAAATCGGCAAACCGGCATGTTTTGGGGGTAGAGTGAATGAAGCATGAGGAGAATGGTTGTGACTCGATCGGCGGTTCGTCTGTTGGCGATAGTAGTTTTGATGCCGGTTGCCGGGCGATTGGCAAGCGCGCAGACACTGGTGGAATACAGCTCGGAGGCGCGTTTCCAACTGGATCTCCACGTTCCCGACGGGGCGCTGGCGGCATACCTGCCCGATAAGTGGGCGTCCAACGCGGCCACGCAAGGCCCGGCGAAGGATTGCAATTTGCGCGTGGTATTCATCGATCGCGTGACCATCAACGGCCCTGACGGAAAGCCCGTGGGAAAGGGATCGAACCGTCTGGTTTACCTGGCCGCTCCCGTAAAGGACGCCACCGGCGCGAGCGTACAGCTTGTGATTGGCGGTTTGACGGAAGATCCGGGCGATGCGCCAGGGCCGTTTGGCGTGTATCTATTGGCCACAACGCATACAATGCAGCGTTCGACTTCGAGCGGCGCCGGCCCGATTCAGGATTCGCAGGATTGGGTGTTCGCCGCAGCCACCGGCGAACATCTCGAGCTGCACATAAAATACGAGCGCGGCGTGGGCAATAAGAGCAACCCGTCGGATGTGAAATTCTACTCGGCGAAGACGCCATCGTTCCTCCAGATATCCAGGCAGGAACAGGTGCTCGATATCCTGCGCAACGTGACCACGAATCCTTCCGATCGTGTCAAGGCATTTTCCTTTAAAGGGTCGGGCGGCAGCTATGCCAAATTGTTCGACGGCACGGAGAAGCTGCTGAGCTGGGATAACATTCTCTGGATCAATCGCTCGATTTTGGCGCCGTAGGCAACTGTTGCGGAATCAGTCATTTAGATCCATTTCTGGGGTCAAAATCCCGGCCCGGTAACCGGAACCTCCACGCTGCATCTAAGTAAGTAGTAAGAAGAAGCGTGCGAGGTGTGAGATGAAGATCGAGCTTGGCATCGTGACTGGAATGATTGGCATGGCCCTCCTGGCGGTAAACCCGGGGATTTCGGCTTCCATACCGAATACTCCGGGCGCTCCCACTCAAGTGGTGATTACGGTTCGCCCGACCCCGGGCGGCATCCGGCCGGAGAGCTTGGCATCGGGCGACGTGTCGGTTCTGCAGGGCAACACTGCGGCGACCGTGCTTGGCCTGCAGCGTTTATCGGGTGGACTGGCTGGGATGCAGCTCTTTATTTTGCTGGATGATTCCACGCGGTCAGCCAGTCTGGGCACGCAGCTACCGGAGCTGAAAACGTTTGTCCAATCCTTACCCACCACCACTGAGGTAGCGGCCGGTTACATGCGGAACGGAACGTTCGTCCTGGCACAGGCATTCACCGCCGATCACCAGAAAGTGGCCGCGTCGTTGCGCCTGCCCGAGGCCCTTCCAGGTGAGAATGGCAGCCCTTACTTTGCGCTATCGGATCTGGCAAAACATTGGCCGTCGAAAGAATCCACCGGCCGCCGGGCCGTGCTGATGTTGACTGATGGCGTGGACCGTTATTACGACGCGGCGACGTTGGAGGATCCTTATGTGGATGCGGCAATTCAGGACACCTTGAAGCAGGGCGTGATGGTCTACTCCATTTATCTTCGCGGCGCCGGCCTTTACGGCCGGGGCAACTGGGCGACCACCATCGCACAGTCCCGTCTAACCGACGTCAGCGAGGAGACAGGCGGCTGCGCTTATTTCATGGGATTCACCGATCCGGTGACGATCTCGACTTTCCTGAAGGATTTCCAAGATCGCCTCGCGAATCAATACCAGTTGACGATCTCGGCGTTGAACAAGAAGGGCGTCCAGCCCGTGAAGCTGCGGACCGAGATGCCTGGCTTGAAGGTGGAAGGCCCAACGCGCATTTACGTACCATAGCCGGTCCGTTCCACTCTATTGCGGGTTCATCAAACGGCCGATAAACAGAACGACGCCGGTGTGCGTGTCGCGGATCAGGAAGAGGAACGGGTGATCGGCGCGGAAAGCAACCGCCGGTTCAGGCATGCGCATGGCTGTGGCGCGCATCGTGACGCCGGTGGCGGCTGCAGCTTCGGTTCCCTGCTCGGAAACATCGACAAAGGCCTTGTGCACCACGTCCGAAATTGCCAGTCCGCGCTTCGGGTCGATACCTGAAAAGTCGGCCTTGCCGGTAAATGCAACAGGCATTCCCATGGTAGATAACGCCTGATTCAGGGAGAACTGCGATTCGGCGCGGAACTTCGGCAGGCTCACCTGCACGTTGCGGCTGCTGAGGTTGCCGAGCCAGCCCTTCAGGTTTTCGGGCGTTAGCGACTTTTCGAGGCCGGGAAGACCGGTGACGACTTTGGGGAGCAGGACGTCGAAGGCAGTTCCGGTATCGGCGTAGCCCATTTCCAGAATCTGGGCGGACGGTGTTTCGGTATAGCCGAAATGCGACGTCTGGTTCATAAAGCCGGCCTGGGTGGTGGCGCCGGTCGGCAGGGTGAAAGGTGCGGGCTGAGTGCGCGAAGCGAGGAACGGGTCCTGCCACGTGCCGTAAAAATAGATGGCGCTGGTCAGCACAAGGCGGGTGAGAGCATTTACGGAGCCAGCCGGGAGCAGATTCTTGATCCTCTCTTTGGTTTGTTCCTCGGTCCAGCGGTTGATCTGGGATCGCGCGGCCTCGGCATTCGCGATGAAATCGAGCAGGGCTGGCGGCGCCTGGTAGTCATTCGCGAGCGTGCTCTCGAAGGCTGGTTGGATGGCGAATCCTTTTTGCACCCAAAGTGCATTGGCGGCGTGCAGTTCGTTCTTTCCGGTGTTGCCGGCCTTGACGAGGTCAACCAGGAAGGCCCCTAGGGCGGCATCGTAGGCGTCGTCGTAATGCACGTGCAGGACGGATTCGATTTGTTGGGCGGTTTGTCCGCGCGCGCCGGCAAGAACCATGGAGAGCGCCGTGGCGATATTGAAGGGGGAGAGAATCAGGTTTCCGCCGCCTCCTGCGACTTGTTGGTAGCAGGCGGTGGTGAAAGCGTTCATCGCCGGCACGATACGCGATTCGGCCGCCGGCAGCGTGGCGGCAAGCAGCATCGGCAGAAGAAAACGCTTCATGGGGGGACAGACCCTACATGCAATTTTAACCCAGAGCCGCTTCGCGAAGGCTACTCGTACCTCAGAGCCACCACCGGGTCGACGCGCACTGCGCGGCGCGCCGGAAGATAGCAAGCGAGCAACGCGACCAGAGTCAACACCACGGCGACGGCGGCGAACGTCAGCGGGTCTTGCGGGGAGACGCCGAAAAGTTGGTTGGCCATGAGGCGCGTCAACCCTAAGGCGGCGGTGGTGCCGGCGGCTACGCCGATTAGAGCCATTTTCGCGCCCTCCCCGAGCACCATCCGCATCACGTCCCCGCGCTGCGCGCCCAGCGCCATGCGCACGCCGATTTCACGCGTGCGCTGGCTGACCACGTAGGAAATCACGCCGTAAATTCCGACGCAAGAAAGCATCAGTGCAAGCGCCGCGAATATGCCGAGAAGAATCATCGAGAGCCGGCGCGCGGCGACGGAGGTCGCCAGAACATCTTCCATGGTTTGCACGCCGTAGATCACCTCGCGAGAGTCCAGTTGCTTCACCGCGCGGCGAACCGGGTCCATGATGGCCGCCGGATCGCCCGAAGTGCGCAGCACTACGGCGACGGCGCCGGCCACCATGGGCATCAGCTTCTCGGGCAACTGCATGAATGGGTAAAAGAACTGCGACTCGACCGCCGCTTTTTGGTCCGTGCCGAGTCCCCACTGCCTCACGTGGCCCACCACGCCAACGATTTCGGCTTGCACGTTGAATTGCTCCAGATGGACGCGCTTGCCGATAGGGTTTTCATGCGGGAACCAGGTGCGCGCAAAAACGTCATCGATGTCGATCACCAGGGGCGCGTTCTCGTTGTCCTGGGCGGTGACGAAGCGGCCGCGCTCGAGCGTGATTCCCATGGCCTGCTCGAAGCCGGCTTCCACCAGATAATACATCGCCTGAGGCATTTCGTTGTCATTGGCGGGCTTCGGCTGGCCTTCGATCCAGAAGGGCAGCGACGAGTCGTGGATCATGGGGCGTGAGCCGAGCGTGACGGAAACGGCCTCAACGCCGCGAATCGAGCGCATTTTATCGTCGAACCGGCGCAGGCGCGAGCGCGTCTCTGCGGAAGTGGTTGCGGGAGTCGACGGCATGGACAAACTAAAGGTAATGGCGTGGCTGGGATTGAATCCGGGATTCAGGCGCCACAGCGCCGAGAGGCTGCGCAACATCAACCCCGCGCCGATCAGGAGGACCAGGGCCATGGCCACTTCGATCGCGACGAAAATTCTTTGCAAGCGGTGGCGCCCGCCGGCGGAGCCGCGCCCGCTCTCCCGGAGAATCTCTATTACATTGACGCGTGACCCTTTGATCGCAGGCGCCAGACTGAACACAATGGCGGCGAATAGCGAAAGGCCCAGCGTAAAAGCCAGTACCCGCCCATCGAGGGAGATTTCTTCGACGCGCGGCAATGTGCCCGGCAAGCTGCGCAGCAGCGCTTTGGCGCCGCCGAAAGCCAGCAGGAGGCCGAGCGTTCCGCTCAGGGCCGCGAGCAAAACGCCTTCGGTGAAAAGCTGACGGACGAGGCGTGCGTGGCCGGCGCCCAAGGCCGCGCGGACGGCAAACTCGCGGGCGCGGCCCATCGAGCGCGCCAGAATCAGATTGGCGACATTGGCGCAGGCAATCAGCAGTAGGAAGCCGACGGCGGCGAGCAGCACCAGCAGGAATGGCTGGACGTTACCGACAATATCCTCCTTCATGGGAACCACCGTGATGCCGGTGTCCTTATCGGCGGCAGGGAAGGCGGCAGCCAGATTGCGCGCGATCACGTCCATGCCGGCTTGGGCCTGGGATAACGTAACACCTGGTTTCAAGCGGCCGACGGAATGCGCGCTCACCGAAATGCGGCGATCGCGAAACGATGGATCGTTCCACTGCCCAATGGGAGTGTAGACATCGCGGTCGGCGCCGTAGAAAGTGAAGCCGGGCGGAATCACGCCGACCACCCTATAGGACGCGCCATTCAGCGTCAGCAGCTTTCCGATAACGTCCGGCGAAGAGCCAAACTTGCGCCGCCATAAACCGCCTCCCAGAATTACCACCGGCGCCGCGCCCACATGATCGTCCTCGGGCCGGAAGGTGCGGCCCAGAACGGGCTGCACGCCGAGGGTGGAAAAGAAGTCCGCGGAAATCATGTAACCGGCCCAGCGTTCCGCTTCGGCCGAGCCGGTGACGTTGTAATTCTGGTTGCGGTAGATGGCCATCGACGAAAAGGTCTGCGCGTCGCGCTGCCAGTCGAGGAAGTTCAAATAGACCACTGGGCCCTGATCGAATCCAGGCGTCTTCGCATAGATCGCCATGAGCCGTTCGGAATGCGGATACGGCAGCGGGTTGAGCAACACGCCGTTGACGACGGAAAAAAGCGTGGTGTTGGCGCCGATGCCCAGCGCCAGAGTGAAGACCGCGGTGGCCACGAAGCCGGGCGACTTCCGTAAGAGGCGGGCAGCGTAGCGGAGGTCTTCGGGAAAGTCGCGGAGCCAATTGGGCATGTGGGATAGACGATGCCGCACGCCGGAGGTTTCATGGTTGCGGCTCGAAGCAG